>ENA-UOOK01000798-UOOK01000798.1-fermentation-metagenome-genome-assembly--contig:-NODE-798-length-42011-cov-5.248808_pt1 | contig 42011 bp, 40 predicted proteins | sample MGYA00245777_ERZ724023 | MGnify/ENA primary metagenome ERZ724023 (study PRJEB28704, sample SAMN03018312) | fermentation metagenome | biome: anthropogenic terrestrial biome; feature: soil; material...
CTGAGCGAAAACCTTTGCCCATATCCTGTGCGGCAGGTGAGCTGCCCTGAAAAATATGTGATTTGCGGCGCGGGGAAGCGCATTGCCGTGATGGATTTCGGCATCAAGCATAATATACTGCGCTCGCTGCAGAGCCGTGGGCTTCACTTGACGGTATACCCCTACAGCGCGTGGAGGGTACCGTTCATGCACATCGCTTTTGAAAATGCCGGTGCCGGAGTTTCCGGCGTTGAGGCGGCTCACAGGGTGCTGAGCAGAAAGGGCACTATGAAGGAAAATATCAAGTTCGTAGCTGTAGGAGGCGACGGAGGCACATATGACATAGGGCTTCAGTCCCTTTCGGGAGCGCTTGAGAGAGGACATGACTTCACCTACATCTGCTACAACAACCAGGGCTACATGAACACCGGAGCACAGAGAAGCAGCGCGACTCCTGTCAGCGCGAGCGCCACTACATCGCCTGCCGGAAGCGTTATTCCCGGTAAGCTCCAGAGGGCAAAGAATCTTACTGAAATAGTTGCCGCGCATGACATACCTTATGTCGCGCAGACGACCCTGCACGACCCGATAGATGTCATCGCAAAGGTCAAAAGGGCGATCGAGACGCCGGGCCCGGCGTTTGTAAACATACTTGTTCCATGCCCGCTCTTCTGGAAGATCGATCCTGCCGACCAGGTCAAGGTATGCAAGCTCGCCGCAGACAGCCGTTTCTGGCCGGTCTATGAGGTCATTGAGGGCAGGCATGTACTCTCGTACGACCCCAAGACCCCGGTCCCGGTTGAGGATTTCCTTATGATGCAGGGACGATATTCCCACCTCTTTAAAAAGGGAAAAGAGAGAACTGACCTAATAGCGCAGGGACAGGCCGATGTTGACCGGGAGTGGGAGAAACTTCTGAAGAAATGCTCCGGTTGATCCGGCGGAGTTTATCCCAATATTGAACGCAGCGTGAAATATATCTGCCTAGGGCCTGCCCCGCTTAGGGGCGGGCCTTTATTGCAGGTCCCTGTCTGCAGAGGCCTAAGCGGTTGCCCCTCATTGTTTGACTCGTTATAATATGATAAGCGGTACAAACGGTTGCACTATGGGGTGTTCGGATGAAGGTCACGATGCAGGATGTAGCGGTTGAGGCCGGGGTGGACAAGGCGACGGTGAGCCGCGTCCTCAAAGGGGACCACCGTATTTCAGAAAAGACTAGGATAAGGGTGATGGAGGCGGTGAGGGCGCTCAATTACCGTCTGGACAAAAACGCCCGCAACCTTTCCATGAACAGGAGCGGACTGATAGGCCTGGTAGTACGCAACTTTTCGTCAGCCTGGTTTCCTCTCTTTTTGGCAGGACTTGACAGGACTGTCACAAATTCGGAATTTGAGATCGTAGTCAAGTCTACCGAGGGCAACCCGCTCAGGTCGGCCAGGGAGTACGGCAAACTTACCGACAGGAGCGTTGAGGGTATCATCTGGTGCGATCCGGACAATTTTCCCGGAGCATCCTCGGCCCCGATAGTCACAGTAGGTTTCAAAAAAGATGGCGCATACTCCGTTGTCCTGGACAAGGAGTGCGGTGACCCGACCTTTGAGACCGGTGCGCTTGCCGGAAGGCTGATGCTTAACATCATCACAGGCAAGCCTGTGCCTTCGCGCGAAATACTGATAAAATGCAGCAGCGGGGAAACTATATGAACATTGCATCGAAATGCTTTCCGCGTAGGGCATCTTTTGTATTATTATTCATGATAACGCTCACCTTTGCATTTCCCCTTTATGCGGAAACAATTTTTGATCCTGGGGACGTATACGGCCCCAGGATAGAAAAACTCTGTATGGTAATAATCACTAACTCGGACTCCCAGGTTCTGGCAGCCGAGAAGGGAGAACTGGATATCGTCAGCGATATCACAAGGCCTTCCGACATAGACAGACTGAGCCGCCATCCAGGGCTCTCGATGTCCCTTGCAAGAGGTTCTCATGCCTTTTTTCTGCTGCTCAACAATAAGAGCAGACCGTGGAACGACCCTGAGGCAAGACATGCGGCTGCTGAAGCTATTGACAGGAACAATATGGTGCGAACCATATACTCCGGATACTGCGAGCCGATAAACGGCTGGCTCCCTCCTGTCTCGCCTTGGTCGATGCCTGATAGCACAAGGAACATCTTCGACAGGGCATCAGCGAAAAAGAGGCTGAGCGACAGAGGATACAAATGGAGTCTTGCCGGGGAACTGATTTACCCTGATGGTACCGCGGTAGGAAAGATGAAGCTCCTGACCCCTCTGGCGAGGGTAGCTCCGACGACTGCAGAGCTGGCTGAACAGATAGCCGATTCGCTTAGGTCGGTCGGTTTTCCTGTCGACGTGGAGCCGATGGATTTTTCAGCGATGGTAGGCAAACTTGACAGAAAGGAGTACTCCCTCGGTGTCATAGCCTGGAGCATGGGCAGGAACCCCGATTCGCTCTACTCTTTCTACCACAGCTCTATGGACATCCCCGGCGGTTACAACATGACTTCAACTTCCGATCCGGCACTGGACAAGGCCCTCTTCAGCCTGAGATACGCGAAAAACAGACATGAGGCCGAGGAGGTTTCAGTCAGGTCGCAGAAGCTTCTTTCCGGACTTATGCCCTCCATACCTGTATACAGCAGATTTTCGGTCTCAGCGGTCTCAAAAAAATGGAAAAACGTCTTCTCTAACGAAAAGATGACTGCTGACAACATATGGACGCTTCTCATGGCAGAACCTGCTGACGGCAAGATGAGGCCACTTAACATGTTGCTTGCGGAAGAGCCGAGGAACCTTAACCCGTTCGTCGCAAGCAGCGCATATTCATGGCAGGTCCTCGGGATGATCTACGAAAGCCTCATCGGAACTGACCCTTTCACACTGGATGACATGCCTTCCCTTGCTGCTTCCTGGTCAGTTGATACTGCGGGAAAAGTGGGCAATGAACATACCAGACTGCTCTTCAGGCTCAAAAATGACCTGAAATGGAACGATGGGACTCCGATCACCGCCGCGGATGTAAAGGCGACTTTTGATTTTATCAGAAAGAACAGGATCCCAAGGTTTTTTGACTCGGTAAAGAACATAAGATCAGTCAATGTGACCGGCAGCCATGAGCTTGAAGTTGAGATGGAGGGCACCAGTTACTGGTACCTTGACAATGTCGGAGGTCTGCCCTGCATGCCCGCAAAGGTGCTGCATGCCGTCAAAGACTGGCAGAACTGGAACCCCCTGGACCCTGAGGAAAAATCAGGGCCATACGGCCTTATAGGATCCGGGCCGTTCATGTTTGATGAGTACAGGCCTGGTGAGTTTGTAATGATGAAGAGGAACGGCCATTACCGTATGCTTGAAAAGAAGAGCGTGAAGACTCAATGAACAGGAGATGGTTCTGGGGGAGAATATTATCCTCGATAGGAGTCCTGGCCGCGGTGCTTGTCCTGAATTTCATCCTCTTCAGGATAATGCCGGGGGATGCCGTCGGAACGATTATAGACCCCAATTTTTCACCTGAGGCGAAGGATAGATTGAGGGAGCTCTACGGACTGGACAAGCCGCTTCTTGAACAGTTTTTCATATACATCAAGCAGATGCTCACCTTCAGTTTCGGCCTCTCATTCCTAAGCAGAAAGCCGGTATGGGACGAACTGCTTTCCCGCCTTCCCGGCACTCTCTTTCTGATGGCCTCTTCGATGGCGTTCTCGGCAGTAATAGGCATATGGTTAGGGATCAAGGCCGCGCTGAACAGAGGCAGGCTTGCCGAGCGGATAGTACTCAGGGCAGGTGCGATCACGGCATCTTTTCCGGGGTTCTTTGTCCAGCTTGTCCTTATAATGCTGCTTGCGAGGACATTCCCGTTATTCCCGCTCAGGGGAAGCGTATCGATCCCTCAGCCCACGGGAGCTGTCTCAGTTACTCTGGACTATCTGTGGCACATGGCACTGCCTGTCCTGTCCCTGACCCTGATGGGTTTCGGAGGATGGGCGCTCTACGTCCGAAACCTTATGGTAAAGGCTCTCGGTGAAGACTTCGTGCTGATGGCCAGGGCCAGAGGACTATCAGAAAACAGAGTGGTCTATGGACACGCCTTCCGCACGATCCTGCCGCCGATACTTACGATCCTCCTGATGTCCGTGCCGGGACTGGTTTCCGGCGCGGTAATAACGGAATCGGTATTTTCACTCCACGGAGTGGGGACCTTTCTTCTTGAGGCTGTCTCAGGACATGATTATCCCTCTGCCGGAGCATCCTTCTACATGCTTGCCCTTATAACCGTTATCTCAAACATGCTTGCCGACATAGTATACGGGATGGTAGATCCCAGGGTGCGGGTGGGAGGCGGAGACCAATGACGGATATCCTGAGACGTAAGAGCGTCATACTGCTAATATGCATATTCCTTACCGGCCTCATAGGTCCCGCGCTTATGGGGAGACACCACTCTGACGTGGCGGGCGCACCTTTCGCAAGGCCTGTCTGGTGGAACAGGGAACTTCCGCTCTCTTCGGAATACGCTGTGGGGAATGACGGTGCCGTTATCGACTGGGAAAAGCTCCCTCCCGAAATATTTGCCCTGAACGGGAAGATAACGGCAGATCCCGGAAGCGAGGTCAGGATAATATGGTCGACCCCTGAGGGCGATATGCTTTTGGATACGCTTGAAGGAAGCGGCATATATTGGATAAACATGGACGGAAGGGACATGATATTCAAGCAAGAACTGGGACTGCCCCTCATAGGCAAAAGCGCAGAATACCTCTTCCCTTCAAAGGGAAGATATGAGATCCGGACTGAAGGTGCCCGTGAGACGGAACTGAGTCTCTCTCTTCCCGGAGGCAGACAGGGACTGCTCGGTACCGACCAGAGGGGGCGTGACATACTGACCCTGCTGGTATACGGGATCAGGACCTCTCTGACGGTCGGCATAAGCGCAACTTTGATAGCAAGCCTTCTTGGGCTCGGGCTGGGTCTTGCGACTGGATATATAGGCGGATGGTTTGACTCGGCCGTAATGAGGACAGTCGATGTCCTTCTCTCGATACCTACCCTCCCGATAATGATGGTGCTGGCCGGGCTGTGGGGAAAGGGACTGTGGCAGCTTGTCCTTATACTGTCGATATTTTCGTGGATGGGAACAGCCCGTTCAGTAAGGGCTCTCGTGCTTACGGTAAGGGAGAGTCCGTGGGTCGAGGGTCTCAGGGCCCTTGGTGCCGGCCGGGGATACATCCTCCGGCGGCACCTTGTTCCCGAGGCTGCCCCCATACTGCTCGCCAATGTGGCCCTTGGCGTTCCCGGAGCCATCCTTGCGGAAGCGGGGCTCGCATTTCTTGGACTGTCCGATCCGAGGCTCATATCATGGGGCAGGATGCTTCATGAGGCCCACTCTTTCGGGGCCTTCACAGAGGGAGCATGGTGGCTGCTGATCCCGCCCGGTCTCGGTATAGTGGCCCTATGCCTCATCTTCATGGATATAGGACGATATCTTGAAGAGAAGATAGACCCAAGGCTTGGGAGCGGTAAAAATGCTTGATATCAAAGATCTCACGGTAAGATACAACTCGATGGGCAGAGTGACAGATGCTGTCAACGGCATATCGCTCAGCGTAGAAAAAGGCAGCTTCACGGGCCTTGTGGGGGAGTCCGGAAGTGGCAAGAGTACCCTGATGATGGCCCTCCTCGGACTTCTGCCGCCCCGTACCGAGGTCAAAGGAAAGATACTTTTCAACGGGACCGACATACTCAGGATGTCGGACAGGGAGATAAGGGATATGAGGTGGAAAGAGATCGCTCTCGTACCTCAGGGGGCACAGAATTCATTCACCCCTGTGATGAAGATCAAAAGCCATATCAGTGAGGTGCTTTGCGTTCACCTAAAAATGCCTGGCGACGAGGCCGAAAGAGAGACCGCCAGGCTCCTAAGCGAAGTGGGTCTGGATCCCGGAATAAAAGAGAGGTATCCCCACGAACTCTCGGGCGGACAGAAACAGCGGGCATCGATCGCCCTTGCGCTTGCCTGCTCTCCCTCTCTCCTCCTTGCCGATGAACCGACGACCGCCCTTGATGTCATCGTCCAGGCGGAGATACTTGAGCTTCTTTCAAATCTGAGAAAGACCAAGGGCCTTTCGATACTCCTCGTCACGCATGACCTTCCCCTCGCTGCAACGGTATGCGACAGGCTTGTCGTGATGAAGGACGGTATCATCGCGGAGACAGGCACACCGTCAGAGATAGTGAGAGACCCGAAACATCCCCACACGAAAGACCTCGTCAGGGAGATGTTCGGGCAGAGGGATAAAAAATGATGGACAGAAAAGTTGTCGAGACATCAAAAGTTACTGTAAGCTTCAGGTCGAAAAGGGGAGACATCCATAAGGCTGTGAACGACATATCACTCTCCCTCTCTCGGGGGGAGACGCTTGCTGTGGTAGGCGGATCCGGAAGCGGCAAGACTAGCTTGCTCCGTGCTCTTATAGGGCTCGTTAGACCCAATGCGGGACACGTGATACTTTATGGGAAGTATCTTTCACAGCTTGGGAAAGACGGGCTTGCAGAGGTGAGACAGAGATGCGGATATGTCCAGCAGGACCCTTACGGAGCCATACCGCCCGGCCTGACTGCGCTGGAGGCTGTCTGCGAACCTGCTGTCATAGCAGGTGTCAGGACCGGAAGAGAAGAGATAAGGGAGAGGGCAGTCAGCCTGCTTGCAGAACTTGGCCTTAAGGGAGAGAGGATATTGGGTTCCCGGGCGGCAGGCCTTTCCGGAGGACAGAGGCAAAGGGTTCAGATAGCAAGGGCGCTCATGCTCTCACCTGGGATACTTCTCTGCGACGAACCGACCTCAATGCAGGATGCTTCGACGCGCGGAGAGGTCATTGAAGTCCTTGCAAAGCATGTGGCTGACGGAACGGCAATGATATTTGTGACACATGACCTGGTCCTTGCAGGAAGGGCTGCAGAGAGGATAATGGTGATGAAAGAGGGTTTCCTCTGTGAGGAGGGACCCTCAGATAAGATCCTTAATGCCCCGGATGACCCCTATACAATAAAACTTATCAATTCCGTTCCCAGTTTCGGGAAAATCACCGCCTGAGAACGGTATTATCCATCGGTCCGCCAAATATTTAAATTTCTTTCTTAATTTTTATGTGATACTATTTTTGGATTTGGTGTATGATTTCATCAATAATCCACGGAGGTGTTTTGCATGTCAGTAATGCAGGATTTCAAGAAGTTTGCAATGCGCGGAAACGTTTTGGACATGGCAGTAGGTGTCGTTATCGGTGCGGCTTTTGGAAAGATAATAGCGTCGTTGGTAACTGATATCCTAATGCCTCCTATCGGACTGCTGATGGGCGGGGTTGATTTTTCAAACCTCTTCGTCAATCTTTCAGAAACTCCTGCAGCAACGCTTGCAGAGGCGACAAAGGCTGGTCTGCCAGTGATCGCTTACGGTCTTTTTATCAATGCTGTCATCAATTTCCTAATCCAGGCATGGGCGATATTCTTGGTGATACGTTTTGCCAACAAACTTATGCCGCCTCCCCCGGCTCCTGCCCCGTCGCGCAAATGCCCCTTCTGTTACTCGGATATAGACGACAACGCCACAAGGTGCCCGCACTGCACATCACAGTTGTAGACCGCCCGCCCTGTCCTGAATTATAATTTGGGGGAAGGTGATTATTTTCCGTCATTGATGGACAGGAGGGAAGAAAGTATGAAAAAAAGCGGAAGGGTCTACTCAATAGCTGTAAGTCCTCAGAGAGGACAGCTGAAAAAAGAGGTCCCGGAAGCCATATTCATCGCGGGCAGGGGCATAGAAAACGACGGACATGCAGGAGACTGGGGCCGTCAGGTGACATGCCTCAGCTTCGAAAGCCTCCGTAAGGCCAACGCGGAGAAAGGGCTGAAGATGGGGCCGGGCGATTTCGCGGAAAACGTACTGACCGAAGGGCTTGACCTCTCATCACTAGTGCCCGGGAGCAGGATAAGGCTTGGTGAAGATGTCATGCTGGAGGTCACTCAGGTAGGCAAGGAGGACCATCCAAGCATAGTCAGCAGGACATTCGGAGTCAGCCTGCTTCCTTCAGAAGGACTCTTCTGCGTGGTAGTTGCGGGAGGAAAGGTCAAAAAGGGCGATGCGGCGGTCATAGAATGAAAAAGAGGTCCGGGATCTTCCCGGGCCTCTTTTCTGCTCATTCAAGATATCAGTCGCCGGCCACTCTTATGTGTTCACGGATATCAGCCAGCGAGACCCTGGTAAGTTCGCTTCTTGGAAGATTGCTCAGTATTTCCCACGCCATGTCGAGCGAGTAGCCTATCTCCCTTTCCTCTTCTTTGCCCTGTTTAAGGAACTTTTCCTCAAAGAGTTTTCCAAATTCCAGAGACATCTTGTCATTCTTTGAAAGTTCATCCTCTCCGACGACACCGGCCAGGGAGCGGACCTCCTGGACCCTGCTGTAAGAGGCGAAGAGCTGGCTTGAGACGCTGGGGTGGTCTTCCCTGGTGTATCCTTTACCTATACCGTCTTTCATAAGTCTGGAAAGGCTTGTCAGGATGTCTATCGGAGGGTAGATGTTCTTTGAGTCAAGCTCTCTTGAAAGCACTATCTGTCCCTCGGTAATAAATCCTGTAAGGTCGGGTATAGGGTGGGTAATGTCGTCGTTCGGCATCGTCAGGATCGGGATCTGCGTTACGCTGCCACTGACGCCCCTTACGACGCCGGCTCTCTCATAAAGGGAAGCGAGGTCGCTGTATAGATAGGCCGGGTATCCTTTTCTGCTGGGGACCTCTCCCGCCGCGACTCCGATCTCACGCAGGGCCTCACAGTAGCTTGTCATATCCGTGATTATTACAAGGACATGCAGACCAAGTTCATATGCCAGATACTCTGCGGTTGAGAGCGCCATCCTTGGGGTGGCTATGCGTTCGATAACAGGATCGTCAGCAAGGTTGAGGAAAGTCACGATATTGTTGCTGTGCCCCCTGCTGGAGAGTTCCTGCGTGAAATATGCCGCGTCATCGTGTTTGATCCCTATCCCCGCAAAGACAACGGCAAAATCATCCGACCCCATGATCTTAGCCTGTGTTGCGATCTGGACAGCAAGCTGGTTGTGAGGCAGTCCGTTCCCTGAGAATATAGGGAGCTTCTGGCCCCTGATGAGTGTGGTAAGCGTATCTATAGCCGATATGCCCGTGTTTATGAAATCCTTCGGATACTGGCGCGCCATTGGGTTGAGCGGGAGCCCGTTAATATTTACCCGTTTGCCTCCGTAGGTCTCGCCGCATCCGTCTCTAGGTTCTCCCAGACCGTTGAAAGTCCTGCCCAGCATGTGCTTTGAGAGCCTGATCTCAAGGGGTTTTCCGAGAAAACGGAGTTTTGTTGTGTTTGGGATGAGGTCTTCTGTACCTGTGAACACCTGCACGAGCGTGGCCTTCTCGCTGAGCGACTTGACCTGCCCGTGTCGCATCTGCCCCCTGCTGTCACGTATATGGACGAGCTCTCCGTAGCCTACGCCGGTTACGTTCTCGACCAGGACGAACGGACCTTCGATATCCTTTACACCAATATATTCAGCATTCGCCATAAGCTACTCACCTCCGAGCTTTCTTGTTCTTTCCGCAGCTACCCTTTCGAGGTGAGCATTTATCCTCTTTCTGACAAGGGCAAAACCTTCGGCGTCGTCCGGTGCGAGTTCCCTCAGGTGGGTTATCGAGTCGACAGATTCGTCCTCCTTGATAAGGGAGATCGGGATGCCCTTGCGTACCAGGTTAAGAGCCTTATTATAGAAATCGATTATCACGTCCAGGATCTCAAACCCCTTTGAGGGGGGGGAGTATGAATCCGATCCGAACGAATTCTGCTGGAGATATCCGTTCTTTATCAGGAAGGCCGTAAATGCAATAAGTCTCTGATCGTCAGGCAGAACGTCCTCACCGACTAGCTTTATGACCTGCTGGACCTTGTTGTCCTCAGCGAGGATCTGGCGGACTTTGTCCCTGGTATTTCCCCACCTTGGGTCTACGTTGGAACAGAACCACCCGTTGACCTCTTCAGCGTATTCGCTGTAGGAGTCTATCCATGAGATGGCAGGATAGTGCCTCGCGTTTGCAAGGTTTTTGTCAAGTCCCCAGAAACATCTTATAAAGCGCTTTGTATGTCTTGTAACAGGTTCAGTGAAATCTCCTCCGGGAGGAGATACAGCCCCGATAACGCTTATGCTGCCGTTTTCACCGTTCAGTGTCACGACTCTTCCTGCCCTCTCGTAAAATTCAGCCAGCCTGCTGGGCAGATAGGCGGGGAACCCTTCTTCCGCGGGTATCTCTTCGAGGCGGCCGGAAAGCTCGCGGAGGGCTTCCGCCCACCTTGATGTCGAGTCTGCCATTATTGCGACGTCGTATCCCATGTCCCGGAAATATTCAGCAATAGTGATACCGGTGTATATCGAAGCTTCACGTGCTGCAACAGGCATGTTGGAGGTGTTCGCTATAAGGATCGTCCTTTCCATAAGAGGCCTGCCTGAGCGGGGGTCTTCAAGCACAGGAAACTGCTCGAGGACGTCCGTCATTTCATTTCCTCTCTCGCCGCATCCGATGTAAATGACGACCTGAGCGTCGCCCCATTTGGCCAGCTGGTGCTGCGTTACCGTTTTCCCTGTCCCGAATCCTCCAGGAATACAGGCAGTGCCTCCCTTTGCTATCGGGAAAAGTCCGTCAATGACTCTTTGTCCTGTGACAAAAGGCTCATTCGGAAGCAGCCTTTCGCGGTAGGGACGCGGAGTTCTCACAGGCCATCTCTGGATCATCGGAATCGCAACTTCACGGCCGAAGGCATCCTTGATCTTTGCAACCATCTCGCCGCCTTTGTGAAATCCTCCGGATATCACCCAGGTGATCTCCCCTTCCATGCCGGGGGGGGCCATGATCTTATGGAGAAGCAGAGGAGTCTCCTGTACCGTAGCTATCACAGTGCCCCCTGTTACCAGGTCGCCCGGCTTTGCAACAGGAGTGACCTCCCATGTCTTGTCCCTGTTAAGCATATTGACGGATGTCCCGGGAGAAATGTACATCCCCTCTGATTCAAGAAGGGAGTCCAGCGGGCGGCCGATGCCGTCAAAGAAACTTCCTATAAGTCCGGGGCCTACCTCAATTGAGAGGGATTCCCCGGAACCTGTGACGGTCTCAAAAATTTTAAGTCCGTCAGTGTCCTCGTAGACCTGAATAGTTGCATCATCGCCGTCCATGCTTATGATCTCTCCCATAAGCTTTTTGGGTCCGACGTTGACAACTTCACGCATTGCAAAATCACGCATATTAGAGGCCTTGATTACAGGACCATTAACGAAGGTAACGATACCTTCCTTATTATTTGGGGCGAAATTTGTCTTAGCCTCCAAAACCCATTCCTCCTATAGCAGCGGCAGAAGCCGTTCGGCCAGCGTATCGGCCATTTCCTGTGTCAGACTTTGCCAGTCGGAGTTGACTTGTCTGCGGTTATCTTTGGTTGAGACCCAGCATCCCCCCAATATGGGGGCCGGTTCCGGATCGAATACCAGTTCTGTTCCCGGAAGTACCTCGCTTACCTTGGATATCACTTTGTCGGCAAGGCCGAGGTCGACAGCCGAAAGCCTGAACTTCAGGCCCTCTTTTTCCCTCAGCGAATTGACCGCGTCTACACAGATGCCTGCCAGTATATCGGCATAATCTTCACGGTCCCTGAGATAGACCAACTTGTCCTGGAGCCTCCCGAGCGCTTCTGAAAGTATCCTGTTCTGAAGCCTGAGCGTTTCAGTAGATTTTTCTCTCTCTGCAGAGAGTATCTGTCTGCGCCGGATATCCTCGGCCCTTTTTCTCGCATCCTGAAGGATTATGTTTGTTTCGTTCTGCAGTTTCTCTGTCTCCTTCAGCATCCATTCCTCGGCTTCACGTCTCGCTGCCGTCGTCAGATCCTTTTTTTGCGCGTCTGCTCTGTCAAGGATTATGTCCCTGAGTGTCCCAATTTTTTCATTGGATACTTCTTTCATTACATTTTCACCCCAATGGCTTCCTGTACATAACGGGTCAGGAAATCTGGACCCCGTTTTGTACCGAATCTGTCAGGTATCTCAACCACAAGAGGCAGATCTCCGCGCTCCCGCAGCTGCTGAATAACATCCGGAGCCATTTCCGCAACTTTTTCTGTAACTGCGAGAATGGCAAGGTCCGGTATCTTAAGCGCTCTGTCAATTGCGGCAAAAGCCTCATCCGCAGTGTGAACGAGACAACCCTGGATGCCGGCAAGCCTCATGCCTACCAGGGAATCATGGTTGTCGCTCACAATGAAAGCTTTCATTTCTGTTGTTATACCCTTATATCCGCCCCAGTATCAGAAGGGAGACGATGACTCCGTATATGGCGATACCCTCTGAAAGGCCGAGATAGATAAGGGTCGTCCCCAGCATTTCAGGTTTTTCCCCTACCAGTCCGAGCGCTGCGGATCCGACGCTCGCAACGGCAAGCCCCGCTCCGAGGCATGCGAGTCCGGTTGAAACTGCTGCGGCTATAAAGCCCATGCCCGCGCCTGTTCCAAGAGGGGCTGCGGCCGCCTGAGCGAATGCGGGGTGCATCGTGAGAGAAAGCGCTGCGCCTGTGAAGATCAGAAGAGACGATATCCCGAGTCCGGAAAGATAGAATACCCGTCCTCCTTTGAATCCCCTGCGCTGCATAAAATACCCCAGGCCTATCATCGTTGCGACAGTGCCGCAGCAAACTGCAAGTCCAAACATTCAAAACCCTCTCCTTTTCTGTAATTGTAAAAAATTATCAATTCACTGTTTTTATCGTTGTAGTTGTCCTGTCAATATATTGTTATTTCTGTTCGGCCGCGGAAACGTACTTGGAACCGTCCTTTTTCCAGCCGACAGGTTTGAAAGCGCTTCCCCCTCCCTTGTAAAATTTACCGAAGAACTCGTAGTATTCGAGTCGCAGAGTCTGGATAAATACGATGAGGCCTTCCAGGCATACGATCACTATATTTCCTATCACGAGTATTATTCCCTTCATTACTATCCCGCCGGGCAGTGAGTGGACCATCTCTGAGAGCATGATCACCGCCAGTGACAGCCCGACGTGGTTGAGGGCGAATGCGGCGAGCCTTACAAAAGAAGCTGTGTTAGAGACGAATGACATCAGGTTGTGCATTATCTCAAAAATGTTTAGAACGACAGATTCTCCCTCGTCCTTCTGATGGAGCAGATAGCGCGCAAGCACATCACGGAATATCATCAGCAGCATCAGGACTCCGATCCCGGCCCACATGATGTCGGCAGCTACTTCGGGTATCTTCGTTCCGGTCATGTATATGGCAGCCAGGGCGGCCATTGTCCAGTAGAGCATAAGTCCTGCCATACCCTGTCCGTCAAAAAGAAGCCGGCCAAAATCCTTTGCCCTGTACTGTGTGATCATGTTCAGTACAAGTCCGAGGCTTATCATGAAGACTCCCATGCAGATGGCCACTATGAGCAGCTTATTGGTGTCATGCATCGGAGAGAGCCACAGCGCCGGGATAACGTTCTCCAGCCCGAAGATGCTTCCGTACAGCCCTCCGAAAATGATGGAACTTGCCGCTGCGTATTTCATTACCTGGCCGAAGGAACGCTTCATCATCCCTTTTTTTACAAGGACGGAGGAGGCCAGGAATATCATCAGCCCGTGTCCTATGTCTCCGAACATGAAACCGAAAAAGAGTATGAAGGATATTGCCACGATCGGGGAAGGGTCGATCTCTCCGTAGGAGGGAAGGCTGTACATCGACACTATATCCTGGAAGGCCCTGAAGAAGGGGTTGTTCTGAAGGAGTGTGGGTACCCTTATGCCTGAATAGGTTATGTCCTTTGTCTCCTCCACCATGACCGTTGTCATAGGGGCTTCCTCTTCCACCGTCTTCCTGATCTCCGCAAGGGTATCGGCAGGTATCCATCCTGAGAGAACATACATGCCGCTTACCTCTCCGCGGCCCTTGCAGACGTCATAAACCCTCTGCATCGTGTAGAGCTGCGAATACAGAAGCTCGTATTCGGCGCGTTGCTCCCTAAGCATGTCCTTAGCGGCCTTTGCAAGCCCCTTGATGGCCCGCTGGTGGTTGGCGATGCGCTTGTTGACCTGGCTCAGCGGATCTTTTCCCTTTAGCTGCTCAGCTATCGATTTTAATGAAAACTCTTTGAAATAGACCGCTTCGAGCAGTTTCCTTGTCGACTCTTCGTATCCCTTTACAGTCAGTACGAGAGCCCATGTGTTTCCGCCCACCACATTCAGTTCGCTGACCGTGATGGGAGATTCCTCGCTGCTCTCTGTCAGTCTCTGATAGTTTTCGTTGGACAGCCTTCCGAAGAAGGGTATCAGGAATTTGCCACCCGCGAGTTCTTCCGGACCGAACTCGGTACCCTTAAGCACTTCGACGAAGAGCTTGGTGGCCGTGAGCAGTTCTTCTTCCTCTGTCATCACAAGCCTTCGCTTTTCCCATACCTCCAGCCGTCTGGAAGTCTGGTCCACCTTGCGGCGGGCGGCCGTAAGCGTAAACTCTCTGGTCAGGGTCACAGGGGAGGGCTCGGGGATCATCTCTCCAGCTATCTTCCATACGGTGGAGACCTTGTTAAGGAGTTCGTCGTACGGGTTTTCTGTCTCGGTCGTGACCTTGGACCTGAGGGACCTGTCGTTTACAAGAAGGTCGAGGGGCAGGGGCTGGAAGCCTCCTGTCAGCACCATCTGACGGGCTACAGGCTCCATCTCCGAATCCGGACCTATCATGGTCAACGCGACCATTTTCATTACTGCCATTTGGGTTCACCCCCGCTGATTATAGGCCTGATAAGGTAAGTCGCCGCTTGGCTGCGGTCATAGTCATACCTTACGTCTTCAATAACACGTATGATGTCGTCCAGTTCATGGGATTTCAGTATGAAATAGCTTATGGCTGTGTGGAATCCCGGCGGCCCCTTCTCAAATATCGCAAGGGCTTTTAAATAGTTGTACCGCTTGATGGACATTTCAAGGGCAAGTTCCCTGTCTTCTTTTTCAAGCGCATCCCTGAATATTTTTGCGTAGACGGGGAAAGACAGCTCAAGTCTGTCAAGCCTCTCCTCCCATGTCGCGCCTCTTGCCATATCCCTGAGATGGTGCGTCTTTACCTTGTATTTAACAGGGAGCATCCTGCTCAGGGTCTCTTCCATCGTCATCTGGTAGTACCATGTGCACCTGTGGAAGTGATACAGGTTCAACAGGTCTATCCTGCTGCCGAATAAGGGCTCAAGCAGTTTCTGCTCTTTTTCCGGCAGATTTTTAAGGTCGTTATACAGGGAAGATTCGACCAGGTTGTCTATTGCGAGTTCAAGCGAAAAGAGGGACTCTTCTCCGTTTATGAGGTGTCTGACCGGTTCCGCGACGGCTTTGTAATATTTTGTATCCTTCAGGGCGTCAAGGGCTTCACCGTAATCCCTGCTGTTCAGCAAAAGGCCGTACGACAATTTCGAGCCCGGCACCGCGAATAGGCGTTTTCTCATCTCGTCCCTGTCCAGTCTTTTGACCCTTATCCATCTGAAAATGCTCTTGAGGTGCTCTGCCTCGTACCACCCGAGCCAGTCAACGAAGAGCTCCCGTTGTGGGCCGGCCAGATATGAGAGAAAGGCTGTAGCTTCAGAGAGGATAGCAGACCTGACGGCATTCTCAAGGTCCACACGGTGGACTTTTGCGGGCGGGATCGTCTCGAGGTGGCTGCCGTACCCTTCTGTCTGTTTGAGGAAATCAGTTATCTCCGCGGTAGAGCCCAGGTTAAGCAAAGCCCAGTACTCTTCGGAGGTCAGAAGCCTGCTGAAGAGCACGTGTGATTTCACACCTATAGCTGTTGCCTGCCCCTTGGAAGTTGATAGCAAACTTAATTACCCCTTCTGGTTTTCGATATGAATCTTTCTGCTGTCTCTGAGATCATAGAGTCGATAACAGGATCCACGTTTTCTTCGAAACGTTTCTGCATACGGATCCGCTCCTCTTTTCCGAGATCAGCTATCTGTTCCGCCTCAGTCCTCGCCGAATTGAGGGCGGTCTCCATTATCCCCTTGGCCTGCTCTCTGGCGGAGGCCATCTGATTGGTGCGCTCCATGGCAAACTTTTCCTGCGCAGAACGCAGGAACCCATCTGATTCGCTTTTTGAATCCTCAACGATCCTCTTTGCCTCTGATTCCGCTCCGAGCAGAACTGCAAGCACTTCCTGCAATGTACCCATCGTCATTACCTCCGGAATTAGACTACTTTGCCTTTTTCTGAGCCATCTTCATTCTTGTGAAGTCTTCACGTTCGCCCTCTTCAAGGACGTCGGATATGAACCTTATGTCCGCCTTGTTTGATGGGATGACCACTTTTTCAAGAGCATTGACACGTCTGTGCGTCTTTCTTATCTGTACTGCAAGTCTGTATACGCTTGTCTCGACTTCTGCAAGCCGAGCGAGCAGCACCATTACCTTCCTGAATTTAGAGTATGCCGCATCCATCGCCCCGGAAGATCCGTAAAAAGAATAACTGGGTACGGTCTTGTCCGACAACGGGTCAACATCAGGGATCTCCACTCCCATTACAGAACGCAGACGGACAGTAATATCAGAAGTCAGGGGAACGGCTTCAGATATGTCTTCCACAGTATCTATCCCAAGAGAGACGTTTGCTTTCTGAAGCGCTTCGTATGCTTCTTTGAAAACACGCTCGACATCTCTCTGTATTGTTTTTGCCGAATCGATATATCTGACGAGCTCCATCATCAGCACCTGCCGTTTCTGATCGAGCAGGTCATGTCCCGACTGCGCCATCTTCATCGAACGGGTGAGCTTGACGAGGTTTCCTCTTGTAGGGGCCAGTTTTGTAGCCATAAGATCCTCCATTGCCAGATCAGGGTATCAGATAAAAATCATCAATGCCGAGTCTGTTCCGCAAAAACGTGCTAAAATTCCATACATGACGCAGGGCAGGCTCCAAAAAACAACAAACTCTGCCGGAAACAGAGACCACGAAATCGATTTTAACTCTTATATCTGAGTTAGTACAGGGGGTAAATATAAGCCTATGTTCATATTATTCATCAGCGAGACAGATCTGTCAAAAGAGAAAGGGCTCTCGGCCGCTGGGGCGAACGTCGAAGCGCTTCCCTATACCGCTCCCGCGGATGCGGATATGCTCTACTACGACAGGCCAAAGGTGATCGACTGTATACCTCTGGATCCGTTCGGCCACCCGACGCCGGCTCTTGTGACTAAAGCGGCCGTAATGGAAGGAAAACTTCCCGTCATGAACATTAGGGCCGGGACCTCGATAGCCCCTGCTGCTCCGTTCAGGGATCTTGAAGCGGTCCCCGGAAGGGATCCCAGGGTAGGGCCCGCAGTGCCGGACTTCCTGAAGATCTCCGAAGAGGCTGCTGAGGCAGCCAAAGATCTTGCCGGGTCCGGCATTAAAAGATTTGTGCTTGCCGAATCAATTCCCGGAGGGACAACAACGGCCCTTCTACTCCTGAGGTCCCTCGGATACGACGGGACAGTCTCATCTGCGGGCCCCGTAAACCCGCTGCCTAAAAAGGAAGAGATCTGGAATGCGGTCGCCTCAAGGCTCGGCATCAGAACAGGCGGTATGAAAGGAAAGGGCCTCGCAGCGGCGGCGGAAGCGGGGGATCCGATGCAGATATCTGTAGCTTCCTTCGTATCCGCTCTTCCTGAAGATACCGAAGTGGTCCTTGCGGGAGGCACCCAGATGATGGCAGTCGCCGCACTGCTCAGGGACATGAAGGTAACGAGACCGCTGATGGTGGCCACGACCAAATATATATGTAATGACATAACAAGCTGTTTCGTCGAATATGCGGAGAGGATAGGCGTTGAATGGTACTCGGCCCCCCTCGACTTTTCTAAGTCGAGATTCCCGGGCCTTGCTGACTACGAAAAAGGTTACGTCAAAGAGGGCGTGGGAATGGGAGGATCAGTATGGTATGCGATCCAAAACGGCGCGACTTTGGAAAATATCACCAAACGGACTGAAGAACTCTACGCAGGACTTATCTCCTGAATCACCCGACAGTGAAAATAGGTACTCCTAAGAAAGCGGCGGGTCATCCCGCCGCTTTTGACGCCTTAAGCGTCGAATATAGAGCTGCAGCAAGGATCAGCGTTCCTCCCGCGAACTCGTTAAAAGAGGGTATTTCTCTGAGAAAGAGGGTTGCGGCAACTATCCCGTATACTGATTCGAGGCTGGCTATCATCCCTGCAGTCTGTGCCCTCACGTGTTTCATCCCATTGATGAACATCGAATGGGCTGCCGCGGTAAAAAGCACCCCCAAAAGGATCAAAAGAGAAATGTTGGTGATAGTGAGTACAGGCTTATATAAAAAAAAGGCCGGGAGCAGGACAAGAGTGGCTGTTCCCTGTTCGTAAAAGGCGATCAGTCTCCCGGGATATTTCTTTACGTATTTTCTGTTTATAAGTGACAGTGCAGCATAGGTAAGGCTGCATGTCATGCCCCATATGATCCCCATTGTCATGCTGTTGCTCAGATGGAACTCGGGTACTATTATCATTACCCCTATGAACATCACGCAGGCACAGAGAACATCGGCGATCTTGATCCGTTCTCCGAAGATAAGAGGTTCAAGGAACGTAATAAAAAGAGGAAACGTCGAAAATGTGAGGACACCTATAGCTACAGTTGAGACCTGGATGGAAAGGAAGAAAGTTGTCCAGTGGACAGCAAGTAAAAAACCTGCTGCCGCAAGAGCAGCCATGTCACGCCCCGAATCAAGCCTTATGCTTTTGCCCCTGTACCTGAAGAGAGCGTACATGGCAGTACTCGCAAAAAAGACCCTTCCAAGCGCTATTATGACTGCGGGCAGTCCGACATATCTGGCAAAAAGCCCGGAAAGGCCGAAAAGGACTACTGCGATATGTATCTCTATAAGACTCCTGGTCTTCTCCTGCATTTATGTCTCCTTCTCAAGAAGGGGAGCCGGGTCAAAGAATTCACCCCGCCACGACAGACTGAAATGAAGGTGCGGTCCGGTGACCCTACCGCTCTTTCCCGAGAGTCCTATGATTTCTCCCCTTTCTACGCTGCTTCCTAAAGATGTCGATATCTTTGACAAATGGCAGTAAAAGGATATGAGTCCCGCACCATGGTCAATGTATACGCACTTGCCCGCAAACCAGAAGTCTCCGGTCAGTATGACCCTGCCGGAAGCAGCAGCTTTTACGGGAGTCCCCAACGGGGCTCTCATGTCTACGCCTCCGTGCCTTCCTTTGAACTGGCCGTTTAAATACCTGCTCTTTCCGTAAACCGAAGAATAACTCCCGGTGACAGGTTTGAAGAGCGGAAGAAGCGGAGCAGATCCGGGAGTGTCGGTCTGTATGGCTGCCTTGCCGAGCCCGGCCTCTCTCTTTATCCGCTCGCTGAGGCTTTGGGGAGGTGTCAGTTTATCTGCCTCGACTTTAAGATTTTCCCTGGGGTATCTGTGTGTGGACAATTTTATATTATGTTTGATCTCCCGTAGCTCGCCTTCGATCATGCAGCTTATGCGAAGTTCGCTTGTCCCTGCTTTGGCGTTTTTCAGGTCTGTTCCCAAAAGGACGCTGAAAGCGCCGTTCTCCGGGGTCAGCAGGGAATCCTTTCCCTGCCACGAGACAGAAACGTTCTGCAAAGGCGAAACGGACCTGACCGTGACTAGGAATGGCTGGCCTATGTCTGCCTGTGAAGGGGCGGTGAAGGCCAGGGTCCTGTCAGCGGCAAAGAGGGAGGTCTCAAGAAAAAGCAGGATGATAAAGATAGTGACGGTCCTATTCACAGTGCTCCTCCTCCCTGATCTTTTTTAAGACCCGGATAAAATCTATTATAGTATGACTTTGAAGAAGAGGTTAAGAAGTCCTCCTGTGATCAGTGCCGCACTTATCATTATCCCCGAGCTCATAAGCATCCTTTTTGAGCCGAGCTCCTTCCATAGGATTATGAAAGTTGCTATGCAGGGGAATGTCATTGCGAGGACGACCACTGCTATGAGCATCTGTGATGCGGAAAGGCCGATCGGTATGAGCAGTCCCATAGCTATGTCCTTCCTGAATACTCCCATCACTATAGGTATCGCAGTCTCGGGCGGCAGTCCCAGGAATCCCTGGAATATAGGAGAGAGTACGACGGCTATCTTCTTCATCACTCCCAGTGTGTCAAGGATATTGACGAGGAAAATGCCGAGAAGGACCAGCGGCGTCGCCTCGTAGAGGAAATCCTTTATCCTGAACCAGAGTTTGCTTGACCATGCCTTTATGGAGGGCATCCTGTACGGTGGTATTTCAACGATCAGTTCGGGGCTGTATCCTTTGAGAGTGAGGTGCATAATTCGTCCAAGGACAAGCCAGACGCAGAAGAGGATGCCGTAAACGGCGGCCACATAGCCCATCCCGAACTCGCCGAGTGTAGCCGAAAGCATTGCCTGTATCGATACACAGGGAATGCCGACTGAGATAAGGGTCGCGGCTATAAACCTCTCCCTCTCCGATTCGAGGACACGAGTCCCGAGGATACCCGGAACATTGCATCCGAAGCCGAGCAAGGTGGGGATTATGGCGTATCCGTGTATGCCGAATCTGTGCAGCAGCGCATCAAAGACTACCGCCAGCCTTGGCAGGTAGCCGAAGTCCTCAAGGAAGCTCAGCCCCGAGTAGAAGGCTATTATGTAGGGAAGGACCATCCCGAACTCTACGTATAACCCTGTCGAGAGGACTCCCAGGCTCTGTTCCAGGTCTATCCCGCCATCGATGAGAGTCCCGATCAGGATATTCCTGAGCGGCCCCTCACCGAGCATCCCGCTTAGTTTCTCAAGGACAGGGATCCAGAAATTCTCAAATATCGGGTCTGTTACATAAATTATTATTCCTTCGCCAACAAACCTGATCGCCATAAATCCCAGGATCAGGACAAGGAAACCCATGACACCTCCGAGCACCGGGTGCGCAGAGACGTCCTCTATCCTGTCCATTGTCGTATGGTGCCTGTGTGTGACGGTCTGGACTTTTGCTATTATCTCGCCTATGGCCTGCCATCGTGCCTCTTTGGTCATCGGCTGAAGCGGACTGACCCTGGCCTCGTCCATTTTTGATATCAGTTCGCTGAGCCCCTGCCCTGTGACCGCAACTGTCGGGATCACAGGTACGCCCAATTCTTCCTCGAGCTTCGGAAGGTCTATAAGAATGCCCCTGTGTCTTGCTTCATCCACCATGTTGAGCGCAATGACGACAGGGATGCCGTGCTCAAGGACCTGCATCGCCATGACAAGGTTCCTCTCAAGCGCAGTTGCGTCAATGACCAGGATGATAACATCGGCTCCGTCGTCCAGTATCCGGCGCGCGATCACTTCAGCCTCGTTTGTAGGATCAAGCGTGTATGCTCCCGGTACGTCTGTAAGCCTGGCAGTTTTACCTCCGTACCTCATCGTCCCCTCGGTGAAGCCCACGGTGGTGCCAGGATAATTCGAAGAGAGGGCATGCGTTCCCGTGAGCCTTGAGAAGAATACGCTCTTTCCCACGTTTGGGTTCCCCATCAAGAGTACCCGTCCACAGTCTCCGGGAAGCGACGGGCATTTTTTGCCTCCGCTGCTGCAGAGGCTGCAGTCTCTGCAGCTCATATGAACTTAGGCCATAGACGGCTCTTTTCAACGGCAGGCCGCTCTGGACGATCTTCGCCCTCGACTTCTATCTTTCCCGCGATGGCGTGGGCGACAGCGAAATGGCGTCCGTCAAGGAGAAGAGTTATGGGACCTCCAAAAGGCATACCGGATACTTTCTGTATTCTTTTGCCCACTCTGAGTCCCAGTGCTTCAAGGCGTTCTCCCGCTTCCCCCGCGGGGATGCTCTTAATTACAGCACTTTCCTCGTCTTTTACCTGCAAGAGGTTCATCTATAACAGTCCTCCATTGTCATCTTCAATTAAGGTTGCTTATGGCTAACCGATTATCCTACGGCACTATTGCCTTGTCAAGAAATATTAGACCTATTTTAGGCATAACATTCCTTATTGTGATCATGGCGAATATCCGCTTATGATCAGCTTTTGCCGGCTTTTACCATGATCCTGTCCCTGCATGGCGCCTATAAAGGCCGAATAAAATAGGTGATATCCGCAAGTACCGGCAAGGAGGGACTCTGACCTGCTGTTCATGCCTAGGGCCCCGATTGCTCGGCACGGGCTCTTTGTAGTAGACTTAGAGAGACAGTATATGTATATAGATGTCTGTTGTTGGATATGAGGCTGAAGGTGCAGGGTTTTGAGTTTACGGCCTTTTGTGAGATGATAAACGATCAACGTGAGAGATAAGAATGGAGTGGTATTGGAATGCTGCACTGCGGAATAGTCGGGCTGCCACTTAGCGGCAAGTCTACAGTATTCAATGTTATTACGAGGGCGGGAGCCGAGGTAAAGCCCTATGCAGGAGGCAAGACAGACCCCAACAAGGCTGTCGTAGAGGTCCCTGATAAAAGGTTCGACTTCCTCGTCGAGGTCCATAAACCAAGAAAGGTCACTCCCGCACAAGTCGAGTTCGTCGATCTTGCCGGGCTGTCAAGGGGGGCCGGAAAGGGGGAGGGCCTTGGCAATTCCTTCCTCTCATTCGTTGCTGATGCAGATGCCCTGATACAGGTCATCAGGTGTTTCGCAAACAAGACGGTCGAGCATCCCGAGGGGAGCATAGACCCGATAAGGGACTGGGATATCATTGAGAACGAACTGATCTTCCGCGACCTCGCCGTTATAGAAAACCGACTTGGAAAACTTAAGGCTAAAAAGAAACTTACTCCCGAAGAGGAGACCGAAAAAAAGCTGCTGGACGCGTGCTTTGAATGCCTGCTTGAAGAACGGCCCCTCCGCAGCATGGAACTTAAGCCGGCAGAGTGGCGCCTCCTCAGGGGATTCTCTTTTGTAACTTCCAAACCTGAGATACTCCTTCTCAACCTTGACGATTCGCAGTCAGACGAGACGAAGATACCTAAGTGGGATGAGCTTAAAAAGAGGGCGGATGAGCAGGGAGTTAAGCTGTGTAGCCTGTACGGAAGCCTTGAAATGGATATCGCAGAGCTTGAAGAGGAGGAGGCCGCCGCCTTTACTGAAGGCCTTGACATAACTGAGCCGGGCAGGGAAAGGCTGATAGAGGAAGCCTACAGGGTGCTTGGTCTGATCAGCTTTTTCACATGCGGTCCTGACGAAGTGAGGGCATGGACTCTTCATGACGGAGACAACGCAGTAGATGCCGCCGGAGCGATCCATTCCGACCTTGCCAGGGGATTCATAAGGGCCCAGGTGGTCGCCTTTGACGACTACAAAAAGCACGGCAGTTCCTTCGACGAATGCAGGAAGGCCGGATGCCTCAGGCTTGAAGGCAAAGAATATCTTGTCAAAGACGGGGATATCATAGAGATAAGGTTCAACGTCTAAAGGTGATGGGAAGATGATCTTCGAACCGATCGAACTTAAGGGCAGCCTGCTGAAGAACAGGGTCATATCTGCCCCTCTTGCATCTTCAAGCTCAATGGATGACGGCTCTCCCTCGGAGAGATCCCTGGAAATTTACAGGCGCTTTGCCTTGTCGGGAGCAGCCCTTTTTGTTGTTGAGCACCACGCTGTCACTGTTTCAGGGAGGACAAGGCCGGCACAGTTCCTTGCCGACAGCGACGTGACCGCAAAGAAGCATTCTGCGGTCTCAGCAATTCTAAAGGGTGGAAATGCACTGTGCCTTGCTCAGATCAACCACGCAGGGGCTAAGATAGCGGACCGGGGAGTCTTTGATATGGAGGGATACCGGCCTCTCTCCCCTTCGGGCATACCTGTCGGGGACCAGTGGGAAAAGAGCGGGCGTAAGCCGGAAACGATGACGCGCGGCGAGATCAGGCGTACCGTGGAAGATTTCGTAAACTCAGCCGTACGGATGGTCAGGATCGGCGGTTATGACGGGATCCAGATCCATGCCAGCCACGGCTACCTGATCGGACAGTTTTTAAGCCCGCTGACCAACAGACGCGACGATGAATATGGAGGCACAGACCGCAAGAGAGCCAGGCTCCTATATGAGATAACAGATGCTGTAAGACAGTCCCTAAACGATGCCCCGCTCTCCGTCCGGTTGGGCGCGGCTGACTTTCTTCCGGGTGATAAGCCTGTTGGGCTTTCTCTTGACGAGACAGTGCCTGTTGCCCGGGAGCTGGTCAACCTTGGCGTCGACATGATAGGCATCTCGGGGAATCTATGCGGATATGGGATCGACCGTAATGACAGCGCCTACTTTGCTCCCTATGCCCAGAGGATAAAGACATCAGTCGGATCCTCGGCCCTTGTTGAATGTACCGGGGGTATAAGGGATGTTTTTACTGCCGAAAAGATCCTCAGGGACGGAGTATGCGACCTTGTAGGCGTTGGGAGGCAGATGCTCAGGGATCCCGGCTTTCTTGCAGGATGGAAGGAGTCATGCTGATTTGAAGGTATACATAAGCTCGGATATGGAAGGTTCTACGGGAATAGTATCGTCAGAACAGGTCACTTCAGGCAAACCCGAGTACGCATTCGGATGCAGGATGCAGCTGCACGACACACTGGCGGCAGTGAGAGCCGCTCTCAGCTGGGGGGCTGACTCCGTAACGGTCAACGACTCCCACGACAGGATGATCAATCTTGATCCCTCAATGTTCCCCGGGGGTGTTTCCCTGATCAGCGGCAGCCCAAAGATACTTGGGATGGTGGAGGGGGTAACAGGGCATGATGCGGCGATCTTCATGGGTTACCACGCAATGGCCGGGACAGAAAAGGCCGTGCTTGACCACACCTATGACTCCAAAGTCGTATACGGACTCAAAGTGAACGGCATCAGGCTGGGAGAGACGGGACTCAACGCTCTTTTCTGCGGCGCACTTGACGTGCCTGTCGCAATGGTCGCGGGCGACACCGCAGTTTGTTTTGAGGCATCCAGCCTGCTTGGAAGCACTCTCGTCACATGCGCCCTGAAGGACGGGCTCGGCAGGAATGCCGCAGTTACCAGGAGCCCTGATGATACGTCGTCCCTGATATCGGGAGCAGTCAAAAAAGCCCTTGATGCTGCATCGGCAGGAGAGAGCCCGGTTCTGAAGATGGAGGCACCGTACAGGGCAGAGCTCACCTTCCATACCACGGCACAGGCAGACGCGGCCGGACTTGTCCCGGGAAGTGAAAGGATATCGGGAAGGTCCATGGTCTTCACGACTGATGACATTTTTGAAGTCAGGCGCTGGTACTCTTCATCTATCGACTGCGCATCACTGGCGGAACATTAGGAAGATGCTGTCTGTAGGAGTCGACCTCGGAGGACATACGATATCCGCGGCCCTGGTTGAAAGAAAGGGCGAGACTGCTCGCATGCTCTCAAGGGCCGACAGGGAGACTCCCGGGAGCAGGGGGCTTGATGAAGTCGTTCAAATTATTGCGGGCATGGTAGATGAGGTCTCGCAGGGGAGGCAGATCTCCTTTGTCGGGATAGGGATCCCCGGTTTTTTAGACAAGACACGAAGGAAGATAACCAGACTCACCAATTTTTCCGGCCTTGAGAATGTCTATTTTCTTGAACATCTCGCACCTGTACTGAACAGACGCGGGCTCTCTCCTTTGATTGGCATGGAGAATGACGCGAACTGCTCTGCCGTAGGTGAGGCCTTCTGCGGTGCGGCAAAGGGATGCCGCGATTTTATCGTCTTGACTCTAGGCACAGGAATAGGCTCCGGCATATTTGTGAACGGCGGGCTGCTCACCGGTGCCCATGGGATGGCCGGGGAGTCCGGCCATATGACCATATCCGGAAAGAGCGATATGAGCTGCGGATGCGGAAGCGTAGGGCATCTGGAGACGATCGCTTCCGCGGATTACATTGAACGGGGTGCCCGGCAAGAGGGACTTCCTCCGAATTTCAGGCTGCTATGGAATATGAGGGATGACAAAAGAGCAGATGCGCTCATCTCGAACGCGCTTGATGCTCTGGCCGGAGGCATAGCCTCGCTGGTCGTTGTGCTGGATCCGGAAAAGATCATATTGAGCGGAGGCATGAGCAAAGCCGAGGGACTGGCGGAGGAAGTCAGAGCAAGGACGCTCAGGTGGCTCCCGCTCCCGCTCAGGGAACAACTGAGAATAGAGGCGTCCGCACTGGGGACCGAGGCTGCCCTTTACGGGGCCGCTTCTATAAGTATGCTTGAGAGGTGATGTTGATGTCCTTGCCAAAAGTTTTTATGACCCAGAGGATACAGGATGTTGGAATGTCGATCCTTGAAGGCAGGGTGGACCTTACCCTTTGGAGCGAAGAAGGACGTCCAGATCCGGAGGCTGTGATGAGGGACCTGCCTTATGCAGACGGCCTGATAATGACGATGGGAATAGCAATGGACAGGAGCTTCTTTAAAATGGCGGAGAGACTAAGGGTCGCGAGCCTGTACTCTGTCGGTTACGACAACGTGGACATAAAGGCAGCGACCGAATTTGGCGTGATGGTGACAAATACCCCCGGAGTACTTACGGACGCGACGGCTGATACCGCCCTTATGCTGATGCTTATGACGGCCCGGAAGGCCAGGGAGAACGAGAAGATAATGAGGGAGGGCGGCTGGACACATTGGTCCCCGAACCAGTTTGTAGGGAAAGACCTCTCAGGTTCTGTTCTCGGAATAGTGGGCTTTGGTGACATCGGCCGGGCCGTCGCCAAAAGGGCCGCAGCCTTTGGCATGAAAGTCATATACACCGGCAGATCTCGCAAAATCGAGCACGAAGAACAACTCGGAGCCGAATACCTTCCATTGGAAGAACTGCTGAAGAGAAGCGATTTCGTATCACTGAACTGTGCCCTTACGAATGAGACTTCGGGCCTCATCGGTGAGCGTGAACTCAGGATGATGAAAAATGATGCGGTCCTCATCAACACGGCACGGGGTGCCGTCGTTGACCAGAAAGCGCTCTTCATGGCATGTTCTGAGGGGTGGATATACGGAGCCGGCCTCGATGTCTATGAAAAGGAGCCCGTTCCCATGGACGAACCTCTGCTTGAGCTTGAGAACGTCGTCATGATGCCTCATATAGGGAGCGCCGCTAAAAGGTCCAGGGAAGGGATGGCCCGCCTTGCGGCGACGAACCTGGTGGAAGCGCTTGAGGGCCGGGTACCTCCTAACCTTGTAAATCCCGGTGTTTTGAAAGAAAAGCGCCCCTGAAGATAGGCAAGTAAACAAACAGATCACCGCCGGCATTATAAATGCGGTGATCTGTTTGTTTTAACAGCGAAAATATAAAAAATTGTATAGTTGACAAAAATGTGTATCGAGTGCTACTATTCCTATAGTGAATTAAATCACATTAAACTGGAGGCTGGTAAGTATGGTAAAAATTCTGCTCTTGCTGATCGTGTTGGTCAATGGGCTGTTCGCATTCCGTTTCTTCACGGATTTCATGAAACACAAGAAGGAAGCATGGGCCGAACCCGGGAATAATGTCCTGCTGGCTGTCTGGGGAGCGGTATGCTTCTTCTTCTCAACATTCGGTATTTCAGACTTTGCCCTTTCAACGGTCCTTTACCGGGCCAGGAAACTTATTGACGATGCCAAGCTCCCCGGTACCCTGAATACGCAGTGCGCGATCCCCGTAGCTGTAATGGCCCTTGCATACATATCATCGATACAGGTGGACCAGATGACCCTGATACTCCTTATAATCTCCCAGATGACAGGAGCCTACTTCGGCCCCCGTTTCGTCGTTAAGATGCCTGTCAGACACATAAGGATGTTCATGGGAGTCGGACTGGTACTCGCGGCGTTTTTCGTCGTTGCAGGCAAATTCGGACTCTTGCCTTCAGGCGGCGAGGCGACAGGCCTGACCGGCGGCAAGCTTGTTCTCGGCATGGTCCTTCTGCTTATATACGGTGCCCTCAACAACGTAGGAGTAGGGTCGTATGCTCCCACGATGGCGACGGTCTATGCCCTCGGACTCAACCCGGCGATAGCATTCCCTGTCATGATGGGTGCCTGCACATTCTCAGTCCCGGTCGGAGGGATGGAGTTCGTAAGGCTTGGACAGTACGGACGGAAAATAACGCTTTTCAGCAGTATATTCGGTATACTCGGAGTCCTTGCCGCGGTATTCATCGTCAAGAGCCTAGATACCAGCATGCTCCAGTGGGTGGTCGCGGCAGTCATCCTGATCGCCGGCCTTGATCTGCTCCGGAACGCGTTCACAAAGGATAAAAATTAAATTACAGGTTTTTTACGGCTTGCGGTCTTTTCAATGAAGTATAATAAAATCAGGATCGAAAAGACTTAAAAGCTCGGGAGAGGAGTGCAGCAGATGTTACTGTTATCAAGAGAAGACATTCTTTCGGTATTTACAATGAGAGACGCCATAGAGGCAGACAAAAGGGCCTTCGTCCTGCACACGAAAGGGAAGGCTGTAGTGCCCCTTCGGATAAACATAGAGACAGAGTCGAAGGAAGGTCAGTGCATGTTCATGCCGGCCTATGTCGGAGGAGAGCTAAACATGGCCGGAGTGAAGCTGGTATCTTATTTTCCCGCCAATGCCGAGAAAGGCATACCGGTCGTGCCGGCGACCGTTCCCCTCATAGACGGGACAACGGGACTTGTGACCGCTATCGTAGAGGGGACGACCCTGACACAGATAAGGACGGCCGCAATATCTGGCGCCGCAACAGAGCTTCTGTCTAATCCCGACAGCAAAGTGGCGGCCCTCTTCGGAACAGGCGGGCAGGCAGCGGCACAGCTGGAGGCGCTCATGACAGTCAGGAAGCTTGAAGAAATAAGAATATTCGATGCCCTTCCCGGACGCGCTGCAGCTTTTGTGGAAAAGCAGCAACAGCTTGCGGACCGCTTCGGCGTAAAACTTATCGAAGCCGCCTCTTCCAAGAAAGCCGTTACAGATGCGGATGTGATAACAACTGTCACGACCTCTGCGACCCCGGTCTTCTCGAACGACGATATCAAGCCCGGATGCCACATCAACGGTGTCGGTTCCTACACTCCGGAGAAGAGGGAACTTCCAGCGGAACTCTTACGGAGGGCCGGCAGGATATTTGTCGACAACCGTGAAGCAGTCCTTTCAGAGGCAGGAGATTTCATCATCCCGATGAAAGAGGGCCTCTTCTCTTCAGATTCGATAGCGGGAGAGCTCGGAGAACTGATACTTGGCAATGTTGAAGGACGACGCTCAAAGGACGAAATAACCATTTTGAAGACCGTAGGATTTGCAACGCTAGACATAGTGGCCGCGGCTGAAATAGTCAAAAAAGCGACTGAAGCCGGAGTAGGAACAGTTATCAAGCTCTAATCAAACGAACCATACTGACGGGGGAAGAGTTATACCTATCCCCCGTCGTTTTTTGCGAGGCGAGGAAATGTCAAAAAAAGTACATCCATTACTTCAGCCCATGATACCGATCGTCGAGCTTTTGGGAAAAATGCTCGGGAGCGACTATGAGATAGTTCTTCATGATGTCTCTGACGGAAATACCTCCATAGTGGCCCTGGTCAACGGAAATCTTACCGGCAGGGACATAAATGCCCCAATGACTGATTTCGGAAAGTTCCTGATGTCCAATCCAATGTCGGTTGAGGTCAACTACATTGCTAACTACCCCTCCGAAGCGGGCAATGGCAGGCCGATGCGATCCGGTGTAGCGCTCATAAAGGATGAGGATGACAAACTCGTGGGATTCCTCTGCATCAACTATGACATGACAAAGGCGAGCATGCTGAAGGATATGGGTGATTTCATGATGAAAACGATACCCCTTTCCTTTGAAAATGTTCGGACTGAGAAGTTCAGCGGCGTCAGAGGAGACCAGACACTGATAGAAAAGGCGAGAAAGAAATTTGGCAAGCCGCTGAGTTTTTTAAACAGCGAAGAGAGGAAACAGTGTATAAGGTACATGGACGGACTGGGCTTTTTCAAGCTCAAAGGATCGATCGAAAGCCTGGCAAAAGAGATGGGCAGGAGCCGCTATACCCTTTACGCAGACCTTAGGTCAGCCAGGAAAGAAGAGGACCCGAAATAGCCCGATCCATTATGGTCTAAGCCGCCCGCAGGGGCGGCTTAATTTTTTTGACTTGTCCTCCCTTTTAGTGATATAATTCCCGTTTGTCGAATGTTGTTATGATGTTAATTTTTTAAAAAACCTGTGCCGTATTTGCGGTAATCTGCAGGTGAAGGGAACAAAAATAATGCAGGATTCATCAAAAATAAGGAATATTGCCATAATCGCCCACATCGACCACGGCAAGACCACCCTGATAGACGGCATTTTTAAGGCAGCCAGGCTTTTCAGGGATAATCAGGTAGTGGAAGAGCGTGTAATGGACGCAGGAACCATCGAACGTGAGCGAGGGATAACGATAAAGGCGAAACACTGCACGGTCGAGTGGGGCGGGTACAAGATAAACATAGTCGATACCCCCGGACATGCCGACTTTTCAGGAGAGGTCGAAAGGGTCCTTTCAATGGTCGATTCAGTCCTGCTTCTCGTTGACGCAAATGAAGGCCCGATGCCCCAGACGAGATATGTTTTGATGCGCGCTCTTAAGCTCGGACTGAAGCCTATCGTAATAGTCAACAAGGTAGACAGGCCCAATGCCGACCCAGACGGCGCACTTGACAAGACTTTCGACCTTTTTATAGAACTTGGTGCCACGGAAGAACAGTGCGACTTTACAGTCCTTTACGGATCCGGCCTCCAGGGGTGGTTCGTCGACGATCTAAATAAAAGGGAAGATAATACGAAAGCAGGCATGGATGATCTTTTCAGGACGATCATTGATAAAGTTCCGGCGCCCGAAGCTGAGATGGACAAGCCCTTCCTTATGCAGGTCTGCACACTTTCCTGGAGCGAATATCTGGGAAGGATAGGATGCGGAAGGATCCTTCAGGGGACTTTTCGCAAGGGTGACAGGATAGTAAGGACCCATACAAGATGGAAGGACTACGATCAGACGGACTGGGAGACAGTCTCAACAGAGACTTCCACATGCACGCACCTTTATGTGACGAACGGCCTTGTCAAAACAGAGGCAGATGCAGTAGGCGCAGGCGATATCGTCTGGTTCACAGGACCCGAAAACATCGATCTTGGAGATACGATAAGCGCTCCGGAGATCTCAGGAGAGGTGCTCCACCCACTTGACATAGAAGAGCCGACCGTATCTATGTTCTTCCTCGTCAACACCAGCCCCTTTGCCGGTCAGGACGGAAACGCCATAACCCTGAGACAGCTGAGGACGAGGATAGAGAGGGAGACCAAAACGGACCCGGCACTCCGCATGGATGATCTTGGCCGCCCTGACGGGATAAAGGTATCGGGCAGGGGCGAGCTCCATCTGGGCATACTGATCGAGGAGATGCGCAGGGAGGGCTCCGAAATATGTGTCTCAAGGCCTGAAGTAATAGTGCAGTACGACTCCAGGGGCAAAAAACTCGAGCCAATGGAGGAAGTCATCATAGACGTTCCGGAAGAGTATCAGGGTATAGTGATTCAGAAGCTTGCCCAGCGCAAAGGCGAGCTTAAAAACATGGAAAATGGCGGTACAGGTGTTCTGAGGCTTAATTTCCGGATCCCGACAAGAGGGCTGATCGGATACAGGGGAGAATTCCTCACCGACACCAGGGGACTTGGAATTCTCGCCTCAAGATTCGTCGGTTACGGCGAATGGGTGGGAGATATCGCCTCAAGGAGCAGGGGATCGCTTGTCAGCATGGACAGCGGGACCACTACAAGCTATGCGCTTGACAACCTGCAGGAGCGGGGAACTCTTTTCGTGAAGCCCGGTGAACCCGTCTATAACGGACAGGTAGTCGGGGAGAGTTCGCGCAACAAAGATCTTCCGTGCAACCCCAGTAAGAAAAAACAGCAGACCAATCACAGGTCGGCGACGAAGGACATGACGACAGTGCTTGACGTGCCGAGGATCATGACTATAGACACCGCGCTGGAATGGATCAGCGACGACGAACTCGTCGAAGTTACCCCTTTGAACGTGAGGATACGCAAGATGATACTGAACGCGGATGAACGCAAAAAAGCCAGAGCCAAGGCAGGAATAGTTGATTCAGAAGAGGACGAATAAGTGAAAGCTGAACTTATGGCCTTAAGGGAGTTCGAAAAAGACGAGGTTTTCTCCTGCATATCCGGCCTGATAAAGAGCGCCGGTCAGATAGACGACGGATACAAGCAGGAAGCGGTATCCTGGTACTGTGATTCAGTGTGCCGGATGGCTGAGGCTGCCGAGATGATGGGTATATGTGGCAACTTGTGGCAGTCATGGCTGGCAATGCTCTTCGCAAAGACCGAAACACCCTTCTCCCTTGCGCAGGAACGCAGGAAAGAGCTTGATGGCACGCTTTCCAGAGTTGTAAAAGATGACCTTGAGACAATACGCTTCTACTTCAATTTTGATCTTAAGCTTATAGACGAGGACCTTGAGGTCGATGCGTTCGCCAGGTTTGGTGACTATGAGCCGCTTCGGCTGGAAAATGGAGCATTGGAAAGGAATGCCGGCCATGTGGTCCAGGAATTTGTTGATTCGCTGAGAAATGCGCCGGATACAGAGACATTTTACGGAGAGATCCTCAGGTTTCATTACATAAGAGGCTCAGGGCAGTACGCGCTGAACAAAGCCTTCAGGTGGGACGGCAGGAGGGTAGAACTGATCCCCGTCACCAACACCGAGGATATCACCCTCGAGGGTCTTGTTGGATATGAGGAACAGAAGAGCGTGCTCGCAGACAACACTCTCGCATTCCTGGAAGGCAGGCCTGCCAATAACGTCCTCCTTTACGGCGAGAGCGGTACCGGCAAATCATCCACCGTGAAGGCGCTTCTTAACCGCTTTGCCCCGCAGGGATTGAGAATGGTGGAGGTCTACAAGCACCAGATCGAAGACCTGTCGGCGATCGTGGACCTTGTTAAGGGCAGGAACTATAAGTTCGTCATCTTTATGGACGACCTCTCCTTCGAACATTTCGAGGTCGAATATAAGTACCTCAAGGCTTTCATTGAGGGAGGGCTTGAAAAGAGGCCGGACAACATCCTCATATATGCCACTTCAAACAGACGCCACCTGATGAAGGAGACCTGGGCGGACCGTGATGACAAGTATGAAGATATGCACGAGTCCGAGACAATGCAGGAGCGGATGTCGCTCGTAGACCGCTTCGGCCTTCTGATAAGGTACTTCTCCCCCGAACAGGAGGAATATCTGAATATAGTTATGACTCTTGCGAAAGAGTATGGGGTCGAAGCCTCCGAGGAGGAACTGATACTGGGGGCCACTCAGTGGGAACTCAGGCACGGCGGTTTTTCCGGCAGAGCGGCCAGGCAGTTTGTGGAGTTTATGGCCGGAAAAACAGAGCAGCCGCTCCCTTATGCTGTAAAATAAGCTTATAAAAGCGGGTCCCCGGAGATATTCTTTTCTTCCGGGGACCGTTTTTTTTGTACCTCAGACCGCTTGCCGGGGGATCACTCAGTGTATTCCCTGAGGTATCCGTATCCCTCTCTTTCCATGTCCGCGAAGGGTATGAACCTCAGTGATAGGCTGTTGATACAGAATCGGACTCCGTTCGGAGAATCGGGGTCACCGTAAAACACATGTCCCAAATGAGAATTTCCTGCCCTGCTTCTTGCCTCTGTCCTTCTCATACCGAAGGAATCATCCTTCAGATAAACAATTGTGTTCGGATCTATAGCCTTTGAAAAAGCCGGCCATCCACATGGACTCTCAAACTTGTCCTTTGAAGAGAAAAGCGGTTCGCCTGTTATGATATCGACGTAAATCCCCTTTTCTTTGTGATCCCAGAATTCGTTCCTGAAAGAGGGTTCCGTTCCGGAATCGACCGCTACGTAATACTGTTCTTTTGTCAGCTTTTTTCTGACTTCATCGTCAGAGGGCCTTCTGTATTTTGCGGGATCTACTATTATTTTCTCCGCCATTTTTATCTCTGCCGGAGTTATGTGGCAGTATCCCCCCGGATTTTTGTCGAGATAGTCCTGATGGTACTCTTCAGCATCGTAAAATGACTTCAGAGGTTCTGTCTCTACTGCGAAGTTTTTATGGCGGGCCCTCTCAACGCCTGCAACATGGGCAACAGTCGCTCCCGATCTTTCATCCGTATAATATACTCCCGTCTGATACTGGCTTCCCATGTCGTTGCCCTGCCTGTTTCTCACGGTCGGGTCTATTGCAGCGAAGAAAGTAAAAAGTATCGCATCCAGGCTTATCCTGTCCTCACTGTATTCCACCCGCACCGTCTCGCGGTACCCGGTCCTGCCAGTGCAGACTTCCTTATATGTGGGCCTTAGCGATGGATCCCCGTTGGCGTATCCGCTTGTGCCCCTTATAACACCCGGTATGTTCTGCATCAGTTTTTCCAGCCCCCAGAAACAGCCTCCGGCCAGGTATATGACACCTATCCCGTCTTCTTTTTTGTATGTCTCATCTTTAAAGTCCATCTCCATTTTTTCGTCCTCCTTATTTGTTTTGGAAGCGGATGCGGTTTTCTGTGCAGCATTAGCCGGCCCTTTTATGTCAAAGGGCTCCCAAAGGATCATTACGGTCAGCAGTATAACGGCAACGATCTTTTTCATTCCGGCCGCCTCCTTGCTTTTCCTCCGCTATATTGCAGAGGATGCGGCGATGTCTGCCGCATTTTTTTGTGTCAGGTCACCTGAGGAACTTTTTTTTCTTAAAGATCCAAAGGCATCCTATGACAACAATCATACTTAATATGAGGACGTAAAGGTATCCGTAATGCCAGTGAAGTTCGGGCATGTACTGAAAATTCATGCCGTACCAGCCGGCTATCAGGGATAGCGGGAGGAATATTGCGGTCACTACTGTCAGGACCTTCATTACGATATTCTGCCTGATGTCTATCTGGGTTTGGTATGCTTCACTGATCTGGAGTGAGTATTCTCTAAGCATCTGTGTTTCCTGGCGAAGTCTGTGCACTCTGTCCGAGAAGTGTTTGAGCAGCCTCAGTGCAGACTCCTCAAATATATCGTTTTCGTTTTCCAGAAGCACCAATGCAACGTCACAGAGCTGTGAATAGTAATGAGAGCTTGATAGGATCTCTTTTCTGATCGAGACTATGGAGCGCATAAAGCCTACTAGTTTGTCAGAAAGCACCGAGGCCTCAAGTTTTGCAAGTCTGTCCTCGATGCCCTCCAGATACAAAAGGTCATTTTCAACAAGTGTTTCCATAAAGGTATAAAAGAAATGTCCGACTGAGGGTTCGCGCCATGAAACGCTCTTTTCTGTTTTTTCGATCAGGCTGGCGGCCAGGCCGGAGTCGTCAACAAAGATAATTCCTGAACTGTTTATGTAGTAAGAGAAGGCCATCTCTTTGTCAAAGTATTTTTTGTCAGGAACGGAGAGAGTTCCCGAGAGCATTTCCTCGTGTACTTCAGCCTTGCAGAAGTGGGGTTGCGGGTAGTGCGGCATAGCATAGCGGTCGAATGCCGGTGGCAGCGCGTCCTTTTCGAATCCATCGGCGGTAAGCACGGCAACAAAAGGTTCCGTGACTCCTCCCTCTTCGATCCTGACAAGCTTTTTCCCTATCAAATAATACACGGCATTACCTCCTTGGGAGGATTTGATCAGTCTGACTTGTTGTTTTTTGCCGCTTCTTTTTTTCTGTATCTCCAGATGTATGCCGCAGTCAAAATGCCGCATGCGGCTATCAGCAGTACGGATATCTTTCTTATCTCCTGGTGGATGATGTCCTGGTTGCTGCCAAGAAAGTATCCTGTAAGTGCGAGTACGACCACCCATATTCCCGAGCCCAGCGCGGTGTAGAGGCAGAATTGCCCCAAAGGCATCCTGGCAAGTCCTGCAGGAAGCGAGATGTACTGCCTGATCACCGGGATAAGCCTTCCGGTGAAGGTACTTATGTGCCCATGTTTAAGGAAGAAGACCTCAGCTTTATCAAGCGATTCATGTGTAACAAAGAAATATTTACCGTACTTCTCAAATATCGGTCTTCCCCATTTGACGGCTATCCAGTAATTGAAAAGGCCCCCAAGGATACTTCCCGCTATTCCGGCCAGTATTACAAGCAGCAGGTTCATCTCGCCTTTCCATGCCAGATACCCTGCGGGAGGGACTACGACCTCGCTGGGAAAAGGGAAAAATGATGATTCAAGGAACATCAGACCGACGATCCCGGGGTACCCCATGTGTCCGATGACATCGACAAGCCAGTTTACAAGTGAAGAAAACATTGCTGACAGTGCGGATAAAGCTTCCAAATTTCATTTCCTCCCGTTATTGAATAATACATACATGGCATCCGCTTGCGTACGGATGCATTTCATCCGTCGGTTATGTGTGTCTGTCTGCTTCGCAGCATTCATAGTAAGATAAACTGAAAAAGATCAAAAGTCTACAGGAATTTTATGTACTAGCTGTATGCTAAGAATTTTCCCTGCAGGTCAGGCGTCCATAAGGATATAATTCCGTTTGTAAGGCGGATGACTTTGAGATAAAATGCACGTGGGAGATCGGCATGTCTCCCGGCATTCGGATGGAGGAATAGATTTGGAACAGAATACGAAGCTTGCTTTGGTGATCGCCGGCAATTTTTCCGGAGATGAAGAAAACGCTGATCCGTGCACGCTTTTAAACTATTTGCCCGAAGACATCGTCGATTGTTGCCAACTGATCGAATGGAGCTGCCAGCCCAGTAACCATTACTCTATGAAACTTACCGCAGAGATGGAGGAGATGTTTGATACACTCGTCTCAGACGGATACACGGGCATAATCGTGATTTCCGGAAGCGGGGTCATGGAGGAGATGGCATATCTTACCGATCTCCTCTGGAAACATCCTGAGCCGGTGATATTTGCCAACCTTATGGTACAGGGACGTGCCGGGCTCAAAGAGGGCCTGATGAATCTGAGGTGTTCCGTTCTTGCTGCCCTTTCAGAAGAGGCAAGGGAGAAAGGTGTCCTTATATGCTCAAGCGGCGAACTCTTCGCGGCATCGGAAGCGGTCATGGTCGATCCCACCAGTACTGACAACGCATTCCAGTCTCCTGAAAAAGGTTCGGTAGGTAAAATGCTGAACGATGAGGTCAAATTTTTACGCAATGTCAGAAGGCCCGGTTTCCTTGCAAGAAAGCCCGAGGCACCTGCTGCAGTCGAGCTTGTCTATGCCTCGCTTGGGGGCGGTGAAAGGATCATCTCGTCCCTTGCCTCCAATAAAGAGATACAGGGGCTTGTTCTGGCAGGATTCGGCACCGGCAATGTCCCGCCCTCATGGATCCCTCACATCAGAAACATTCTAAGGAAAAGGATACCGGTGGCCATCGTGTCGAGGTGTTTTCAGGGACATGTGGCGAAGGCCAACTACTTCGAGGGATGCTATATGAAACTGCTGGAGATGGGAGTTATGTCAGGAGGAAAGCTGAACCCTTACCAGGCGAGGATAAAAATGGCCTTAGGAATAGCTGTGGGACTTACCGAACAGGGACTTAGCCTATACATGCTTAATCAGCCTGTAAGCGAAGACTCACAGCTCCTTTATAAATGAAAGTATATTGTCTGAGCCTCGGATGCGCAAAAAACAGGGTCGACAGCGAGTGCCTGGCCGGAGAGCTTGAGCGTGCCGGACATGTGCTTGTCGATGACATAGGGTTTGCCGATGTCGGAATAGTAAATACCTGTGGATTCATACAGCCCGCGACTGAAGAAAGCATAGCCGCGATACTGGACCTTGAGCAGCTCAAAAACGAGGGCAGGTTAAAAAAGATCGGTGTCGTCGGATGCCTTGTAAACAGGTATTCAGACGATCTGATCAAAGAGATGCCGTCGGTGGACTTCTGGGCAAGGAGCGAAGACTGGGCTTCCGTGATCAGGAGCATGGGCGGCCTTCCTGAGAAGAATAGGTGCAGGGGGAGACTTCCCTCATCGTCAAAAATAACCAGATATCTGAAGATCAGCGAGGGGTGCGGCAATAAATGCACATACTGTGCTATACCGGGAATAAGGGGAGGGCTCAGAAGCCTCTCCATAGATACTCTTGTCTGCGAAGCTGATCAGCTTGTTAAAGAGGGCGCATCGGAACTTTGTGTCGTTGGCCAGGACCTCACTGTTTACGGGGCCGACATCTATGGACGCGAGTCACTGACAGTTCTCCTGGACGAACTGGAAAGGGCCCTTCCTAAAAATATATGGCTTAGGCTTCTCTACCTTCATCCAAGCAGGATCACAACAGCACTCCTGGAGCGGGTCGCCTCAGGGATACAGATCCTTCCCTATCTTGATATACCGATACAGCACGCTGATCCTGAGATCCTTTCAGCAATGAACAGGAAGATATCGCCGGAAGAACTCACCTCAATATTTAATACGGCCAGGAGCATAAATGACGACTTTGCCCTCAGGACCACCTGCATGGTAGGCTTCCCGGGCGAAAAAAAGCGTCATTTTGACAATCTGCTTGCTTTTGTCTCCGCAACGCGCTTTGACAGGATTGGGGCCTTTGCCTTCTATCCGGAGGAGGGTACAGAAGCCGAAAAGATGGAGGGCCGGGTTTCTGACAGTGTCAAACAGAAACGGCTCAAAAAGCTTATGGTACTCCAGGAAGAGATATCCGCGGAACGCCAGGAAATGTTTGTGGGCAGAGTGATGGATGTCCTAGTCGAGAGGGTGGACAGGGAGGCCTCTTTTGCTGAAGGAAGGAGTTTCCGGGAGGCTCCTGAAGTAGACGGACTTGTAGAGATAAGGAATATAAGCGATAAAATAAAGGAGGGAGACATCGTCAAAGTCAGGATGACGGAGGCGATGCCCCACGATATGGTCGGAGAAGAGTTGATTCAATGATACTTATACCTGAAATGAAGACATGGTACGGGATGATATCCACGCTTGGAACGCTGGGCAGGTTCAGCAAGATGCCCGGGACCCTGGGATCGATGGCGGCATGCGTAGTCTGGATAGCTTTCGGAGGACTGCCGATCTGGGCCATAGCATCAGTTGCCGTTATCGGGACCATAGCTGCCGATAAGTACGAAAAGGCTGTGGAAAGGGAAGATCCTCCTGAAGTGGTAATTGATGAGGTCGCAGGATGCTGGATCGCATGTTGCGGATTTGAACCCACTTATGCGATAGTTGGCCTCTTTCTCTTCAGGATAATCGACATAACAAAACCGTTTCCTGTAAGAGAGATGGAAAGGCTGCCCGGGGGCATCGGAATAATGGCCGATGATATAGCCGGGGGCATAATGGCCAACCTCCTTCTCAGAGCCATGACGTGGTTATTCTTCGGCGGAGGCATGGAAACTATTCTGGGACTGGTGGGAAAATGAAGGCTAACTTAAAACAGCTGGCGGAAAAACTGGTTGCTGAAGCATCTTTAAAAGGACTGACAGTCTCCCTTGCAGAATCATGTACAGGCGGGATGATAGCTTCTTCGTTAACCGACATTCCCGGAGCTTCCGGAGTATTTCTCGGATCCGCGGTGACATACAGCAACGAGGCAAAGATCAAAATACTTGGAGTCGACGCGGGCACAATAGCAGAGCATGGCGCGGTAAGCGCCCTGTGCGCAGAGAAAATGGCAGAGGGTGCAAGAAGGATATTCGGGTCTGACGTGGCATTAAGTGTGACCGGAATAGCAGGACCTGACGGCGGCAGCGAAGAAAAGCCGGTCGGAACGGTCTGGTTCGGCATGTCCACCAAAGAAGCGACCAATACCTTTAAGAAAAAATTCAGCGGCAAGAGGGCTGACATAAGGAACTCGGCGGTAAAAGAAGCACTTGTCTCCCTTTTGGGAAGGATGCAGTAAAAATGGCAGGGTGAATCCCCTCTTTTTCAGGAGTTCTCCTGAGGACATTTGTCTGTATCTCGATCCCAAAGCCTCAGTTGAAGGTCCTTTCAGGCTGGCTCTCAGCAAGAAGGCGCGATTCGCATGAGTTCAGATGGGCCTCTCCCGAGACCATGCACATTACCATCAAGTTCTGCGGGGAAAGGCCGCCTGAAACAGTTGACCTGTTTCTGGAAAATTTGAAAAACATCAGGAACAGGGGGCCCTTCGAAATAAATATCAAGGGTATAGGCGGATTTCCCGATCTCATAAGGCCGAAAGTGCTCTGGGCCGGCGTCGGCGGAGATACAGAGGCCCTCTCTGATATCAGGAACGAAGTTGAAAAAGCTGCACACAGGGCGTTCATACCCGGAGAGAACAAGAAGTACACGCCGCATATCACTCTGGGTCGCAGAAATTCAGACCGGGCACTTACTCAAGAGGCACTGCTCCCGATGCAGAGAACACAGCCGTTCACAGAGCCATGGACAGTAACGGAGATCATACTGATGAGAAGCGAGCTCTCTCTGACAGGTCCGAGGTATACCCCGCTGGGTCTTTTCAAAATATGACATACTGTATATAATGTATTTGTAATCAAATAGCGCAAAATAGATACGGGGAGGCAATCGGATGGCCAAGAGAAAAGATTCGGTAACCAGAGAAGACATACTTGAACAGGCGTTGATCGAGATAAGAAGCAAGTTCGGCGACGGAGCGATAATGCGACTGGGCGATGAGGTCCAGCGTGTTGCAGAGGTTATCCCCAGCGGCATACTCTCTCTTGACGTCGCGCTTGGAATAGGCGGGATCCCCAGGGGCAGGGTAGTCGAGATATTTGGCCCCGAAGGCGGCGGAAAGACTACGATAGCTCTTCATGTTCTCGCTGAGGCTCAGAGAAAGGGAGGGCTTGCCGCATTTATAGATGCGGAACATGCCCTTGACCCGCGTCTTGCGGCTTCGGTGGGGGTGGACACGGCAAACCTTTACATGTCACAGCCTGACAGCGGAGAACAGGCTTTCTACATACTCGACACCCTGGTCAGGAGCGGCGCATTTGACGTCGTAGTGGTCGACTCCGTTGCAGCATTGACTCCTCAGGCTGAGATAGACGGCAAGATGGGTGAGGGAAGCAACCAGATGGGTCTCCACGCGAGGTTGATGTCCTATGCACTGAGAAGGCTGACAGCCGCGATCTCAAAGAGCAACACGACAGTCATATTTATTAACCAGCTGCGTGCGCAGATAAGCGCAGGCTACGGCGCGGGACCCACCGAAACTACCACCGGAGGACGCGCACTGAAGTTCTACAGCTCTGTCAGGATAGAGGTAAAGAGGGGAAAACAGGTCACCCAGGGAGAAAACGTTATAGGCCACGAACTTTGGATAAAGGTCGTTAAAAACAAACAGGCTCCGCCTTTCCGCACTGCACACACCACACTGATATATGGCAAAGGTGTTCCCAAGGCAATGTCAGTCCTTGACATGGCAATCGACAGGGAGGTCGTGAAGAGGAAGGGGTCATGGCTTGCCTACAAAGGCGAGACCCTTGGACAGGGCAAAGAGGGAGTCGCCGCATATATGGATGAGCATCCGGAACTTATGGAAGAGATAACAAAGGATGTCCTCCATAAGGTAGCAGAGGGCCTAGGTCTCCTGACCGAGCCTGTCGCAGATGAAGATGAACCCGTTCCCGGCAGCGTTGAGGATTCCGTGGAAGCTCTGCTAGAAGAGGGAGTCTTGAAGCTCGACATTGCGGAGGACGAATAAACGAAAGTATCAATGATTGCCGTTTGCTTGACTACTAAGTACATTCACTGAAAAAATAATCTGTCATTATAAATCTGGGTGTACCGAGAATAACGGTACACCCAGATTTATTTTAATGCGAAATATTTGTAAGGTACGTATAAGACAATAATTGTAATATAACATTATAAGTATGATTTTAAATACTTTCAGATATCTTTAGCGCATATAATAGTCTAATTGTATTTATTGACAGTCACACCAATCATCTATAGAATACCTCTTGCACTCTCCGGCGCAGGCTGGTCGAGGACGCACCATGACAGTTGAATACAGGGAAAAGCAAAAGGATATATATGGTTAACGTA
>ENA-UOOK01000800-UOOK01000800.1-fermentation-metagenome-genome-assembly--contig:-NODE-800-length-42000-cov-64.185100_pt1 | contig 42000 bp, 35 predicted proteins | sample MGYA00245777_ERZ724023 | MGnify/ENA primary metagenome ERZ724023 (study PRJEB28704, sample SAMN03018312) | fermentation metagenome | biome: anthropogenic terrestrial biome; feature: soil; material...
AGGCAGACTTACGCTCCGGGAAAAGGCTGCGGGTTAAGCTGGGGATTGACCCGACTGGACCCCGGATTCATTTAGGTCGCTCCGTGCCTCTGCGCAAACTGCTGCAGTTTCAAAAGCTGGGGCATCTAGTTCAGCTGGTGGTCGGGGACTTTACCGGTCAGATTGGTGACTCTTCCGACAAAGATGCGCAACGCCCCATGCTGACACCAGAGGCAGTACGGGGCAATATGGCAGGCTACCAGGCCCAAATCGGCAAAATCCTGGACCTTGATCAGGTGGAATTTCATTATAACTCCACCTGGCTGGCGGCGCTCGGCTTTCAGGATGTTGTGCAGCTGACCTCGCATTTCACGGTTGCGCAGATGCTGGAACGGGAGAATTTTGCCTTACGTTACCAGTCCGAAAAACCGATCGGTCTGCATGAGCTGCTGTACCCGTTGATGCAAGGCTACGATTCGGTGGCGTTAAAAACCGACGTCGAACTGGGCGGTACGGATCAAATATTCAATCTGATGGCTGGCCGGACGCTACAACGCGTGTTTGATCAGGAGCCGCAAAGCGTGTTAACCAACCGCCTGATCGAAGGCACGGATGGTCGCAAAATGAGTACCAGTTGGGGGAATGTCATCACGATCCTGGATCCGCCGGATGAACAATACGGCAAATGTATGTCCATTAAAGACGAATTGATCTTTATCTATCTGGAAGCCTGTACGGATATGCCGATGAGCGACCTTGAGCAGGCGCGGGAGGCGTTTGAGCGGGGCGAATTGCATCCAATGGAAGCTAAGAAGAGACTGGCCTGGGAGATCGTTGCTCAGTACCATGGGGCGGAGGAAGCACAGGAGGCTGCGGAACGGTTTGCGCAGGTCGTTCAAAGGAAGGAGCAACCCGACGAGATGCCGGTGGTCCGTTTAGCCCCATCCCCGGTGGACGCCGTTACCCTACTCTGCCAATGCAACCTCGTTAGCTCCAAGAGTGAGGGCCGACGGCTGATTGAGCAGGGTGGGCTCAACGTAGACGGCTTGCGCATCACGGACCCGAATCAGGCGGTGGTACCAATCGCCGGAATGATTATCAAGGCCGGAAAGAGAAAGTATGCGCGTCTCGAAATCTAACCGCGAACCTTGGAACCTTGGGGACGGTTCTAAAAGTTCCTTTTGCCATTATCTGGGGTTTGGAACTTTTAGAACCGTCCCCAAGGTTCCTCGCCGTCCCCAAGGTTCCGCTAGTCCTCCGATACTAATACCGGTGTCGGATAAAAAGCGCGTGCTGAATTGGTGTAAGCCATATTAGCGATGGGCCAATTTCTCTGGAATACTGTGGGCTGCGGAGCGCCGGAGGGAACCAGCATCAACCGCTGCGGAGTACTTTGCCCGACAACCCTACTATCCAAAGCAACATCGAAATAATAGAGATACTCAGCGATCCATTCAAAGTAGATGGTTTTATTTTTACGGCTAAACCCTTCAATGCGCAGTCTGGAAGCATCTTTCGCTATGTAACGCTGGAATTCAACAGCTGATATTGGCTCATTTTTATAAGTCGGAACAGCATTCCACTGACCGTCGGCAAATGTCCAGCGCTTTGCATCACGCAGCCAGGCTTCTACCACAACATGACCGGCTCCAAACTCCCGGGTCTCAACATCGGCGGTTTTTAAGGACAGAGTACGGGAGGGTATCCCTAAGGCGTTCAGACAGCCGTTAATAACGATGGCATATTCAACACAGCGGAACTGCTCACCCTTTTGAACCTGGTCCAATATATAAAGCGGATCATTTTGCTTGGGCGTATTCCAGCCGTCATGGTGCCATAATCCGCTTACCCAGGCGGAGACGATTCTCACCCGGTCCAAATCAGATTTGGCTCCTGCAACCAGCTTTTCAAGCTCATACTTAGTGCGTAAATCGGCGAGATATTGGTCATTGGGGTTATTCCAGATGAATTCGTAAGCTTCTTCATGATCTGCAAATTGCAGCATCGGTATCGGCATAGCGCCGATTACATTCATGGACGAGATACTCCCCATTAATAACAGCAGCATAGACAATATGGCAGAATGATGTCTTTTCATTTTTCCAGCCCTTTCTCAAGTTCTGCTTCCTGGAAGCAAATTAATTATAAATCATTGCCATCTCTCATGCCAGCCAGAGGATGGAGAGATCATTTCAGAAATGAACAAGGTGCTTTGGTGTTTAGGCGCGTTTTGTTATGATGGTATCAGTCTGCTTCGCGCATTTTTTGGGGGGGGCTTTAGTTTGAACGGATATGAAATCAATCACTTGGCAGAAATTTATGATCAGTACGAAACCGAGACTCACGATGTGGAATATTTGCTGGCGAAAATCAAAGAGTCAGGCATTCAAAATGTACTGGAGCCTTTTTGCGGTACTGGCAGAATACTGCTCCCCATTGCACAAACCGGATGCCAGATTACCGGCTTGGATGGTTCGGATGGTATGCTGAAATTCCTTGAGGAAAAAGCTAGACAATTGTCTGAGCAGACGCGTAGCCGGATTACGCTGAAACTTGCCGATGTATTAAAAACAGACTGGCCGGGCGGTTATGATTTGGTAATTCTGGGGGGCAACTGCTTTTATGAATTGGCTTCGGTCCAGGAACAACGGCATGTTATCCGCGCAGCCTATCAAGCGTTGAAACCGGGCGGGGCTTTATTCACCGATGGTGACTGTATGGATGGATTGCTGGATGAGTCATGGTGTGATATCGGGGTGGAAGGTAAAGCATTTCCAAGCGGCGTTTGTGCACATGGGGTGCACCTGCAGGGTTATTGTACGACTGTAGCGGTTGACCGGGAAAACCGCATCTGGAAAGCTCATCGCCGGGCAGAATTGAAATATCCTGATGGCCGCAAGGAAGAGGCGCAATGGGATGTGACTGTCCACCCCACTTCGGTTACAGAAATGCGTACTTGGATTGAAGGTTGCGGTTTTGAGATTAGAGAGGCCTTTGCTGGAACAGAGACCCGGGGCGCCTTACTGCCAAATTCCGGGCGGGCAACTTTCTGGGCAGTTAAACAGTAAGAACAAGAGGTAAGCGGCGCGAGGCTTGTAGGCAAGAGGGCAACGCGCGAGTGAGGTGCACTAATTATGAAGATTCCTGCCGTGGCTTATACGAAGCTACTATATAAATATCTAAAACCACAGTGGCGTTTGGTGTTGATTTTCGCCACCCTGATGACAGTCGGGACAGTGCTGGAGATTGTCAATCCGCAGCTGTTGCGCCAGTTCATCAACGGGATCAGCGAGGGTGGGACTCTGGCTTCGCTGTCCAGGTTTGCCTATTGGTATATCGCGGTGGCCTTAACCCGCTATATTTGCATTACCATCGGAAAATATCTCGGCGAGCGGGTCGGCTGGACAGCTACTGATGCGCTCCGGGACGAATTTGTGCGCCATTGCCTGAAGCTGGATATGTCCTTCCATAAGGCACGGACGCCCGGCGAACTGATCGAACGGCTGGATGGCGATATAAACTTACTAACCAACTTTTTCTCGCAATTTGTGGTCGGCATTGTCTTTAACACCTTGTTGCTGGTCGGTATTGTGCTGGCGCTCTTTATGGAAGACTGGCGCATCGGGCTGGGCATGATGTTCTTTACGATCCTTGCGGTGGTTGTTTTAATCGCTCTTAATCAGAAGGGTATCAAAAACTGGGCCGCTGCCAGACAGGCCAACGCCAGCTTTTATGGCTTTCTGGGCGAGCGTCTGTCCGGGACAGAAGACATCCGATCCTGCGGTGCCAATGATTTTGTGCTAAAGCGCTTTTATGAAGCTTTACGCGGCTGGCTGCCCAAGTTTATCAAAGCGGATATGTCGCATTTTTACCTGTGGATAGGCTCACTGCTGGTCTTCGGTATCGGTATGGCGCTAGTCTTGGCAACCGGTGCATTGCTGTATCGGGCGGGAACCGTTTCGCTGGGGACCGTCTTCTTAATTTTTAGCTATACAACTCTGCTGGAACGGCCAATTTCCCAGATTCGCAGGCAAATGCAGGATCTGCAGCGAGCGGCCGCGGCGATCGACAGAGTCGGCAAGATCTTTGCGATTAAATCCAACCTGCGCGGACCGGGAATGGGAATGTCGGATCGACACGAACCCGGATCTCAGGCTGAACTGTGCTCGGGCAATCAGGATTTGTCGGAAACATCGGCGCTGCCCGAAGGGGCTTTGGCAGTGGAATTTGATGCCGTGTCATTTGCTTACGAAGACGGGGAAGCTGTCCTGCGGGATATATCAGTGAAATTGCCAGCCGGCACAGTGATCGGTCTGCTGGGTAGAACCGGCAGCGGGAAGACAACCTTGGCCCGACTATTGCTGCGGTTGTACGATCCTACCAGTGGGCAGATTAGCCTGGGCGATTGTCCGACTACTGCGGTAGAGCTGCGATCCCTGCGGCGGCGGGTAGGATTGGTTACCCAGGATGTGCAGTTGTTCGCCGGAACGTTGCGTGATAATTTGACCTTTTTTGACGCGTCGGCTTCGGATGCTACGCTTTGGCAGGCACTCACAGAAATTGGGATCGCGGATTGGTGCCGCGCCATGTCCGATGGTCTGGATACGGTGATCGGGGCCAATGGATACGGCATGTCCGCCGGCGAAGCGCAGTTATTGGCACTGGCACGCCTGTTTCTCGCCGATCCCGGATTGATCATCTTGGACGAGGCTTCGTCCAGACTGGATCCGGCTACTGAAAAGCTGGTTGACAGAGCGATCGAAAGACTGCTGCAAAACAGAACTGGTATAATTATCGCCCACCGACTGGCTACCGTCCAGCGCGCGGACGAGATTCTAATTCTCGACAATGGCAAGGTTTTGGAACACGGCCTCCGCAAGAACTTGGCCGCTAACCCGAACTCCAATTTTGCCCGTTTACTCCATACCGGATTGGAGGATGTCCTGGCATGAAAACCTATCAATACCTATGGCGCTTGATGTGCTACCGGCCACTGCTCTATCTGGGCAATGCTATCGCATGGTCAATAATTCACTTTTCAGAACTACTGCCAGGTATCATTGCCAGTTGGTTTTTTGATGCTCTTTCCGGAGAAGCGGCCGCCGGCCTGAACGTCTGGACCATTATTATCACTTATTTCGCAGTGGCATTAGGTCGCATGGGTACTGTCTTTTGCGGCGCTCAGATTGATATTCGGCATCGTTTCCTAATGGGATCGCTCTTGCGGCGCAATATGCTGGAACGCATTCTCAAGCGGCCGGGGGCGCGCGCCTTGGTGGAAACGCCTGGCGAAACACTCAACCGTTTCAGGGATGATACCCAACAGGTAGTTGATCAAATCAGTATGACAGTAGACAGCCTGGGATTTGTGATTACCACGACTTTCGCTGTGGTAATGCTGGCACACATCAGTTGGAAAATAACTTTGCTGGTCTTTGCACCAATGGTAATAATCTTGGCCATTACCCAAGCGGCCAGCACGCGGCTGGAAAAAAACCGGGAAGCCAGCCGGGACGCTGCTGCCAAAGTCGCTGGTGCATTGGGCGAGATGTTTGGGTCGATTCAGGCGGTTCAGGTCGCCACCGCTGAAGAGCAGGTAGCGGATCATTTGCAGCGGCTAAATGCCGAACGCAAAAGACTGGTGCTCAAAGATCGGCTGATCGTGCATCTGCTTAATTCGATCTATGGCAGTACCATCAGCCTCGGTACCGGTTTAGTGCTTATTCTGGCAGCCGGTAATATGCTGGAAGGTCATTTTTCAGTCGGTGATTTTGCTCTTTTTGCTTATTTCCTGGAATATGTCACTGACATTACGATGTTTATCGGAGAATATTGGGCGCTCTACAAGCAAACTGGAGTTTCTTTGAAGCGTATGACCGAGATCTTACCGGGGGAGCCGCAGGCGGTGCTGGTCGCTCATAATGAGTTGCCGCTGAAAGGGAAATTGCCGGATGACCGGGACGGCGCTGGCGCTTTTGAACCACTTATTTGTCTGGAGACCGAAAATCTGACCTATCATCATCCCGAATCGGGCAAGGGGATCGAAGGAATCAACCTGCGCCTGAAAAAAGGCGCATTCACAGTGATCACCGGCCGGATCGGATCCGGCAAAACCACACTGCTACGTACGCTGTTGGGATTGCTTCCTAAAGAGGACGGCGAAATCCGCTGGAATGGCACCCGCGTTGAGCATCCGGCTGATTTCTTCACGCCGCCCTATACGGCTTACACACCGCAGGTACCGGTGCTGTTCAGTGAAACGATCCGGGAAAATGTTTTAATGGGATTTCCAGCCGGGGACGCAGAAATTGAGCAAGCAGTGGTCGGAGCTGTTCTTGAAACGGACCTGGCTGGAATGGAGCAAGGTTTAGCAACTGTAGTCGGTACAAAAGGCGTGAAATTGTCGGGCGGGCAGATGCAGCGCGTCGCAGCCGCCCGTATGCTGGTGCGCAATGCCGAGCTGATGGTCTTTGACGATTTATCAAGCGCTTTGGATGTCAACACCGAAGGAGCAATGTGGTCCCGTCTATTCGCGCGCAGGGAAGCCACCTATCTGGTGGTATCACATCGCAAAGCCGCTTTGCGCCATGCTGACCAGATTATTATTCTTAAGAATGGCAAAGTGGAGGATCAGGGAACATTGGAGGAACTGCTGGTAAGGTCGGCGGAGATGCGTAATCTTTGGGCCGGGGATGCGGGTAATGCCGAAAATGAGGGAGAAGAGCGGGAGGCGCAGTGAGCGCAAGGCGCGCAGACATCGCAAGGCGCGCAGACATCGCAAGCCGCATAGTGCGTGTAAAAAGGGAAATAGCACCTGACGAGGGAACTTGCTCCGCTTTGGCACGTTAATGTCTGATGAACCAGATGATTAACGGGAGGGTTTCACCCCCTGCCGTCGAAAAAAGAACAGGACAAATCCAAAGAAACACATTTCGTCAGGGGAGGTCCAAAAATGCGCATCATTAAAGCAATCTTCGTAGCACTATTCTTCATGGCTGCCATTGCACCGGCCGCAACTGCCGCCGAACCCTACAATTTTCTGGCAATTCCTGCGGAAGCACAGGCTATTGGTATGGGGAGAGCCTATACCGCCGTTGCCGACGATGCTTCAGCTTCCTATTGGAATCCGGCTGGATTAGCAGCCTTGGACTCATTCGGATTTTCGCTGAACTATGGCAATCTGTATGGCTTGGGATTGCATCACGGCCTGATTACGGCTGCCCTGCCATGGGGTAATGGCAACACCATTGGTATGAATGCGATCGGTATGTGGCCGTCCAGCAGTGCTGCCGGCATGATCGCGACTTATCCGGAACTGGCTGGTACAGTAGCTGATTCGTCTTATGGCCTGACACTGGCCTATGGACGCAGACTGGGCGATCATGTGCGCCTGGGCTTGTCCGCCAAAGGTTTTCTGCAAAGTGTCGGCAGTCAGCAATCCAAAGGCTTCGGATTTGATTTGGGCGCTCAATTCCTGGTGCCGATTACCTCAACCGAGGCAGAAACTGATGCAGCAGGCGCCGTCACGGAAAAGAAAACCCATCATGGCGATATAACCATTGGAGTGGTGGCGCATGATTTATATTCGCAGGTTTACCTGCCAGATGGCTCTACTCAGCATCAGCTCTTCCGTCCAGCGTTGGGAGTTGCTTACCTGACACCTGATGAGAGACTGACAGTATCCGCCGAAGCGGAACTGCGCTTCACTGATAAAATCCATGTCGACTGGCGCTTTGGCTCAGAGTTCAAAATAACCGACTTTATGACAGCCAGGGCAGGGGTCGATAAATCGTACCTGACACTGGGTGCCGGGTTCAATTACAAAGGCTTTACACTGGATTACGCCTATAAAATGGATCAGTTCACGAATGTTGACGATCTGAATGCCTCGCACTATGCAACCTTCGGATATCAGTTCTAGAATAGAGAAAAGATCAAAGACGCGGGGGCGGTTCATCTCAGATGGACCATCCCCGCGTCTCTATTTAACGGGGGCACAGGGGGACGGTTCTCCTGTGTCATCCAGTGTATCACCTATTAGTGACACAGGAGAACCGTCCCCTTGTGCCATTTTCGAGGGGGTATGTGTATGTATCTCGTGCAGGAGACTACGGATATTTGGCCTGCGTATGACCTGATTGATGATCATGAAGAGGCGCGCTTGCGAGTGGTGCCTGCCAGAGGTGGTCTGGTATCGGTCTGGGAGGTACAAGGGCAATCGCTGCTGTATTTGGATCGTGAGACGTACGGTGATCCACAGAAAAATGTACGCGGTGGGATACCGATCCTGTTTCCGATTTGCGGACGGTTAAAGGATGATACATACCTGCATGACGGGAAGACTTATCATCTGCCACAGCATGGTCTAGCCCGCCGCCTGCCCTGGTGTGTGAAAAGCAGCAGCACGGAAGATGGTGCGGTCCTACGGTTGTCTCTGGAGTCCGATTCGCAAACCAAGGAGTCTTTCCCATTTGATTTCCGGCTGGAGTTCGAGTACAGACTGGTCGGAAACGAGTTCTCCATTTTGCAATCTTATCATAACTGCACGCAGACCCCAATGCCCCTCTATCCTGGTTTGCATCCCTATTTTGCCGCTGCCGGCAAGGAACATTGGCAGCTGCGCGTTCCGGCGGAACATTGTCATGATCTGCTGACCGGCGAGCAGCGCTCAGTCAGTGAAGCACCGAACTGGCAGGCGGCCGAGCAGAATTTTATCTATTCCGGCCTATCCTCCGGTTGGTCCGGCCAATTCGCCGCCCTGCACAGAAATGATGGGACCGCGATTTCAATCGGTTATAGCCGCGCATTCCGCCGACTCGTTTTCTGGACGTTGGGTAACAAACCGTTTGCCTGCCTGGAACCGTGTGTGGCCGTGGGCGATTTACTTGGCAAAACCGCGACTGACGCGGCTGGCGCCATTGACAGCGGCGCGCCACTCTGGCTGGCCCCCGGCAGTCACATCGATTTGGACGTGCGCTTTATTTTTCATCATGACGGGAGGAAGCCCTGATACAATCCTGAAATATAATGTGGAGCATTATCAAGGGTATGAAACAAGGATATTGAACGCAGAGTATTCATTTACTCATAAGCATAGGAGGAGGAGACGGATTGCCATTGGAAAAGGGTAACAAGTTGCCGAGCAGAGCGGAGGTACCAGCCGCCCTGAAATGGCAAATCGAAAAGATTTACGCAAATGATGACCTCTGGGAAAAGGAATTTGCCGGCGTCAAAGAAATAGGCGCGCAAATTGCCGGGTTCCAGGGCCGGCTGGCGGAATCAGCCCAGACCTTTTATCAGATTACCGTTTTGCAGGACTCACTCCGCGAGAAAATCTATCGGGTATATGCTTATGCATCAATGCGCAAAGACGAGGATAATACCAATGCGCATTACCAGATTCTAACGGATCGGGCGCAGGCCTTGTTTGTCGAGGTATCGAGCGCAGCCTCTTATCTGACTCCCGAATTGCTGGGCATACCGGAAGAAACACTGGCCCGGTTCTTTGCCGAAGAGCCAAGGCTGGAGCTTTACCGCCACTTCATCATGGAATTAGTCAGGCGCAAAGCCCATACCCTTTCAGTCAGCGAAGAACGCCTCATCGCCATGAGCGGAGAAGTGACTAGTGCACCTGATGACATCTACTCCATGATCACGAATGCCGACCTGAAATTTCCCTCTATTAAGGATGCGGATGGCAACGAAGTCGAATTATCCGAAGGCCGCTATATTCAGTTCATGGAAAACCGGGATCGCCGGGTACGCCGCGATGCCTTCGAAACACTCTATGGCACATACAACAAGCAGCGCAACACGCTGGCAACCTGCTTAATGAGCAGTGTCAAAAAGGACATTTTCCTCTCCAGAGCGCGCCATTATCCCACTTCGCGAGCGTTTTATCTGGATGACAATAATATTCCGGAAGCAGTATACGATCAGCTGATTGAAGTTGTTCATGAACATAACCCGCTGGTGCACCGCTATATGCGACTACGCAAAGAGGCGCTGGGATTCGGCGATCTGCACATGTATGATATCTACACCCCGATCGTGAAGGGCGTTGACATTAAGGTACCTTTCGAGGAAGCCAAAAAGACGGTGGCGGCCGGCATGACGCCGCTCGGCCCGGATTATGTTAAGGCTCTGGCGGATGGCATGGACGGTGGTTGGATCGACGTCCCCGAAAACCTGGGCAAGACTACTGGAGCCTATTGTGCGTCCGTCTATCCCGGACCCCCGTTTGTCTTACTGAACTATAATGATTCTTTGGATGATATGTTTACGCTTGCCCATGAAATGGGCCATGCTATGCACGGTTGGTACAGCTTTAAGCATCAGCCGCATATCTATTCCGGGCATCGCATTTTCCTGGCCGAAGTAGCATCCACCCTGAATGAATGTTTGCTGCTCGACCATTTGATCAAGAAGGCCACTGATAAGACGACGCGGCTGTACCTGCTCAACCATTATCTCGAGCAGTTCCGCGGCACGGTCTTCCGTCAGACAATGTTTGCAGAATTTGAGCAAATTATCCATGCCAAAGTGGAAGGCGGGGAAGCCTTGGGCGCCGATGCCCTGAGCGCAATCTATCATGATCTGAATGTGGCTTATTACGGTCCGGAGATGACGGTCGACGCACCAATCGATCTGGAATGGGGCCGCATCCCGCATTTTTATATGCCATTTTACGTCTACCAGTACGCGACTGGATTCTCCGCGGCGGTAGCGCTTTCGCAGCAGATCCTGAAAGAAGGCGCACCGGCAGTGAAGCGCTATATCAACTTCTTGTCCAGCGGCGAATCCAAATACCCCATCGATACCCTCAAAGATGCAGGCGTGGACATGACCTCTCCGGAACCGGTACGCATGGCTTTGGAGGTCTTCCGTAATACGCTCGCCGAAATGGAAAACCTGCTGGAACGCTGACACGTGTGCAATAATCACAATACGCGTGCAATAATCAAAAGTCGTAGGAGGAGGAAGCGCATTGACATCTACAAAAGGAAACGTCCTACCGAGCAGGGCGGAGATACCGGCCGCAATGAAGTGGCAACTCGAACAGCTTTACGCGAGTGACAACGCCTGGGAAGCGGAATTTAGCGCCGTGAAAGAAATGGGGGCGCGCATGGCCAAGTTTCAGGGCCGGTTGGCAGAATCCGCCGATACTTTTTATCAGGCAATGGTTTTGCAGGACTCCATCAGAGAGAAACTGGCGCGGGTATTCACCTATGCTAAAATGCGCAAAGACGAGGATAATGCCAATTCCCATTATCAGATTCTGACCGATCGCGCTCAGGCGCTGATCGTCGAGATCTCAAGTGCGGGTTCTTATCTGACTCCCGAATTACTTAACATACCGGAAGAAACGCTGGCGCGCTTCTTTACCGAAGAACCCAAACTGGAACTCTACCGGCACTTCATCATGGAATTGGTGCGACGTAAAGCCCATACCCTCTCAGCCAACGAAGAACGCATCATGGCGATGAGTGGAGAAGTGACCGGGGCCCCCCAGAATATCTTTACCATGATCAATAATGCGGATCTGAAATTTCCCTCGATTAAGGACGAGGACGGTAACGAAGTAGAATTAACCAAAGGCCGCTATATTCAGTTTGTGGAAAGCCGTGATCGCCGGGTACGCCGCGATGCTTTCGAGACACTCTATGGAACGTACAATAAGCAGCGTAACACGCTGGCAACCTGCTTGATGAGCAGTGTCAAAAAGGATGTTTTCACTTCAAGAGCGCGCCACTATGCCACCTCCCGGGCGTACTTCCTAGATGAAAACAATATCCCGGAGGCAGTGTACGATCGCTTAATTGAAGCCGTTCATGATCATAATCCGCTGATGCACCGCTATGTGCGTTTGCGCAAAGAGGCGCTGGGATATGATGACCTGCATATGTACGATATCTATACTCCGATCATCAAGGGCGTTGACATTAAAGTACCTTTCCGGGAAGCCAAAGAGACGGTTGCGGCCGGACTGGCACCGCTCGGCCAGGATTATGTCAAGGTTCTGAGAGAGGGCATGGAGGGCGGTTGGATCGACGTGCTGGAAAATCAGGGCAAGACCTCCGGAGCCTATTCCTGGGGTGCCTATCCTGGTCCGCCGTTTGTGCTTCTGAATTATAACGAGTCCCTTGATAACATGTTTACCCTGGCCCATGAGATGGGTCACTCTCTGCATACCTGGCACAGCTTTAAGCACCAGCCGCATGTGTATTCCGGCTATAGTATTTTCCTGGCCGAAGTGGCGTCCACACTGAATGAATGCCTGCTGCTCGACCATCTGCTCAAGAAGACCACGGATAAGGCGATGCGACTGTTCCTGCTCAACCATTATCTCGAACAGTTCCGGGGCACGGTCTTCCGTCAGACGATGTTTGCGGAGTTTGAGAAGATTGTCCATTATAAAGTGGAAGCTGGCGAAGCCTTGGGTGCCGACGCTCTGTGCGCAGTCTATCATGATCTGAATGTAGCTTATTATGGCCCGGACATGACGGTTGATGCCCATATCGATCTGGAGTGGGCTCGCATTCCGCACTTTTACACACCGTTCTACGTTTACCAGTATGCTACTGGATTCTCCGCTGCGGTGGCGCTCTCGCAGCAAATTCTCAAGGAAGGCGCTCCGGCAGTGAAACGCTATATCAACTTCCTGTCCAGCGGCGAATCCAAATATCCCATCGATGTCCTCAGGGAAGCGGGCGTCGATATGACTTCTCCGGAGCCGGTGCGCATGGCGTTGGACGTCTTCCGCACTACACTTGAGGAAATGGAAAATTTACTGGAGCGTTGAGGCATACGACGAAGACCGGCCTGGATTTATCCAGACCGGTCTTCAAATGAGCTGCTGGAAAAGGCGGTTGTTGCCGTCTTAATTGCCGGAAGCAGGTGTGAAACGAATGTCAGGAATCGCGATATTAGTACCGATCATGACTTCCATTATGAAGCCGGTACCGGCAGTGAAGTTGCCCTGCATAAACAGCGCGGGCATCGGTAAGGTCGGTTCTTCGCCGACCGTCGTGGCAGGATAGTAGACGCCCGCCATCTCTTTTGTGATTTGACCAAACAAAGAGACACAAGCCCAGCCAAAGGCGGGGAAGTCAGGCAGATCCTCTTTATCAAGTTCATTCTCATTTAGAGCATCGGTCAGCAGACTTAGGAGTTCTTTGCGCTGCTCATCGTTTGGTATCGGAATGATCCATTGCAACCCCCCGTATGTTACCGTGGCGTTGTACGCATAGGCGTGCGCGACTAGCATCGGCAGATGGAAGGGATTGGCCTTAATCTCAATGGTCATGGCTACTGCACCAAGCCCATCTGCATCAAATGGCTCGGAGACCCAAGTGCCAATAAGGTCTTCCCCTGGACTACTAAAACAGCCCGTCATGAGCAGGGCCAAGGCTAAAATGGCAACAAGGGTAATTATGCGCAACTTTTTCATGTAAGCGACCTCCTCTGCAATCCAAACTATTTTTGCATTCAGACTATTTATTGATAGGGATACTGTAATAAATACATCGGCTGGTTGAGGGTGGTTGATAAGGGGTATGAATTGATATTTATTTGAAATGTGCTCGTATGCACCAAAATGCACCCGATCAACAACCGTTGATGCGGGTGCATTTTTGATTAATTTTCAGATTGAAGTTGTGCCCTGGGGGATTAAAAATCCCGATTAATGCCCCTCAGAAATCTCATCACTCAGCTCATTAACATCTTTGGTGCCCTGATACGGGAAATACTTGCTGAGTGCTTGGCCGGCGGCCTGCAATCCGGCACAGAGGCCCTCGCAGAACCGACCGTTCTTAAAGTGCATGATCATCGCGTCACGTGTTGCTTCCCAAAATCCATTTGAGACGGCATCGTTAATGCCCTGATCGCCAATGATGGCAAATTGGTGGTCGTGGGCGGCTACGTAAATGAGGACGCCATTGCGCAGGGTAGTGCGTTCCATGCGCAGCTTACTAAAAACCTCGGTTGCCCGCCCGAAGGGATCCTTGTCACAGTGTGACTCGAGATGCACCCGGATTTCACCTGAGGTGGCCCTTTCCGCTTCGGCAATAGCATTCATCACTTGTTCCAGTTCGCTATTGCTGAGGAATTTGCTTTTCACTTTATCAGCACTCATCGTTTACCATCTCCCACTGGCGCCGCCACCGCCAAATCCTCCGCCGCCACCGCTGAAACCGCCCCCACCTCCGCCAAAGCCTCCACCGCCGCCAAATCCGCCGAAGCCTCCGCCTCCGCGGTGACGATTGCGGTTACTGCCGGAACTGCTTGACAAAAGGCTCCACAGGATTGCCTGGCCAATTGAGGAGGTCAGGCCGCGCTTGTAGTGGCGTTTACTCCTTCCGCCAAGTGCCCCAAGTACGATCATAATAACTGCGAATAGGGAGAAGAGTCCTCCAAAGACAGATCCGACTTCATTGTCGCCGTCCATATTTACATCTGCCAGTCCTTCATACTCGAAATCCGGCGAAATATGGCGAATCATGGCTGAAACCGATTCCGTAACGCCGGTGTCATAGTCTCCGCGCTGGAATGCCGGAATCAGTACGTCGCGAAGGATGTCTCCGGCACGGGCATCATTGATGACGCCTTCAAGACCATAGCCAATTTCAATGCGCATCCTGCGGTCATCGCGCGCTATCAGCAGAATGGCCCCGTTATCTTTGCCGGCTTGCCCTATTTGCCAAGCGTCGGCCAGACGAATGGAAAATTGCTCAATTTCTTCATTTTCGAGGCTCGGAATGGTGGCGACTACAATCTGATTAGTCGTAGCCTGTTCATAAGCCTCCAAGAGATTGGTCAGAGATTCTTTTGCTCCATAACTGAGCATCCCACCGTTGTCTACGATCCGCCCGGTTAATGCGGGAATGGGAGTTTCTGCGCCAGCAGGGGCGGCACCGAACAGGAGCAGCCCGGCGAAAAGTAAGACGAAAGCGGCAACTTTAAAACGTGAATTGTACAGTGCATTCACCCCCTGTTATTGAACCCTTCATTATTACGGGGTATTGAAGTCTACCACCGGAGCCTGCCTGGCGGATTCCGCAATTTCAAAATAAGTGCGTGCTATGGCATTCATCATACCGGCAATGATCGATTGCGGGAAACGACGGATATAGGCATTGTAATCGCGGACCAAGTCGTTATAGCGCATGCGCTCAACGGTCAAGCGATTCTCAGTGCCGGCGAGTTCGTCCTGAAGCCTGATAAAACTGGCATCCGCTTTCAGCTGCGGATAATTCTCGATTACGACCAGCAATCTGGATAAGGCACCTTCAAATTCAGTAGCGGCTTCTGCTTTTTCGTCAATTGTGCCGGCACCAGCCATTTTGCTGCGTGCATCCGCAATGGCTGTGAAAACTTCGCTCTCATGAGCAGCGTAGCCTTTGACAGTGGCTACCAGATTGGGAATCAAATCAGCGCGGCGCTGCAAAACGTTGTCAACCTGGGCCCACGCGCCATTAATGCCTTCGTCGGCAGTGACAATATGATTCCTGATTCCGATGTATTGTGATACCAAAATGATCGCTAAGAGAACAATAATTCCGACACCAACAGCAGCAAATAAACAACCTTTCTTCAACGAAAACACTCCTCTCGAAAATGTGTCAGATAGTAATTGACTGATCCTGATTAATCAAACGGAATAGGCATACAATTGTTTCATACTACTGTATAATTGATATTATATACTAAGGACATTATGCACGCACGCAGAACATGATGCAGAACATAATTTGGAGGGTTGATCGTGAACTGGAAATTGTTTTTTCTGTCTTTCGGGATGCTGTTTTTGGCTGAATTAGGAGACAAAACCCAACTGAGTGTCTTCACACTTGTTGCCAGGCATAAAGCGCCGATCCCGATTTTTTTAGGAGCGTCGCTGGCGCTGGTGGTAGTCACTTTTATGGGAGCCTTCCTGGGCGAGTTTGTAACGCGTTACATACCGGAGCGCTACATGCATCTGATATCAGCTCTCTTCTTCCTGGGCATTGGGGTTGTGATGTTATGGACGACAATTCCGGAGTTTATCAGGAAATAGCACGAGAAATACCTTAAGAAACTGCAACAAACGCCCCTTTTTGCTACTTTGGTGTCCTGTAACGGTTGGTGCCGGAATTACGGGAAACGGAACCGCGTAAAAACGACAAGCGATCCGGGCTAAACATGCTATGATCTTTTTGATAAGCTGTAGCGCCAAATCTGGGATTCGGGAGTGTGGACTATGTCCGAACCGATACCGGTGGCATGCACAGACAATGTGCCTGAAAAAATGCAACTGACCAAATTGGCACCAGTCCGGAAAGCATCCCTCGGCAGCCAGATGGGGGAACTGTTTACATCCGGAATTTGGCTCCAGCACCTGTTGGGGCTGTTAATTGGTCGGACAAGCCTGGCACATGGACAGATTATGATCGGACCAGCCTATTATGCCGCGCTGCTCTGGGGAAGATGCAATCCCCGAGCAGGGGCTGTGGCTGGTCTTTTTACGTTGTTTGGCATGTATACGGTGTTGCCGCAGGAGGGTTTCTGGCCGCAGCTCGCCTTGGCGATCATGATCTCATTGGTGGGTAGGCCGCGGCGGCGCGAAAAGACGCGGCTCTGGGCGGCAGTGCGGCTGGGACTGATTAACGCCGTTGTGATGGTGGGCTATCAAATCCTCTCTGGCAGCTATAGCAGTGGAGGCATTGGCGCCGGCGGCAGTAGCGGCGGCGAGCGGACGATCCTGGAGCTGATCATGATTGGGCTGGGAAGCATCCTGCTACCGTGTCTGGCGGTCATTTTCGCCAGCGCGCTGCAAATCTTCGCGCCGTCTATGCGTCTTGGGCTGGAAAACCGGCTGGGACAGGAGCGGAATGAACGGCCGGATTACGCAGGTTATGCCGTTTTTACTGCTGTGATGGCCCTCGGCGGAGGTAGCGGGATCCTGATTGCCGGGTACCCGTTGATCTATTTGTTAGTATCCTTCCTGATTCTGACAGCGACCGTTATTGGAGGTGCGGGCGCTGCCGTTGCTATTGCTGCCGTCGCGGCCTTGATGTCCCATGTCGGCTCATGGAACCCGACGCTATCTGCTGAGATTTTTGTGATGGCCGGATTATTGGCGGGAGTCGTGGGCAGAAAAAACAAAGAATGGTCAGCGCTCGGCTTTTGTCTGGGGATAATCCTGTCATATCCATTGATTAACGAGGCTGCTTTATGGCGCGTGGCACTGGTAGTAATGCTTCCGGCGACGGTCCTGTTCCTGCTGGTGCCGGCGCAATGGTTCAGCTACATACTGCATCTCTTATCAGGAAGCGGTCGAGGCAATGACAGACAGGAATGCTCACCCGGGAAAATCAGAGACTTGGCTTCTGATCGACTGAGGGAATTAGCCGGGATTTTCGAGAAACTGGCGCACACTTTTGAAGAAGTTTCGCCTGCCCAGAATGAGAATGCCGGCCAGGATGTTTATCAGTGGCTTGAGAAGGCGATCGCGAGTTGTTGCGCCAACTGTCAGTCTTACAAGCACTGTTGGACGGAATTGTTCTATCAGACCTATCGGGAGTTTCTGGATTTGATTACCCTGGCAGAAATGAAAGGCGGAGTCACCACTGCGGATCTGCCTGGCAAGCTGGCCCAATCCTGTATTCAAAGCTATCAGTTGGTGACTTCGATCAATTACTTAAGCGAAGTCGGGCAGATTGACAGGTATTGGCGTAACCGACTTAATGACAGCAAAGAGCTGGTATCTTACCAGTTGAAAGGCGTATCCGGAATTATGGCTGGGCTGGCGGGACAGTTGAAGGTCGAAGTGCAAAATAATGAAGATTTGCAGCTGATGATTTATGAAGCGTTAAGTCGGGTTAAATTGCACCCTGTCGAAGTTTCCGTTACAGGAAACCCCTCCAGGCAGATGGAGATCGCGATTGAGAAAAGAGGATGCGGCGGGTATGGGGAATGCCAGCGGGTGGTAGCACCATTCTTAGCGAACCTGATTGGGCAGGGAGTATCAGTTTGGAATAGGGATTGCCCGCCGCAAGGCCGTTTGCATTGTACAAGTACCTATTGCCTTCGCCGGGCGTATACAGTGACCTGGGCGGCCAGACAGACGCCCAAGGAGGGCAGCCTGTTTTGCGGTGATACCTTCCGATCCTTTGTGCTGAAAGATGGACGGCACATTTTACTGCTTAGTGACGGCGTTGGCACCGGACCACGGGCAGCTCTGGAAAGCCAGACGACCGTGTCGATTCTGGAGCAGCTTTTGTCTTCCGGCATCGATCGTGATTTTGCGCTTCAAATGGTGAACAGCGTTCTGCTGCTACGGCATCCGCCAGAAGAGACATTTTCAACAGTCGACATGGTCGCCATTGATCTGTTTAGCTGTGAAGCTGATTTCCTCAAGATTGGAGCGGCCCCGTCCTACATCAAGCGTGGTCGGGAAGTGACTGCGCTGCGTTCAAATTCACTGCCAGCCGGCATTTTAGAACATATTGAAATTGATGCCACGACCAGAGCGCTTCAGGAAGGTGATTTGCTGGTGATGATTACCGATGGAATTATTGACAGTTTGGAATTGCCGGATACCGGCGATCACGCTTTTGATTGGGTGGCATCCATTCTGGCGAATATGGATGTGTTAGGGGTCCAATCATTGGCGGATTATCTGCTGGAACATGCCATCCAAAATGCGGGCGGCAAATCCGTGGATGACCTGACCGTCTTGGTGGCGCAAATCGTGCGCGCAGAGGACTGAGAGAGACGCGGAGACACGAGGGGACGGTTCTGCTGTGCTGTTTTTATGGGAGATCAAACAGCACAGCAGAACCGTCCCCCTGTGTTTTTTGGCGCTGCAAGGGAAATATAGCATTATTGGCGAATTGTCAGTCAGTCGGGGGGGATCGACAGTGTTAGCCAAAGTGCGTCAGGCAGTGGCAGAACATAGCTTGTTTGAGATTGGAGATCGGGTCGTCGCAGGAATTTCAGGCGGAGTTGACTCGGTTGTGCTATTGCACGCCCTTTTGCAGTTACAGGAGTATCATCTTGAGATCCAGGTGGCGCATCTGGACCACGGTTTGCGTTCGGAATCAGCTCAAGAAGCGGATTTTGTCAGGGATTTGGCAGCGCAATACCACCTCCCGTTTCACCACCGGCGCGTAGAACTAGGCAATGCTGCGGAACGCAATGCAATGGGTGTGGAGGAGGCAGCTCGCCGGGAAAGGTACGGGTTTCTGGCGGAAGTGGCTGCCTATACCAACGCTGGCCGGATAGCGGTGGCGCATCATGCAGATGATCAGGCAGAAACGGTATTGCTGCATCTATTGCGTGGTACCGGGCTGCAGGGTATTGGCGGGATGGAATACCTGAGAAAAGACGGAGTCTGTCGTCCACTGCTCAGCGTTACCCGTCAGGAAATTGAGGGGTACGCCAGCAAGGAAAAGCTGCACTGGGTGGAGGACGCCAGCAATTCCTCTGTCGCTTTTCGCCGCAACCGCATTCGCCTGGAGTTGCTGCCGCTGCTTGAAAAGGAATACAATCCCAATGTTAGAGAAGCATTATTGCGACTGGCAGCGATTGCGCAGTCCGCAGAAGAATATATCAATGATGAAGCGACAAAGATCTTGCGGAGCATTGCGGAACTTTCAGAGGGTCTAGTCGTTATATCCAATGAGTCTTTTCTGCAGTCCCCGGAGGCATTGCAGCGCGAAATGCTGCGTATCGCTGCGCGCTTAGTAATGGACGAAAGCGTGCCTTCATTTGAAAGAATTGAAGCGCTGCGCCAGACGCTGCGCCAGTCTTTAGGCAAAGGCGGCGGAGGGGTGACTTTGGAAATGGGCGGCGGGCTGACCGCGCATATTATCGGCGGTAAACTAGCCTTATCCGGAGAGCGTTTTCTCCAAAACCGGGTGCAGGCGGTGCAGAGGTCGCAGTCAGCGCAGGTGGCACAGGGGTCGCAAGTACCGCCTGGGCTACAGGCACCGCATGGGCCGCGACCATTGATACCATTGCCCTATAACGGGACGGTGCAGGCCTCCGATTACCAGCTGGTGATCAATTGTACTGTTAGGCCATGGCGGGGCGATTTGACTGAATTGAAATCGATCCCGCGCACTGCGGCTTGTTTTGATTTGGACCGGATCGGCCGGGAAATTGTCTTGCGTGACTGGCAGGAGCAGGAGACATTTACTCCATTCGGCCGGCGTAGTCCGGTGAGAGTAGCGGAGTTTTTGGCAAAAGAAGGGGTTGGCGCTTGTGAACGCAGTTCTATTCCAGTAGTGGCAGATGAGAGCGGCATTCTATGGATCGTCGGCTATCGGCCGAGCGCAGCAGCAAGTCTTCAAGAGACATCGCATCGGGCGCTGGTGATCAATATCGCGGAGCAATAAGCAGCTGATCGCGGAGCAAAAAAGTGGCATTCGATCGCCGAGAATTAAAGTCGCTATTCGCAAACAGCCGGTATGTGATATAATAGATTGGTCAATTTGCTCAAACCTCGAGAGGAGGGTTTTTTGTTTGATGAAATATCTCCGTGACATCATGATGTATTTTTTACTGGCAGTTGTCGCGATTTTTCTGGTGAATACTTTGTCAGGGAATGCGCAGAGGCAGATTGAACTGGCATACAGCGAGTTCAGGACGCAGGTTGCCAACGGGCAGATTACTGAAGTGGAGATTGAACAGGCTACCGGCCGAATAGTGGGTACGCGCAAGGAAGGCGACCGTTTCATGGTCAACGGCCCGCGCGACGATATCAACGCTTTGGCCGATGAATTGTCCAAGGCGGGCGTGACAGTGAAAATCAAGCCCGAGAGCAATTCGTTCTTCTTGTCATTGTTGCCGATTCTGTTACCGCTGATTGTGATCGGCGTTTTGTGGTATGTGTTCTTTAATCAAATGCAGAGCAACAACAACCGGGCGATGTCTTTTGGTAAAAGCCGGGCTAGGCTTCATTCTGAGGATAAGACCAAGGTTACCTTTGAGGATGTGGCTGGCGAGGATGAGGCCAAAGAAGAGTTACAGGAAGTTGTTGAATTTCTGAAGCAGCCGAAACGCTTTACGGAGCTTGGCGCGAAGATTCCTAAAGGCGTTCTGCTGGTAGGCGCACCTGGTACAGGTAAGACCTTGCTGGCCAGGGCCGCCGCCGGCGAAGCGGGCGTACCGTTCTTTAGCATCAGCGGTTCCGACTTTGTAGAGATGTTCGTCGGTATCGGGGCTGCCCGTGTCCGCGACATGTTCGAACAGGCTAAGAAAAATGCCCCCTGCATCATCTTTATTGATGAAATAGATGCGGTTGGCCGTCAGCGCGGTGCCGGATTAGGCGGCGGGCATGATGAGCGTGAGCAGACCCTCAACCAGCTCCTTGTTGAGATGGATGGGTTCGAATTGAATAGCGGTATTGTGATTTTGGCGGCTACTAACCGTCCCGACGTTTTGGATCCGGCTTTGCTACGGCCTGGACGCTTTGACCGTCAGGTTGTTGTGAATGTCCCTGATCTGGAAGGACGCGAAGCGATTCTCAAGGTTCATGCCAAAGGTAAGATCCTGAGTGACGACGTCGACTTAAGGGTCATCGCCCGCGGCACCCCTGGATTCACTGGCGCTGATCTGGCTAATGTATTAAATGAAGCTGCTTTGCTGGCAGCCAGAAGGAATAAAAAGAAGATCACCATGGATGAAACGCAGGAAGCGGTGGAGCGCGTCATTGCCGGTCCGCAACGCAAGAGCAAAATCATCCTGCCGCAAGAACGCAATATCACCGCGTACCATGAAGCCGGGCATGCGCTGGTGCATCATTATCTCGGAAAGACCCCGGTACACAAGGTTTCCATTCTGCCGCGCGGGATGGCAGCCGGTTATACGATTGCGCTCCCCGAAGAAGAGAAACACTTTATGACGCGTAGCGATATTCAGGATGAAGTGGCGGCACTGCTTGGCGGCAGAGCTGCTGAGGAATTAGCCCTGAAAGAGATCAGTACTGGTGCTGAAAACGATCTGGATCGCGCCACCAAATTAGTACGCAAGATGATCACCGAATATGGCATGAGCGATGAACTCGGTCATATGACTTTTGGTCAGCAGCATGATGAACAGATCTTTCTGGGCAGGGATATTTCCCGGGCCAGAAATTACAGCGAAGAAGTGGCGGCCATGATCGATCGCGAAATGCGTAAGACAATGGATACATGCTATGACAGGGCGATATCGATTTTGAGCGAGCATCGTAATAAGCTTGACCAGGTTGTGGAGCAGCTTAAGGAGAAAGAGGTTCTTGGCAGCGAAGACTTCAAGGCGATCCTGAACGGCGCGCTGTTAATTAATTCAGCGCCTGCTGATCCCCAATAGAGAACGGTTATTGCCAGTGTTTGCCGGCGATGGCGAGAAAGTTCGGTCATTGCCTGTGGTAGACCTGCACCTTTGCCCGGATCTACGTATAACATAGCAGTAGCATTCGGGGAGGGGGAAGGCATTTTGACATCAGACTGCGTGCGTTTGCGCAACCTGGCGTTCTACGGGTACCACGGGCCGTTTGGGGCGGAAAAGGAATTGGGACAAAGGTTGGAAGTCGATCTCGAACTGCGGATGAATCTTGAGAAAGCGGCCCGCAGTGACGAGCCCGAATTTTCGACCAATTATGCTGAGGTCTATGCTTTGGTGCGGGAAGTAATTGAGGAAAACAATTTCTGTCTGCTGGAATCGATCGCGCAGACCATTATCAACCGTATTCTGGATCATTTTGATGTAGAAGGTGCACGCGTGCTGGTCAGAAAGCCTTTGGCCCCGATCGGAGGTTTGCTGGATTCCGTTGAAGTGGAGATTTACCGGGAACATCCAAGGAGATAGCCACGATGTGAGCCCTGTGTGCCGCCAAGAGACAGCCATTAAAGAGGCTTTTATTATAAGCTATAAGCGCATAAGCACCTGTAGAACGCCCCGGATTTTCTGTGGGCGTTATTGCTAGATTTTTGGGGGATTGGGAGCCATGGAGATCAGCATTAGTGAGCGGCAAAAGACAAAAATGGCCATTTACGAAGCGCTGGCCAATCCCTTGGCAGGCCGGCCGGTGGCGGACCCGGCGGCCCCGGCGGCCCTGGCGGAGCAAGCGGCGCTGCTGGCAGAAATGGCTGCTGAAGGATGGCCCGTTTATTTTGATACCGCCCTGGCCCAGTGGCAGGCGCGTGATGGGCGCAGGCTACTCAGTGCTGCTGAGATAGGTGCGCAGTTGCCAACTAAATGGCTGGGTCATAACTTGCTTTACTACGCCGAAGCTGATTCCACCAACCTGATGGCCAAGTTATGCATCGCGCAGCAGGTCCCCCGGGGGACTGTTATAGTAGCTGAAAAGCAGACCGCCGGTCGCGGAAGGTTGCTGCGGCACTGGGTATCACTGCCGCGTATCGGCTTATGGTTTTCAGTAATTCTTAGTCCGTTCGCCCCAGCGGGAGCCGCGTTGCTGTCCTTCTTGACAGCCGTAGCGGTCTGCCGTGTAATTCGCGAAGTGGCTGGATTGCCTGCAGTGCTGAAATGGCCGAATGATGTCATGATTTGTGGCCGCAAAGTATGCGGGATTTTGCTGGAAGCCGGATCGGACGGGCAATCGGTGATTGTTGGGGTTGGCCTGAATGTGAGTCAGCGGCGCGACGAATTTCCGGCGGCGCTTCAGGAAACAGCTACAAGTCTGGCTTTGGAGGCACGACGCCCATTTGATCGTCCATTTCTGCTGGCGGCGATCCTGAGCCAGATCGAGACCAGAGTGGAGACTCTGATTGACACCGGCAGCGCCGCGCTAATGGATGAGTACCGTAGTTTATGCGCCACCATCGGAAAGAGAGTGCGCATTGATTTTCCAAACAGTATTGCTGAATATGGCGTTGTTAGCGGTGTTGCCGATAGCGGGGCGGTCATTTTTATTCCGGATGCAATCGGTGCCGGCGGGGCAGGTGCGGCCGGAGAAGGTGCCGGCGGGCGGGCGCGTGAAGTCATGGCGGGCGATATTACCCACCTCCGGACCCAGACATAGGGTATGTGTAAAAACGTGAAGAGGAAAAGCTGTTAACCCATAGAAATAATCAGGAGTGGAATCATTTAGGCACGATCGGCTTACCGACCGGAGATCAGGGGGTATAAAATGGTGGGTTCGCAAAAAAACAAGGCATTCCGTGCAATTGAGTTAACTGATAATGCCAGGACCATCTTGGAAAAGCGTTATCTCAAGCGTGAGGGGTATAAGGTGATCGAGCGGCCCGAGGACATGTTCCTGAGGGTCGCTCAGACCATTGCCGTCGTGGATCAAGATCTTTACGGATGCGACGCCAATGCAACTGAAGAACTCACCAGGCAGTTTTATGATCTCTTTGTGGACAAGAAGTTTATGCCGAACTCGCCCACACTGATGGGGGCCGGGCGCGAATTAGGTCAGTTGTCGGCTTGCTTTGTGTTGCCAGTCGACGACAGTATGGAGGGGATCTTTGATACCCTCAAAGCGGCTGCCTTAATTCATCAGTCTGGTGGCGGGACAGGCTTTTCGTTTTCGCGTCTGCGCCCGAAGGATGATATCGTAAAATCCACCGGCGGTCTGGCCAGTGGACCGCTTTCATTTATCAAAGTTTATAATTCCGCCACGGAAGCCGTGAAACAGGGTGGAACCCGTCGCGGAGCCAATATGGGCGTTTTGCGGGTGGATCACCCGGACATTCAAGAATTTCTGGAGTTAAAGAAGACCGAGGGTGAAATCGCCAATTTTAACTTGTCGGTGGCCATCACCGATTCATTCATGGAGGCTGTCGCGGCGGGAGAATCCTATGAACTTATTAATCCGCGCAGCGGAAAAGTAGCCAAGACCTTGGATGCACGCGAAGTTTTCCGTAAAATTGCTGGAATGGCCTGGTCGAATGGCGAACCGGGGCTGATCTTTATCGACAAGATGAATGCGGATAATCCGACACCGGCAATTGGCATGATCGAGAGTACTAATCCATGCGGAGAACAGCCATTGCTCCCCTATGAATCCTGTAATCTGGGTTCGATCAATCTGGGCGTTTTTGTGTCTGGCCAAAAGGATGGTCAGGCGCAGGCGGCTGTGGATTATAAGTCCTTGGCTGAGACAATCCATCTGGCAGTTCATTTTCTAGATAATGTTATTGATGCCAGCAAATTCCCATTGCCGGAGATTGAGCGCGTCACCAAGTCCAATCGCAAAATTGGGTTAGGCGTTATGGGATTTGCCGATCTGTTGGTCAGATTGGGTATCCCATATGATTCTGATCAGGCGGAACAAACTGCTATTGAAGTCATGCGCTTTATACACAGTGAAGGCGTCAAGGAATCGCAGCGTTTAGCAGAGCTGCGGGGTGCGTTCCCCAACTTTGCCGGTAGCATTTTTGATCTGCCCGGGCAGAAGCCGATGCGTAACGCCACTATTACTACGGTGGCACCTACCGGAACCATTTCCAGTATCGCCGGATGCTCCAGCGGTATTGAACCATATTTTGCATTGGCGTATGAACGACATGTGCTGTCAGGGGAAACCCTGATTGAAATCGTACCGCTGCTGGGCGAAAGCCTGTTGAAAGAAGGACTGGATCAGGAGAAGATTCTGAAACAGGTTGCTCTGACAGGAAGCTTGCGGAGTAACGACGATGTGCCAGATGCCCTGGCGGATCTATTCAAAACATCGCTGGAAATACCGCCGGAACGCCACCTTGCTATTCAGGCTGCTTTTCAGCAATATACCGATAACGCCGTCTCCAAGACCATCAATCTGCCTAATGAGACCACGGTTGATCAGGTCGAGGACATTTTGATGCAGTCCTATCAATCTGGATGCAAGGGGATTACAGTTTACCGGGATGGCAGCCGGGCGGAACAAGTGTTATCTGCCGGAATCGGCCAGAGCGGCAATCAAGAAGCCGGGACTGACACCGGAAAACCCGGCGATAATGTAACGCACCCGCGTTCGCGTCCGGATGTGCTGATTGGAACCACGCAGAAGTTTAAAATTGGTTGTGGTAATCTTTATGTGACCGTCAACTCGGATGATATGGGTATCACAGAGGTGTTTACTAATACCGGACGTGCCGGTGGCTGCGCATCCCAGTCAGAAGCCACCAGCCGGTTAATCTCGATTGCTCTGCGTTCAGGGGTGGCGACGGACGCCATTATTGAGCAGATTCGGGGTATTCGGTGCCCGGCTTGTATTCGCCGTGATGGCGTCAATGTAACCTCTTGCCCGGATGCCATTGCTCGCGCGCTGCAATCAGTTGTTCAGGCGCCTGCGGCAGTCCGCGTTGCTCAGAATGAGCAGGCTGCCAGCGTTAACGCCACCGCCGCCACTCAACATTTCGGACAATGTCCGGAATGCGGCGAGCCAATGATTATGGAAAGCGGCTGCCATATCTGCAAGAGCTGCGGTTATTCTAAGTGCGGATAAATTGACACAAGGGGACGGTTCTTTTGTGCTCAGACCAGGGGGCGACGCTTCTGTCCGTCCAGAACAACAGGTCTGGGATAAGGCGGACAGAAGCACCGCCCCCTGGTCTGCCGGGTCTCAAAAAGTAGCACAAAAGAACCGTCCCCTTGTGTCCCCCTTGTCCCCCGCTGCAGCCATGGCAAAATGCTTATTTCTGTAAAAAGTGCTAAAAGTGAAACATTTTGCGTTAAAATATGTTCAAATAGGTATCAGAAACTTATTCCGTTCTGTGCATGTTTTGCCTTTGCTAACATATAATGGTTTTAGAGGAATACCTTATTATTGTCGGACAAGTTATTGATAGAGGGGGGAGGCAAATGTCTTTGAATTCGCGTGACAACGTGATCGGCTGGGCGAAGCGTATTCCAATTCAGTTGCTTTATTATCCAATGCAGATTCTAATCGGGATCGAAAAAATGATAGTTCCGGAATCCGTCAGAGTTAACGGCCTCATTTACCCTTTTACGATTGGGTTGCTTTGGCGGACGATGGTGATGGGCATCGAAATGGTTTGGCTCTTGGTGTTACTGGTGTTTTTTGCGCTCTATGTGTTGGTCAATCTGGCGATCCGGTTTTTCTCTCGTACGATGCTGGCGTTTAAGGGCTATTAAAACATCATTAGTTGTGACCAAAGCTGTTCGAGCGGTTTAGCGCGGACAGCTTTTTTTTATAGGTTTGGTCTGCGACAGAAATTTTAATTAAAAATGGCAATGGATTTGTATAAGTCGCTTCACCCCAGCCGATAATGCCGTCAAAGAGAGACAGGTTCATTTTTGGCGGGGGTGGGACTTATGAAAAAGTTACTGATCAAATTGGCATTATCTGCATTAATCATATTTGTGCTGGCGACAAAATTCGTAGATATTAGTTTAGGACAGAGTCTGGAGCCGGACTCAATATTGAAGGCGTGGGAAGCAGCAGCGGTCCTTGCCGACGAATTTGTCATTGATGGCTGGGCGGAAATCGGCGCGCAGTTCCTTTCGCTCTCTGAGGTTGAAGGAATCGGTCGCAAATTGGCCCAAAATATGGGAGTGAAAGCCCTCACGCGTCCAACGATCAGTGAAGAAGACGACCTGTGCTACTATACTGTTGAAGGAAGTCTGACCGGCGGAATTAGGGCCATTATTACGGTGCAAAGCTCGAACCGGACGATGGGAGGATCTACGCATGTCGGCATTTTGCTGGTTGGCGAAGATGTGACATCTGAAATAGCAAGTCTGCGCCGTAAAGTCCTGAATCTGCTTACCGAAGGCGGCAGAACCGGGGAAGTATCAATCGGGATCAGCGGATCGGTTCCCGGGCACATGAGCGCCGATACAGTACGCGCCTTATGTAATCGTACGGTAGCGTCAGTGGGGGGCCAGATCGTATCCTATCAGTCAGATTCTTTTGGGACAGTGGCAGGGGCCAATTGCGCCAGGTTAGGTAAGACGATGGATTTCGGTGGGGTGCAGCTGAATTTGCAGATTGCAGCACGTTACAATCAACATAGCGGCAGCACTATCGTGACATTAGCCAGTCCATTTCTGACAGAATTGTTCTGATTTTCGGCCCGCAGCGGTCATGAGCACCAGTTCTCATACCGCATTAGATTAGATAAGAGGGGTTAGGGGTACAAGGTGGGCAGGGGGCGTCCGGCCGGGCGCCCTCTGTCTGCGTTCTACGCTTGCAGTCATAAAGAGTGCTTCCGGCGCATAAGATTCTAAAGACCTGTCCCAGTATACGCCGGAGGGAATCATATGAAAAAAGCCGCCGCTTATCTTTTCTCACTAATAGTAATACTCACCCTCATGCTGCCTGCTTTCCTGGTCAGGAGTTGCCAGGCACCGCAACAACAGGAGAGCAGCGCCATTAGCGTCAAGCTCTATGATACTCAAGCACACGCTTTGTATCGCCTGACACTGGAAGACTATTTGGTTGGGGTTGTGGCGGCAGAAATGCCGGCCAATTTTCATTTGGAGGCTCTGAAAGCGCAGGCTGTGGCGGCGCGGACCTTTACAGTTAAGCGGCTGAAATGCTTTGGCGGCAAAGGCAGTAAGTATCATCCGGACGCCGATTTGAGCTGTGATCCCGGAGAGGGGCAGGCCTGGTTAGGCGAAAAGGAGCTGCGCACCAAATGGGGAATGCGCTACGGTACCAATCTGGCACGTATCCGACAGGCGGTCACTGAAACAGCCTCGTTGCTGCTTACTTATGAGGGAAAACCGATTGAGGCGATCTACCATTCCACTTGCGGAGGCGTGACCGAAGCGGCCGTGGAAGTATGGGGCAAGGATTATCCTTATCTGCGCAGCGTAGTTTGCGGGGCAGACGGGCATTCTCCGAAGTACCGCCAGACCTACCGGTTCACAATTCAGGAAGCGGCTGCCAAATTAAAAGTGAAGGCTTTTCAGGGCAAAGCAATCACCGCGTCCACTCAGGGGAGCGGAATTCTGAAGATGGTTGGGCAAAGCAATACCGGCCGGGCGCAGCAAATAATCTTTGCAGGAAAAAAAATTACGGCTGAGCAGTTTCGGACCGCGCTGGGCCTTAATTCCCCCAGGATTCGGTATAATGTTTCCGGAAAAAACCTGGTGATCACGACAATTGGGTATGGGCATGGTGTGGGGTTGTGTCAATATGGCTGCGACGGATGGGCGCAAAAAGGATACAGTTTCAGTCGTATCCTGCAACACTATTACCCCGGAACAACACTGGTCAAAATTGCTAATCAGATCCCTTAATAACAGTTTTTGCATATTCAGGAAATCCCCCGGCAACAATACTACCGGGGGTGTTTAAAGTGTGTGCTAAGCCGAAGCTGATTGCTGCGCTGCCGCAGAAGCTCACCGATTTTGCCAAGCGGTGCTTGTTATGGACCAAGACTAGAAATAACTGGCTTTTATTGTTGTTATTGTTTCTGCTCGGTTTTGCCGTAGGGGTTTGGCGCTCCACAGCGCTAAGAATTCAAAGCCCGGCCGCCTCTGCGGTGCGGGGCAGCACTGTGCCGCAGGCGAGTGCCGAAGCAGGCACCAAGTCAGGTGCCAAGCCAGGCACCAAACCATTCCATACGACTGGTGCGCAGCCATTGTCAGAACTGTCTAGTCTGATGCAGCGGCAGACGGCCGAATTCGATGCCATGTTAACTCAAACTATCAGGGAATCGAGCACTGCTTCTCTGGTGGCCGTGAGTCCATCAGAATTTGTCCGACCGTGTCCGGGCAGGGTCACAGAAACATTTGGCTGGAAACGCGATGACAGCATGGGTGCCTGGAACCTGCACGCCGGAGTATTTCTGGCATCCTCGTCAAGCGCCTCGGTAGTGGCAATTGCTGGAGGTCAAGTTGCCAGAATAGAACATGATACACTGCATGGAACCTTGATTACAATTGATCATGATCGTCATTGGCGCAGCGTCTACGGACATCTATCGGAAACTGCCATTGCGGCAGGCGATCCGGTGACAGCCGGACAAATTATTGGTCGCGCCGGGCCGGGACCCGAAGGCGCGGAAGGGCTCTATTTCGCAGTCTATCATGACGGCGAGCCGCAGGATCCACAAATACTGATTCCAGGTCTCTAAAAAAAGACGCGCCTTAAAGGTCGCGTCTTTTACATAATCCCCGCGAACCGCCCATATACATGTACTAAATTGAAAGAAGGGTGGGCGGAGGATGAGGGATTACATCCAAAAACGCGTGCTCGATCTGAGCTATTATATAGCAGGAGAAAACGCAACTGTACGTCAAACCGCCAAGCATTTCGGTGTCAGCAAGAGTACGGTGCACAAGGACGTTACCGAGCGTCTGCCTTTACTAAACAGAGCCTTGGCACGCGAAGTAAAGCAAATACTGGAGCTAAACAAAGCAGAACGTCATATCCGGGGCGGAGAAGCAACCAGAAAAAAATACAGGGATCGCCTTGAAAAGCTATCCAAGAAAGGAGGGAACTGCCGCAGAACGTAGAATAAATCCTTTATTCCGGCTGCGTCCATTACAAAGGTCCGGCTGGCGGGGGGAGGAACTCGATTATATGTTTGGCCTGACCACCGATATCAGCATTGATCTGGGAACCGCAAATGTTTTGGTCTATGTACGCGATAAAGGAATCGTCATACGCGAGCCGTCGGTGGTGGCGCTTCAGAAGGACAGTAACAAGGTACTTGCTGTTGGAGAAGAAGCTCGCCAGATGATTGGTAGGACTCCCGGAAACATCGTAGCGGTGCGTCCTTTAAAGGACGGCGTGATTGCCGATTACGATGTCACCGAAGTAATGTTGCGGCATTTTGTCGATAAGGTTTGCCGCTCTCCAAGACTTTTCCGACCCAAAGTAGTTGTCTGCGTGCCTTCTGGGGTCACCAGCGTTGAAAGACGTGCGGTCCTTGAAGCTGCGATGCAGGCTGGGGCCAAACGCACTTATCTCATAGAAGAACCGATGGCGGCGGCAATTGGCGCAGGACTTGATATTGGCGAGGCCAGCGGTAATATGGTAGTAGATGTTGGTGGCGGCACAACCGATGTGGCGATTATCTCGCTCCAAGGGATTGTAGTTAGCGAGTCACTGAGAGTCGGCGGCGATAAATTTGATGACGCCATTATTCGATACATAAAGAAAATGTATAACCTGATGATTGGCGAACGGACTGCCGAAGAGATCAAAATCCAAATTGGTTCCGCCTATCCCGAAGGCGAAGGTAAATCCATGGAAGTACGCGGACGTGATCTGGTAACCGGGCTTCCTAGAACCATCCGCTTTACTTCAGCTGACACATTCCAGGCATTATCGGAACCGATTACTGCTATTATTGACGGGGTCAAATCAGTGTTGGAAAGAACTCCGCCTGAACTGGCCTCCGACATTGTTGACAAAGGTATTGTGCTTACCGGCGGCGGTGCCCTATTGAACGGGTTTAACCGTTTGCTCGCTGAAGAAACCGGCATACCTGTGCATCTGGCAGATGATCCAATGTCGTGCGTAGTCCTTGGTGCCGGAAAGGTATTGGAGCACCTTGATTCGCTGGGCGACACCCTGGTTGTCGGCTCCCGTTCAGTTTAGAGAATTAGCTCAATTTGATGCGGCTTTCATAGCCGCATTTTGTTTGGTTTTGCGTAATTTTCCCTGCTTTCCGGCAATCAGCTAAGATATTATAAAGGTAAATTTGTGTGCCGGGAAGGGAACCGATTCTGTCCGGCGAATGTTATTATGAGTGAAACCGTATTACGATTTCACTTTATTGGTTAGGAGGGGTTGTAGCATTGACTCCCGATAAAAAAGTGGCTAAAGAAGCTGCAAAAGAAAAGAACACGAACAAGGAAAAATTCAGTCTGGGGAGACTACTGAAGTCTTTTTGGCGTGGTTTGTGTAACCTGCCCAAAACCATTTATCAGTCGGCGAAGACCGGTTTATGGGATGAGGATGTTTACAAACGCTGGTTTGGTACCCTGATTTGGGGTCTGTTATTCTTCATAGTTGCCTGGGTCGTCGGTTATATCTTTCTCAAACCGCAGGCATTGAGTAACACACTGCTCTCCATGAAGCTATTCGGTCATCAGGGTTCCACTGCTCTGGTTACGCTGAAGAATTTTGCGCAGCAGTTGATTACGATTCTGATCTTCATTGTTTTCTTTAATCACTTTAGGATCGGAAAACTGAATGCTTCACACTATTTCTTCTTCATCTATTCGATTCTGGTGGGCCTAATGGTCGGAACCAACTCCTACAGTTTCTATTTCCATTTCTCGAGTAAGTGGCAGGCATTGCTACCGTTTGGGGTTTATGGAGTATGGGAGTTAATTGCCTATGCTTTAATCCTCGCCGCCACTACCAAATTGGCCTGGTTTGAGATTCCCGGCCTGTTCAAGGGTGAGTGGACCAGAGTACGTGCATTTCGTGACATTAAGTTGTCTAGAGATGATATCGAAGTCTTGATTTATGGTCTTCTGATTCTGTTGGTCTCGAGCTTCGGTGAGGCGCGTCAATTGGTGGGGCGTCTTGGTGGCTGAATCTGACGTGGCCTGCATATAAAAGTGACGGAAGAGACTGTCCAAAAGGCGGTCTCTTTTTTTGTGCGGCGCGCGCCTCTTGCGCAGGCAGCTTTCTTTGTGCTGTTTTTGCGCAGGCGATCAGGAGGTATAATAGAAGGAAAAGACAGCGGGGGGATCACAGTTGCAGGATCACTATTTTTCGGCCAAACCAGCGGCTAAACACGATATCCGGCAATTCAGGGCGGTGCTTCGCGGCAAGGAATTTACATTTGTCACTGATGCCGGGGTTTTTTCGAAAGATCATATTGATAACGGTACGGAGTTATTGATCAATAAAGCGCCGTTGTCCGGAGCGAAAAAGGTTGCGGATCTGGGATGCGGGTATGGTCCCATCGGAGTGGCGGCGGCGGCGTTTATGTCAGAGGCGGAGGTTTATCTGATCGATCCAAATGAGCGTGCGGTCGAACTGGCGGCTCAGAACATCAGATTAAATGGCATCCGCAATGCCTATGCGCTCTGTGGCAGCGGATTGGAAGCAGTTCAAGGGCACATGTTTGATTTGATCCTGACGAACCCTCCAATTCGGGCTGGTAAAGAAGTCATCTATGAGCTTTTCCGGCAGTCTTGGGCGCAGCTCAATCCCGGCGGAAGATTGATCATTGTGATCCGAACCAATCAGGGGGCCAAAAGTGCCGCCAAGTATCTTGAGGAGCTATTTGGTGAAGTGTCCGAGATCGAAAAAGGCAGCGGGTTCCGGTTGTATCAGGCGGTGAAACAGCACTAGGCAGAGCGGCACCGTAACGCGCCGGACAGAGCGGCGGACTGGCCTCAAATTCTTCCTTCTTTAGTCTGCCACAATGGCATAAGCATAACCTTGGAGAGTCGAGCTCGAACGCTGGGCTGGACTATGAGTCGAGCCTGAAGTTCCGGCCGGGCCAAAAGCGGGGGGATGCTTATGTACAAGCGGCGTAGACCGTTGTTGATAATGTGGATTTCCAAAAGGAATCTAATCAGCGCCTGTATCATCATCGGATTGCTGACAGCAGTATGGTTTTTGATGGTGCCGCCTGATGTTGCTGTGCTGGCACCTTTTTCGGAGGCGGTTTCAGGAAAAAAAGTGGTCATCGACGCCGGACACGGCGGTATTGATCCGGGAGCGAAAGCACCGGGCATTACCCTGGAGAAGAATGTCAACCTTGATATCGCGATGCATCTCAAACGTTTGTTCTCGAAAGCCGGCGTTTATGTAGTCATGATCCGGGAGACGGATCAGGATCTGGCACCGGATGATTTTCAGGGAGGCATGGCGCGGCGCAAGAAAAAAGATTTGGAAGCGCGCGTTAATCTGGCGAACAACTCGGGGGCGGATCTTTTTCTCAGTATTCACGCGAACAGCTTTCCGGGCCAGTCTTGGTCAGGGGCCCAGACGTTTTATGACCGTGGGGAAGCAGAAAGCAATACCTGGGCACGTGCTGTTCAGAGCGAATTAGTCAATCAGCTGGGACCGAATAACCGCAAAGTCAAGAGTGCCGATTTCAGGGTCCTGAGCGATACGAAGATGCCCGCCATTCTGGTGGAAGTGGGCTTTCTCTCGAATCCTCGTGAAGCCAGGCTGCTTGCTGATCAGGAGTACCGCGTAAAAGTGGCGGAAAGCATTTATCAGGGGACTGTCAATTATTTAGTGCAAAAATATAGTGAACGCGGCGCACAAGGTGAACGTGACGAACAACCAGCGGTGTCGTCTGGGGGGGCCGCTGGACAGACTGGATCAACGTCGGCTGTGAATCCGGAAACGCTGCGCCTCAAGCCGGGTGAAGCAATCCTATATTTCGCCAGTATTGACAATGACGACAATCTGCAGCCCGAAATCAGACTAATCCCTGGGCTAATGGAAAAAACGTCACTATCCCAGCAAGCGCTGCTGTTACTCGCTGAGCTGATCAAAGGGCCGGGACCGCAGTCAGTGCTTGTCGCAACGGTGCCATCGGCGGCCAAAGTGAATTCGGCGCGAGTGGACGCCAATGGGATACTGATGATTGATTTTACTGATGACCTGGTAACCGGCTTTCAGGGCGGAGGACGTTCGGAACAGTTGGCGGTCTTTTCGATTGTCAATACATTGACCGGAATTGAGGGGATTAACGGCGTAAAAATCAGCATTGCCGGACGCGCAGATGTATCGATTGGCGGACATATTTCATTGGAAGATGTCTTCAGACGCAACGAGGCAATTCTCGAAATATGGAAGGAATAGTAACAAATGGTATTGAATATCTACCCCGACACGAAGCGCAAGTGTTTCGGGGGGATTATTGATGAAAAAATGGTTGTTGATTTTGATCGCAACAATGGTGATGCTGTTACTGACCAAGACGGGGGCTTTGGCAGCCCCCAAGGTTGCGGTTTCGCAGCTTCGCGCCGCTGATTTGGTGCTGGTGCGAACGCCGGACGGGGACATCAGACTGCAGGCCGGGGCGGCCTATCGCTGGCAGATTACGGAGGGGCATCAGCTACTTTTGGGAGTGGATGGTTCCGCCACCGTTGCCGCTGTAGATTTCGTGGACTGGTTGCGGTTTGATACAGAGTATAAGCTTGGCAAAGCACCGTTTTCTTTGACGATTCCGCTGCATCTCAAATGGGAGCCGGATAAAACGGCGGCCAAAGCAGGTTTATCATTTGAAAAAGGGCTCGCCAATAGCAATTTGGGTTTGTCGTGCGCCTATGCGCATCAATGGGCCGATAACGAGTTGCTGGTTTCCGATAAAATCGAAGGCAGCGCTTCGTTGAGCGCGTCCAACGGAGCATGGCTTGATCAAAAATTGCGGGTGGACGGCACAGTGTTGCTTAAGACCAATGATACTGCAGAAGATTATCTGAGGATGCTGACCGGATGGACAGGCCAGTTCAGCTTGAGTAAGGCTTCCGCCCTTAGAACGACACTGGAGTGGACCGGATACTGGTATTGGAATGATCCGCGGGAAAACAGGCAAAGGTATGAAACATCACTGGAATATAGCCTGAAGCTAAAAAAGCTATCGTTTAAGGTGGGTGGCGAGGCCGAATATGGGACAGGCCGGTTGGCGGATCATTATTTAGCTTTGCAGGGCTGGACCGGCATTGATGTGCAGGGCGGCTCAGGCAAAATCAGTGTTGATGGCCGGGTTTCCGGCAAAAATCATAAGGACCCAGCGACAACCGCTCGAGATAATACGTACTGGCAGGTGGCACTGGGCTATCAGTGCTCACTGGGGCGTTTTGACTTTAAGGCACTTGGATACTATGAAGAGCGGCACTATGACGATGGGACGGGCGAGTGGGTCTTTGGGCCGCTAGCCTCCTGTGAATGGCATATTAATGATCATTGGCAAATTGGTCTTTACTGGGCGCCGGAAGGGAACATGTCCCATGACGAAAAGGGTCTGCGCCTGTCGATTGCGTGGAGACCAAAATAAAAAGGGGAGTATGGAATGATTGATCTGGCAGTACTCGTGCCACACCCGCCAATTATCATCAGTGAGGTGGGCGGTGCTGAAGCGCAGCAAGCGGAATCTACAATAAAAGGCATGCATGCCATTGCCAGCCTGATCGAGCAGGCCGCTCCAGAAACGTTGATCGTGATTTCGCCGCACGCCCCCATTTTCTCCGACGCTGTCGCCATTTATGGCAAGGAATCCTTGCGTGGCGATCTGAGTCGATTCGGCGCATCATCAGCGGCGGTGCGCTTTGAAAACGACTTAGCACTGGCGGAGATGATTGCGGCGGAAAGTATGTCGGGCCTAATCCCGGCCGTGATTATCGACGAGAATTTGCGTAAGCGCTATCGGCTGTCGGATGCGTTGGATCATGGAGCGACCGTGCCGCTGCTGTTTCTCAAAAATCTGGCAGGCCGTTGCCGCCTGATTACTATGGGTTTTGCAATGCAGTCCTATGAAAGCCTGTACCGTTTCGGCATGTGCCTCGCAGGCGCAGTCAGAGAGTCAGGCCGCAGGACAGTGCTGATCGCCAGCGGCGATTTGTCGCACAGGCTGACTCCGGACGCCCCCAACGGCTTTGATCCGAGCGGGCCGGAGTTCGACCGACAGCTGATGGCGGCCATCGCGCAAATGGATGTCCGCAGTATTATGAGTATGGACGCCGACATGATCGAACAGGCTGGCGAATGTGGCTTACGTTCTCTGATAATCATGCTGGGGGCATTGGACGGAGTGGCCGTTCAATCGGAGGTCAAGAGCTATGAGGGGCCATTTGGAGTCGGGTATGGCGTCGCCGCCTTTTTTCCCGGGAAGGCGGATCAGGGCAGGAATCTAGCGGCAATTATCGAGAATGATAAGCATCAAAGAGGTTTGCAGCGTATGGCGTCGGAATCGCCGCTAGTAAGATTAGCGCGGCAAACACTGCAAAATGCCTTGTGGGGTCAGACACCAGATCAGCTGGTGGCCGTGGAGTTCCCGCAGGATTTAAAAGAAAAACTGCCGTCACGGGCGGGTGTGTTCGTGTCGCTGAAAAAAGACGGGCAGTTGCGGGGATGTATCGGTACCATTGAGCCGACCACTGCCTCTGTTGCGGATGAGATCAGGCAGAATGCCGTTTCAGCCGCTTTTCGTGATACACGCTTTGATCCCGTTAGTGCCGAAGAACTGGATGATTTGGTTATTTCTGTGGATGTGCTGTATCCTGCCGAAAGCATTGGTTCTATTAATGAGTTGGATCCGCGCAAATATGGCGTAATTGTGCGCAAAGGGCATCGGAGTGGGCTGCTACTTCCAGATTTGGAAGGTGTAAATACCGTTCAGCAGCAGGTGGCAATTGCGAAAAAGAAAGCGAGCCTCGGGCCGGAGGAAGAAGTAGACCTGTACCGCTTTGAGGTGCAGCGCTTTAAGTAATGTAGGGGGTGACCTACCCTTGCATATCGCTCAGTATTGGCACAAGGAACAGGACGCGGTGCAGGACGCCGCACAGGACGCGGCGCAAGCCGCGGTGCGCTGTACGCTGTGTCCGCATCATTGCTTGATTCCAGCTGGCCAGACCGGTAGATGCCGCGCGCGCAAAAACGAGGGCGGACAGCTGCAGACCCTTAATTACGGAGTGTTGACAGCGATCGCGTTGGACCCGATGGAAAAGAAGCCGTTGTATCATTTCCATCCGGGAAAGACCGTCTTGTCCTTAGGGACTTTTGGCTGCAATATGCGGTGCCGCTTCTGTCAGAATCATAATATATCACAGGTGGGAGCGGAAGTAGGCGTGGGCGCTGGAGTGGGAGCGGGTCCCGCCCGATGGCAGCTTAGTGCGGAAGATGTCGCACAGCTAGTTGCCATGCAGGACCATTCCTGCGTGGGAGCGGCCTATACTTATTCGGAACCGTCGGTCTGGTATGAGTTTGTTTATGACGCTGCCCGGATCGTGAAAGAAAAGGGCTTTGTGAATGTCCTCGTGACGAATGGGTTTTTGTCAGGAAAAGCACTCAGGGATCTATTGCCTTTTGTCGATGCTGCTAATGTAGATCTAAAATCATTTAGTGACGATTTCTACCGCGAAATCTGTGGGGCAGCGCTGAAACCAGTGCTTGAGACAATTGTCACGATGAAAAAAGCGTTGCACCTTGAATTGACGACACTGCTTGTTCCCGGCTTAAATGACGGGGCGGAAGAAATCGAAAAACTGGCTGCCTGGGTGGCGGCTGAAGTTGGAAAAGACACTCCGCTGCATCTGTCGCGCTATTTTCCGGCCTACCATATGGAACTTCCGCCGACAGCGGAGCAAACCATGGCGGCAGCCTATGAGGCCGCGTGTAGTCATCTGCAATATGTCTACCTGGGTAACATCGCCAACCCCAATAAATCGGACAGGAGGAGAGGATATTTATGGAGAAGAAGATGAAGAAGCTGATTATCGCGGGTGTATTTGTCTGGATGGTTTTGCTGGCATTTGGCTTTATCAGGTACGCACAATGGCGGTCAAAAGAAGCCTTCCAAAAAGGAATTCATCTTGCTGAATCCGGCGAACTTGATGAAGCGCACGTTCTATTTAGCCAGGCTAAGAAATGGCAGCCGCGCGATTGGGAAATTCGGGATCAGCTAGGCATGATCTTGATGCGGAAAGGCCTTTATGAAGAAGCCCGTGCGGAGTTTGCATATGTGCTCCAGATTAAGCCCGATTATGCTGAGGCTCACAAATATATCGGTTTCTGCTATGTTCATGAGCAAAACTGGGAGCAGGCGATTGGCGCCTTTCAAAAAGCCTGTGAAGTTAACCCGTCTGATCTAATGAGCCATGAATTGGTGGCGGTTACGGCCGAAAAGGTTGGCAAAACGGGTCTGGCTCTGGACCATTGGGATAATATATTGGCGCTGGATCCCGACAACGAAAAAGCGCTGGAACGCAGCGCTTTGCTACGGGATCCGGACCATGACTCCCACGCTCACGAACTCCATGAGTGAAAGGTGGAGACGATGTGAAAATCAAATGGCATGGACATGCCTGCTTTTCATTAATATCTTCAGAAGGTACCAGGGTTCTTACGGATCCGTTTGATGATCATGTTGGCTATGAGCTTCCGCGCGTAGAGGCTGATGTGGTCACGATCAGTCATGATCATTTTGATCACTGCTATCTTACTCCCCAGCTGGGGCATCCGGAGATTGTGCGCAATCCGGGGACGACCGTCTTTCGGGATGTGAGAATTACTGGTGTGGAGTCCTACCATGACAATAATGGCGGCAAAACACGCGGCAATAATGTCATGTTCAGTTTCAAAATTGACGATCTTCAGATCGCTCATCTTGGGGATCTCGGGCATCCGCTCGGACCGGAGCATGTCTTGGCCCTGGGACACCCGCAGGTGCTGCTGATTCCGGTGGGCGGCACTTATACGATTGACTGGCAGGAGGCCACCAAAGTTGTTGAAACCTTAGAGCCAAGAATAGTCATTCCAATGCATTATAAAACTGAGGCTTTGTCTTTTCCTCTTGACACAGTCGATAATTTCCTGCAAGATAAGGTAAGGGCCAGGCGCGAGATGTATTCCACAATAGAAATATCGCCAAATAGTCTTCCTGAAGAACGGGAAATTGTAGTACTGAGTTATATCTAGACCTGCAAAGGTCTAGTTTTCTGTTTGCACTTGCGCCGGGAGTCGCCGCTGAAAAGAATATATGGCGTACGGAGGTAGAGTAGGGTCATGGTCAAGTATATTTTTGTTACCGGAGGCGTTGTTTCATCATTAGGAAAAGGCATCACAGCCGCTTCACTCGGCAGATTGCTTAAAAACAGAGGTCTGCGGGTGAGCGTTCTCAAGCTCGATCCATACATTAACGTAGATCCTGGCACCATGAGCCCTTACCAGCATGGTGAAGTATTTGTCACAGATGATGGCGCTGAAACTGACCTTGACCTCGGGCATTATGAGCGTTTTATTGATGTTAATTTATCAAAAGTCAATAATGTTACTGCTGGCAAGATTTACTGGTCGGTAATTACTAAAGAAAGAAAAGGCGAATATTTGGGTGGCACCGTGCAGGTTGTTCCCCATATCACCAACGAGATCAAAGAGCGCATCACACGCGTTGGCAAAGATTCCAATGTCGATGTGGTTATTGTCGAAGTCGGAGGTACAGTAGGCGACATCGAAAGTCTCCCCTTTTTGGAGGCCATTCGCCAGTTGCGCGGCGATGTTGGTCGTGAGAATGTGATGTATATTCACGTTACGCTAGTGCCATTCATTTGTGCCGCGGGAGAGCTGAAAACCAAACCGACCCAGCACAGCGTGAAAGAACTCCGTAGCATCGGCATTCATCCTGATATTATTGTTTGCCGCTCAGAGCATCCCTTGTCGCATGAGTTGCGCGCCAAAATCGGGCTGTTTTGCGATATTGATGAAAAGGCGGTCATCCCGAACCTCAATGCGGATACGCTATATGAAGTACCCTTGCTTTTAGAAGCGGAAGGATTGGACGACATTGTCCTCCGCAAATTGGGGATCGAGTGTCAGGAAGCCGATATGTCTGAATGGCGTCAAATTGTTGAAAGAATCAAGCATCCCGTTCGCGATGTGACTATTGCTTTGGTTGGTAAATATGTCGCGTTGCCGGATGCTTACCTCAGTATTGTTGAGGCCTTGCGGCACGCCGGTATTGCTAACGAGGCACGTATCAATATTAAGTGGATTGATTCTGAGATTCTGGAGCGTGAGCCAGTCGAAATACACTTGGCAGATGTCGATGGAATCTTGATTCCTGGCGGATTCGGAAATCGCGGGATTGAAGGCAAGATCCAGGCAATCAGCTATGCCCGGACGCAGGGGATCCCGTTTTTTGGCATTTGTCTCGGCATGCAGTGCGCGGTCATTGAATATGCGCGTAATGTAGCCGGGTTGGTTGGAGCAAATAGCTCGGAATTCGACATTTCCACGCCTTACCCCGTTATTGATCTGCTGCCGGAACAAAAAGACATCGCGGATCTTGGCGGAACGATGCGGCTGGGGCTGTATCCCTGCCGGGTAGCGATCGGAAGCGCATTAAATCATGCTTACCGTAAAGAGATTATCTACGAGCGGCACCGCCATCGTTTTGAAGTCAGTAATGAATATCGCGAAACACTGGAAGCCGCCGGACTGGCATTTACCGGTCTTTCGCCAGACAAGCGCTTGATTGAAGTTACCGAACTGCCAGAGCACCCTTGGTTTGTGGGTACGCAATTTCATCCGGAACTAAAGTCGCGTCCGAACAAACCGCACCCGCTTTTCAGAGATTTTGTGGCGGCTGCTCTCAAGGCGGCAGATAGCAAATGAATAAATCCCTCCGTCACAGCCGAAAATGCGTGTATAACGGAGGGATTGGATATGAAATCAAGAAGCTTGTTGCTTATATTGGGTATTGTTGTTTTAGGGGCGTCGCCAGCGTGCGCCTGGCACCCCGACCCCGAACGGCTTTCCTACGGTATTTACGATGGATTCAGCAGTGCTGCCGCCGCACAGGCAGCCGCGGCGCTGCAGGCCTCCTGTCCCGGCATTGTCAGGATTGAAGGCGAATTGTCTGGGGTGTCGAATTCAGAAATTATCCTGAGGAATGTGGCACAGCAGCAGCTTGTCCTGAAGATCGCGCCTGAGGCACCTTTTTTCGTGAACGGTTATCCCGGCTTGTGGCAGGCTGCCTGTCCAGTAGAGGATAATCCTTTCTACGCTGTTTGCCTGACAGATCCGCAGAACGGATTAATCTATTTTGTGGATGCTGTTTTTTGGGGGATTGAATGCAATTTGCTGCAAATCTCCGGTACAGAACTTTCAGAACAATGGCCTATCCCTGCCGGTACCCTGATAACCCTTGGATTTGACAATGGCCAGACATCTCAGTTGTCACTTTGGCCAGCGTGTATTATTAGCGCTCACGCCAGCAACGCTACCGCGAACACTACCGCGAACACTACCGCGAGTTCTTCCGCGCCTATTCTATCAGTTACTGCATTGATACCTGCCAGAGTCTTTGTGTTATGCACGCCAGGCGGTCAGATCAGGAGGATTTGGTTCTAGCATCGAGGTACCACAACCGCGAAATGCAAGGAGGATTCCATCATCTTGAGTAGGACTAGCGTACTTATCGTTGA
>ENA-UOOK01000801-UOOK01000801.1-fermentation-metagenome-genome-assembly--contig:-NODE-801-length-41956-cov-7.392186_pt1 | contig 41956 bp, 34 predicted proteins | sample MGYA00245777_ERZ724023 | MGnify/ENA primary metagenome ERZ724023 (study PRJEB28704, sample SAMN03018312) | fermentation metagenome | biome: anthropogenic terrestrial biome; feature: soil; material...
GGTACCAGAAGCGTATACAAACAGCACCGGCATTTTGGAAAGTACCATAACCAATACGCAGCTCTCCGCTTTCTTCATCTTTGCGTTCCGGGTTTGTGGAAGTGGTTACCGGAAAGCCCGGTACTAAACGGCCTTGGATATCTTGTATTATGTTGTATCCTATAGTGTTCATGTCCTTATAGAAAGGATCAGGTGAATAACCCACACCGGTATGTGAACCATCATGGTGATACATAGCGTATGATAAGCTGCCAAAGCTAGGTTGTACAATGGGGATTTCGTGAGGGTATCCAAAACTTAGTTCATTTTTAATACTTCTTTGCTTGATACAATTTAATTTTGGCAATGCTCGTATTTGAATATGGCTGTCAAACAAAGCATATTCGGGTTTTTCGGGTGAATCTGTTGGTAAATCAGATGGTAGGGGTTCAAAGTTAAAAAAATTTGTTGGTATTGTGTATTCATCGGTGTAACTAAGAATACCAGTATCAATACTCATTACAGGTGTTATTTCTTCACCTAAAGCCAATGCATCAAGTACTTTCTGGGGATGCCAAATCTTGTATTCCAAAACAAACTTATTTATGTATATTTTTTCTAGTAAAAAATCGGGATCTTCCCATGCACCATCAGCTGCTTCATTATCTCTTATAATTATCTCTTTTGATCCGCTTTCGGTGACTGTTGTAGCTTTCCAATAACCACCGGAATAATGCCAGAATTCTATCATTTTAAATCCACCAGATGATGCAATAAGCTTACCTACATCATTAGGTGGGACACCAATTGTTATTTCTTTGAATGATCTTGCAATAACCAGTTTTGGTGGATAACTTATATATATAATAGCTAATAGAAATAAGAGAAATATAGTTATTTTCTTTACCATTCGATGAACCCCCTAGGATCAAATTCTTGAACTAAGGAATGTCCGCCTTCTTCATCATATCTGCTGTACTTTTTTAACGTTAAAGATATGTAGAAATCCCCTCCCTGTGCATTCCTTGGGGTTCTTACTGCAAAATTTAAATATATAGACCTTATATTTTCCTTGCTTGTGTACAAAGGCATATCAAATGTTTTTCCATTACATGGTAGTTTGAATTCAATTAGTTCATTTTTTTCAGTAGTATAAACACCGCCATAAAAACCTCTATCATCAGCTTCTTTTACATTACAATGTATTGCATACATCCACACATACCCTTCAGGAAGCTCTGGAATATATCCTTTAACTCTGGCTTTTCCCTCATGCTCATAAAATTTTAGGTATTTAAGGGTTACGCCAACAAATTCTTCTACTTTTAGTATCCCCATGGAATTGTTAGACTTGTTCACTATATCCTTTTCAGGGTCAAATCTAATTCCTTCAACTTCGATCACGCCATTACCTAAATCCTTTTTCACCGGGCGGTTTAATTCAGCCACGGGAATTGGTGTTGGGCTTGGATTTGGGAAGATGGGAAGCTCAACTATTTTTCTTGCGGATTTATCGATTAAACGCCTTATGACTGCAACTGCTTCAGCTCGGGTTAATATATTGTCAGGTTTGAATTCACCATCAGGAAAGCCTGTTAAAATACCGAGATCGTAGCATTTTACAACGTTACCTTTACTTCTACCATATATTTTGTTACTGTCTTTTATCATTTCACAAACCGCCAGTGGATCCCGATATTCTGAATCGTCAGTCAGCTTGTCGAGAGCCCTTCCTGTAACCTGGGCCATGTCTACTCTTCTGATTGGTTGTTTGTAACCATAATATTGATCATCCGGGTATTTTCGCGTAAACCAAGAATCAGCCATCGGATCAACATACCCTTCCTCAATAGCTTTTTGAATATATGTTGATGCCCAGTAATCCTTACCGTTTTCAACTTTATGCCCCATAACCGTAACAATGAGCTTTATATACATGTCGGCCGTGAGGGTATCATTAGGCTTAAAGGTTCCATCAGGATAGCCTGCGAAAATTTGTCTTGAATCTTTTAGGATATATTGAAGATCCCCTATGTACCATGCAGATTGAGGTACATCCGGGAAATTAGTTAAATTCTCAGCATGCGTTGGTATTATGCTACCTGTAGAGACGATGCTTATCATCAAAACTGATGCTACTAAAAGCTTTACAATCATTTTTCTTAAATTTCTCATAATTTATAATCCTCCGAAAAAATAGTTTTTGTTTGTTATGGACGGCAAACATTACATGGAAATGCACCTTTTTTTGCGCATTTCTCTCGCGAATCATATACTTCATGCCTTTCTGTTAGCTTAGTGCAATGCTCCTTATGGTAATAAAAAAAGCCATTTGTATCCTGTTGTATATAATATGATTTACTTCTCACGACTCTTGAACCTCCCAAAGCAAAGCTATTAAATCTTTCTCCCCCAAGTCCTATAGGGATCCCCTGGAAAAAAGCTAAAAAACCCACATCCTCAATATTTCTATGCCAATCTGCATTGGAAATTGACGGAGGACTGAATCTGTATGAGATTCCAAACCTTCCGGCATATGTGTTATGTAAATTAATCGTATTATTAACATCAGATTTTATTGCTTCGATTATCGTTCTTTTTCTTATTTCCTCAAACAATTTGCTATCCTGAAGAAGTGGCGCAGTAGACACAGCTTTGACCTCATCTAAAGTGCCTTCGTGAAAGCTGTTTATAGCAGAATCATATACTTTAACATAACTATCCAACGTAAACAGGTAAACAAAGCCTTCGCTCTCATACACATACGGTCTTTTTGGCTTCCAAACCATTTTCTCCTCTTCTACATTGGTTGAGTTTAAGTATTCCTGCATGGAAAACGTGTGAAATCCATCATATTCAATTAAAATTATAACCGGCACATATGCCATTAATCTATTTTGCCCGATATTATCTTTAACTTTAAAATTAACAAAAAGAGTGTGTAGAAACGCACTCAATGCTTTTTCTTTTGAAACGGTTATTTTACTATCAGTGCCTTCATCGATCATGGCAACAGAGGCATCCTCAACTGCAGCATCAATATAACTGTTAAGCAAAACAGTCTTGTATGCAGTAGCCTGCAAATTGTCTGATTTTATCCTTAAAATCTGCATAAAAGGCAAGGTTATAATAACAAATAGAATGGCAATGTCAGTTATTTTCATCCCTAACCATCCCTCCATAATTGATAAAAACACATTTCGCTGGTAAATTAGTCATGATAAGCATTTCCTGAACCTTGGTAGCAATAGTTTTATTTTTATTTGTTATCATAACAGTAAAGTAATCACCTTTAGATAGGCGATAAGTCCTATCTTCAGATGGTGATGGTATTTCAGGAAAAAGTGTTTCTGTTATTTCATCAGTATATGTGGTCAAATAATTAGTACTGAAGTCATTCTGATAGGACGTCATGTCAACAGGATCTATAAACACAGGATTAATGCTACAATGCATATGCTCCATCTTGATGTCATATACAAGCCCTGTGGCGGAAAGGTTCTGTGTGAACTGCATATACATAAGTGGTGTTATATAGCCAAGGTTACGAACTGAATCTACAAATTCCGTTGTTTCGTTAAGAACAAATACTCTAGCTATGTCATCCTGTCTGGTTAACATGTTTTCAACAGGAAAAATGTATAGTAAAAGAATAGCCAGAAGCACTGCGAACACTTTGCTTAAGGATTCTGACAATTATCAACACCACCTATCTTTTAAAACATCAAGTTTAATTGAGCATGCAATATACATGCTATAAAATTACATGATTCATTATGTATGTAATTCGTGCTCATAAAATTACATATTCCATTATGAATGCAATTCATGCTCATAGATTACATGCTTCATTATGCATGTAACTCATACTCATAAAATTGCATGTTCCATTATGCATACAATTCATACTCACAAAATTACATATTCTATTATGCATGTAACTCATGCTCATAAAATTTCATGTTTCATTATGCATGTAATTCATACTCAAAATTGCATGTTTCACTATGCATGCAATTGATACACAACATTTCAATCTAACAGAAGCAAAGGGTTTTAGTCCTCAACATAAATTTTACAGTCTATGTATAAGAGCTATGGATTGAGCAATTAGTGCGTTTTAGTAACCAACATATACATAATGAACCTGTTCTCTTTGACCATAACCTGTGGCTCAATTGAACGTGCTTCACTAAGCTGCAGTATTTGTTTTTGGTAGTCATAAGAACACGCACTAACTGTCTCTCTTTATCTTCCTCTATATCTCCCTTTAGCTCGTGTCTCCACTGTGTCATACGCTACTTTAAGAGATTGGGGACATATTTACTTTACTGTATTTTATACATTCGATTTCTCCTGTTGGAGAAAGAATATACTTTACAGCATATAAAGATAAACTGTCTATCAGGCTGTAATTAAATGAATCTGCATCAGTGTCAGTATTTTCATCAGTATTTGCAAACACAAAAACAGAATCGATAAAAATATCTATTTTGGGACCATTTTTTATCAAACCTATTATTTCAGCGCCATAAACTGTTTTATCATCACAAGTATTTTCTGCCTGATAGACAGCTCCCTTATCTGTTATTGCCTTATTTACAATAGTGAGCGTATATCCACAGTTCTCATAAAGCATGAAAAACAGGGATATAGCAGCTATTAAAAAAAAGGTAACAGCAGCATATGAAATCGATTTAAATATATTTTCTTCCATTGCTTTCACCAAACTCCCATTACAATAATCATCTGCAAAATAAGCGCTCGCAGCGTAAAGCGTATTTTGCTAGCAAAAACGCACGTTGCACACAAAAAGCATACCGTATTTTCAAAGGGTGTAGAGCCTTGAAGCAGAACTACGAAAAACGGAGGAAGGCGCTAAAGCGACCGCATTTTGGCTCACAAGCGTTCTTGAATGCTGTGTTTACTTCTGGGTAAATGTAATTGATATAATGGTGCCATTTGTGTCTCTTTTTAATTCGCCTACAAACTTACCGTTTAGGTTTATATATTCGTCTTTCGTTACATCCATTGTGTTTGCAATAACACCAGAGGCTGATGTAAGAGAATCACCGGAACCATTATATATGTACCATTTGCCTGCAGTATCTTTTTTAGTTATAACTTGAATGCCTATTTTTTCTTCCTTAAACCTTTTCAGTAAATTCACCACTTCGTCGCCTTTTACCTCTGTTCCATCATACATGGTATATTGCGATTCATTCATTTCAACATTAACCTGACCAAGCTTACTGATTGCATTCTGCGCTGTGCTTTGACCTGACCGCATTAGCAAAAAACCGATTGAAACAACGATTAGAGTTATAACAACTCCGGCACCCATAAGTATTGCTTTTAATGAATTTTCCATAATAAAATTCCTCCTCGATTAAAAAACTTGATTTATTTCTTCAGAAAAGCCCATCAACTGGGCTGCACTGACCAGTATAAACGGAACTAAGAGATATAAAAAAATCGTAGCTCCAAAGGGTATAAATGCAATCAGCTTTCCCCACATCCCCTTTTTATTCACCAAAATCTCGTTATCCTGCTTTCTTTTTTCCTGATAATATTCTCTCTCTGTTTTTAGCTCGTCAAAAGCATGCTCTAGAGTGATCTTATCAGCTGCAGACTTAAGGTTTTCTACAATTCTCACAAATGGTACATATGGCTCATCATGAGTTAGCTGTTCCAATGCAAGAATGTCGCCATGTTCATAATTATTAATACATTTTGATATTGAGCTTTTAAAGATCTGCGCAAATTGCTCCATCCAATTTAATACATCCTCAACACTAATCCGCTCTATATGCATTAGCATTAGGATGATGGTGTGGAACTGCATTACTTCATCTTCCATGTTCATCTTTAAAATGCGTTCTCTGAATTTAAGCATCCAATAAGGAATGTTAAAAGCAATGACTGACAAAATTATGGCAATTAAAAGCTCCCACCACTTGAAATAATTCGTATTAAATGTTTTAAGCTTATCAAGAATCCTTTTTGCTGCAATTCCTGATTGATTTGAGCTGCTAAATTCATCGCCTTCCTCTATGGCTTTTTGTATTTCTTCGAAAGTGACATCCTTGCCTTTAAAGAGAAGAACATACTTCCTGTCCGTTTCAATGATTTTAAGCTCTTGTTCTATATTTACCTGAGCATCAAATTCTGCAAGAGCAAGGTTTTTCGACGAATGTAAAATGTTATGCTTTACTATGCTGTGTATGTTGAAGAAGATCCCTACCGAAAATACTAATGTTATGATCGAAAACAGGATTTTTTGAGCATAAAACTGGTTTACACTGGTTTTTGCCCCTGTCCTTTTAATCAACGTGTCATATTTTATAGCTTTTGAATGATTTTTTTCGATCATTCCATCAATGAAACGACCAAACCCCGGAAGCTTTAGTAAAAAGGTATAAAATGAATTGTCCTGCACTGTATACTCAACATTGCTTTGTAGCCTTGAAATCAGCTGATATGAGCCAAAAGCCAACAAAAATAGTATTATAACGGAACAAAACCCGTATGCACCGTCATAATATTCCCTTAGCTCAGGAATATTTGATACAGCCCAATTTTCTAAAGGTTTTATTGTGAAAATCGGGAACACAGCAATCGTTGAAAGGCTTTGGAACAGGTACCCTAATTTTTCTCTTCTCAGCAGCTCCATATTTATTTCCTGCTTAAGATAATTTAAATTGCTAAGGTATATAGATTTATCATCCACAATTTTATCCCCAAAGCGTTGCACAAGATAACATATGGCTACAAAGGTTTTCATAAACTTATTTGGCGCAGTATCATTATACTCTTCAATTCTTTCTTCAATATCACTTGCAGTTAAGATTTCATACATGCGGTTGGCATGGAGGGAAACCTCATAATCACAGTCTTCAATACTGTCATAGATAGCTTCGTCAATCATTCCATGCTCATGATAATGATGCCTTACATTACCTAAAAAGGCTTCAAACTGTCTAAGAAGCTTATTTTCAATCCTGTCAACAAGAATCTTAATAATCTGGTTATGAAGCATATAAACAGTAAAAATTGAGATAATTATAAAGTATAGGTTATTCATGAAAAAGAGCAACGCAATAAAAACAGTAATAGATGCAGCTATAGTAATCAGTGTGATTTTCATTGTCTTTCGGCTGATTGTCCAGTCATCGGATAAATCCAGTAGCTCTATGCGCTTCTTAATTTTTGCCATGTACTTTCTCAACATGGAAACTTTAAGTGCAGTAATATAAGCAGAGTATAAAAAATCTTTTTTGCCTTTCAAATTAACCTTAAGATTGCCCTGACCTTTTAACTTTTTCAGCATGCTCCATGCAATTAAAGCACATAACAATACTACCAAAAAAAGAACAAGAAGAACAAAAATAATCGTCTTATTATCCATGAATACTCACCTCCGGGAAAAAACTATCCACGAATTTTCCAAAGTCCGCCTGCTCTTTATTGGTAAGGTTTAACTTTATTTCGTTGAGCTGCTTAAGGCTAGGGCGTGATATCCCTTTGTAAACGCCATTTTCATATCTTACAATGTCTCTTGTTTCAAATATTTTACGATCTGTCATACGTAAAAAATATTCTCTTGCTGAATTTACAAAGCCAAAGAAGCACTCCTCCTTACTGCAGTAATTAATGCCTGGATAATCAGTGCTCTCAAGTGGAACAATTTCTGTAATTCTTTCAATATACCTATGCCCGGTGATATCCTTTGCAAGATGAATATCGAAATTAATAACATCCGCAACCTGTTGCTCTGCAATTTTTTCATTGCTGAAAGCTCCGGTCTGAAGGAGATTATTTCTGAGAGCTTTCACCAGATTATCACTGGTCTTTGCATGGTGTGTAAACAATGTGAAAAGGCTTGCGACCTGAGACATCTGTATCATCCAGGAGCTAACCGGCGCAGTCGATACTTCTCCTAAAATATTTACCGTACCATCAGTTTTTTTCTGTAAGTCCAAACCTTCCTGCCCTGAAATTGTCGGGGTCTCCCTGAAGGTCAATATATTTCGTCTAGGGTAGATTTTTCTAAGATGCAGTTCGAAGGCCATCTCTTGAATTCTAAGTGTAAACGATGGGTTTATAAACTTTATCATAGCCATAAGGAGAGTGGTTTTACCTGTGCCCTGCGAACCTGTGACTGCTGTGACCCTGCAACCCTTTACAAGCCATTTTATAAGGTTTATTGGTATTTCATTACCTTCGTCCGGAATTAACTCCTCCGGCTCTGCTTTTTCAATGCTGTCAAATTTTCTTACGAAAAACGCCCATGATTCTGAAAACGGCGGTCTAACAACAACTATACGGCTTCCGTCCTTCATTTCATTGACCTTATAACCGTTGCTTTCACTGAGCTGACCGGGGTAGTTGTACCGGTAAATATTTTTGCACACACGAATTAACTCTGATTCGGAACCGAAGGACAAAAACGAAAGATGCATCGTTTTTCCTTTGAAAAATATCCATACAGAATCAAAGCTCGAGGGCAGCGAAGAAACAATTGAAAGACTCATGGACACGTCGATTTCTTCATGAAATGTTGACGGTATACCCGAAACACCACCGGAAACGCCATCAATTCTCATATCCCTTATCTCATCAATTACACCGTATCCCCTGTAAGCTTGATAAATTCTTTGAGCGATAATATTAAGCTTGTCCTCAAATCGGCTAAATAAATGTCTTTTCCCGGTATAGAGCTTTTCAATTTCAGATGTAGTTATAACATAGGATACGCCATCCTCGGTTTCCTTTGGCTGATCCAATGAATTTTCCAGAATAAGCACCTCTAAGGCGCGGTAGCCATACTCTTTTTTATAATGATACAGGAGAATTTCAAATTTATCCTGCACTGTGAGTTCTTTTGGGTTCTCAAAATTTATAATTTTATTTATGTTGCTTTCATCTATTTCATAGGATTTTACAAGAATGTCCTTAATAAAGTCCTTAATGTAGTTTTTTGAATTAATATCTCCGTATGTGCATGTTTTTAATGCCTTGCGCAACTGATTTTTATTATGTATCCGCTTTTCAAACTCCTCCCTTGTTATGTTCATTTCATAAAGGTTTGTTTTAAGAATTTCATTAAAGGCGTCCTTAATAAAATTTAGAATTGTACCAATATTAAACCTGTCCTCATCAGGCTGTACATAACGCATTGCAGAATGATTATGTCTGATATACAGGATGATAAAAATTATACTTATTACTATGATTAAAGCAATCAGAATTTCGTTCATTACTCCACCCCTGTTATGCCCTTTTTTGCTCTGCATCTATGCCAAGATGCGATAATACAGCTGCTGCCGCCTCTCTTACAGCCTTGATAAAGGAATAATGGAAATCATCCTTGTTTGCCTGAAGGTTTTTCAGGAAAAAATCAACTACTCTGCTTTCAGAACAGGCATCGGCAAAGCCAATATTGTACGGTATTACATGAATATCGAAATAGCCGAAACGCCTTTTAATTGCCTTTAAATTATATTTTGAATTTTCATCATACCTGCTTAAGGTAATCATTATTTTATCTTTCATGTCACCATAGATAGAAAGAAATTCTTCAAGCACAAGAACATTTTGGCTAAGGCTCACGACAACCAGATCCGATTTTTCAAGTATCTTATTAGAAATTTCATTTTTGCCGGGAGCGGTGTCGACAAATACCAAATCATAATACTTGACTGCGGATTGCAAAACCAATTGTATAACATCCTTTAGGTTGCTTGTATATATTTCCTTATTTGTGTTTCGTGTTCCGCTCAGAAGATCCAGCCTGTTTTTTAAAATTGTTGTGGTGTAGCTGGTAATTTCATTTTTCTCAAGTTTATTAAACCTTATAACGCGGCTGAGTGCATCTATTCCCGTATCTGATAAATCTGTCAGCCCATGCAGGACATGTTTCCTGTCAACAAAAGCATATTCCAATGCACTCCTGTTAAAATGGTTATGTGCCATGAGTATCTGCATACGATACTCTAAAGCTGTTAAAACTGCGATTGCGATCATATTGTTGGTTGTACCCAACTGATGAAAATTGCTCCAAAATGATATTTGCATTCTTCTACCCTCCCCTTTGTGCTTTTTTTAGTGCTTTTTGCACAGCTTCTTTTTCAGTACTGAAAAGCCCCATAATACAATCAATTAGCATATTTTTTAAGTCCCCAGGAATCCTTGTGAATTTGAAAATATCGTCATATTGACTTTTTAGCCTGCATTCATGTTCATTCTCGTTAAGCCCGAATTCATATTTTGCTATAACGTTTGTATACTGACTTGATTGAAGCAAAGAGTCTATATATCTTGTATTTATTTTTGAATTTACAAGATCTCTTATGATGCGGATAGAATCAGGACGACTCGTTATATGGCTTATGCATGAGGATAAAGGCACAGTATGATGTCTTTTGCAATCAGTTACGATAAAGAGTGCCTTTAGATCATCAATACAATCAAGAGCCTTATCATTTACACCAAAATCAATAAGCAAAACAGTATAATCATCAAGCTTTAAATTACTAATTGGTGAATTACAACTATGCAAAAAAACATCAACACCTCTGTAATCTACCCTATCCTGTGTAAAAATTCCTGTTGGAATAGAGTGACGTAATTCTTCTTGATTGGATTGATCGATAATAGCAACCTTTTCACCTAACAAGTGAAAAATCCGTGAAAAATATAGTATTATATCTGTTTTGCAAAAACCTGCAAAACCTAGTGCTTTATATGTATGAGGCATGTTTTTCCTTGTATGATTATGATATTTAAAACAACTAAATCATACATTCCTTTCGATTTTTTAGCTAAACCCACTATCACCTGCACCGATATCTTTTTCAGAAGTATCACTTTCTTGATTCTCCTGTGTGTTCACATTTACTTCCATTTCATCAATTAACTTTTGGTTTTTAGCTCTTTCCTCGGTAACTCCTGATGAAACATCAGCTATATCTTCAGAGTTAATCATGCTCAAATGACTTTCAAGCAAGGCTCTGGCTTCTCTTGCCAGTGCATCCTGAGCTTTTTTTAGAATATTCGGATCTTTTTTCATTAAATCAAGAACATCCGTATTTGCAGGATAGAATGGAATTGCCGCTTCCTGCAATTCAGGTAGAATATATGTTGTAACATGCAGCTTGCTTCCTTGGTGTATATATGCATCAATTATCGCACTACTGATATTAAGTATTTCAGCCTCGTCAAGCCATAGCCACACGGTGTTTTCTTTAAGATTTATGCCTTTTAGCTGCTTTTTGCTTAGAACAATATAACTTTCACCATTAGGAAAAGTAATACGTATATCCACATGGTCACCATATTTTTGATTGGTTTGTATTAAAAACATATTAAATTCAACTTCACGTATATCATTTGCAGGTTTGGTTTCCGTTGTCATTGATTTTAATACAGCAGCTCCCGCAGGTAATGTGACAGTGTTTATTTTTCCCATGTCTGATTCATCAAGCAGCAAATCCTGCTTTGTTTCAAGCTTTATGTTAACCTTATCAAAAAGCTCAGGTGTAAGAAGTGTACCCAATTTAATTTCATCCTTTGGTATGTAAGCCTCACGATTCAGTAAATACAGCTCAAAGGTAAGCTGCTGGATCCTTTCTTCACTTTCTGCATTCAGCTCTTTAATTTTAGCTTGGTACAAATAATATAATGTCCCTAAAATCGCTCCAACCAGAACAATAATAATAAATGCAGTAAGCAGTACAAATGGAAGCTTGCCCCTCTTCTTTATGAATGCCATTAAATTATCCTCCGTTTTCTTTTAATTTTTATACCGAACAGCTTTTCATATATGTTTTCCATTTGTCTCTTTGTTTCAGTATCCGTTTTCCATGGATTAATTTCATACGGAACAATTATTAAGTTTGGTAAACTGTAGTACGATTTAATAATATTTATTGATTTTTGGTTCTGGAAAGGAAACGCGATCCAGGTGTTTTTATCCTCCATAATGTCAGGGTATTTCTTTAAAAATCTACCCATCTGGTTCAGTTTCCAGTCAGCTCCCGGTGAAACGATCAGCTTCACATCACTGCGTTTCATCTTTGCATAAGCATACTCGTCATGCACTCCATGATCCAGCAATATGTAATCATAATTAGCCCTTTTAAAGTTTTCTGTCTTTTCAGCTCCCATTGATGGGTAAATCGATAACCCCTGAATTTGGAAACAATCAGTTTTCTGAACTTGATTATTTTTCTTTACTAAATCGCAAAGGCTTTGGAAATCACCATTTCCACAACAATCCAAAACAGCAGTTCTAAAGCCGTTGCTTTGAAGCCATATACCAAACATAAAACAAAGATGAGTGCTGCCTACGCCACTTTGTAAGCCGGTCACAGAGATCTCGACCGCATTTTTCCCTATTGCTTTAAAGCTTTGAACTGGTTCGTGGGATAATGAAGATAAAGCTTTTTTTATTTCATTGCAGTTCAAATAGCGACAATTTGGATCCTTTGACGCACATTTAAGAATAATTGAGCTAAATTCATCAGAAACCCCCGATTTTCTAAGATAGTCCGGCATCTGAATTTCATTACAAAAGGAAGGATGCTCTCCTGTAACCATGTGGAACATAGTCATTCCAAAATTATATATATCCGTTCTTATGTCAGTCTGCCCTAGGCCATATTGCTCAGGAGCGGCATAACCAGGTGTCCCAAGATAGACAGTATCATCTATATTATTATTTTTGTAAAGCCTTGCAGTGCCGAAATCAATGATTTTAATTATATTGTCCGGCAAAAGAATTATATTTGATGGCTTTAAGTCCCTGTATACAATAGGCTCTGACGAACAAGTATGCAGATAACATAGGGCATCAATAATTTGTCCTGCCCAGTTGATAGCATCGCTTTCATTAATTTTTCCGGTGGATGAAATTAAACTCAAAATATTTGGTCCATCGTAAAAATCAAATACAAGAATGTTTTCATTGTCCTCTGATATTACGTCTACCAGACGTGGAAATGCCGGATGGTTAAGGTTTTTCTGAATATCAAGCTCCAATTTAGTAGCATCATCCATGGAATTTATGAATTTCAAAGCCCAAGGGGTTTTTAATTGCATATGAATAGCTTTATATACTTCCCCTGAGCCACCTTCGCCCAATTTTTCGGCAATACGGTATTTGTTATTAATTACTCTGCCTATCATACGGTATCCTCACAATAAATTATAATGATTATGTCGTTAGTTCAATATTCTTATCTTTTGTGGTAATATAGCTCTTAACAATACAGTTCGTTGCATAACATCAACCCCATGTTCGATCGACAAAGGATTACTGACTAAAAGTTATAGTCAGTTAAATTATTTTGTGGCTTTTTTGATCAACAAAATAATGAACTGTCTATTTTATACAGCCTAAGACATTTTAATACAAATTAAACAATAAGGCAATTGCATGTTTTGTAATAATATGGAACCAAATATCGATTTCTTGTATAAACGGTGCATTTTTATGTATAAACGTGTAATTTTATTTTTTTCATGTATAAACGGTGCGTTTTTATGTATAAACGTGTAATGTTTGCGTATAAGAAATTTTAAAATATACTTCCGATTAATATTTTTATTGTTATCTGAAACATAAATTCTATATTATGTATATTCTTTTTAGATATATCGCATATTCTTTAGATTATTTCGCACATTATATTGACGAATATTATCCATTTTGATATGCTATTTATGAGGTGATATTATTGAAATCAATTAATTATAAAGAAGGATTTGTTGTAACAGCGACTGAACTAAAGAAAAATTTCGGGAAATACATGAACTGTATTGAACAGCAAACGGATGTGGTTATCACTAAGAACGGACATAAGTTTGCCCGGCTAACTCCTTATGTAACTGATATAGAGCAATATTTCACCGTAAGGGAAAATGCGCTGGATTACCAATATGGCGGCAAAAAGGTTTCATACGAAGAGTTTATGCAAATTTATGAAAAAAGCACATTAAGGATGGAGCTTATAAACGGTGAAATACACTTGCTTGCATCACCAATCATTCAACATCAAGCGTTGCTGGGAAAGTTATATTTGTTTTTTAATGAATACTTTAAAAGTAAAAAATGCAAAGTATTCATGGCACCCTTTGATGTACATTTCAAAAAGAAAGATATAAAAGAACCGGATGTGATGCAGCCAGACATCCTTGTGGCTTGTGACCTTGAAAACAATGTTACAGAAAAAGGGAGGTATATGGGAACACCGACTCTTGTACTCGAAATTCTTTCAGAAAGCACCCGAAGCAAGGATATGATAGATAAACTAAACACATACATGCTTTCCGGTGTAAAAGAGTATTGGATTATAGACATAAAAAACGAGAAAATTATGGTATATAATTTTGAAGACTGCCAAATTGACAATCTGAGAAACTTTGAAAAGGCTCAAGCCGCCAATTCGTTGGTTTTTAAAGGATTATCTGTAAATGTAGAAGAACTGTTTAGTGATTTAATTTGAACCTTACTTATTATCAAACATATTAAAGAGCATTTATAATTCGCTAGAAGAATTGTAAATGCTCTTAAAAAATCTATCTTTTTTGAACCATTTTTGCTGTATAGGATATATTTCAGGAATCAGTAACTTGTGTTTTGACAGGAATTACTGTTATGCCGCATCACTTAGTAACTTATAGATGTAAAACATTAATATTCTTGTTTTAATTTAATGTTTTGCAGCAATTGCTTACTTTAGTTGCCGAAATTTGTGCACTTTGGGTTGCCGTTAACATCTTAAAAATGATTAACAAGAATCCCCTCTCTAAGCTACATTACTCACTCAGCCAATCAATCATATTAATTTGTTGAATGCCATCATAATCGCCTGTGAAATAGTCCAGAGTTATTAGGAATTTCGGATAGTTGTCCTTGATTTGCTTGAATGGCGTAAGCTCACGCTCCAAGGTTTTTTCGTCCAGCACTGATGCGGAAACCTGATAATATTCTATTTTTCTATCGCGAACAGCAATAAAATCCACCTCCGTGCCTCTGCCGGTCTTTCCAATGTTAACATTATAGCCTTTACGCAAAAGCTCCAGAAACACAATATTCTCGATTTGATGCCCGATGTCCTTTCCCTGTGTCCCAAGAATCATATTGCGAAGACCGGTATCGCATATATAATACTTGCTTTCGGATTTGAGATGCATCTTTCCTTTGATGTCATACCGGTTCACCTTATAAAAAAGGTATGCGTCAGTAAGCGCTGTCAAATACGTATCAACTGTGGCGGATCCTGTCGGGCGACCGTTAGATGTAAGTGTGTCGGCGATCTTCTTTGCAGAAATCGGGCTTCCTACATTGCTTGCTAAAAAGCTCGTGATGGATTTCACAAGTGCAATATCATTAAGACCTGAGCGAGTCATAACATCCTTCACAAGAACAGTATTATAGATACCTTCTAAATACTGGCTGTGAGCAAGCGAATTGTCAAAAAAGCGAGTTGCATAAGGAAATGCACCCATATTCATATATTGGTTAAACCGCTCGCGTTTGTCAGGTATTTTCACTGCTTCGCTATATTCGGTAAAGGATAACGGGAGCATTTTAACCTCAATATACCTGGCTGTAAGCTTGGTAGCAAGCTCACTGGAAAGCATGTAAGCATTTGAGCCTGTGATGTAAATGTCGAGGTTCTTTTTGAGAAAAAGGCTTGAAATTGCTCTTTCATACTCAATGCAATTTTGTATTTCGTCAATAAACACATAGGTCCATTTATCGTTTTGTAAGCGTTCTTTTACATAATCATGCAACTTTTTATAGTCCAAAAGCTCCGAATAATCCTGATCCTCCAGATTAACAAAGATGATTTGCTCGTCTGCTATGCCATCAGACTTAAGCTTATCTTTATATAATTCAAAAAGCGTTGATTTGCCGCAACGACGAACACCGGTCACAACCTTAATCATTTCCTCTTCACGCCACATAGCAAGCTGGTTCAAATATTCTTTTCGCTCTATAAGTTTATTCATAAGAGGATTCTCTCCTTTTAAGGATCTTTTCCTTAACATTTCAGGAATATAAATCATTTCGCTATACAGTATAACAAATACTTGCAGAAAGTGCAACCATTTTTTGATTCCAGGAAATAGTTGCAAATACACTGATTCTGTTCAAATTCTTTTATAACTGATTATTAAACAACAACTTTTGATAAAAAGCTATACTGCTGTTCAAACAGCAAATCGTATAATTCATTTTTGCCTCGTAAATTTTCATGGGTATCTATTGCTGTGACTTTTCCGCTATCCATTATAACAACCCGATCACAATCAAGTATTGTTGACAGTCTATGGGCTATAGTTATAACAGTTTTTCCTTTTAATAATTCATTAATTGCTCCAACAATCGCTTTTTCGTTTTCACTATCAAGGGAATTGGTTGCTTCATCAAAAATTATGATATCGGGATTTTGTAGTAGTGTTCGAGCAATTGATAAACGCTGTTTTTGCCCACCGGAAAGCTTAATGCCGCGTTCTCCTATAATTGTATCAAATCTTTTGGGCAGACTATCTACGAAATCATAAATATTCGCTTTTTTGCAAACAGACATCAGTTCATCATCAGAAGCCTGTTTTTTTGCAAATTGCAGGTTCTCTCGGATAGTCAGATTAAACAATGGTGGGTTTTGCAGTACGATACCGATCTTTCTCCCTATGCTTTCGAATGAAATAGTATTTATGTCGGTATCACCTATGCAAATTGTTCCGGAAAGTGGTTCATACAGTCCCATAATGAGTTTTGACAGAGTTGTTTTACCGCATCCGCTGCGTCCGACAATAGCAATATGCTCTTTTGGATTGACCGAAAAGCTTACATTGTCAAGTACAATCGGCTGTTCGTCTTGATATCGAAAACATAGATTTTTTAGAGATATGCTATCCCCTAATCCTTTTACTTTAGGCTTGCTATGGATTTCAATGTTTATTATTTCAAGCGTGCGATCAATACTTGGAGCATCATTTTTTAATCCCAGCAACGATTCCGTAATCGAAGCTATATTGTTAAAAAACTGTGCATAGTAATTCATGAAAGCAAGCAGAAGACCTACATCCATCCTTCCATTTATAATTAGCAAACCGCCGATAAAATATAAATTCATACGGGTGATGAAAAAGTCTTTAAATGCAATAAAAGCACGATTGATATACCAGTATATCTGTTTTTTTACAAAAAGCTTTGATAGATTTCCTCGGAAATCTTGCAGTACTTCATTTCGGCTTTCTTGAAGGTTGTTTGCCTTTATCTGCTTCCAATTCTGGAATGTTACATGCAAAAAGCTCTCATATTCACCTTGCAGTTTTCTTTGTTGCTCACTTACTTTATTGGCGCGCTTCCTCATAATTTTCACAAACCAAAAAGAAATTGGTACCATCACCAAACCTGTTAAAGCCAGGATCCAATTCATAAATAATAATATAACGGCGATTATGATAGCACTTGCCACTGCATAAAAATAATCCAGTATATGCGTGTTAAAGAATTTTTCAATCACTGCGACATCACTATCGATACGGTTTTTTAAATCGCCAACGGTATATTTTGCATAAGTGGAAACATCCATCTTTGTGAAAATGGAAAGTATCTGCGTTTTAATTTTAAGATTGAACTTAACAAATAATTTATTATAAATTCTCTTATTAATAACAATACCAAGCGTTTGTAAGAGGTAGATTCCAATGTAACCCATAATAACAAGCGGCAGTAATGACATTTGTTTATCAATCATTACTCTATTAATTAACACTAAATAAAGCATTGGACCAATGATAGACAATAGTAAAGCCCACAATTTCATTCCGCCAAGAAGAGCGTAAAGATGCCGTTCACCTTTTATAAACGGGTAAACTTTTTTGAAGATATCAATACGCTGCGATTTTAAATTAAACATGCAGCAGCAACCTCCTCAAGATTGTATTGCTCTTTGAAAAGCTCTTTATATAAATTGCAGTTTTCGAGCAAATTACGGTGGTTATCATAACCAACGATTTGACCGTCAGAAAGCACGGCAACCTTATCTGATCTTTGAATCGTTGAAAGCCTGTGGGCTATAATAAGAATTGTTCTGCCTTTGCATAACTCATCCCAAGACGATGTGATAACATTCTCGGCTTCGCTGTCCAGTGAGCTTGTAGCTTCATCAAATATTAGAATTTTGGGGTTCTTAACAAAAATACGGGCGATTGCGAGCCTTTGTCTTTGCCCTCCGGAAAAATCAATCCCACCGATGCCGATTTTAGTGTCAAGACCATCTGGTAAAGATTTTATAAAATCCTCTAAATGCGACATTTTGAGCGCTTGCCATAATTTCTCGTCATTGTTGGTATTATGAGAAAAGCATAAGTTAAAGCGTACTGTATCATCAAAGAAGACTGTTTCCTGATGCACAATTCCAAGCTGTTCGCGTAAATTTTTAAGGTTAAAATCGTTTATATTAACTCCATCAATTCTTATTGTACCGTCATCAACTTCATAAAGCTTATAAAGCAAATCTGCAATTGTTGTTTTGCCTGCTCCACTATACCCCACCAGCGAAATTCTTTCTCCGGATGCAATATGTAAATTAACCCCCTTTAGTATTTCAATTCCGTCGGTGTAGCCGAACCGTACATCCGAGAAAGATATATCTCCTTTTTCTATGGTTACAACAGGAGTAGTGGTATTTAATTCTTCAGTTTCTTCACTCAAAACATTAACTACCCTGTCAATAGCTACCATGTTTGCAGCTATGCTAACCGCTTTGCTGTTAATGCTGTTAAACACATTTATGCAGGTGCCAAAATATGAGACACAGGCAGTAAAACCACCGACTGTAAATTGCCCTTTTATAATAAAAATAGCTGAGAATGTGTATAATACCATCTGAGCAAGAAGCGATATTCCGGAGTTTACACGTTCAGACAAAACCTCTACCCTGCCCGACTTTATCTGAAGCCTCATGATTTTAATTGTTTTTCCTACGTAATCAGATAATATTCTTTTGGAAGCATTGAGAAGCTTAATCTCCTGCATCCCGTTAATGATTTCAAACAACCAGGATGACAAAAAGCCGTTTTTCTTTGCAATTTCTTCATAATATTTTTTAGCAATTTTTGAGAAACAACTTGAAACATAAACAATTATTGGTGTTGTTACAACAGTGAAAAGGCCAATCCATGTATTCAAATAGAAAATAAAACCGATGGAAAGAAGCAAATTTAGTATACCGCCAATAGAGTAAAAAATATTCCAGTGTATAAAGCTCATGAATTCTGCCACATCATTATTCATCCGCGATATAATATCTCCGCTGTATATACCGGATAGTTTTATGCCTTTATATGACAAAACCCTATTAAAAATGGCTGTACGGATATCAAACAGAAATTTCGTCATAAGCCTTGCCCAGGACATGTTTAGGGCAAAATGCATTAGTTGATTGAATAGATAAACAGCTCCATAGATTAAAACTATATTCAAAAAAACAGAAATATTTTTACCGTAAAAAACCTCATCCACAAGCATACCGAATATGTAAGGGTAAACTGAGCCTGATATTATTGTAACTATAATGCAAGTGAAGAGTGCAGCAAATACCCACTTGTGCGGTTTTGCATAATGCAACATCATTTTCGTTCGTTGTTTCATAATAGCATTTTGACCTCCGTGCATACCGATAAGTGAGTTTATGTCTTTATAAGAGTACTCATATAGCTATAAAGCAACCGGTATATTTGCCATTATACACTATTAACCAATATCTGCAAATATGTTTTATTTCATTTGAAATGCCAGTAAAAAAATAACTAGGAGTTCACTCGGAAAGTCAAAAATATAAAATAAATATACAAAACTTAGCTTTTTCTTAGCAAACTTATGCGGGTTTCAGACTCCTACTTTTTATAATTATTCAACAAAATTGCCTTTCTGTGCAGACTCCTGGCCTATAATATTCATCTATTACCCTGATGTATTCAACAAGCCAATATTATGAAACTGTGCTCATTACTCGCCTATAATCTTGACCAAAACACGCTTTCTTCTTTTACCGTCAAATTCTCCATAGAATATTTGCTCCCATGGGCCAAAGTCAAGCTTACCTTCTGTAATAGCTACTACTACTTCCCTACCCATAATCGTACGCTTAAGGTGAGCATAATAGTTGCAAACCATCTGTTACTGTTAGATGCAATAAAAGAGTATTTTTTTATCTTTATGGCAAAATAGGCTATGATAAATTTCCTTGAAGTTGAGTAACTCCTTTGTTAAAAAGTAACTTTGATATAATCGTTAATAATATTAACCAGAACAATCCAATAACAATATTAAGAATAAAGTATTGGGTACTTCTTTCGCTTAGCAATATATCAGCTGGGAAATATATAAATGTTCTAAATGGGAAAAAGTATGTAATGTTTATTAACCATTTAGGGAAAAATGATAGAGGAATTAAACTACCTGACATAAAAAGCATTATAGCATTTGCTGAGATTATTACACCCTTTATACGTTCTATAAATAATGCGATTAAGCCAATATCAAACCAGAGCATAAATTCAACGAATTTGCCTACTATTGTAGCAACTATAAAATATAATATTTGCGCCAAAGTTATGCCCTTGTAAAATGTAATAAATACCAATGAGGGAATAAATATAATGAAATAAATTAAAGCCCATGCTATATATTTTGAAAATGCAGGGATAATATATGAGTAAGGGCGCACTAAACAATTTGTAATTGTACCTTCCATTACATCTTGTTCCACACTCAATGCAATGTGCCTCGAAGGATAAGAATGAATCAATAAAGAAATAGTCAAATAATATGTAATCATATAAGTTATATCAAGAGTATTTGATTTACCTATATTAATCCAAAGAAAATAATACATCATCATTTGAACAGGGAGATATATCAATTTTAGAAACACTTCTAACGGGTGTTTAGAATAGGCTTTTAAATATGTAACAATCAAAAGTGTATATTTAACCATTAATGCTCTCATATCTCGCCCTCCCTTTTTTCCATAATATATTATTTAAAACTATCCATAAAAGCAAGTTAACACACAAACCTAAGATTCCAATAATAAGTGTAATACTATTCAATTTACCAAGCACTAATTCTGACGAGAATGTACTAAAAAAGTAAAATGGAATTGCAAAGGTAAATAGTATTTTAGTAAATTTAGGCATAATTACAAGTGGGTACTTATTAAATTGTGTCATGCTGTCTGCCAATTCAGAAAGAGCATCCATTTTCCCAAACCAAAATGCAGAATAGCTTAAAAATAGCCTAATAAGCGCCAAGATTGTATTAGCAAAGAATACTACAATAATTCCGGCTAATATCATAATTATTGAAACTTGCTTTCTTGAAATAAGAAGTAATATAATAAACTTAATAAAAGCATCCAAAATACCGCCATAATTAATATTAAGCATAGCAAATCTTAGTCTAGGATCCAACGGTCTTATTAATAAAGTATCTAGAGCACCAGAATAAATTACTTTCCAAAATCGAGATACCATACCAAACATTGAGGATTCAATACTATAAAATAATTCAGAAAATGCAACAAATACTAATATATCATCAAAAGTCCAGCCTTTTATACTAAACCCTGCATCTTTTACTAGGAACCAGAATAAAATATTTAAAACAATATAAACAATATTGCTTAAAAATCTTAGTACTGTATCAAATTTAAAATATTGAAATCTTCGAGAAAGAAACTTAAAGCATACCTTATTTATTTCTCTGAACTTCTTGAAGAACATTTTCAAAAACCTCCCTCAATGAAGCAATGCCTGTAGATATTTCCAATATGTTAAAAGCAACGATTATTTTTTCTAAATAAGCATTTTTTTCATCCTCATAAAAGAAATGATGTGTAAACAATTGTTTTTCTTTATCTTCAAATTGAGCTTCTTGTAAAATTACGTATGCAAGTTTTTCGTTACGGATACTTGCATATGTAACAGTTATACTTATTGTATGTTTCAAAGAATCGATAATTGTATTGGGGGATCCATCATAATGAACTTCCCCTTTGCTTAAAATAATAGCCCTAGTACAGATCTTTTCAATATAATCTACTTCATGAGTAACTATAATTATTGTAGTCTTTTGAGTTTTGTTTAAATATAATAATAATTCATATAACCTTTTTTTAGCATTGTAATCCAATCCAATGGTTGGCTCATCCAATATAATATATCTGGGTGAATGCAATAAAACAGAAGCTATCTCACACTTTACTCTTTCGCCAAAACTAAGTTTACGATACGGTTTTCTGTATAAATGGGAAACATCTAGATACTTGTCTATTAATTCTAAGTTTTTTGCAAAATGAATGTTATTAAGCTCATAAATCGCTTTAAAAAATAGCAAATTATCGTATACACTGATATCAATAATAAATGATGGCTTCTGGTTGAAAACTACACCTATATCAGGAATTATTTTTTTGCGGTTTTCAAAAACATTTATATTATCAAATGTTACACACCCTTGAGTTGGTTTCAAAACACCAGATATACATTTTATTAGTGTTGACTTACCTGAACCATTATGACCTAAAAGTGCAATAATTTCTCCATTTTCAATATTTAGGTTTATATTCTTTAATATATCCGCACTTTTATTATACGTTATTGAAAGATGATTGATTGATATCATAATGGCGACCCCCGTAAATTTAATTGGATGTCAATTAATAAGGCTTTAGTGACTCTTTAACAAGTTTTCTTGTATTTTCTGTGCTCATATTTAACAGGGTGTTGATCTTTTCTTCTGTCATTGTTATATCTTGTTGAAAAATATAATTCTCAACTCTATCATTTAAAATCGCACTGACTCTTTCCCTTTTTAGTATTGCCTCAGTAATAGCCATATTCTTTGCCATTTCATATTGTTTATCGGCCATATTATCAATAAATTCAATTGCAAATACTTTTTCAATATACTCTTTCATTTTTTCAAACGGAGCACAATCATAAATAAATGAAATAACAAAAAATTTGTTATTTATAAGAAAGTTATTAAAATTAATTGAATAGCAATATCCTTCTTCTGCAACAAACTTATTATATAATACAGATGCTAATCCATTAGTATAAATGTATTTTATTAGTTTCATTGCAATTATATCAGTTGTCGTACTATTACAGCTATGTACATAAAAAAACATATTTTGGTTATTATGCTTTTTGTGAACACATAGTCTGTTATACCGTAAATCCTTCATCAATACATTATTAAGTGGATCTACGTTACTATTAATATCGGCGGTAAAAATACTAGAAATCATCTTTTTTTCATTTTCACATAGTTTTCCAATTATTATTATCGTCCAATTATCATATATTTCTTTATACAGCTTTGTGATATTATTAAAACTAGGGATAGGGGACTTCGGAAACTTTTCAAAAAACTCATCTAATACAATATCTAATACTGCGTTTTCATTTGTCAATTTCATTTTCTCTTCAATAGCGACAACATTTTTTTCCCTTTCATATTCTTCCTTACGAATACTAAAGCATTTAATTGCTTTACTTAGTAAGTCTATTGTTTCAATCACAAATTTTTTATGTACTCTAGCAAATAATTCTGTATAATAACCATTTGTCCCAGCGTTGACTAGTCCCCCCATTTGTTCAATTTGCAACATTAATTCATATTGAGTTAACTCTGGATGTCCGTGGAAAAGTAAATGTTCAATTAAGTGGGCAAAATTATTCTTTTTACCTTTGTATATTGTTTTTGTACCAATTGGTATTACAAAATTAATACTAACAATATCCTGTTCTAAATCATCAAAAAACACTATATTCATACATTCCTGCTTTCTTTTTACAACTGTAAAGAGGGCTACACATCTTTTCTATTTCATAATCCTTACTCTGTTCTGATTGCATGACCGCTTCTAATGAAGCATATTTTCTTTTTCCTTCCATATCTACACTGATAAGTGGTGTCCCATGATTTATATATTTGCGAGAACCCACGTTTGTCACAAGATAATTTATTCTAGATGGACCACTTAATATAACAGCCATTTTTTTTTCCTTAAATTGGCGGTATTTTTGTACACCAAAACAATGAACTACGCCAGTATTATCTTGTTCAATAAACTCATGAGAACTGTTAATTTCAAAAACAATGCTCCCATTCATTTTTTTAACTATTCTTTCTGCTATGTACTTACGGTTGATACAAGCAAATAAATTGGCATCCTCCGATATTTCTAATATAATTTTAGCCTCATTAGAATTCTTATCTACTTTCATCAGATAAGAATTATCTGATGAAAGTATTGAGGGATTTTTTTCTTTTACTATTGAAATAAAATATTCAATATATTTCCATCTCATATTCTCAGGGATTCCACTGTGGACAAGTATAACGATTTTTCCATCGCAGCTACGTATCTCCACAAAATGGTTTCCGATAACCACATCACCAAGCATGCTTTCTGCAAACCCGTCACAAAATATCGACTTTAACTTATGTATATTGGTATATAAAATAAATTTTCTTCGCCTAAGCGCATATGGGCTATTCCTATAAAAATGCTCTGTAAAATTTTTCACACTATCTTCTGAAATATCTGTAAAAAAACATCCCACGCCACACCCAAGATCAAATCCACCAGCAGTAGGATATAAATATTTTTGGCTTCGAAGCATAATTCCAGATAAAGAAAAACTGGTATAGTCATTTTCAACATCGTCCATTACTATTAACTCAGTTATATCTTTTTGCCTTGTTAAAAATTTAATCTTCTTTTCAATGATTTTATCATTTTGTTTTTTAATATTCGAGCTATAATTAACCATATAAAATCACCTTACCATCATTGGCGTCTACAAATATTTCATCACCATTTGTTATATAATTAATTTTTTCTTCTATACCTGTAACGCAGGGAATACTGCGTTCTCTACATAAAATTGCCGCATGCGATAGCTTTCCGCCTTTCGCAGTTACGATTGCACCGATTTTTGTAATACTATATATAATTTCTGGATAGAATTCGTCGATTACAAGGACTGCATTATTAAACCTTTCTGTATCCCCTATTGGAGAACCATATTCGATTTTTACTGCTTTACCAATAAAACTTCCTGAAGATACTTTTTCTCCAATGATTGTTCTCATATTATTAGTTTTTTTTGCTAATATTGATTCATTTTTATTATTAGTTAAAATCGAAGTTATGGGCCTTGATTGCATAGTATATAACTTATTTTTGTAAAATGCAAACTCAATATCTTGTTCTTTATTAAACAGCTTTTTTATTTTTTCAACTTCTTTTTTTACTAATAACAACTGTTCTTCAGTAAGTGATGGCTTATATCTATCAGTAAAATAAACACTTAATAATGCTCTTCCTTCATTCTCGATTACTACACGACAACGACAACCATTTAAAATAATGCTTTCTCCCGGTTTTTCATCATTAACATATGTGTAAACAGCCGCTTTTTGCTTTATAGTTGATTGAATAGTATTGTTAAAAACTATATATTCATCTGGAGTTACAATCCCTGATACAATGTTTTCACCGATCCCAAAAGCAGAATTGACTAACATACCTTCCCCGTTAATGGGGTTTAGTGTAAATATGACGCCTGACGCTTCAGATTTAATAAAATGCTGAACCAATACAGCTTTATTTGTTACACTTCCTGACTGATTTAATATTTTTCGCACAGCATTTTTCAATTTAGATGCTGTAATATTCATAATAGTTAAATATTTGCCTGCAAAGCTTACTTCGTTTTGATCTTCTCCCCCCATAGAAGAGCGTGCAACAAAATAACCCTTATTTGTCATAAACTCTTCAGCAAGCGAAAAATCATCGTCTGTTATCTCATTATACAACACGAAACCATTTGGTACGTTAATACCTTTTTGAAACATAAAAGCACAATTATATGCTTTCATACCAATAGATTCTTTATCTTCTTCAATAACATCTTTGAGATACTTAAACATCAAATAACTCCTTCACGCCTGTCTCATAAATGTCTTTGCCTATTGAAAGCAGGAACCTTCTAAAATTGCGTAATGTTCTTGCTTGATAAATATGTCTTAACTCACTAAACCACGTAAAACCATAAAGAAGCTCTTCATCTACATTTTCACATTTGCTATCATTATAAGGAACGTTTAGTGGTCTTAATACAGCTTCAATAGAATTGTTAAAAACATATAAGTTTATATTTTCATAGTCATATGCTCCTATATCAAAAGTACTTAAATAGCCGTATTCTTCTATAAAAATTTTTGCGTCAGTTACACTTTTTATTTTTTTTCTGTTTTCGTCTAGAATTATTAAGTATGAAGGAATATCCAATTTTGAGTATCGTTCCAGATTTATTTGCTCAGCTAATTTATCAGCTACAAAATCAGATATACGTCTGTAAGACATAACAATTGACAACGCATTAAATGTATTCTTTAATTGTATGATATCATATTTATTATTTTTCATTTGCATTTCTAGATTTAAATTTTCTTCTTTTAAATTTTGGATCGCTTGTCTAGTATCAAGAAGTAGAATTTTCAATTTTATGCTATCATCGATAATATTTTGCATTTCTTTGTTGATTATTTTATAGCCTTCTTTACTTACTTTAACCATACCATATGAAATTATATTGCATCTTACATCAACACCAAATATCTCTGGTTCTTTAACTAATCCATATGCATAAAAATCAAATTGTAATTTACAATCCGTATCGTATATTAATTGAAAATCACATATCATGGAGTTATCTTTTATGTAATGCAAAAACATTTTTGTCACTTCCTATAGTGTATTGTTATTTTAAAAGAAGTAGAACTAAACGCCTTGGTATAGAGGTCTTTTAGCTTTCATTGTCAATACTTTACGAATAGCTAAAACATAAATATAAATTATGAACCTACCAAATATTATACACAAGAATATAAAAATCAATATAGATTAATGCATTAGTAAAAATAAACATTACTTTTTCTTGCTTTTTGTTTTTTTAACCTTTTTAACTTCATTAACTTTTTTTGCTAATTCATCAAGTTTCTTAAAATGCATCGTATGCATACCCATTCCAAATCACCTCCTTTTTGTATGGTAAGTTCATAATTTTTTTACTTCGTTTTATAACGAGATTAAGATGTCCCCCACCTCGTTAAAATGGTGTGTTGAAATTGCTAAGCAATTTCTTCCGTTATTTTAATTGCATATTCATGATAATACATAATTATACAGCATAATACTTTTAAAGTATTATGCTGTATAATTATTATATCACAGTAAAATCACAAGCCCATTTATTTCCCAAACTTTATCACAAAGTTATTATTTTACATTGTCAAGATCCACATAACCTACTTTCAGTTTTCGAGCTTCTACAAACCACAAGCAACACCCATACATCACCCTTAGTATCGCAGGATATATAATATATCCAAGTTGGTATAATTACTCGGAGTTAATCTGTCAATCAGCCATGATTATATCATGTATTTATTCGTGGTTGAAAAGATATGGTTGGAAGCCATACTTGTAACATGGCATATTGTTTTTGGGGTAAACATAAGCCTGAAATTACAAAGTAAAGGTCAACGCTGCGAACTGGCGGTTAATATTCGTCTATCACCCTAATGTATTCAACAGGCTCACCATTATTATTAGCAATGGTTAAAACATAAATATCATCGTTTTTGTTTCCTGAGTTAAAATAATGCTGCAACGCTTTCAAATTGGTAAATGACATATGTAGTGAGAAAATCTTTTCAATCTCCACCCATTCCATTTTCCCCTCGTCACAGTCTGAAATACACTTGCTTTTATTTATAAGCTCTGCAAAATAAATATATTGCTGACGAATCTCGGTATCAGTCTTTCGTATAGTGATGTATTTAAGCCTTACCGGTGTTATGTCTTTCTCTGTTATACCGGTTTCTTCAAACAGCTCACGTAAAATACACTTATCTGGCTCGTTAAGCTCGTTTTCCTCGAAGTGACCTCCGATACCTGTCCATTTTGGTGCATTCCAAAATCGAGATTTTGTTTTATACATCATCAGTATCTTATCATCGTTTTCTATATAAATGCAGGTCATATTTCGAAGTTTCATAGATTTATCCTTTCAATAGATTTTTTTGAATGATTATTGAACAACAACTCTTGGATAAAAAGCTATACTGCTGTGACTTTTCCGCTATCCATTATAACAACCCGATCACAATCAAGTATTGTTGACAGTCTATGGGCTATAGTTATAACAGTTTTTCCTTTTAATAATTCATTAATTGCTCCAACAATCGCTTTTTCGTTTTCACTATCAAGGGAATTGGTTGCTTCATCAAAAATTATGATATCGGGATTTTGTAGTAGTGTTCGAGCAATTGATAAACGCTGTTTTTGCCCACCGGAAAGCTTAATGCCGCGTTCTCCTATAATTGTATCAAATCTTTTGGGCAGACTATCTACGAAATCATAAATATTCGCTTTTTTGCAAACAGACATCAGTTCATCATCAGAAGCCTGTTTTTTTGCAAATTGCAGGTTCTCTCGGATAGTCAGATTAAACAATGGTGGGTTTTGCAGTACGATACCGATCTTTCTCCCTATGCTTTCGAATGAAATAGTATTTATGTCGGTATCACCTATGCAAATTGTTCCGGAAAGTGGTTCATACAGTCCCATAATGAGTTTTGACAGAGTTGTTTTACCGCATCCGCTGCGTCCGACAATAGCAATATGCTCTTTTGGATTGACCGAAAAGCTTACATTGTCAAGTACAATCGGCTGTTCGTCTTGATATCGAAAACATAGATTTTTTAGAGATATGCTATCCCCTAATCCTTTTACTTTAGGCTTGCTATGGATTTCAATGTTTATTATTTCAAGCGTGCGATCAATACTTGGAGCATCATTTTTTAATCCCAGCAACGATTCCGTAATCGAAGCTATATTGTTAAAAAACTGTGCATAGTAATTCATGAAAGCAAGCAGAAGACCTACATCCATCCTTCCATTTATAATTAGCAAACCGCCGATAAAATATAAATTCATACGGGTGATGAAAAAGTCTTTAAATGCAATAAAAGCACGATTGATATACCAGTATATCTGTTTTTTTACAAAAAGCTTTGATAGATTTCCTCGGAAATCTTGCAGTACTTCATTTCGGCTTTCTTGAAGGTTGTTTGCCTTTATCTGCTTCCAATTCTGGAATGTTACATGCAAAAAGCTCTCATATTCACCTTGCAGTTTTCTTTGTTGCTCACTTACTTTATTGGCGCGCTTCCTCATAATTTTCACAAACCAAAAAGAAATTGGTACCATCACCAAACCTGTTAAAGCCAGGATCCAATTCATAAATAATAATATAACGGCGATTATGATAGCACTTGCCACTGCATAAAAATAATCCAGTATATGCGTGTTAAAGAATTTTTCAATCACTGCGACATCACTATCGATACGGTTTTTTAAATCGCCAACGGTATATTTTGCATAAGTGGAAACATCCATCTTTGTGAAAATGGAAAGTATCTGCGTTTTAATTTTAAGATTGAACTTAACAAATAATTTATTATAAATTCTCTTATTAATAACAATACCAAGCGTTTGTAAGAGGTAGATTCCAATGTAACCCATAATAACAAGCGGCAGTAATGACATTTGTTTATCAATCATTACTCTATTAATTAACACTAAATAAAGCATTGGACCAATGATAGACAATAGTAAAGCCCACAATTTCATTCCGCCAAGAAGAGCGTAAAGATGCCGTTCACCTTTTATAAACGGGTAAACTTTTTTGAAGATATCAATACGCTGCGATTTTAAATTAAACATGCAGCAGCAACCTCCTCAAGATTGTATTGCTCTTTGAAAAGCTCTTTATATAAATTGCAGTTTTCGAGCAAATTACGGTGGTTATCATAACCAACGATTTGACCGTCAGAAAGCACGGCAACCTTATCTGATCTTTGAATCGTTGAAAGCCTGTGGGCTATAATAAGAATTGTTCTGCCTTTGCATAACTCATCCCAAGACGATGTGATAACATTCTCGGCTTCGCTGTCCAGTGAGCTTGTAGCTTCATCAAATATTAGAATTTTGGGGTTCTTAACAAAAATACGGGCGATTGCGAGCCTTTGTCTTTGCCCTCCGGAAAAATCAATCCCACCGATGCCGATTTTAGTGTCAAGACCATCTGGTAAAGATTTTATAAAATCCTCTAAATGCGACATTTTGAGCGCTTGCCATAATTTCTCGTCATTGTTGGTATTATGAGAAAAGCATAAGTTAAAGCGTACTGTATCATCAAAGAAGACTGTTTCCTGATGCACAATTCCAAGCTGTTCGCGTAAATTTTTAAGGTTAAAATCGTTTATATTAACTCCATCAATTCTTATTGTACCGTCATCAACTTCATAAAGCTTATAAAGCAAATCTGCAATTGTTGTTTTGCCTGCTCCACTATACCCCACCAGCGAAATTCTTTCTCCGGATGCAATATGTAAATTAACCCCCTTTAGTATTTCAATTCCGTCGGTGTAGCCGAACCGTACATCCGAGAAAGATATATCTCCTTTTTCTATGGTTACAACAGGAGTAGTGGTATTTAATTCTTCAGTTTCTTCACTCAAAACATTAACTACCCTGTCAATAGCTACCATGTTTGCAGCTATGCTAACCGCTTTGCTGTTAATGCTGTTAAACACATTTATGCAGGTGCCAAAATATGAGACACAGGCAGTAAAACCACCGACTGTAAATTGCCCTTTTATAATAAAAATAGCTGAGAATGTGTATAATACCATCTGAGCAAGAAGCGATATTCCGGAGTTTACACGTTCAGACAAAACCTCTACCCTGCCCGACTTTATCTGAAGCCTCATGATTTTAATTGTTTTTCCTACGTAATCAGATAATATTCTTTTGGAAGCATTGAGAAGCTTAATCTCCTGCATCCCGTTAATGATTTCAAACAACCAGGATGACAAAAAGCCGTTTTTCTTTGCAATTTCTTCATAATATTTTTTAGCAATTTTTGAGAAACAACTTGAAACATAAACAATTATTGGTGTTGTTACAACAGTGAAAAGGCCAATCCATGTATTCAAATAGAAAATAAAACCGATGGAAAGAAGCAAATTTAGTATACCGCCAATAGAGTAAAAAATATTCCAGTGTATAAAGCTCATGAATTCTGCCACATCATTATTCATCCGCGATATAATATCTCCGCTGTATATACCGGATAGTTTTATGCCTTTATATGACAAAACCCTATTAAAAATGGCTGTACGGATATCAAACAGAAATTTCGTCATAAGCCTTGCCCAGGACATGTTTAGGGCAAAATGCATTAGTTGATTGAATAGATAAACAGCTCCATAGATTAAAACTATATTCAAAAAAACAGAAATATTTTTACCGTAAAAAACCTCATCCACAAGCATACCGAATATGTAAGGGTAAACTGAGCCTGATATTATTGTAACTATAATGCAAGTGAAGAGTGCAGCAAATACCCACTTGTGCGGTTTTGCATAATGCAACATCATTTTCGTTCGTTGTTTCATAATAGCATTTTGACCTCCGTGCATACCGATAAGTGAGTTTATGTCTTTATAAGAGTACTCATATAGCTATAAAGCAACCGGTATATTTGCCATTATACACTATTAACCAATATCTGCAAATATGTTTTATTTCATTTGAAATGCCAGTAAAAAAATAACTAGGAGTTCACTCGGAAAGTCAAAAATATAAAATAAATATACAAAACTTAGCTTTTTCTTAGCAAACTTATGCGGGTTTCAGACTCCTACTTTTTATAATTATTCAACAAAATTGCCTTTCTGTGCAGACTCCTGGCCTATAATATTCATCTATTACCCTGATGTATTCAACAAGCCAATATTATGAAACTGTGCTCATTACTCGCCTATAATCTTGACCAAAACACGCTTTCTTCTTTTACCGTCAAATTCTCCATAGAATATTTGCTCCCATGGGCCAAAGTCAAGCTTACCTTCTGTAATAGCTACTACTACTTCCCTACCCATAATCGTACGCTTAAGGTGAGCATCAGCATTATCTTCTAAACCATTATGCTCATATTGACTGTATGGTCTTTCAGGTGCAAGTTTTTCGAGAAATCTCTCAAAGTCCTGATGTAGTCCGCTTTCATCATCGTTAATAAACACACTTGCTGTAATATGCATGGCATTGCAAAGGAGTAATCCTTCCTTAACTTCACTTTCTCTAAGACACTGCCTAACTTGCGGTGTAATATTTATAAATTCACGCCTTTTTTCAATATCAAACCATAACTCTTTTCTGTAGCTCTTCATAATTTTTTACCTCCGTATAATTTATCAAATTAATACATAACGCAGCAAAGCTGCAAGAAGTCAGGAGTCAGAAGTCAGAATAAAATTCAAAACCATAAAAACTCCGACTGAAAATGTTTTCTGTAACCATTGGTATAACAGCATTACAAGGCTCCTCATTTTCAACAACTTGTTTTTTTTGTTTGTTGTTGCAGGACAATAATATAACGATACACGTAAAAATCGTGTTTCATTTCTCAATCATACATTAGCAATATATGTATCATAATTTTTATGTTTTTCTACTAAACTCGATTACACTTTTTCATTTAGTACATCCAAAAACTTTTTACCATACGCTTTCAACTTAACCTGCCCAACACCGGAAACCTCCAGAAACTCCTCCTCATTAGAAGGCATTTTTCTGCACATATCCATTAATGTTGCATCTGAAAAAATGACAAAGGCAGGAACCTTCTTCTCCTGTGCAAGCTTGTATCTTAATGCTTTTAATCTGCTAAATAGTTCTGTACTCTCCGTTGTAATTTTCTTCGAAGGCTTGATTTTCTTTTTTTCTTCCTTTGTGATTTTCATGATTATTTTTTCACCGTCAAAAAGCACAAGTTTTGCTTTTTGTGTTAGCTTTGCAACAGGAAACTCTGAGTTTGTTAGCAAAATATATTCATTCAATACCAGATAATTGATAATATCACGTATCCTTTTTTCTGTCATCTCAGCCATAATTCCATATGTACTGATTTTACTCAATCCTGTTCTAATTATTTTTTCTCCTTTACTGCCTCTAAGTGTGTCGATTATAGCTTTTATACCAAATCGCTGACCCATTCTTGAAATACAGGAGAGTATTTTCTGTGCTTCAACAGTTACATCCATTTCTTCAAAGTTGCTATTACAATTGCTGCAATTACCGCAATAATTTGTTGTTCGTTCACCAAAATATTTCAATATATACTCTCTTAAGCAATCAGAGCTGTGGCAATAATATGTCATTTGTTTCAGGTGTTCCCTGTCCTTTTCCTTTACCTGCTCCATATTAACAATATCTAATGTATTATTTTCATAAGTAATGTCAATTAAAAACTGGTTGGTAATAACATCCAGACCCCCATACAATAAAATACAATCAGCAGCAGCTCCATCCCTGCCTGCTCTACCAGCCTCCTGGTAATAGCTTTCAAGATTTTTTGGCATATTATAATGGATCACGAAAGAAACATTACTTTTGTCTATCCCCATACCAAAGGCGTTGGTTGCCACCATAATTGTTTTTCTGTCATACAGAAAATCTTCCTGGTTCATGGAGCGTTCGTTTTCAGACAGCCCGGCATGATATCTTGTTGTGCTGTATGTATCAAGAACCAGTTTATCATGTACTTCTTCCACTGTTTTTCGTGTTGAACAGTATATAATTCCACTTTTTCCGGAATTGTCTTTCAGATATTTCAAAAGTGCTTCATATTTGTCAACAGGCTTCTGTACCTCAAAGTACAGATTTGGTCGATCAAAGCCCGTCGCCATCGTAAAAGGCTTTTCCAGTTTAATAAGCTCAATGATATCTTCTCGTACTTCATTAGTTGCAGTCGCTGTGAATGCCGATATCACAGGTCTTTTTGCCAGGTTTTCAATGAATCCAGCGATTTTAAGATAGCTTGGTCTGAAATTCTGTCCCCATTGCGAAACGCAATGTGCTTCATCCACCGTTACCATTGCAATATTAGCACTCCTGGCCAATTTATTAAACTCATCGGTTTCCAAGCGTTCCGGTGCAATATAAATAATCTTGTACTTACCGGACTTAGCATTTTCAAATACCTTTATAGTTTGAGGATAGGTTAATGTTGAATTTATATAAGCTGCAGGAATCCCATTTGCCCTAAGAGCCTGCACCTGGTCTTTCATCAATGATATCAACGGTGACACAACCAGAGTTATTCCATCCAATATCATTGCAGGTATTTGAAAGCACATTGATTTCCCAGCACCGGTTGGCATGATGCCAATTACATCATTTCCTTCTAAAATATTATCAATGATTTCTTCTTGACCGCTTCGGAAAGCTGTATATCCAAAGTATTGCTTTAGTATTTTCTCTTTTTGCATAATTTTCTCCAAACTTATGGTTTTATAGGAAACTGTTTTTTCTATATTATGATAACATAACAGTAACTGCATTAACAACAATACCTGAATATCGCTAAAAGATTGTGATGTGTCTAAAAAGGTGTTTAGAGATCGTAGTAATTTCTTGAATTTAGCTATTCGTTTAGCTATATTAAGCACTTTTTTGTTGACTATTAAGCTATTTAAACGTATAATGTAATTAAGAGGAAACCTCAAGTACAAGAAAATATTTAAAGATTATTAATAATTTTAGAAGGTGATATTTATGTTAGTAACTGCAACCGACATGAAGAACAGTTTTGGGAAGTATCTGAAATCTGTAACAAACGATAATGAAGACATCATCATAACTAAAAACAACGAAAGAGTCGCCCGCCTGGTACCTTATATAACCGATATCGACAAATACTTTTCAATACGCGAGAATGCTTTGGATTATCAGTATGAACGAAGAAAAGTTTCATATGAAGAATTTATGCAGATATACGAAAAATCTGATAGCAGAATGGAATTCATAAATGGTGAGATTTTTCTGCTGGCTTCACCAAATATTTTTCATCAGGAAATATTAGGTAACTTGTATCTTTTGTTTAAGCAATATTTCAAAGAGAAAAAATGCAAACCCTATTTAGCTCCGTTTGATGTCCATTTTAAAAAGCAGAATATAAAAGATCCGGACGTCATGCAGCCTGATCTTATAGTTCTTTGTGATATCGATAATAATGTCACCGTCAAAGGTAGATATATGGGTACCCCTGCTCTTACACTGGAAATCCTTTCTCCTTCTACAAAGACAAAAGATGTAATATATAAGCTGAACACCTTCATGACATCAGGTGTATCCGAGTATTGGATTGTCGATCCGGATACTCGGAAAATTACAATATACTCATTCATTGATTATAGGGTTGACAAAATGGAAACGTATAAAAATGGAGAAACTGCATCGTCTGAAATTTTTGAGGGACTGACAGTGAATATTGATGATTTGTTTGATACGCTGAATATCTTCAACCATCCTATGCCCGATGATTAGCAGGTATGAAAATGCCCTAAGTCAACATGCGTCAACTTAGGGCGAATAAGGTTACGATTATTATAGACTGCCTTTAAAACCATATCATACATGACATCCTACTCAGTTGGATGAATAAGATAACATTATCTTTGGATTACACACCATAACCTTTAGGCGTGGATTACCTGATTCATTTGAGTCACCCTGTCTTACAAGAATAACTCTGGAATCATCACTGTATCCCCTGTCTGAAAGCCTTGGTGGTGATGTTAATGCTATATCATAATCTAAAATACCTTCGCTGCTTAGAGCCTCTTTAGCTTCTTTAACAAGCATACCGGTCAAACATAAACAATCCATATCACACTTCCATTATTTTTGCATATATCTGCAAAGTAAAATTTTTGCAGTTATATATATCTTAAAATTATAACGACGTAAGCAATTGCGAAAGCCCGTTTTTGCGAAGCAAAATAACGTTGCAATACACCGATAATTTTAAACTTCCATAATTTCTTCAATTTTTGCGGCTACAATCTTATCAATATCGGATATATAACCATCTGTAATATCCTGAATATCTTTTTCACATATCTTTAAATCGTCCTCGGTGATCTCGCTGTTCTTCTTCATTTTTTTGTATATTTCTAAAACATCTCGACGTACTTGACGAATAGCAATTTTTGAATTCTCACCTGTTTTCTTTACAACCTTTGTTAATTCAATACGACGTTCCTCATTAAGCGGCGGAAATACAAGACGAATAATTTTACCATCGTTGTTTGGGTTAAGGCCTATGTTTGATGCTTGAATGGCCTTTTCGATTCCTGAAAGTATTTTGGCATCCCATGGTTGTATAACAATCTGACGTGCTTCAGGTATGCTTATGTTTGCAATCTGGCTTATAGGAGTTGGTGTGCCATAATATTCGACTGTGATTTTATCAAGCAAATGCGGATTTGCTCTGCCCGCTCGAATATTAGCGAGTTCTTCCGTCATAACACTGATTGTTTTGTCCATTTTTTCCTTTACATTTTTGTAATCCTGTTCCATGCTTATACCTCCTTTGCAATATAGGTTCCAATATTTTCTCCTGTAAGTACTTTTATAATGTTAACCGGTTCTTTAATACTGAAGACTATTACAGGAATATTATTGTCCATACACAATGTTGACGCTGTAGAATCCATAACGCCTAATTGGCGATTGAGTATGTCCATATATGATATTCTATCAAACTTTACGGCATTTGTGTTAATTTTGGGATCAGAATCGTAAACCGCATCTACATTTTTAGCTAATAAAATTGCTTCAGCATCAATTTCAGCCGCTCGGAGCGCTGCAGCAGTGTCTGTTGTAAAGAAAGGATTTCCCGTACCACATGCAAATATAACAACACGTTTTTTTTCAAGATGTCTAACAGCACGTCCGCGAATATACGGTTCTGCAATTCTTCTCATGTCAATAGCGGTCTGAACCCTTGTGGGAACCCCTTTTGATTCAAGAGCGTCTTGAAGAGCAAGGGCATTAATAACAGTTGCCAGCATTCCCATATGGTCTGCAGTTGTTCTGTCCATTCCGACACCCGAACGTCCTCTCCAGAAATTACCACCACCGACAACCACGGCAATTTCAGCACCCATATCTACTGCATCCTTAATGGACGAACATATTGCTCCAAGCATTTCCTGGTCAATACCGGATCCATTATCGGCTGCAAGAGCTTCTCCGCTGACTTTTAACAAAATACGTTTATATTTTAGCTGCATAGGATACCTCCCACAATTTATAATTCATTAAAGATTTATCATACTACACCTATTTAAAAGCTAAATAAGCTAATAAGCTACATAATTAAAGACTAAATAAGAACAGAAATCATACTTTACATTTTTATCTGACTTCATAAATTATACACTAACAAATTCAAAAAAACTAACTGATTCATATATGCACTAGCGAATTCATATGTTTGTAGATGGCCTGAGATGCAAACATATGAAAACTGTGTGCTATGCCATACTATTTCCTTTAAAAAAGGAGTATATTAATATTTTTATTAATATACTCCTTATAAAATTGAATTAACCGTTAATCTGTTTCATTACTTCATCGGCAAAATTTTCTTCCCTTTTCGCCAAGCCTTCTCCCATTTCATAACGGACAAAGCGGCGGACACTTATTTTTTCACCAATTAATGCAATTTTCTCATTAAGAACATCCTGCACTGTTTTGTCTGTATCCTTGATAAATGTCTGTTCCAAAAGGCATATCTCCTTGAAGAACTTTTCAATGCGACCTGTAACCATTTTTTCAGCAATGTTTGCAGGTTTTCCTTCACCTATAGCTTGTGCTTTAAGAATTTCCTTTTCCTTTTCAACTAATTCCTGCGGCACATCTTCTCTTTGCACAAATTGGGGGCTGCTGGCAGCAATCTGCATTGCCATATCCTTAACGAAAGCGCGGAACTCTTCGTTTTTAGCAGCGAAATCTGTTTCAATATTAACTTCAACAAGAACACCTATTCTGCCGCCACCATGAATGTATGATTCAACAATGCCTTCAGCTGCAATTCTTCCAGACTTTTTTGCAACAGCAGCTAAGCCTTTTTCTCTTAAAAACTCAACAGCCTTTTCCATATCTCCATTGTTTTCAACAAGAGCTTTTTTACAATCCATCATTCCGGAACCGGTCATTTCACGGAGTTCCTTTACCATGCTTGCAGTAATTTCCATCTAATGATCCTCCTATATAAATTTCTATTCTTCGTCTTCCTCAGCAACTTCATCGTCATCAACTATATTGTCAAGAGCAATTTCATCATCATTATCGTCATCATTTGCATTGATGTTTTCCATTTGCTCACCCTGTCTTGCTTCAAGAATTGCATCAGCCATTTTTGATGCTATTAGCTTAACAGCACGTATTGCATCATCATTACCGGGGATAACGAAATCCACTTCATCAGGATCACAGTTAGTATCTACAATAGCAACAATGGGAATACCCATTTTTTTAGCTTCCAGTATAGCAATTCTTTCTTTTTTGGGGTCAACGACAAATAATGCACCGGGTGCTCTTTTCATCTCGCGGATACCGCCAAGGTTTATTTCGAGCTTTTCCATTTCGAGCTTTAACTTACTGACTTCTTTTTTAGGTAGAATTTCAAAAATTCCATCCTCTTGCATTTTTTGAAGCTCATTTAAGCGCTCTATACGGTTGCGAATCGTTTTAAAGTTTGTCATCATACCACCGAGCCAACGGTTATTTACAAAAAACATTCCGCATCTTTCAGCTTCTTGACGAATGGCGTCTTGAGCCTGTTTCTTTGTACCCACAAAAAGAATATCTCCACCTTCTGCGACGACATCCCTAATGAAAAAGTACGCTTCTTCAAGCTTTCTAACTGTTTTTTGTAAATCGATGATATAGATACCGTTTCTTTCTGTAAAGATGTACTCAGCCATCTTAGGGTTCCATCTTCTTGTTTGATGCCCAAAATGGACACCAGCTTCTAAAAGCTGTTTCATTGAAATGACAGACATATATAATCCTCCTATGTTTACCCTCCACAGTATTCAACTTTATGAAAGACCCTTACGCACCCGGTTTTCAACCCTGTACCAGATCGTAAAAAAAGCAGCAACGCTGCATTTAAATTCATAAGGCACATTTCCATAAATCGTACTGCGTGTGTATTTAAATTCTAAAGTAGTATACCACACATAATTTAAATTATCAACCAGAAAATCCACTTAAAATTTCTTGGTAAATTGGGCGTATCTGGTAAGTAAGTAAGTAAGTAAGTAAGTTGAAGTAGACTATGCAGTTTTATACATATACCAATACCAATACCAGTACCAGTACCAGTACCAGTACCAATATAAATATCTATTTCAATATTTATTTCAATATCTAAATCTAAATCTGTATCCGTTGCTGTTGCTGTTGCTGTTGCTGTATTTGTTCCAGTTTCTGTTCCAGTACCAGTTTCCGTTTCAGTTTCTGTATCTTCATTTGTATCTACATCTACATCTACATCTGTATCTACATCTGTATCTACATCTACATCTACATCTACATCTACATCTATATCTATATCTGTATCTGTATCTATATCTGTATCTATATCTGTTTCAGTTTTTGTGGCTGCATTAGCATTTGTATTTGCATTTACATCTGTTTCAGTTTCAGTTTCTGTTTCTGTAGTTCTGCAGCTTTCACTGTGTTTTTCATTAGCATGGCTATGGTCATAGGTCCTACACCACCGGGTACAGGCGTTATTGCTGAGGCAACCTCAGAAGCTGATGAAAATTCCACATCACCAACTATTTTGCCGTCAACGCGATTTATCCCAACATCAATAACAACAGCTCCGGGCTTAATCATATTTCCTTTTACAAATTCCGGTTTACCAACGGCTGCAACCAGTATATCCGCCCTTTTACATACCTCTTCAAGATTTACGGTTCTTGAATGGCAAATGGTGACCGTCCCGTGCTCTGCCAAAAGTAGCATAGCCTGCGGCTTTCCAACAATATTACTTCTTCCGACAACAACGCATTCCTTGCCTTTAACGTCTATCCCGCTTTCGTGTATAAGCTCCATCACACCTGCAGGAGTGCATGGTAGAAATATGGGGTTTCCGGTCATGATCCTTCCTACATTAGCGGGATGAAAAGCATCCACATCCTTTGATGGATTTATTGCGTTAATGATATTTTCCTCATTTATATGCTTTGGTAGCGGAAGCTGGACGAGTATTCCGTTAACCTGCTTATCTGAATTAAGCTTATAGACAAGCTCTAAAAGCTGTTGTTCCGTTGAATCCTCCGGCAAGGTAAACTCAAAAGACTCAATGCCGATAAATTCACAGGCTTTCTTTTTTGAATTGACATAAACCCTTGATGCCGGATCATTTCCCACAAGCACAACAGCTAGTCCGGGAAATATACCATCCTTTTTTAGCTCTGTAACCTTGTCCTTCAGTTCGTCTTTAATCCTTGCAGAAACTTCTTTACCATTCAATATTTTCGCACTCATTGTCAACACATCCTTAAATTCAATTTATCAAGTTTTCTTTTTGTATTACTGTTCACAGCTAATTGAGGAGATATAAAAGCTGTGAACAGTAAAATTTTGTCTATTAAAACAAACCTGAGATTTTTCCCGTATAATCCACATCAATTTTTTCAGCAGCAGGAACCTTTGGAAGACCCGGCATTGTCATTATATCACCGGTTAATGCAACAATAAAACCTGCACCGGCTGAGACCTTAATATTTCTCACATTTATTTTAAACCCCTCAGGTCTTCCTGTTTTCTTCGAGTCATCTGACAGGGAATATTGTGTTTTTGCCATGCAAACAGGTAGATTTCCAAACCCGAGACTTGTCAAACGCTCCATCTCTTTAGAAGCCTGTGATGAAAATTCCACACCGATAGCACCGTAAACTTTTTGGGATATCGCTTCTATTTTTTCTTTAATAGATACTTCATTATCATATAAAAACTTGAAATTGCTTTTTTCATTATCAATAAAAAGAAAATCAATTAGTGTATAATATTCATCAAGTGGTAGATCTTTCATTACCTTATTTACTTCTTTACCATAGCTATCTGCAAGTTTAACATCTCTAGTAAAATCTGGTGACACACAGAGGGCAAAGATTAAACCAATACCAATAATTCTTTCTATGATTAAAACTATATGAAGACGGGTATTTCTATTTAGAATTAAGAAAATGAGGATTAAGGTTATATAGAAGATTAGCATTGTAATTGCGACACCTTTATCAGAATCGGTAAAAACATTAGGTGCTACTTCATGAAGTTCAATATATTCAGCGATAAACTTCTGATTAAAAATAATACTATAAATAATATAGCCACAGCTAATTACTAAAAAGCCTAAGAATAAGGACTTATTAAATAACTGATATTCAATAATAAATGCAAGGTTAATAATAAGTAAAACACCATAAAAAATAAGCCACCTCTGATAAGGTCCTGAGTTTAGTGAAAAAAGGTAAGAAGTAAAAGGGATAAACATCATTATTGTCGCGATAAAGGTCGTAATTTTTAGGGTTGTAAAAATTTTTAGTTGGTTATTATTTAATTTCTGTTTTACTAAAGCACGGGGATAAATTATTAAATAAAATAAACTAAAAGAAACCATAATGCTTGAATAGATAATAATATGATTTGTGGTTAACCAGTAATTAGCATCATTATCATAGAAAAAGCCACTGTACATATAAAGATTAGGTACTAACATTTTAAAGATAATTTTTAGATTTATCATCGGACTATTTCGGAGATCGATAGTCTTAAAAATATCTAAAAAGATCATGTGAAATTCGTTTTGACTTAATTCCATCCGCGGTTCATTTTGCATTAGTCCGAGAAATGTTGGCATAAAGAAAAACGCC
>ENA-UOOK01000802-UOOK01000802.1-fermentation-metagenome-genome-assembly--contig:-NODE-802-length-41950-cov-10.846306_pt1 | contig 41950 bp, 37 predicted proteins | sample MGYA00245777_ERZ724023 | MGnify/ENA primary metagenome ERZ724023 (study PRJEB28704, sample SAMN03018312) | fermentation metagenome | biome: anthropogenic terrestrial biome; feature: soil; material...
GGTGGGTTCTTGTTACCTTCGATTGGAGCGAAGCGGATTCCTGCTACAAAGTAACGAATGTACAACCGGAAATGAATGTTAACAAATCCTCAACGGTGATACCGGAAACCGGTTTTGTTTATGCGGTAAATACAGGTAATAATTACCCCTATCTATATAATCAAGACCCTGTAAAATACGCCGTTCACAAAAACAAACCTAATTATAGAACAACAAGAACCGACAACTCTTTCAACTATGCAAAAGCACTTACAGTCGGTACAAAAGCATATCTGTATAATACCGATATAACAAATCTTGTAGTTCTTGATAACGGTCACAATTGGTATGCGGAGGATTATGTTTCGGAGTCATACATAAAGATCGGAACGCCTGATTCCACCGGAGTTTTATACGATCCGAACAATGTAGAAAAACTTATTAAGCAGTACACGCTCGAGCCTACCGACATAAACTCCGATGTTTATACGAAAGGCAAGTCAGTTCTGTTTACAAAATCGTACGGAACAAATATTTATGGCAACGGTACAGCCCCAAAGTATCAATGGTGGAAGACGGTTGTCTTTGATTGGAACGATGTCGACGACTGTTATGTCATAACGAGCATAAACACGACTATGGACAACAACTCAGCAAAGCAGCCCGTAATACCCGAGAATGGTTTTGTTTTGGCAGTTTGCACTGACACTGCAGACGCAAACGATCCCACTGCGGTAACATATTCGAACATCAGTAAATTGGAGTTGGGCTCAAAGGCGTATTTATACGACATAAATATTGCGGCGGGAACGCTCGGAACATCGCCTAAAATTTGTGTAAACAAGCCCGACGGGGATTTGACCGCATATACCCCGACGCTTGCGGGAACAAGACTTCAAGCGCCGGTCCTTACTAACATGACAGAAAAAAGAACGCTTACTTCCAACACCAATTTTGAAGTTAAGTGGTCTGCTGTTGAAGGGGCTACCGGTTATGTGATAAACGTCAATAATTCCACTTATGTAACCGACGGTGTTCTTACCGTCAGCAACGCCTCAGTAACAGGAACCTCGTATACAATAAGCGGCAGTCTGCTTGAGATAGGAAACACCTACACCGTTTCCGTTTATGCTACCGGCACGGGAAAAGCTCCCAGCATGATAAGCAGAGCAAGGCTCGCGGTTATCAGCGAGGACGCATTGAACAGCAGTCTACGCACAAAAACCATTGTCGCCTTCGGTGACAGTTTAACCGCAAAATCCGGTTGGGTCGGCCTTCTCGGCGGACGCTTCGGTGCCGAAGTAATAAATGCCGGTGTCGGCGGTGACTCTACATTTAACGCAAGGTCAAGGTTTGCAAATCATGTCGTCGCACGTGAACCTGATATTGTTTTAATTAATTTCGGTATGAACGACCAGTCGATGGGAATAACAACCAAAAAACCTATAATCGCTCTGGATATTTACACCGAAAACCTTGAATATTTCGCCACGGAACTAACGGAATCCGGTGTGGATGTTGTTTTTGTCACGCCCAACCCCGTCTGCACCGCCGAGGGTTATTATTCGCCGGGCGGATACGGACTGAACTACGGCACAGACAATATGCTCAAGTATTGCGAGGCAATGAGAAAAGTAGCGTTGAAGTACGGCTGCGGTTTAGTCGATATAAACGCCGAGTGTGGAAAAGAAGACCTCACGAAATTCTTAAACGCCGGCGACGGAATACATCAGTCCGCTTACGGTCATCAGAGATACGCCGAGCTTATCGGAGATTATCTCGTAGCTGCTTATGACGACAATAATGCTTCCACCGTCGAGATAAGATATCTCGATGACAAAGACGCTTTACTGGCGGATTCCGTTACTCTTAAGGGTGCGATAGGCTCGACTGTTCTTATCCCCTGTGCAGATATTGACGGTTATGTCTCTGCAACAAAGTCGAAGAGCTTTACATTCACATCCTCAGCTCAGACCGTGACCTTTATGTATTCCGAGGCTGATAAGACGATAGAATTGGATGGACAAAGCGGTTTTACAATAAGCGAAGACTTTCTGTTTATAAACAGCGCAAAACTTTCGGTAGCCGATGTTCTGGCTCAGATTAAGACAGCCGGAGTAACCTGCACCCCGAAAAGCGGTTCTTTCGTCGGAACAGGCAGCGTGTTGCAGCTTAAATCGGGCGACACAGTCATTGACGAGCTTACTGTTATTTTAAAGGGAGATGCTTCCGGTGACGGAGACATTACCGCAAAGGATTATTTGTATGTAAAACGCAGCTTCCTCGGAACTCTAAATTTAAATGACGATGCCCTTGCCGCCGGCGATATTGATGGCAACGGAAGCATAACATCGATGGATTATCTGAAGCTCAAGCGCCACGTTATCGGAACTTACGATATATTCGGATAATGGGCAGAACGGATAAAAACGCAGTTAATCCGCACAAAAATCACCGCCAACGGTTGAAAGCGCGTTTTGTCAGCGAGGGAGCAAACAGCCTTGATGACAAAACGCTGCTCGAACTGCTTTTATCCTTTGCTCTGCCTCGTATCGACACACGTCCGCTTGCCGCCGAGCTAATCGAGCGGTTCGGAACGATTACGAGAGTTTTTGACGCATCAATAAAAGAGCTGACTCAAATAGAAGGAATCAGGCAGCATACAGCTATTCTTATAGTTATGCTGCCTGAGCTTTCACGCCGGTATCTTTCGGGAAAGACAGATAGCTGCCTATCGTTCCATGAAGAAAAAGTTGCCGCGGAGTACCTAAAGAACTGTTTTTCCGGGCTTAAGGAGGAACGCGTAATGCTCCTTTGCCTCGATGCTTACGGCGGCTTGATCGAAAGAAAAGAGCTCCATAGAGGAAGCATTAATTCTGCGGCTTTTTCAATGCGTATGATTACAGAAACGGCAATAACAAGCTCCTGTGCTTTCGTTATTCTTGCACATAACCATCCGAACGGCTCAATAATACCTTCAAATGAGGACATCTACACAACCCAGCGTGTTGCGGCGGCGCTGCTTATAAACGATATCGAACTTATCGAGCACTATATTATTGCGGGCGATAAGTACACGCCTATTATGAAAAATATGCCCGAACGGTACGGAAATAAAGCGTAATATGGTGAAAACGGGAACTTGATTAAGATAAAAACAAGTGCTTTATTGCCTTTTGCTTGGAAACCCGTGACATGCTGAATAACATTTTTGAATAACAATAAGGCATTACTGATTTATGCAGTCAGAAATGCCTTATTTTGTTTTTTAAAATAATTGCACCTGCAATTATTTTGCTATCAAATCGGGGTTTTCGAAGTTGTAAAACCGCTGTTTTAGATAAATTGATTATCCCTCGAAACAAAAACCTATTATAAAACAAGGTTTTGCTTCGACAAAACACAGGATTTGATTTGCCCTTGTTAACCGATCACCCCCCAAAAAGAATATGTTTATTCACTTTTACACAAAATTTTCTGCGGACTCTTTCTAGATCTTTTTAATTAATTTGGTTAATCATAAAAATTATATTATTAATTAATATGATTCTTTAATAGAATGAGTTCCTAATTTCAAGATATAGATTATTTTCATTCTGCATCACCTTTACTATTTCTAAAAATGTCAATTAAAATATCTTTTATAAATCCTTTAATATTTTTTATATTGTTTAAAATACTACCGATTTCATCTTTAAATATTTTGACAAACCTATCAAACGCAATAAATGCAACAACTACTTGTAAGATATAGGGTTTTATTTCAAGCCAAAAGGCTGCATCAATAATGTTTTTACCATATATTAATTCTAAAGAAGAAATAAATGTAAAAATAAATGCAATTAAATAAACCCATGATTTTATTTTTATTGATTTCACAAATATAGAGTAGAATCTTGATAGTTTAAATTTTTTATTAAATTTTGACAGAAAGTTTAGAAAATGCATTCCAAGTTTATCTGGTAAGTATGTACATAATGACAACGTTAAAAACAGTGATACAAATATAGCTATTTTTTCATTTAATATATTTGAAAGAATTAAATCTAAAATATCATAAATAGAAACAAATGTATAAATCAACAAAAATAAAAAAAGTGTAATTAATAGAAATATTGCTAATAATACAACAATAAACATAAGTATATTGTTAATTAATTGTAAGAATTTTCTATTAATTTTTTTATTAATTAAATAAATCACAATATTAATTAATAAAGTGAACATTAGTACAAGTGAAGTATAAATGAAAGCATTCTCAATAAATAATTTAATATTAATACCACCTAATAAATAATTAATTTAGTAATTTTACTTCTTTAAATCCCTGTCAACAGTATCATAATAGTTCAACAACATATGTTTGCTTATAGATTTATAAAAGGAATGGGGACTGTTGAAGAAAGCACCGTACACATTTGGTATAAAAATACGAACAAATACATTTCCTTTCTCGTTTTTATTAATTTTTCGCTCTGTTTTCGCACAGCATAAATTCCAACTCGGAGACTTTTGGGTTTGATATAATCTTTTCATCTTCATTTCCAAAATACAGGGTTAAAACACGGCTATAAGTGTCTTTCCCGGAAATGCCGTTTTCGGTGTAAATTAATGCTATCGGGTGGCTCTGTTCTGAAAGACTGCTATCAAGTCTTAAATCCCTTAACACAAGAGAAGCGTTTTTATCCCTTACCAGTGTCATATCAGTATCTGAATTCTCATCGACCCGGAAATCCTCATCATATATAAATTCCTCTCCGAGGAGCGTTGATACAATCCCGTTTACATCATCTTCAAAACTTACTCCTTCGGGCAGTGGCAGACCGACAAGTGCACATTTGGTATAAAAGCTAACCTTTACAGTTGATCCTCCTTTTTTATGTGCTTCATAATCATGGAGATATCCCAACTTGTCACCTGAAGCAAGCACTCCGCCACCTTTTTCACTATCGTAGTACATGAAATCCGGCGCAATTCCGCTTTCCTGGAGTGACTTTCCCTCATATGTAAGCGAATCTACAAAGTCGATGAGAGACATTTGAGTCATTGCCGTCTTGATTCCTTTGCTATCAAGGGTTGACGAAAACTTCGCAAGGACAGTACTGGCAACTATGGGAGATGGCTCAGTATTTTCCGACACGTCAAAAGTTTTATGTACGCTATCTTTGAGGATGTTTTGAAATTCGTCTTTGAGTATAAAGCATCTGTATTGTAAATTGCTATCCACCAAATCTTCAAATGCAATATAAACCAATTGTCCGTTTATATTACCGCAGACACCGATTTTATCTGTTCCTACCGGGCAATTTCCATATCCGACAAAGATTTCTTTAGTAGCATTATATATATCTGTTTCGTTATCATTGATAATTGCAAAATCCCCTGCAAAATCATGCTTTATAATTGACTCTACCATAGACCATTCCGGTCCATCGGTAACTCGCTGTTCCCCGATATATGCGACATTAACATCACCAGAAGGTATATCATAGGACTTTTTTACGATAGTCCAATTCTCAAGGAAGCTTCTTACTGCGAGGAAATTTTTCTCACTATCCTCGGTAATTTCCATAATGTTAAAATTGGCCGCCTTTGCTATAGTCTTGCCTTCTTCTGAAAAGCCTATATCCATGGACACATATTCCTCGCCTTTTATGATAAAGCTGCCTTCCTGGCCACGCTCGGCTGTTCTGTCAATAGAAAAATTCCTTATCAATAAAACCGAGCCAAAGATAAATACAACAACTAATAAGCTCAAGCTGATTATTTTACGTCTGTTTTTCATTACTAAACCTCGTTTCAACTTTGATGTGCGAAATATATACCGATTGAAAGATAGCTATTACGGAATCATATTAATAGTTATTATAACGAAAGGTGATCAATCTGTACGATTTTTATTGAAAGGGTTCCTATGGTTTAAAGTAACTTTTTTCATGTTACAAATGAACATACTGTTACACGGATATTGTAAATCATTTTTTATGAATTGTCAAGTTCAATTATTCCTGTTATTTTTGTAACATATTACATTTCGGGTATAAAAAAACAGCTTATTCGGTTAAAAATAGGCAGTTTTTTGACATGTTTGAAAATTGTGTTCTTAATGAGTGTTTGTGAGCTGTTATGATGTTTTGTTTTATCATTTTCCGCAGACCTATAGATTTACGCTTATCTATTTTCACCATATGGAATAATCTGTAATCTCGACTTTAAGATAGGTTGTGGTGAGTCCATATAGTCAGATAATAAATCATTTATCTGTTCGGGTATGGCAGTTTTAAGACATAAATAAGTCATATCGTCTCTTCTGGCAAGGGTTTTCTTACATATTTTATAAATCGTTCTTCTACAGCATTGAATCTTTGATAATTGATTTTCGATTGATTGAGACTTAAATCATTAGCACCACCTAAATAATCAGGTTTTTCATTTTGTAATGGATCATTTCCCCAAAAACAAACCGGACAAATTTCTAATGTCGGATCCTCCGGGTTATGTTCCAAAGTTCGAAAGCCGCAGCAAAAACACTTATATTTCATCATCAAACCTACTTATAATTTCTGACTTTATGATTAGAAACTATACTCTGATCATTACTGTAAATGCTATCGGCTATGTCGCCATAAATTTTTGAGATTTTGTTTACCCGCCCGCAATTATTGTTTTTGCAAAATTTTTTCTGTTTTAACAACACTTAGAGCGAGCTTACGATTTCATCTGTATCACAGGCGATAACAAGTTCCTCGTTTGTCGGAATCACAAAGACCTTAACCCTTGAATCGTCGGCACTGATTAAACAGGGGTTTTTTTCGTTGTTTTTGGCTTTGTCAACCTTTATGCCGAAAAACTCCATATCGGAAAGTGAATCCTCACGCAAGCGTGGAGTGTTCTCACCGATACCGGCGGTAAATACGATGCAATCAAGACCACCCATTGCCGCAGTATATGAGCCGATATATTTTTTTATCTGATAGCATAATATATCATATGCAAGTCTTGCTCTGTCGTTGCCCTTGCCGATTGCCGCAGTTATCTCCCTCATATCGCTCGAAACGCCCGAAACGCCCAGAAAGCCGCACTTTTTGTTCATCCAGCTGCCCATTTCGGAAACGGGAATACCCTCTTTTTCCATCAGAAACGGAATGATTGCGGGGTCAACGGCACCGCAACGCGAGCCCATGATAACACCCTCAAGCGGTGTAAATCCCATGCTTGTGTCTATGATCTTGCCGCCTTTTACGGCGGAAATAGACGATCCGTTTCCGAGGTGGCAGGTAACAATTCTCGTGTCCTCGGCCTTTTTCCCCAGCAGTTCTATCGCTTTGCCCGAGACATATCGGTGGGAGGTTCCGTGGAAGCCGTAGCGGCGGATTTTGTACTTTTCATAGTATTCGTAGGGAATCGCATACAGGTAGGCTTTTTCGGGCATGGTGGCGTGGAACGACGTGTCGAACACCACGCACTGCGGCATCTTTTTGCCGAACACTTCCCGGCACGCGAGGATGGCGTCCGCCTCCGGCTTGTTGTGCAGCGGCGCCAGCGGAATCAGGCTCTGAATCTGGCGGATGACTTCGTCCGTGACCAGAACGGAGTGGTCAAAAATGGCCCCGCCCTGCACCACCCGGTGGCCGACGGCGCTGATTTCGGAAAGGTCCGAAATCACGCCTTTTTTCGGGTCGACCAGCGCCTGCGTCACAAGCCGAAAAGCCTGGACGTGGTTTGGAATCGCCCTGGGCGTTTTTTTAGCGGATTCCCCGGCTTTCTGGTATTTGATGAAAGACTCTTCGGTTCCGATTCTGTCGCAGATGCCCTTCGCCATCATTTTTTCGGTATCCATATCGATCAGCTGATATTTCAAAGAAGAACTTCCTGCATTGATAACCAGAATTTTCATCCATGAACCCCCGTCTGTTGTAATATTGTAGGTAAAATGTCGGTAAAAGAATTTCCGTCCCTTGCAACGGCAGCAGAATCCGTGTAGAATAAAAGGCGGAAAATTATAGCAGGAAAATAATTTAGTTCCATTCAGCATTTATTATAATAATACAAACAGGGTGTAAATTCAAGGAGTTTCGCATAAAATGAAAACAGCCGGAATTGTGGCTGAGTTTAACCCGTTTCACAACGGCCATCTTTCCCTTTTTCGCCGTCTGAAAGAAAACGGCGCCACGCATCTTGCGGTGGCCATGAGCGGAAACTTCGTCCAGCGCGGCGAGCCGGCCATCCTCTCAAAATGGGCGCGGGCAAGGCAGGCGCTGCTCTGCGGCGCGGACCTGGTCGTCGAGATTCCTCTTCCGTGGGCCGTGGCCGGCGCTGAAAAATTCGCGTTCGGCGGGGTGTCCCTGCTGGCCGCCCTCGGCGCCGACGTCCTCGGGTTCGGCAGCGAATGCGGTTCCGCCGGGCAGCTCCGGAAGGCGTCGGCGGCGCTGGCTTCCCCCCTGCTGCGCCAGGTTCTGCAAAAAGAGCTGAAAAGCGGCGCAACCTTTGCCGCCGCCCGTCAGAAAGCGGTCCGGGGGCTTTTCGGCGAAGAGACCGCCGACTTGCTCCGCGGTCCCAACAACATCCTCGGCATCGAATACCTCAAGGCGATGAAGCGGCTCGGCTCTTCGATGGCCCCTTTCACGGTCAGGCGGGCGGGCGCCGGGCACGACGCTTCCCGCGGAGAGGGGACGTCCGCTTCTTCGGCCCGGCTGCGCACCCTGATTCGCAGCGGGCGGGACTGCGGGGCGTTTCTGCCCCCGCCCGCCGCCGGCGTTCTGCGGGAAGAGCTGAAAGCGGGCCGGGCGCCGGCCGGCCTCTCTTATGTGGAGCGCGGCGTCCTCGCAAAGCTGCGGACCATGAGCCGGGAGGATTTTTCCCGGCTGCCGGACCTCAGCGAGGGCCTGGAAAACCGCATCTACGCCGCCTCCAGACGGGCCGGGGCGCTTTCGGAGCTGTACGGCCTGGCGAAAACGAAACGGTACACGCTCGCGCGTATCCGCCGAATCGTGCTTTCCGCTTTTCTCGGCATCCGTGCCTCCGACAGCGCCGGCCCCGTGCCGTATCTGCGCGTGCTCGGCATCGGCCGGGGCGGGGCGGCAATCCTGAGAAATGCCTCAAAGACCGGCCTTCTTCCCGTGATTTCAAGGCATTCGGAGCTTCCCGCGCTGAACCCGCCGGCTCAAAGAATTCTCCGGCTGGAGGAAAGGGCCGCCGATTTATATGCCCTCTGCACGCCCGCGGTTCAGCCCTGCGGGCTGGACGACACGGCGGGAGTCGTCACTTTGCCAGATTCCATGGGAGAAGGTGCGTCAGTTGAAAATTCAGGAAACCGAATTTGAGAATTACGGAAAATGCGTCCGAATCACAAACGGAATCTTGGATGTCGTCGTGACCATTGATTTCGGCCCGCGCATAATCTTTCTGGGCTTCAGCGGCCATGCGAACGTCCTGTACGGCGACCGGGAGCGCCGCTATACGCTGCCGCGGAGCAAACCGGAAAACGGGACCTTTTATTACTACGGCGGCCACAGGCTGTGGATCAGCCCGGCGCGGGCTTCGGGATTCTATCCCGACAACTCCCCCGTCGTGTACAGCATCCTGTCGGACAGCGTCTCGTTCCTCGCGCCCAAGCAGAAAACGACGGAGATTCAGGCCGGATTTGAAGTCATGATGGGCGAGGACGCGACGGACATCATGGTCATCCACACCGCGAAAAACTGCTCGAAAGAGGCCCGGACTTTCGGCCTTTGGCCCGCGACCATGCTGCCGGGCGGCGGGGTTGCCGTGCTGCCGCAGAATCCGGACAGCAGCGACGCGCTCCGCCCCAACCGGGCGGTCGTGCTCTGGCCTGGCACCAGAATCCGCGACGGGCGGATTTTTTACGGGGACCGCTTCCTCACCGTACGGCACGAAGCGGAAAACGGCGCGCCTTTGAAAATCGGTATCAACAATGTTCTGGGTTGGGCCGCCTATGTGGGCAGGGAGTACACGCTGATGAAGCGGTACGTTCACAATCCGCAGGCGGCTTACCCGGATTTCGGCTCTTCGTGTGAAATCTGCCTGAAAAAGGATTTTGCGGAGCTGGAATCTTTGAGCCCGCTGTACCGGGTGGAGCCGGGCGAGACCATCCGGCATGTGGAGAATATTTCCCTGTCCCACACGCGCAACTGCCTGAATCCGACCGACGAAGACGACATCGCCCATTATTTTGAAACGCTTCAGTAGAAATCCAACGCAAAAGAAAACCCGACAGAAAATTCCGGCGCCAGACGACGCCGGAATTTTCTGAGTTTATGGGACTCAGCGGACACCTCCGCCGCCACCGCCGCCGAAGCCTCCGCCGCCGCCGGAAAAACCGCCTCCGCCGAAGCCACCGCCGCCAAAGCCGCCGAAGCCTCCGTTTCCGAAGCCGCCCCCGTTCGCCGGCGGATGGGCGAGCCGCGTGGCGGCCCGGCCGATATCGCCCAGAGAAATCCCGAGCGATTCCCCGAATCCGCCGCCGCGCAGAAATCCGCCGCCGAAATAATGCGGCCAGAACATATAGTACAGAAAGCCGGCCGCAGGGTCGAAATCCGGCACGGCGTCGCCGGAAAGCTGCGGATAGACGAGCTTGAGCTGGGCGCAGACTTCCTTTGAAATTCCCATCATCGTGGCATAGACAAGGTATTCTTCCCAAAGGGAAAGCTGCGGCACGCCGTACTCCGTCATGCGGGAAAATTCGAGCATGTATTTCCGCAGACCGTTCCAGACGGCCAGGTCGCGCTCGCCTTTCTCGGTCAGCTTCATCTTGGCGGAGCCGGCCGCAAGCAGCAAAATTCCGCCCGCGACCAGCGAAAGCGGCAGGTAGACCATCAGCGCCCCCTGCGCGCCGGTCACCATGAAAAGCGCCGCGGCCGCGACAAACAAAGCCACGCCCGCAAATTTCAGGGCGCCGTAACCGGCCGGCCTTTCGCGGAAATAGCCTCTGCCGGTGATTTCGCGCTGAGAAGCGGCCCAAAATTCTTCCATGGACCGGCTCACGGAGCGGCAGTGCGCTTCGGCGTACTGCCGAAACTGCTTCATGGTAAATGAATTCTGGAATTCGGCCGCGGCCCCGGAAATCATCTGGTAAAAAACCGTTTCGCTCTCCGAGAGCGGTCCTTTCCCTTCCTTTTCGACCGACTCCACGGCAAAATCCCTGCCCGTATTCCGAAAGCGCACGTAACCCTTGCGCGCAAGGCTCAGGAGCGTGGCGCTGAGCGCGCGGTTCTTTTCTTTTTCGCCGAGACCGCCCCTGTAAAAATAGTAGAGGTTGGCGACCCCGGCCGGACTGTTGCCCGGTGGAATATCCCGGGTGTACTCCCCCACTTCCACGCGGATGCGCCTGTTTTTGCGCCTGGCCCAGAAAAACAGGAGCAGGGAACCGACCAGCGCCGCGACCGCCCCGGCGGCGTCCACCACGCCGAGGACATATTCGCGGTTCGCCTGCTCCGCTGCCCGGTCGGCGTCCCGCTGCTCTTCGCCTTTGATTCTGGACAGCGCGGCACCGGACGTTTTTCTGGCGGAAAGCGGAAACAGCCGGGTCGGCGCGCAGACCCGGATTTCGACGGAAGTTTCCGCAGGAATCCCTTCCGCGGAAAAATTGACGCGGTCAGTGGTATTTTTCTGTATTTCACTGCTGCGGACGTCCGTATGCAGCCAGGCCCACAGACTGCTGCCGAGCTTTCCCCCCCGGGGGAGGAAGACCGTTCCCTGAAGGCGCTCCACCGGCATCCCGAAATTCTTCGGAAGAACGAACAGGTAAATCTCCGCGGTGTCGCTGTAAACGTGCACCAGGTTGCGGATGGTATAGGTCAGCGTGAAAGTGCGGACCCCTGCCTCGACGGGCGGCATGAACCAGCCCAGCTCCGTCGTGCCGCCCGACTGATGGCGGTAGCATTTGCCGGCCATTTCGTCCCCGGCGACATTTTCCGGGTCGACGTCCCCAGCATAGGAATAGGAAATTTTGCGGTCGTTGTCATAGACGGCCGGCTCCGAGATTCCATCCGCTTTGTCGGGGTCGTCGGACAGAGCGAAATACAGATTCCGGTAAGGTCTTCCCCTGTCCTCCAGCCGGACCTTCCAGGTCTGCCTGACGGTGACGTCGCCGTTTTGGGCGGGGCGGATTTCGACGCCGAGGTTTTCCATTGCCGCTTTTCCGGACTGAGCCGCGCCGGCCGGCGCTTTCGCCGGGAAGGTGCAGACAGCCAGCGCCAGCGCGGCCGCAAAGAAAAGCCGAAAGGCCTTCGTCCATTTTCGATTCAGCATAAAGCCCCTTTCCGGAAGCGGTTAAAATTTGACCTGCGGAACCGTCCTCGTGGCTTCTTCCGTCTGAAAGTAGGGCTTTTCAGCAAAGTGGAAGCCGGAGGCGACGATGCTGGACGGGAACCGTCTGACGGATTCGTTGTACCGCATGACCGTGTCGTTGTAAAACTGGCGTGCAAAAGCGATTTTCGACTCAATGTCCTGCAGCTGCCTCTGCAGGTCCAGAAAGTTCTGGTCGGCCTTCAGGTCCGGGTAATTTTCCGCCGTGGCAAACAGGTTTACGATTGCCCGGGACAGAGCCGTGTTGTTTTTCATGGCTTCTGCCGGCGTTTTGGAGTTCATGGCGGCGCTGCGCCACCGGGTCACTTCTTCAAACGTCGATTTTTCATGCGCGGCGTATCCCTTGACCGTTTCGACCAGATTCGGGATGAGGTCGAACCGTTTTTTCAGCTGGACGTCGATCTGCGACCAGCCGTTGTCCACCCGAACGGAAAGGGAAATCAGCCTGTTGTAAGCGGAAACCGCCCACAGGACCACAATCAGAACGATACCGAGAATAACTGCCCATGGAATCCAGCTCATTTTTTTCCTCCTTAGCGGGAATTTACCGCGGCGATTTGGCGGAAACCGCGGAATGCGGCGAGAACTGACGCTTGGGGACGGAATTGGTGATGCGGTAGCAGAGGGTCATCAGGCTGTCGTTCAGGTGGACGTTTTCCACCAGGGTGTCCGGATATTTCAGGGTGATGTCGTAATGGCTGAAATTCCAGAAATTCCGGATTCCGATGCTGTACAGCCGGTCGGCGAGACTTTCGACGGCGCCGCGCGGAACGCAGAGCACCGCCATCACGGGGATGTTCTGCCTGCAGAAATCCTCCAGCGTGGCCACGTTCTGCACGGTCAGACGGCCGAGTTTTTCGCCGATTTTTTCCGGCGAATTGTCGAACGCGCCGATCAGCTGGAACCCTTCCGCGCGGAAAGACATGTGGAGCGCGATGGCCCGGCCGAGGTTCCCGGCACCGAGCAGGATGGATTTATAGCTGTTGGAAAGGCCCAGAATTTTCCCGATTTCTTCGCACAGCTGGCCGACCATATAGCCGTACCCCTGCTGCCCGAAGCCGCCGAAGCAGTTCAGGTCCTGCCGGATTTGAGACGCGGTGAGGCCGAGCTTTTCAGAAAGCTCGGTCGAAGAAATCCTGGTGACCCCGTCTTCTTTCAGATGGAACAGGAACCGGTAATACCGCGGCAGCCGCCGAATCACCGACATGGATATGTTTTCACGTTTTGGCATACGAAATTCCTCCCAACCTTTAAAAGCCGCCTTTTAGACCAGCTTTTGGAGCCTTTGATTGACCTGATTTAAAAACTCCACTGTATCCACTGCGGTTTTATTCGGCAAAGTTGAAATTCTGGCCAGGTCGCCCGTCATGACTCCGTCTTCAATGGTCTGAACGGCGGCCCGCTCCAACTGCTCGGCAAAGCGCGCAAGCCGAGGCGTCCGGTCCAGTTCGGCGCGCTTCCTGAGGGCGCCCGTCCAGGCGAACAGAGTCGCCATGGAATTGGTGGACGTCCTTTCTCCCCTGCGGTATTTATAGTAATGGCGCTGCACCGTGCCGTGCGCGGCCTCGTACTCATAGGCGCCGTCCGGCGAAACCAGGACGCTGGTCATCATGGCCAGGCTCCCGAACGCCGTGGCGACCATGTCGCTCATCACGTCGCCGTCATAGTTTTTGCAGGCCCAGATGAACCCGCCCTCCGAGCGGACGACCCGGGCCACGGCGTCGTCTATCAGCGTGTAAAAATAGGTGAGGCCGGCGGCCTCGAATTTTGCGCGGTATTCCGTTTCATAAAGCTCCCGGAAGACATCCCGGAACCGGCGGTCGTATTGCTTGGAGATGGTGTCTTTGGCGGAAAACCAGAGGTCCCGCTTGGTGTCCAGCGCATACTGAAAGCAGGATTTGGCGAAGCTGCGGATGCTCCGGTCAAGATTATGCTGCCCCAAAATAACGCCGGGAGTATCAAAATTGTGAATCAGCTCGCGCTCTTCAGTCCCGTCCGCTTTTGTCACGACCAGCTCCGCCTTTGCGCCGGCCGGAACGGTCCTCTCGACGGCGCGGTACAGGTCGCCGTAAGCGTGCCTGGCAATGGTGATCGGCTTCTTCCAGCGGGGAATCAGCGGCGCGACGCCCTTTACCAGAATCGGCGTGCGGAAAACCGTCCCGTCCAGAATCGCGCGGATGGTGCCGTTCGGGGATTTCCACATTTTTTTCAGGCCGTATTCCTTCACGCGGTCGGCGTTCGGGGTTATGGTGGCGCACTTGACGCCCACGCCGTACTTTTTCGTCGCGTTCGCCGCGTCGACCGTCACCCGGTCATCCGTCGCGTCCCGGTTTTTCAGCCCCAGGTCGTAGTATTCCGTTTTGAGGTCGATATAGGGGCACAGAAGGATCTCCTTGATTTTCTTCCAGAGCACGCGCGTCATTTCGTCCCCGTCCATCTCGACCAGCGGGGTTTTCATCTTGATTTTTTCAGACATTCGACAGTCCTCCAGACCGTTCAGATTTCAAGCGCCGCCAGCCCGCCGATAACGGCCAGATGCGCCGGGTAAAACAGATAAAAGGCCCACTTTTCGTTTTTCGCTCCGCCGCGCCTGCCATTGTAGCGCAGAAGAATCGGGATGCAGAGGAACAGGCCGGCCTGAAAGAGCTGGGAGTAGGCCGGCTGCCCGGAAAGGGACGCCGCCATGCACATCAGGGCCACCGTTCCGGCCGCGAAGACAGCAAAACGCTTCATCTGCAGGCGCAGATTCCCCCGGTACACCCAGAAAGCGAGGGAAAAAAGGATATCGAAGTACATCCAGTCGCCCGGCAGGGCGAGGATGCACAGCCCGGCGACAGCCAGCAGGCGCAGCGGCCGGCTCCGAATGGAATCCCACGCCCAGACCGCGAGCAGGCTCAAAAAGAGTGTGTAAATCACATTCACGGAACCGGCGGGAATTCCATTTTCCAAAAAATTATCAGGAAAAAACTGGAATTTCCCGGTCTCAAAAAAGGTAAACGGGGCCTGCGAAATCACGGCAAAGGCCCCAAGGCGGAGCGCATACCGCCTCACGCTGCGGGTATGTGCGTAACCTTCGGCGATAAAAAAGCACAGGGTCGGGGCGGTGATGCGGCCAATCAGGTGCATGGCCTGCCCGGCTGCGGTCCCAAACGGCACGAACGTCCACGCGATATGGTCGATCAGCATGGCGGCCATGGCAATCCGCTTGATCTGGACGCCCGTCAGCCCGTCGGGGCGGATATTTTCCATGTTTCTATCCTTTTCCGCCCTGCCGCCGCGTATAGGCGAGCAGCCCGCCGGCCAGCACGATTCCGCGCTGGCGGGGCGTCAGAACCGCCCTCGCCTTCAGCTCAATCCCTTTTGTCCGGTCGCGGACGGTGACGGGTTCCCCGCCCGTTACGGCCGCATGCAGGTCCGGCAGCTCCAGGTCGTCCATCTGGTCGATTCTGTCATAGTCTTCCTCCCTGAAAAAAACGAGCGGAAGGATGCCGGCATTCACCAGGTTGGCGCAGTGGATGCGCGCGAAGCTTTTTGCGAGAACCGCGCGGATTCCGAGGTACAGCGGCACCAGCGCGGCGTGCTCGCGCGACGAGCCCTGCCCGTAATTCGTTCCCCCGACGATCACGCCGGTCCCGTACTTTTTGCAGCGTTCCGGAAAAGCCTTGTCGCATACGGAAAAGCAGAAGCGGGACATATACGGGATATTGGAGCGGTAAGGGAGGATTTTGGAGCCGGCCGGCATGATGTGGTCGGTCGTGATATTGTCCCCCACCTTCAGCAGGGCCTTTGCCGCGATGGTGTCCGGCAGCGGGGACGTTTTCGGGAATCCCTTGATGTTCGGCCCGCGGATGACCCGGACTTTTTCCGCTTCTGCCGGCGGCGCGGGAGGAAGAATCATGCTGTCGTCCACATCGAAAAATTCCGGCGCGGAAACCGGCGCTTCTTCGCCGAGCGTGCGGGGATCGGTAAGGACCCCGGCCAGAGCGGACGCGGCGGCCGTCTCCGGGCTGACAAGGTAGACCTTCGCGTCCGCCGTGCCGGAACGGCCCTGAAAATTGCGGTTGAACGTGCGCAGCGAGACGCCGCCGGAGCCGGGAGCCTGCCCCATGCCGATGCACGGCCCGCAGGCACACTCCAGCACCCGCGCGCCGGCGCCGATCAGGTCGGCGAGCGCGCCGTTTTCCGCGAGCATTCGGTACACCTGCCTGGAGCCGGGCGACAGGGTCAGGCTGACGTCCGGATGGACGGTTTTCCCTTTCAGGATGGAAGCCACGCGCATCAGGTCGCGGTAAGAGGAGTTCGTGCAGGAGCCGATGCAGACCTGGTCGATTTTAATCGGCCCGATCTCCTCCACCGGCTTTACGGCGTCCGGGCTGAAGGGGCAGGCCGCGAGCGGCACGAGCGACGAAAGGTCGACGGAGACGGTCTCATCGTACCGGGCGTCGGAATCCGGGAAAAGCTCTTTCCAGTCCTGCTCCCTGCCCTGCGCTTTCAGAAATTCGCGCGTGACTTCATCGGACGGAAAGATGGACGTGGTGGCTCCGAGCTCCGCCCCCATATTGGTGATGGTGGCGCGCTCCGGAACGGAGAGGTTTTTGACCCCTTCCCCGCCGTATTCAAGGATCCTGCCCACGCCGCCTTTGACGGAAAGCAGGCGCAGAATCTGCAGAATCACATCTTTGGCGCCGACCCACGGCGGCAGCTTGCCCGTCAGGTTCACCTGCAGGATTTTCGGCATGGTGATGTAATACGGGCCGCCGCCCATTGCGGCCGCCACGTCCAGGCCGCCCGCCCCCATGGCGAGCATGCCGAGGCCGCCCCCCGTGGGGGTATGGCTGTCGGAGCCAATCAGCGTCTTGCCCGGGATGCCGAACCGCTCCAGGTGGACCTGGTGGCAGATTCCGTTGCCGGGCCGGGAAAAATAGACCCCGTATTTTTTTGCGGCCGTCTGGATGAAGCGGTGGTCGTCGGCATTTTCAAACCCCGTCTGAAGTGTGTTGTGGTCCACATAGGCGACCGAGCGTTCCGTTTTGACGCGCGGCACCCCCAGCGCTTCAAACTCCAGATACGCCATAGTGCCCGTCGCGTCCTGCGTCAGAGTCTGGTCGATTTTCAGGCCGATTTCGCTTCCCGGCTCCATTTTGCCGCTGAGAAGGTGGGCCCGGATGATTTTCTGAGCCAGAGTCAGTCCCATTTTCTGCGCCTCTTTTATTGCAGCTGAGTTAAAATTTTCAGAGAATATCCGCCGTCAATCTGCAGACCGAAGAAAAAAATCTGCAAAACCGATTTGTCTGCAAAAGATATATCTTCAGTTTATTATCTAATAAAAAGCGCACCTTGTCAATCTCTTAACTTGTTATAAAGAATTATTTCTGCAATTTGGGCGAATTCCTTGATGAATAAAGCGGCAGATGCTATAATAAACTGAATTCGGAAGCACCGCGGCGGGCGCGTATGTTTCGGCCTTCCCATGGCAGAATAAGTACCATCGGGAGGTGCCTTATGAAAAACGATACGTGCGAAGGAAAAAGGGAAAATACGGAGAACCGGATGCCGGACCGCGTGGTGGAAAGCGGCTCCGTCCTGACGGGCGACGGGCGGCATGTGATTTACTGCCTGACGATTATAGGGCAGATTGAGGGCCATACCATTCTGTCTTCCCAGAACAAGACCACAAAATACGAGCATGTGATTCCCCAGCTGATTGCGACGGAAGAAGACCCCGGAATCGACGGTCTGCTGATGATTCTGAACACAATCGGCGGAGATGTGGAGGCCGGCCTCGCGCTGGCCGAGCTTGTCGCGGGCATGAAAAAGCCGACGGTGTCCATCGTCCTCGGCGGGGGCCATTCCATCGGGGCGCCGCTTGCCGTGGCGGCAAAGCACTCTTTCATCGTCCCGAGCGCCACCATGACGGTCCATCCCGTGCGGATGAACGGGATGATGCTCGGCGTGCCGCAGACCCTCGATTATTTTCAGCGCATGCAGCAGCGCATCACCCGGTTTATCACCCAGCATTCCCATATTTCCGCCGAGCGCCTCCGGGAACTTTCCATGAACACGAAGGAACTGGTCCTGGACATCGGCACGGTGCTCGACGGCCCGCAGGCCGTCAAGGAAGGCCTGATTGACTCCCTCGGCAGTCTTTCCGACGCGGTCGACTGCCTGTATGGAATGATCGACCGGGGCAGGAAAAAAGAAAAGCGGAAAAGCGCTTCAGGCGGAACGGGCAAAAAAGAAACGGTCGAGAGCAGAATCTGAACTTTTCCGGCAGGGCGGTTCCGGCCGCCTTTACATATTCTGAATTTCGGCGAATCCAATCCTACATAAAAAGGAAGAGCGGCTTATGACCGTATGGCAAGCGATTTTGGAGGGCGTGATTCAGGGGGCGACCGAATTTCTGCCGATCTCCAGCAGCGGCCACCTGTCTTTGAGCCAGCATTTCTTCGGCATGCAGGCCGGCAGCCTGCTCTTCGACGTGATGCTCCACCTCGGCACGCTGGCGGCCGTGGTGGCGGTCTATCACCGGCTGGTCGGGCGGCTGCTGTGCGAGCTGGTGCGCCTGCTGCGGGACCTGTTCACCGGCCGTTTCCGCTGGCGCGGCATGAGCGCCGACCGCCGGCTGCTGCTGATGCTGATTTTCGGTCTTATTCCCCTGTTCCTGCTTTTTCTTCCCGTGCCGGGAACAGGGATGGAGGTTCGGGATTTTGCAGACCGCTGGGCGACGGACGGGGACATCGTGATTGAGGGCTGCTCGCTTCTCGGCACGGCGCTGCTGCTGACGCTCGGCGTTGCCGCAGGCCGCAGGACGGAAGCGCGCCATATCAGCCCCGGGGGACGGCGCCTCGGCGGCAGGAAAGACTTTACCGCGGGCGACGCGCTGACCGTCGGCTTCGCGCAGTGTGCGGCCGCCGTGTTCCCGGGGCTTTCCCGCTCCGGCTCGACTCTGGCCGCAGGGCTGATGCGCGGCGTCAGCCGGAGGGCGGCGCTCGATTATTCCTTCGTCATCGGCATCCCCGCCATCCTTGCGGCGGTTTTGGTGGAGATGAAGACCGCCGCAGCGCAGCCCGCAGGCGTGGCCGCGCTGCCGATGGCGGCGGGGGTCGTCGCGGCGGCGGCGGTCGGGTTCCTCGCCATCCGCCTTCTGCGCTGGATGGTCGTCACGGACCGGCTGAGCGTTTTCGTCGCCTATACATTTGCCCTTGGCGCCGTCGTGGTCGTTCTTGGCCTGATTGAGCACGGGACGGGCGTGAACATCGCGACCGGGGCAAAGCTGAGTTTCTGAAAGAACCGGGTGAAGGAATGTTGGCAAAAAGAAAGGAAAGCAAGCCGAAAAAAAGCGCCCCTTCGCGCAGACCGGCTGCCCGCGAAAAAAGCGCGAAAGAGCTGCAGGCCGCCCGCCAGCGCAGCCAGACGAACGCCGTGATTCTGTTCGCCGCGGGGATTCTGGCGGTCTGCCTCGTCCTGATTGAGGGCGACCACATCTGGCGGTGGTGCCACAACGCCCTGCTCGGCCTGTTCGGCAACTGCGCGATTCTGGGGCCGCTTCTTCTCCTATACATATCGGTTGTGACCGCAATGGAGAAACCGATGGGCCGCGCGGGCCAAAAGCTGGGACTGACCGCTCTGATTATCCTGCTGTTCTGCTCCACGGTCTATGTGTTTCTGACGCCGAAAACCGTTTCGCTCGGCCTGTACTGGGACAGTCTCGGCGGGCTTTACCGGCAGGGAATACGGCACATCGGCGCGGGGGTCTTCGGCGGCCTGCTCGGGATTCCGGCGGAGGCCGGCCTCGGCGTGCTTGGCTCGCGCATTTTTCTGCTGCTGGCCCTGTTCGTCGCCCTCATGATTCTGACCGGGACAAGCCTGATTCAGCTTTTCAGGGCGATCGCGAAGCCCGCCAACGCCGCCGTGTCGAATTTCAACTCCGCCAAAGAGCGCAGAATCGAACACAACCGGGAAGAGGCGGATATCGACGTGGAGCTCGGCCCCGAGGTGCTGCCGGAACACCCCGTCAAATCATCCGCGGCGAAGAAGGAAAAGCCGAAGAAGAGCAAGCCGCTGGAGCACCTCGAAAAAGTGTTCTCTTTCGGCGGCGGGCAGACGGAAGCGCCTGAAGAAAAAGCCGCGCCCTCCGCCGCCGTTCCCCGGCCCGCCGAAAAGCCCGCTGCCGGGAACGCGGCCGCCGCCCCCGCTCCCGCGCAGACTTCCGGGCAGCAGCCGCCGGAAGACGGGGACTATCATTTTCCGCCCATCTCCATGCTTGAGACGACCAGAGGCCCGAACGGGCGGGAAGTCGTCAGCGAGGTGCAGGCCAAGGGGCGCATGCTGGTCGATACGCTGAAGAGCTTCGGGGTGCAGACTTCCTACCTCGGCTACAGCCGCGGCCCGGCCGTCACGCGGTATGAGCTTCAGCCCGCCGCGGGGGTGAAAATCAGCCGCATCACCAACCTTTCGGACGACCTTTCCATGAACCTCGCCACGGCGGGCATCCGCATCGAAGCCCCCATCCCCGGCAAGGCGGCCGTCGGGATTGAGGTGCCGAACAAGAGGACCACCATCGTCCGCATGCGGGAACTGGTGGAAAGCAACAGCTTCATGGCGTCGAAAAGCTCCCTGACGGTGGCCCTCGGCCGCGACATCGCGGGCGACGTCGCCGTTGCGGACCTCGCCAAAATGCCGCACCTGCTGATTGCCGGCGCGACCGGCTCCGGCAAGTCCGTGTGCATCAACTCGATGATTATCAGCCTCCTGTACAAATCCACGCCGGCCGAGGTGCGCTTTCTGATGATCGACCCCAAAGTCGTGGAGCTCGGCATCTACAACGGGATTCCGCAGCTCCTCGTCCCGGTCGTCACGGACCCGCGCAAAGCCGCGGGCGCGCTGAGCTGGGCCGTGACGGAGATGCTGAAGCGGTACCGCATTTTTGCCGAGAACAGCGTGCGGGACCTGGGCGCTTACAACGCTCTGGCCGCCTCGCGGGATTATAAGGATGAAAACGGGGAGCCGATGGAGCGGATGCCCCAGATTGTGATTATCATCGACGAGCTGGCCGACCTGATGATGGCCGCTCCGAACGAGGTCGAGGACGCCATCTGCCGCCTGGCGCAGATGGCGCGCGCGGCGGGGATGCACCTGGTCATCGCCACGCAGCGCCCGTCGGTGGACGTCATCACCGGGACCATCAAGGCGAACATCCCGAGCCGCATCGCGTTTTCCGTATCCTCCCAGGTGGATTCCCGCACCATCCTCGACATGGGCGGCGCGGAAAAGCTCCTCGGCCACGGGGACATGCTGTTCTCCCCCGTCGGCTCCCAGAAGCCCCGGCGCATCCAGGGCTGCTTCGTCAGCGACAGCGAGATCGAATCGGTGGTCGGCTTCATCAAGAAGTCGCAGGAAGCCGACTACAGCGAAAGCATCGCGGAAGAAATCGAGAAGAACGCCGTCGAGGACAAAAAGTCGGCCGACAGTTCCGACGGCGCCGAGAGCGACAAAGACCCCATGCTGCCGGAGGCCATCAAGTGCGTGGTGGACAACGGCCAGGCCTCCACTTCCCTTCTGCAGCGCCGCCTGCGCCTGGGCTATGCGCGCGCGGGCAGAATCATCGACCAGATGGAGCAGATGGGCATCGTCGGGCCGCACGACGGCTCCAAGCCGCGCCAGGTCCTGATGACCTACCAGCAGTGGCTCGAGATGAACATGCAGCACGCGGATAAAGAGGAGCCGCAGCCCGAGCAGAAAAATCCCTGAGCACGGCTTTGCAGGGGCGGAGGGACGGCGATGAGTCACAGCCAGAGTCTGCGGCGGAAAATCTTTTCCGCCATAGTGGTTGCCTTTCTCGCGGCAGGGACCGTTGTCTTCTGCCTGCCGGGCGGGGCGGCGGCCGCCTGGAAGCGGGTCTTCACGTTTTTCGGCCTGCGGGATTTTTCCGCCTGTGCCGACGGCGCCCCGCTTTCCGTCCACGTGCTCGACGTCGGCAAGGCGGACAGCATCGTGGTCGAGTGCGGCGGCCGGTTTCTTCTGGTGGACGGCGGAACTGCCGACCGGGGCGGGGACGTCGCGGCGTACCTCAGGCGCCGGGGCGCTTCGGCGCTGGATTACGTTTTCTGCACGCACCCGGACGAGGACCATATCGGCGGCCTGCGGAACGTGCTGCAGAACTTCCGGGTTCTGCATTACTGCGCGCCATCCCTGCCGCCGGAGCTGGTCCCCGGCACGGAAGAATACCGCGGCGTGCAGGCCGCCCTGAAGGAGAAAAAACTGGCGGCGGAGACCGTTTCCGCAGGCCGCGCATGGCGGGTGGGCAAACTGGATATCCGGGCCCTCGGCCCCGTAAAAGCCGGCGGCAGCACCAATAACAACTCCATTGTCTTAAAGCTGACATACGGCGGCGTCCGCTTTCTGCTGACCGGGGATGCGGAGCGTGAAGAGGAGCAGGACCTGCTTTCTTCCGGGCAGGACCTTTCCGCCGATGTGCTGAAGGTGGCGCACCATGGAAGCGACACCTCCTCCACACGGGAATTTTTGAGCGCCGTAAAGCCGAAATTCGCGGCGGTTTCGGTCGGTGAAGACTCCAGCGGACTGCCGAAACGCGCCGCGCTGGAGCGGCTGTACGGAGCAGGGGCGTCCGTCTTCCGGACCGACGTGAGCGGCACGCTGATTTTTATGACCGACGGACATACCGTCACCGTAAAGACGGAAAAATAAAACGGGAGGGATTTTTCCATGAAAAAACTGACCATCGACCGGCTGGAAGGGAAATTCGCCATCTGCCGGGACGCGGACCGCAAATGGTTCGCCATCGAAATCTCGGAGCTTCCGAAAGGCGCCGCCGCGGGAAGCTCCCTCACCGTCGACGACGAGCGCGGGACGCTTTCTCTTGCGGCGGAAGCGCCGCAGAAAAAATGAGCATTCGCCTTCAGGCGGATGCTCCAGGGCGCGGGCGTTTTTATCGCTGCGGATTCTGAGGCTTCTCCGGATTTTCGGCCTCTTCGTTGGTCCACACGCTTTTTAAAATATAGATGGGTCTGTTTTTTGCCTGGATATAGATTCGGGAAAGATATTCCCCCATCACGCCCTGCCCGAACAGATTCAGCCCGCCCAGCAACAAGATCAGAATCACAATGGTCGCATAGCCGGAAACCGCGATGCCGAAAGCCAGCTTTTGAATCATAACGACGATCGCATAAAGGAAAGCCAGCAGCGCGATCACCAGGCCGGAATTGCGCACCGCCCTCAGCGGAAGGGTGGTAAAGGAAATCAGCCCTTCCATCGCATAGCGGAACAGTTTGCAGAAATTCCATTTCGTCGTTCCGGCGTTGCGTTCCTTTGCCTCATAGGGAAGATATTTTGTGGGGAAGCCAATCCAGGAAAACAGCCCTTTGGAAAAGCGGTGATATTCCGTCATCCGCAGCAGCGCTTCCACCGCATTGCGGCGGAGGGTGCGAAAATCGCTGGCGCCATCCACAAAGTTCACCTCGGCGTTCTGGTTGATGATTTTATAAAACAGATGCTTAAAGAGGCGCAAAACGAAACTTTCCCTGCGCTGGGACTGATAGGCGCAGACGACGTCGTATTCCGGACTTTTTTCCAGAATGTTCACCATTTGGCGCGCGATGGCCGGGTCCTGCTGCAAATCCGCGTCGATAAGCGTCACAAAATCCCCTTTTGCCGCTTTCAGCCCCGCATAAATAGCCGCGTCTTTCCCAAAATTTCGGGAAAAGACAAGCGCCTGAACTTCCGCATTCCGCTGTTTAATCAGCTTTTTCAGCTCGTCCAGGGTTTTGTCTTTGCTGCCGTCGTCGACAAACACCATTTCATAGGACAGACCGCAGAAGGCTTTTTTCACCGCCTCGAACATCGGGCGGATGTTTTTTTCTTCGTTATAGCAGGGAATCACCAGTGAAATCCGCATAGGCCGCCTCTTTTCCATAATGGGATAAAACACCGGGGAAGAGCGGGCTTACTGCTTCCCGATAATCGTGCGGACCCCGTAATACTTTGCCATGAAAGCGTTTGGCCACGAAGAAGGGTCCTTCGTATCCAGGTATTTTAAAGATTTGATTGCGCTGTATTTGGTGGAGGGAGTTATCATCGGCAGCGCGATGTCCACCTTTCCCCGCGCCTTGCACTGCTGCAGCGAAGCGATATTCGCTTCCATGGCACTGTGCGTGATATAAATGTCATTCAGCCCGACGCTCCCGTCGTAGAATGTCACCATCAGCATTACAAACGCAAAGCTGATGATCAGGGCGCTGTGCTTCGTCATAAACAGTTCCGTCATCAATATCGCATCCGCAACAATCAGAAACAGCGCGCTGCAGGATGAGGCCCTCGGCGGATAATAGCTTGAGACGATAAAGATGAAGTTTGCGCAGAGAGAACCCACGGCGAAAAGGGCGGAGAGAATCAGTGCGTCCCTGTTCCGCCCGAGCGAGGCGGCAAGCACCAATAAAACGATAAATACCGCAGCCAGCAGCCAGAAGGTGCGGTACATCTCCAGCGTTTTAATAAAATTCTGCCGATAAAACGACAACCCGCCCTTTGCGATTTTATTCTTCGTTTCCCCCGGAGCGGCCGCCATAAAGGCATAGGCCGCAGCCGCAGCGGCCAGCCCGAAAACAAAATGGGTCGGGACTTTGTCCTTCTTATAAAACCGGATGAGCAGCAAAAGCAGAAAAGCCATGACAATCACCGCGGCGGAGAGGTTTTCCGAATATCCGCCGGCGGCCGCGCCGAGCACTGCATAAAGGATTTTCTGCCCCGTCTTTTCGCTGCTCTCCCGATAAAGGAAACGCCGAATCAGGGGCACCAGAAAAGCCAAGCCGAAAACGGCGCTCCACAAATAGTTGCAGGCGCCGTCCTGCCACAGGTTGACCTGCCCAAAAGCGGGTTCAAATACCCAAATCAGCCCGAAAATAGAAGCAAAGATAAGGTTATTCAGCGCACCGGACCCGCTGCAGATGCGGTAAATCAGCAGAATCTGCAACAAGAACATTCCGGAATTCAAAATCTTGAAAACGGGGTGGGGCAGCAGCAGAGAAAGCTGTACGAAAAAATGAGCGAGCAGCCTCCCGTTCATGGTCTCGTAATGGGCCCGCAGAGAGGGGAAAATATCCCCAATCCCCGCGATTCTTTCGCCGGTGCTGAAGCTGAAAGAGTACGTGTAATCGTCGACGGCCATCCCGGTCAGAAAATTACACACCAACAGGATGCCGAATATCCCGATACACAGGCATAAAAACAGGGCTTTCGACTGGTTGAGCCTTTTAGCCATATCCTAACTTTCCTTCCCTGTCTCCCGGCTTTATATCCGCACCATGCTGCCGCTGAGCGGGTGTTTCAGCTTGACCTTGTCCGTGCTGGTCCTGTGCATGTACACATTCTGAACGAGCCCGAAGCCGAAATACAGGCAGGCCGCCGAAGAGCCGCCGGCGCTGAAGAACGGCAGCGTGATGCCCACCACGGGAAGCAGGTCGAGGCACATGCCGATGTTGAACAGCATCTGCGAGGCGATCATGCCGAAAAAGCCCATGCAGATGGTCCTGCCCAGCAGATCCGGGGATTTTCTGGCGATGGCGAGCGTGCGCCAGAGCAGAAAAACCAGCAGCAGAATCAGGATGAGGCACCCGATGAAGCCGAGCTGCTCCCCGGCCACGGAAAAAATATAGTCGCTTTCCTGCACGGGGACCATTCTGGAATTCACGCGCGGGCTCTGAAAAAGGCCGCGTCCCAGCAGCCCGCCGCTGCCGATGGACGTGCGCCCCTGGATCTGCTGATAGCCGTACCGGCGGGCGATATCCAGGCTCTCGTCCAGATGGTAAGTCACGAGAATCCGCTGCTTTTGGTAATAGGAGAACACGTCGTATTTCCATGCGAGCGGCAGCGCGACGCCTATCCCCGCAAAGAGAATGGCGAAATACCGGAGCTGAATCCCCGCGGCGAACGCCATCGCAACGAACATGCAGAAAAAGATGATGCCGGCTCCGTCGTCGTTCTGCAGATGGACAAGGGCAATGGGAACCAGCGCATGGCAGGCCAGCAGAACCACGTGCAGGGGGGATTTGAGCAGGCCGCGCTCCTCAAGGGCAGCAAGATGCTTCCCGAACGTGACCATAAACCCGATTTTGACCAGCTCGCTCGGCTGGAACGTGGTCACCTTCAGGTCTATCCACGCCTTGGCATTGACACCGCCGCTGTTCTGAACGGAGATTCCGAACTGCAGCGTGTAGAGCATCAGGAACAGACAGAACCCCGCGATGATATACCAGAACGACGCGATCTCATGGTAATCCACCAGGGTCAGGACCACCGCGCCGAGATAGCCGACGGCCACGGCGAGCAGCATGGTCGCAAAGTAGCTTTTTCCGCTGTCGGGGTCTGGCGGCACCGTCCGAAGCAACAGCAGGCTGTATGCGGAAACCGCCAGCATCAGAAACCAGTATAGTTTGTCCGTGCGCCGGGCATACTCCCCCACCGTCTTCAATCCCTGCATGATTTCACCTCATGATGCCAATTATAGAATACAACGGCATGAGATGCAAGCCATGGGCATCATTCCCTGCCGGTATTTTTTATTTCCCGGAAATGTGCTATACTTAAAAATAGTGTGCTCTTATCGGCATGGAGAAAGCCGTTCAGAAAAAGCTGGGGGAACAGAGAAGATGCTTTCGGATATTGAGATCGCGCAGCAGGCAAAGCTGAGGCCCATCGCGCAGATTGCGTCGGAGCTGGGCATCCGTGAAGACGAACTGGAGCTTTACGGCCGGTACAAGGCCAAGCTGGAGGAGAGCCTGTGGAAAAGGCTCTCCGGCCGAAAAGACGGCAGGCTGATTCTCGTGACGGCCATCAACCCCACCCCTGCGGGCGAGGGCAAGACCACCGTCTCCATCGGCCTGGCCGAGGCCATGAAAAGAATCGGGAAAAGCGCCGTGCTGGCCCTGCGGGAACCGTCGCTCGGCCCCGTGTTCGGCATCAAGGGGGGCGCGGCGGGCGGCGGCTACGCGCAGGTCGTCCCGATGGAGGACATCAACCTGCATTTTACGGGTGATTTTCACGCCATCACCTCCGCCAACAACCTTTTATGCGCCCTGCTGGACAACCACATTCAGCAGGGAAATTCTTTGAGAATCGACCCCCGCAGGGTGCTGGTCCCGCGCTGCATGGATATGAACGACCGGCAGCTTCGCGGAGTGGTCTCCGGCCTGGGAGGAAAGGCGAACGGAACGCCCCGGCAGGACGGCTTCTGCATCACCGTCGCAACGGAAGTGATGGCGGTGTTCTGCCTGGCCGAAAATCTGACGGACCTCAAAAAAAGGCTGGGCCGGATTCTCGTGGCCTACACCTACGACGGCGCCCCGGTCTACGCGCACGACCTGAAAGCCGAAGGCGCGATGGCCGCCCTGCTGAAGGATGCCGTCAAGCCGAACCTCGTCCAGACGCTGGAGGGCACGCCGGCCATCATCCACGGCGGCCCGTTCGCCAACATCGCGCACGGGTGCAATTCCATCCGCGCGACCCGCTTTGCTTTGAAGCTGGGGGATTACTGCATCACGGAGGCCGGCTTCGGCTCGGACCTGGGCGCGGAGAAGTTCATGGACATCCAGTGCCGCCTGGCGGGCCTCAAGCCGGACGCCGCCGTTCTGGTCGCGACGGCGCGGGCCCTGAAGTACCACGGTGGGGCCGCGAAAAACGACACCGCGCGGGAAAATCCCGCCGCCCTGAAAAAGGGAATTGCCAACCTCGGCGCCCATATCGACAATCTGAAGAAATTCGGCGTCCCGGTCGTCGTCGCCGTCAACCGATTCCAAAGCGATTCGGAGCGCGAAATCCGGTATATCGAGGACTATTGCCGCGAAAGAGGGGCCGGCTTTTCCGCCTGCGACGTCTTCGCCCGCGGGGGCGCCGGCGGGACCGACCTTGCGGAAAAAGTCTGCGCGCTCGCACAGGCTCCTTCCCGCTTTCGCCTTCTGTATCCGGACAAGGCCCCGCTGAGGGAAAAAATCGAAACCATCTGCCGTGAAATCTACGGTGCGGACGGCGTTTCCTATACGGCGAAAGCCCTGAAGTCGCTGCGGGAACTTTCGCCGCTCGGCGCGGATTCCCTGCCCGTATGCATCGCCAAAACGCAGTATTCGCTTTCGGACAACTCCGCCCTGCTGGGGCGTCCGAAAGGGTTCACCGTCCATATCCGGGACCTGAAGCTGAATAACGGCGCGGGGTTCGTGGTGGCTTACGCGGGCAACATTCTCACCATGCCGGGCCTGCCGAAGCATCCGGCCGCGGAGACAATCGACGTGGATGAGAACGGGAGGATCACCGGGCTGTTTTGAGTGGAATGAGTGAAAAAAGCATGCGTCAGTTTCAGACGTCCTCCCCGGAAGAGACCGAGCTTCTGGGGCAGAAAATCGGCGCTCGGCTGAAAGGCGGAGAGGTCCTCGCCCTTTTCGGCGGCATGGGCGCGGGCAAAACGGTGCTGACCCGCGGAATCGCGCGCGGCCTGGGCGTGGCGGAGGGGGTTTCCAGCCCCACTTTCGCGCTGGTACACGAGTACGACGGTCGGCTGAAAATCTACCATTTCGACATGTTCCGCGTCGAAAGCTGGGACGACCTCTATTCCACCGGATTTTTCGACTTTCTGGATTCCGGGGCGGTGCTCATTGTCGAATGGAGTGAAAACATCGAAAACGCGCTTCCGGAAAGCGCGGTGCGCATCCGGCTCGCCCCGGGCAGGACGGAGCGGGAGCGCGTCATTTCGATAGAGGGGATGGAGCTATGAAGATACTGGCGGTGGATTCCTCCGCGGTAGCCGCGTCCGCGGCGCTCACGCAGGATGGGAAAATCCTCGGTGAATTTTACAGCAACACCGGCCTGACGCACAGCCAGACCCTGATGCCGATGATTGCCGGCCTTCTGCACAGCACGCGCACGCCGCTCGCAGGCGTGGACCTGTTCGCCGTTTCTGCCGGACCGGGGTCTTTCACGGGTATCCGCATCGGCGTGGCCAGCGTGAAGGGCCTGGCGATGCCGGGCGGCCGGCCCTGCATCGGCGTTTCCACGCTGGAGGCGATCGCCTGGAACCTCGCCCATCTGGACGGGACGGTCTGCGCGGTGATGGACGCGCGCTGCCACCAGGTTTACAATGCGGTTTTCCGCGCCGCCGGCGGCGGGTTGAAGCGCCTGTGCCCGGACCGGGCGATCTCCATCGCAGACCTCGCGGAAGAGTGCAAAAGCTATGCGGGGCCGCTGTTTCTGGTTGGTGACGGCGCCAGATTATGCTATAATAGTGCCGGGTTCCAAAAGCTTCGCCCCTCTCTTCCGCCTGAGATTCTGCTGTACCAGCGCGCGAGCGGGGTCGCGAAAGCCGCGGAAGCCGCCTATACGCCCGGTTACACGGCGGGCGCTGCCGAGCTGATGCCGGTTTACCTGCGCCCCGCGCAGGCTCAGCGCGCGCTGAAAAATAAAAAAACGGAGGGGAAAGAGTATGATTGCTTTAGGCGCCGACCACGGCGGATTCAAACTGAAGGAAGCCATCAAAAAATATCTGGAAGCCAGCCGTCTGGAGTACAGGGATTTCGGGACGTTTGACGAAAAATCCGTGGACTACGCCCCCATCGGAGCAAAGGTCGCCCACTTTGTCGCCGCCGGCAACGCGGAAAAAGGAATTCTCTGCTGCGGGACCGGCATCGGCATGAGCATCGCCGCGAACAAGGTCAAGGGAATCCGCGCGGCGGTCTGCGACAACGCCTACTGCGCCGAAATCACCCGCCACCACAACAACGCCAATATCCTGTGTCTCGGCGGGCGCGTGATCAACGAAGAGCAGGCGGTGCAGTTCACGAAGCTTTTCTTGAACACGCCGTTCGACGGCGGTCGCCATCAGAGACGGATTGACGAAATTGCGGCAATCGAACGCGGAGAACTTTAAATCGGACTCAGCGAATTTTACGGAGGCTATAGGAACAGTGGAGAATCAGATTTTCATCATGCACCACCCCCTTATTCAGCATAAGCTGACTTTTCTGCGCGATAAAAACACCGGTTCCCGGGATTTCCGGCAGCTGGTCGGCGAAATCGCCATGCTGCTGTGCTATGAGGCGACGCGCGACCTTCCGCTGGAAGACACGACGGTCGAAACGCCGGTCGGGGTTGCAAAGACCAAGGTGATTGCCGGAAGAAAGCTGGCTTTCATCCCCATCCTGCGGGCGGGGCTCGGAATGGTGGACGGCGTCCTTTCCCTGGTGCCGGCCGCAAAAGTGGGCCACATCGGCCTGTACCGCGACCCCAAAACCCTGAAGCCGGTCGAATATTACAGCAAGCTGCCGCACGACATCGACCAGCGCGAAGTCATCGTGCTGGACCCCATGCTGGCGACCGGAGGCTCCTCCATCGACGCGGTCAGCATCATCAAGCGCAAGCATCCCAAATGCATCAAATTCATGTGCATCATCGCGGCTCCGGAGGGCATCCGGGCCTTTTCCGCCGTCCACCCCGACGTGCAGCTTTACTGCGCCGCGGTGGACGACCACCTGAACGAGCAGGGGTACATCGTGCCCGGTCTGGGCGACGCGGGCGACCGTATTTTCGGCACTCTTTGATTTTAAAAATAAACATAAAACGGGCGCCGGCTTTTGTTTGCAGCCGGCGCCTTTTTCGGCGATTTTTCAACAGTCCCGCGCCGGCCCTAAACGCAGATGCGGCCGACGGGCCGGCACAGAAAACAGACGGGATACTCCGCGCGCAGCGCATTGGCACACCGGGACGCCCGGCATTCGGAATCGAACAGGCCGAACACGGCGGAGCCGCTGCCGGTCATGCACGCGCCGAGCGCCCCGCAGGCGAGCAGCCTGTCTCTGACCCCGCGGACTTCCGGAAGTCCGCACACGCTCTCGAACGCATTGCCAAGGCGCGAAGCGACTGCGGAAAGCGCCCCGGCGCGCAGGGCCTGAAGCATTGCGCCGGTGAAAACATCCCCGGGCCGGCCGGAACGGTCGAACGCGGCGTACGCCTCCGCCGTGGGAACTCCGGCCTCCGGCTTGCAGATGACGAGGGTGCAGGGCGGAAGCCCTGGAAGCGGCCGTAGAAGCTCCCCGACCCCTTCCGCGAGCGCCGCGCCCCCTTCGACGCAGAACGGCACGTCCGCGCCGGCTTCCAGCCCGATTTTCCGGAGCTCGCGCGCGGAAAGCCGCGCGCCGAAAAAGCGGTTCAGCAGCCGGAGCGCCGCGGCGGCGTCCGTGCTGCCTCCGCCCAGACCGGCACGGCGGGGAATCCGTTTCTGAATTTTGAAACGCGCTCCGCCGCAGACCCCGCTGCGGCGGAAAAACGCCCCCGCCGCCCGCAAAACCGTGTTTTCCGCCCCGCAGGGGACGTCTGCGGCGTCACATTCGACCGTCACGGTTCCGCTTTCCGCAGAAAAAAGAAAGACCCGGTCGCAGAGGGAGATGCTTTGCAGAACCGAGCGCAGAGTGTGGTACCCGTCTTCCCGGCGGCCGGTGATGTCGAGGGTGAGGTTTATTTTGGCGTATGCCGGCTCGGCCAACCCGTCCATTACAGCGTTTTGAGAAAATGGGCGATGCGGGAAAGGGCCTCCGTGATATGCGGGATGGAGTAAGAGTAGGAAATCCGGACGTACCCCTCCCCGCTCTCGCCGAACGCGTTGCCGGGAATCACCGCGACGCGCTCGGCCTGCAGCAGCCTTTTGCAGAACTCTTCCGAAGAGAGGCCGGTGCTTTGAATGGAGGGGAAAACATAGAAAGCGCCCTCCGGCTCGAAGCATTCCAGCCCCATCTTGTTCAGCTCGCTCACAATCAGGCGGCGGCGCATGTCGTACTGGCTGCGCATGTCGGTAATATCCGCCTCGCCGTTGGTCAGCGCCTCTATGGCCGCGTACTGCGCCGTGGTCGGGGCGCTCATGATGCCGTACTGGTGCAGCTTCGTCATCTGGGTGATAATCTCTTTCGGCCCGGCGGCATAGCCGAGGCGCCAGCCCGTCATGGCGAACGTTTTGGAGAAACCGTTGATCACCACGGTGCGCTCTTTCATACCGTCCACCGCGGCTATGGAGACATGCCGCGTGTCGCCGTATGTAAGCTCGCTGTATATCTCGTCCGAAACCACCATCAGGTCGTTTTCTTTGACGACCTGCGCAATCGCCTCAAGGTCCGCACGGTGGAGGACCGCGCCGGTCGGATTGTTGGGATACGGCAGCACCAGCACGCGCGACCGCGGGGTGATTTTTTCCCGCAGAAGCTGCGGCGTCAGGCGGAAATTGTCCTCCTGCCTCGTCTTTACCGCCACGGGCACCCCCCGCGCCACGCTGGTCAGCGGGCGGTAGCAGACGAAAGAAGGCTCCGGAATCAGCACTTCGTCTCCGGTGTTGACCAGACACCGCAGCGCGAGGTCTATCGCCTCGCTGCCCCCCACGGTCACCACAAGCTGCGTCTTCGGGTCGTACTGCAGCTGGTAATGCCGCTGCAGAAAGCGGCAGATTTCTTCCCGCAGCTTCAAAAATCCGCGGTTCGGCGTGTACCAGGTTTTCCCATCCTCCAGAGAGCGGATGCCCGCCTGCCGCACATGCCACGGCGTCATAAAGTCCGGCTCGCCGATCGACAGGGAAATCACATTGTCCATTTCGTTCGCGATGTCGAAAAAGCGGCGGATTCCGGAGGGCTGCAGATTCTGCACCTCGCGGTTCAGGACGCGCGAATACTCAATCACTAAAGACACTTCCCCGCTCGTCCTGTTTTTCGGAGGGATCCAGAACGACGCCCCCGTCCTTATAGCGCGTCAGGACGAAATGGGTCGCCGTGGAGAGGACGGAATCCAGCGTGGAAAGCCGGCGCATCACGAACATGGCGATGTCCTGCATGCTTTTGCCGTGCACCATCACCGCCAGGTCGTACCCGCCGGCCATCAGGTAAACGCCCTCCACTTCCTTGAACTGCATCACTTTCCCCGCGATTTCGTCGAATCCGCGGTCGCGTTTCGGCGTGACGCGCAGCTCAATCAGGGCGCTCGCCTTGTTTTTATCGACTTTTTCCCAGTTTACCAGCGCCTTGTAGCCCCGGATGACCCCGTCTTTTTCGTATTTTGCAATCCGTTCGGCGACATCGTCCTCGGTCGTGTTCAGCATGACCGCAAGCTGCGCATTGGAAAGCCGCGCGTTTTCACTCAGCAGCTCTAACAGTCGGTCCATTTTTCAACACTCCTCCGTGAATTTTCAGTTGATTGGCAGCGCTTTCGGCTGATGGGACGCATAAATCATGAAATGGCGGAACCCGGCCTTCTGCAGGAGCGCGAGCCCCTGCTCCACGCCGCCGCCCACATCCGCCCAGCGGTGCGCGTCGGAGCCGAGGGTAACGAGCCTGCCCCCCAGCTCCCGGTACCGGCACAGGATGGGAAAATCCGGCATGGGAACTCCCAGCTTCTGGCGGAAACCGGAGGTGTTCAGCTCCAGCGCCTTCTGCTTCCGTATCAGCAGGCGGAGAACCTCGTCGATTTTGCCCGCCCATTTTTCCCGCTTGATTGGGATTCCGTGCTCGCCGCTGATATAGCGCCACGGGTAGGTCAGATGCGCCAGGGAATCAAACCGGCCCCACTCGATAATCCCCAGCAGTTCGTCGAAGTACCGCTCCAGCAGGTCGTCGATTTTTTCGGCGGAGTAATCGAGGTCGGAAAAATCTTTTTTCCCTTTGACCTGGTGCAGGGACGCCAGCACGAAATCGAACTTGCAGGCACCGAGCGCGTCGTCAGCGGCCGAAAGGTCCTGCGTCGCCTGCCCAATTTCCATGCCGGAGAACACGTGCAGGCGGCCGATGAACGCGGCCGAGGCCTTGCGCGTCTCAAAGCAGGACTGCCGGATGGATTTGTCGTACCCCTCCGCCCGGTAGCAGTTGCATTCGCAGTGATCGGTGATGGTGAGGGAATACAGGCCCAGCCGTGCCGCGCTTTCGCACATCATCATCGCCGGGTCCGTGCCATCCCGAGAGCAGTCCGTATGGACATGGCTGTCTGATACAAATTTATATCTCATAATCCCCTCCCGCGCATGATATCCGCCTTTTAAGGTGCCGCCCAGCCGCAAAAGCAACGATGACCGACAACACACAGTATACATAATAATACCATGTTTGCAGAGAGAATTACAGATTCATCATGGAGATTTCCACTTCAAACTCCGTCTGTTTTTTAAGCAGTTTGTTCTTCACTTTTTTTGCTTCCCAGAAAAACAGACCCCTGCGGGCGGCAGCAGGGGCGGAAACCGGCCGGGCGGGCATTTTACATATTGACGTGCATCACGTTCTTCATAAACAGGCCGGCCAGGAACGAAAGCGCGGCCACGCCGAGGCTGATGCAGGCCATCTGGCCGAACCGCTTGGCAAAAGACAGGTCTTTGGCCACCGCGATGTAGTAGTTGAAAACCACCAGAATCAGCAGGACAATCGCCAGCATGGTCCCCAGCGCAGGCAGGTAATGCTGCGGAGAAAGCAGCAGATAGGGCAGAATCAGGAGCGCCACCGCGACGAGATAGGTCACGCCGGTGTAAACGCTCGATTTTGCCGCATCCGCGCGGCCCTCGCTTTTGGCGGAAAGAAATTCGGAAGCCGCCATCGAAAGGGTCGCGGAAATCCCCGTGATTAAGCCGGAAAGCGCAATCAGGCGCGTGTTCTGCATGGCGAGCGTCAGGCCGGCCAGGGTGCCGGTCATCTCCACCAGCGCGTCGTTCAGGCCGAGCACCATGGAGCCGACGTACCGCAGCCTCTCTTCGTCCAAGAGGCCGATCAGCGCGTTCTCGTGGGATTTTTCTTCTTTCTGAATCTCCTTCGCCTCCGGCACTTCATGGGAAAGCTGCTCGTAAGCGTTCTGCGCGCCCTCTTCCCCGTTTTCCATCTGCTTGACCGCGAAGGTAAAGCCGAAGATTTTCGACAGGAAAGCCCTCCACAAAATCTTTCCGGCCTGCGGTTTCAGTTCCCGTTTGGTGTAGTTCTGCCACTTTTGCGCATGGACCTGCTCTTCATGGGAAAGCCGCGAGAGCACCTGCCTGTTTTTCTCTTCTTTTGTGCTCGCCGCAAGGCGGCGGTAAATTTCTGATTCGTTGACTTCGTTTTGCTGCATCTTGTGCAGCAGGCGCTGCGATTCCTCGGAAATCGGTCGCTGTGTCTGCCGTTCCATGGAATCCTTCCTTTCTTTTTATAAAAGTGATTATAAAAGTGACTACCGCCATTATACCATATTCCGAGCCGTACGCAAAAAAGCGCAGGGCGCAGCCGGGTGCCGCGGGAAAAAACGGTTCAGGATTCGCTGAAGCGGGACAGAAAGCTTTTTGTGCGCCGGCTCTGCGCATTGTCGAACACCTGCTCCGGCGTCCCCTCCTCGACGACGGCGCCGTCCGCCATGAAGACGACCCTGTCGGCCACGTCGCGGGCGAACGCCATCTCGTGCGTCACGATGACCATGGTCATGCGCTCGGCGGCAAGCTCCCGGATCACTTTGAGAATTTCGCCGGTGAGTTCCGGGTCCAGGGCGCTGGTCGGCTCGTCGAAAAGCAGGATGTCGGGGTCCATCGCGAGGGCCCTGGCGATCGAAACGCGCTGCTGCTGCCCGCCGGAAAGCTGGTACGGGTACGCGTCCGCTTTGTCGGAAAGCTCCATCTTTTTCAGCAGCTCCCGCGCGGCGGCTTCCGCTTCCTCTTTCTTTTTGCCAAGGACATGGACGGGCGCTTCCGTGATGTTCCGCAGGACGGAAAAATGCGGAAACAGGTTGAAATTCTGAAAAACCAGCCCGATATGCCGCGAAATCCGGCTGCAGGTCGCCCGGTCGGAGTACGCGGCGGTCCGGTCTTTCCCGTTTTGGACCAGCCTGTCGCCGCAGACGGAAATGGCGCCCCGGTCGACCGTCTCAAGCTGCGCGATGCAGCGGAGCAGGGTGCTTTTCCCGGAGCCGGAAGGCCCGATGATGGTCAGGACCTCCCCCTTCTCCACCTCGATGGAAACTCCCTTCAGCACGCCAGCGCCATCAAAGCTCTTGTAGATTTCGCGCGCAGTCAGTATCGGCATCCCAGTTTTCCCCCTTTAGCGGTAATAGTCCAGGCGCTTTTCCGCGACCGCAAAGCAGCGGGTGACGACGGCATTCATCGCCAGGTAAAACACGGCGGCCACGGCAAAGGGCACCATGCTCACGGCCGAAGAAACCCAGTCGGACGTAACCCGCAGCAGCTCGGTGACACCGATGACCTGGGCCAGCGACGTATCCTTCACCAGGTTGATGAACTCGTTGCTCATCGGCGGCAGAATCATCTTGCAGACCTGCGGAAGGACAATGCGGAAAAAAGTCTGGCGCCTGGTGAAGCCGAGCACTTTGGCGGCCTCATACTGGCCCCGCGGAACCGCGTCGATGCCCCCGCGGAAGATTTCCGCAAAATACGCCGCATAGTTCAGGATGAAGGCGACCTGGGCGGCAAAGACGCGATCCAACTGGATGCCCGTCAGCGGCTTCAGCCCGTAAAAGATAAACAGAAGCTGAAGCATCAGCGGGGTGCCGCGCATCAGCAGAATGTAAATCCGGACGGGCCAGCTGACGAGCTTTACCCTCGACCGGCGCCCCGCCGCGACAAGCAGTCCCAGCGGGACGGAGAACAGCAGGGTCGAAAAGAAAAGGCGGAGCGACATCAGGGACGCTTCCAGCATCTGCGAAAGCAGAATGGAGTAGTTCATGGGGTTTTCGGTCCTCCCTTGAAGATTTGCCGAAACGGGCGCGCGGATTCGGCCTCGGACGCGAAAATCATCGACACAAAGCCGCTTTTCTTGCGGCCCTGTGCCGACGAGTCGACAGGGGACGATTATTTTTCGACGGTGGTGACGTCGGCCCCGAACCATTTTTTAGAAATCCTGGCCATGGTCCCGTCTTTCGCCATCGCCTTCAAGGCGCCCTCAACTTTTTCTTTCAGCGAAGCGTCGGTTTTGCGGAAGGCCACGACGTAGTCCTCGGTGGCAAGCGAAGCGTCTTTTCCGTTTTCATCCTTCAGGATCGTATAGGCGCCGGGATTTTTCGTCAGGTAATACCGGGCGACAATCTCGTCGATGGCGATGGCGTCTATGGTGCCGTTCTGGATTTCGAGCACCGCCTTGCTGTAGTCGTCGATTTTTACAACGCTTTTGAGCGCGCTTTTAAAATCCGGGCTGTCGTTCAGGGCCGTTTCGGCGCTGGAATCCGCCTGCACCCCGACGGTCCTGCCCTTAAAATCCTTCAGGCCCTTGTAGCTTGAGCCGGATTTTACCAGGATAATCTGGTGGTTCTTCATGTAGGGGATGCTCAGCGCGAACTCTTTTTCCCGCTCTGCCGTTTTGGAAAAGCCGTTCCACAGGCAGTCCACATTGCCGTTGTTCAGCTCCGCCGTTTTGTTGTCCCAGTCGATCGGCTGAAGTTTGAGCTCGACGCCCAGGCGTTTGCAGGCTTCCCTGGCCAGGTCGATGTCGAAGCCGACCAGCTCGCCGGTCTGCGTATCCACGTATCCCATCGGCGGAAAAGCCTTGTCGAGGCCGAGCACCAGTTTCCCGGACGATTTGATTTTGCTCCAGCCGTCCTGCGCGGTCCCCGAGGAAGACGCCTTCGACGAAACGGCCGGAGAGGAAGAGCAGCCGGCGGCGAAAAGCGCAAGAGCGGCGGCCAAAAACAGGCTCACGATTCTTTTTATCAATGGATTTTCCTCATTTCTCAGTAAATTCGCCTTGTTGAAAGTACATCATTATATTACCTTATTATCACGGTAAAGTAAAGGGGAACCGAAAAAATTGCGTCGGTTTTGAAAAATCGGGCACATGGCTGAAAATTCGACGGGACGGGCACGTCGAAATTGCGGAGAAAAACTTTCCATTGAAGGCTTTCGGGCGTATAATAAAAAAAGATTATCGCTTTTCAGGTCCATAAAGACCTGTTTCATGAGAAAATTCCGCAAGCCGCCGATACGCAGTTCAGAGCCGTTCTTTGAACTGCGTATCGTTTGATATACGGTTTTTGAGTTCAAAAAAACAGTTGCAGGAGAAGAAAGTCGATGAAAAAAACAGTCAATTTTATTGAAGCGCTGGCCATCGTGGTGGGCATGATAATCGGCTCGGGAAGTTTTCTGAAGCCGGGAATCGTGCTGAAAGACGCAGGCACGCCGTCCCTCAGCCTTCTGGCATGGGCGGCCGGGGGCGTCATCACGCTGGCCTCCGCGCTTTCCATCGCGGAAATCACGTCCGCAATCCCAAAATCCGGAGGGCTTTACACCTACCTGGAAGAGCTTTACGGAAAGCCGGCCGGGTTTCTTCTGGGCTGGGTGCAGACCGTCGTCTCGTATCCGGCGTCCGTCGCCGCGCAGGCCATCGCCTTTGCGACCTATTCCGGTTTTTTTCTGCCGCTGAATCCTCTCCAGCAGAAGCTGCTGGCGGTTTCTGCCCTGGCATTCATTCTGGTCATGAACATCCTGTCGACCCGGTACGGCGGCGTGATTCAGACCGTCGCGACGGTGGGCAAGCTGGTCCCGATTGTGGCGATTATCGCTTTCGGCCTTTTTTCAAGCGCCGCGCCCGGATACGGCGGTCTGCAGACAGCTTCCGCATCCGGGGCCGGATTCGGCGCCGCCATTCTGGGGACCCTCTGGGCTTACGACGGCTGGATCGGCGTCACAAACATGGCGGGGGAAGTCAGAAAACCGGCCAAGACGCTGCCGAAAGTCATTTCCCTGGGCGTCCTTTTCGTCATGCTCGTCTATATCGCCTTCAACCTCGCTATTTTTAAAGTTCTGCCTTTCAAGACGATTCTGGCGTCCGCAACGCCCGGCGCGGACGCGGCGAAAGCCCTGTTCGGCAGCGGCGGAGGCGCCTTCATCACCGCCGGAATCATGGTCTCCACCTTCGGCGCCCTGAACGGGTATCTGATGACCGCGGCAAGGGTGCCTCAGGCCATGGGTGAAAAGGGAGAGCTGCCGTTTTCCAGGTTTCTGGGCAAGGTTCATCCCAAACTGGGGACACCCGCAAACGCTCTTCTCTGCCAGAGCGTCCTGGCGGTGATTTATATCTTTTCAGGGACCTTTAACACGCTGACGGATTTGCTCGTGTTCGTTCTGTGGATTTTTTTCACGATGGGCGTTTTCGGGGTGTTCGTTCTGAGAAAGAATACGACTCTTCCGCAGGGCAGCTACCGGGTGCCGCTCTATCCGTTCACCCCCGCCGTCGGAGTCCTCGGCGGGCTGTATATTCTTTTCAGCACCGTTTTCAGCGACCCGGTCAGGTCGCTGGTCGGCATCGGCATCACGCTTCTGGGGCTGCCGGTCTTTTATTACAGAAAGCATAAAAGCGCCGGACTGACGCAAAAATAAAATTCCGGCGGCGGATTCCTGATTTGCCCTAAATGGAGAATCCGGATGCCGATTATGCGGAAAAAACGACCGTCTATCGAAAAGCAGTGAAAACGTTCCCTTTATTCCCGTATAATGACCGCAGCAGGGAGGTGACGAGATGCAGATTGAAATCAAAATCGACAGCTCCTGTACAGAACCCAGAATTGTCGTCGTGACGGACAGGATGACGGACGAAGTAAAGGAAGTCGTCAAAAAGCTTTCCGAAGAATCGCCGCAAATACTGACCGGTTTCCGCGGCGACGCCCTCGAAGTGATAGAGCAGCCCGAAATCATCCGTATTTACGCCGCTCTCGGAAAAGTCTTCGCGGTGACTGAAAAAGGCGAATACACCCTTCGGCTGAGGCTCTATGAGCTTGAGAACCGGCTGGATAAAAACCGCTTCGTGCGCATATCCCATTCTGAAATCATCAATTTAAAAAAGGTCAGGGGCTTCGACCTGAGCTTTGCCGGGACAATCTGCGTCACCCTGTCCAACGGCACGGTCACTTACGTCTCAAGGCGGTACGTCGCCAGAATCAAACAGGTATTGGGAATATGAGGTGAACTCTCCATGAAAAAAAGAGTCTTTGTTCGCTGCCTGGTCGGCGCGCCTCTCGGGCTTGCGCTCAGCACGACCATTACGATCGTGATTTCGCTGACGGTCGGGGACGGCAGGTATTACCCGGTCGTTCCGGAGCTGGCGGCCGACTGCGGAAATGAAATGAACGCCGTGCTTCTGCAGGCCGTTTGCTCTCTTTTGTACGGCGCCATGTGGGGCGGCGCATCCATGATATGGGAGCAGGAAAGCTGGAGCATTCTGCGCCAGACGGTCACCCACCTGATTCTCTGCTCCGCCGCCACGTTCCCCGTCGCCTTCTATCTGCGCTGGATGCCGCACAGCGCGGCCGGGGTCTTGACGTATTTCGGCATCTTCTTTGGAATTTATCTGGTTATCTGGCTGTCGCAGTATACCGCGATGAAAAAGCGGGTGGAGCAGATAAACGCCAAGGTCCGGCAAAACAATTCAAAAGAATGAAAGCGGGATACATTTTCACCGCCTGAAAACGCCGCCCCGGCTTGTGCGGAACGGCGCGGTTGTGGCGCGGGCCCGAATGTGCTATAACTATATTATGATAAATTTTACGGCTGCGGCAGGAGGGCTTTTATGAAGCGGGTGGAAATCTACACGGACGGCGCGTGCAGCGGAAATCCGGGGCCCGGCGGGTGGGCGGCCATCCTGCGCTACGGCGGCAGGGAAAAGCGCATCAGCGGAGGAGAGCCCGCCACGACGAACAACCGCATGGAGCTGATGGGCGTGATTGAGGCGCTGCGCTGCCTGAAAGAGCCCTGCGAGGTTGTGCTGACGAGCGATTCAAAATACGTCTGCGACGCGATTGCGAAGGGCTGGGCGGAAAGCTGGCGCCGGAACGGGTGGCGCAAATCGGATAAGAAGCCGGCGCTGAACAGCGACCTGTGGGAGATTCTGCTGAACCTGCTGAACCGCCACCGCGTGACCGTCCGCTGGATCAAGGGCCATGCGGGCCACCCCGAAAACGAATGCTGCGACCGCATGGCCGTCGCAGCATCCCAAGCGGCGAAAAAAAGGTTTGCCTGAACCCGCCGCGCACGGAGACAAAATCAAAGGAGGAATTCGGATGCTGGATCGATACGCCCTGCGGACCAATCGGGAAGGGTTTACAAACATAACGGGGACGGTGCAGAAGTCCCTGAAGAAAAGCGGCGTGAAAGACGGCGTCTGCGTTGTCTTCTGCCCGCACACGACGGCCGGCATCACCATCAACGAAAACGCCGATCCGGCCGTGGTGCACGACATCCTGCTGGGACTTTCCCGCGCTTTTCCGGACAGGCCGGAATTCCTGCATGCCGAGGGCAATTCCACCGCCCACCTGAAATCGAGCTGCATCGGTTCCAGCGTGGCGGTACCGGTAAAAGACGGGGCGCTCGTGCTCGGCACCTGGCAGGGCATTTATTTCTGCGAATTTGACGGCCCGCGCAGCCGCACTTTCTATGTGAAAATCATGGAAGGGTAAAAAGCGCAGTACGGTCTGTCGAAGGCTGCTTCAAAGAAAGCTCCGCGAATATTCACTGCTTTCATTTTTGACATAGAGAACTTAATAGACGTTCAAAGCCCTTCCAGACCGGGACAGGGACGCGCTCTGTCTCCCATCCAAATTATTGAGGGATACCCGCAGTTGGCTCCCCGTGTTGGGCTCGAACCAACGACCCCTCCGGTCAGAAACATGGTCG
>ENA-UOOK01000804-UOOK01000804.1-fermentation-metagenome-genome-assembly--contig:-NODE-804-length-41931-cov-4.090314_pt1 | contig 41931 bp, 31 predicted proteins | sample MGYA00245777_ERZ724023 | MGnify/ENA primary metagenome ERZ724023 (study PRJEB28704, sample SAMN03018312) | fermentation metagenome | biome: anthropogenic terrestrial biome; feature: soil; material...
TTTCTACATGCGTTTTATTTAAAATTTTTCCTTTTAAAATTACATTATTTACTCCACAAGCATAAACATAAGAATCAGTTATAAATACTGAGCGGAGCAAATAATCTAAATTATTCTCGTTTTTTATCGTTTGCTCATGCCAAGAATTCCCACCATCAATGGAATTAAGTATTATCCCATCGCCAACTATATACATATTATCTCTATCTTTCCAATTTATAGAATAAAGAGCTTTATTATAACTTGAATGAATATTCCAACTTAACCCATTATCAAGAGTTATATAAATTATTCCGTAATCGCTTACTACGAAACCAGTATCATTGAGCATTTTAATGCACCTAAAACTTTCTACATAATCAGCTTTAAAATTTGGTAAAGGTGTTGGGAAAATAAATGCCTTATTTTGATTTCTGCTATAGTTCCTATCGTGTCCTACTGCAAACATTGTATCATTTAATACATCAACGGAAAATGATTGATGACGTTCCGAAAAATCACCAAAAAGATATAAAGCATATATATTTGTATCAGGGAACCTATATGATCTACCATTGCTTTCTCCTACGTAGACATTCGGAGCGATATATTTCATACTATTTACAGAACGTATAGTTGGACCAGAAAAATGTGATACACTCCAAGTACTTCCACCATCACTCGTTACCATAGGATATGCATAATCTGAAGCAATAAAACCATTTAGTTTGTCGGTAAAACTTATACTATTGAATTTTTTTATATTATAAAGTCCAGAATCTTGAAAACATAAAGTATCAAAATTATTGCATCCGTCAAAAGTTTGAAAAACTAATTTCTTTTCATTACCTATAAAAAAACCTCTATTATCATTTAGGAAATATACTGCTTTTAATGTATCTCTATATAAAGTGGAAAAATATGGGTTATTTTCTGCACTTGTAGGATTATACCAAGTATCCCCATAATCTCTACTAACTAAAAAAAGTGAATCAGCGGATAAGAAAAAGACTCCATTTCTATAGCAGATGTTTTTAAAATCGTTTTTATATATTACATTTACATTGCTCCAAGTAATTCCTGCATCGGTGGTTTTCATTACTAATCCATTTTCTCCTACTACAATTCCTATTAACGAATCTGAAAAAACAATATCATTGTACTTATATTTACCCTCATTATTCAAAGCATAATAAGCTTCTGCATTTGTACCAGTTCTAAGAATTTGGTTTGGATATTCACTTAAGAAATATGAAACATTATATGGATTGCAATATACTTTTTTGAATATTCCATTGTATCCTTCGTAGGGTTTAATTATCTCAGCACTATCCCATTTTGAAACCTTATTATTTGAATAATAATAATATTGCTTATTAGTGTTTGTATTTACACCTGTAACTATTGCGTAATTATTGCATCTACTTATTGATTTTATCTCAAAATCACCATTGCCAAGGTGATAATTTTTATCGATTACAATTGATTCATCTAAATAATAATACATTAGATTCAAACCATAGAACTTCCCAGATTTACTACCGAAAAAGAAATAATTATTAGTCCAAATTTCTGCATCGACAAGCGATGTAACAGGTTCTTCAAAATCAATTTTATTCCAATGTGTGCCTGCATCTCCAGTAAACAAAGCAATTCCATTGAATTCTGTAGACAGAGTTTTATTTTTTCCTACCACCAATCCATTAATGCTTTCACTAAAACAAATAGCTCTAAATTCATAATCAGAATTGGAATAAACTTCTTGCCAATCTTGCCCTTTAGAATGAGTGATATAAATTTTACCATTTAATGTGCAAGCATATCCCACATTTTCATCAATAAAATATACATCTGAGAAGCTAATTGTATGTTCATATTGAGGTAAGGTCTTATTTTTGCTTATTAAAGACCATTCAGTATTAATTTCTGATGCAAATAAATTTGTTATTGCAATAAATAGAAATCCTGCAAATATTAATTTTAATTTAGAATTACTTTTCATAATTTCCCTATTTCCTTTTACTCTATTATTTTACTTTATTTTTTAATAAATTTTCCTATATCGTTTACTTCACCATTACTCACCAATCTTACAAAATAAATTCCTAATGGCAATGAATTTATGTCTATTTGGGTATTACCTGAAGTAAATTTTATGTCATTTCTTAATGATTCTTTGCCTTGATTATCATAAATTATTAAATTATAATTATTATCATCATAATTATAAATATTTTTTCTCTTAATATATAGAGAATTATTTACTAAGCTTAAATCATAAAAATTATTTCCAAATTCATCATTTTCAACTGAAGTATTTATTATTGGATTACTTTGTTGATTATTCGAACAGAATTTCCAACTATGTATATAATGATTTTGGCAACCATCACCTGTGGAAGCTCCGATTCCAATATAAGCATTTTGTGAATTTTGAAGTGATATATATTTACTCAAGTCAAAATCATTAATCTCAAGAACTTCATCTACATATTTTGGAGAATCACTTAACCATATTCTAAGTTTCTTTTTAGTCGCGTTATAATTCACTTTTGCATAATAAATAGTATTATTTGATTTGATTTCAGGTATATCGGAAGTTATATGATTTGCGTCAGTATATATATGGTCTGCTGATAGTTTACCATTTTTGGATGGTAAAATTAAAGCAATATGATTACCACTTGGGTCATTCCTATCTTCTAATTGATATTTATTATTTTTAAACAAATCTAATTCAATAGCAATAGCATTTTGCAGATTTTCATAAGACAATCCCAGCCCATTTTCACCAATTGCATTTAGTCCATTTTCAGTATTTTGAATAATTAAAGAATATCCATCAGCACCGGGAAATGAATTATCAGGATTTTTTGCTTGTGTTGGGTTATTAAGTGAAAAGCTCCATTCTGTTTCCCATTCACCGTTTACCGGAAGTGGTCTATCTCGCCACATTATACCATTTTTATAAAAATCACTTTGACATAATAAAATCTTTCCTTCGGATGGTTGAGCATTCCTTAATAACTTTAGACCAGAAATATTTTCAAAATCTTTATATTCAAAATAAGATGTATCACAAACAATACTATCTTCATTATATTCACATATCTCCCAATCTAGGATCTCTTGTACTTGTGTATGCAAACCAGTTCCACCAGAAAAACCGAAATATACACCACCAGTTGTATCAAAATAATCTTGCATGTTAAAGTTATTTATTGATATAAAGGGTGTTTCAAACTTTTTAGCAGTATCAACATATAATTCAAAATTCATGTTATCTTTATCATAAACAACTTTACAATAATAAATAGTGCTATCAGATTTAATATTACTTCGTTTCTTCATTAGATTATACTGCGGAAAATGTTCTGCAGAAACAATTGAATTTTTTGCATATTGAATTGCAATATGATTAGCATCATTATCTAAATAATTATTTCCCTTCTCATTAGTATTATGATATTGGTCAAATTCAATTACAAATGCATTTCTTATTCCTGCATATCCAATATCACATGCTATTTCACCTAATGCGGTGTTACTTTGTGTTTGCATTACAAAAGCAAAACCATCAGCTCCTGGATAACCCCCATCGTCTTTACCACCATTTCCAATAGTAGGATTATAAACGGTAAATTTAAAAAACACATTAAAACCATTATTAATGTGAACTAAATCTCTATACCATATACTACCACATTCAAGAGTTTTGTAGTTAGTGATTTGCAGAGTATTAATTTGTTTATTTGCAACTCCTTGGAAATTACATTTTGTTTTTATTTCATCAAAAGAAAGACAATTAGAACAAAAGACTTCATTAGCACATATAAATAATAAAATTATAAATAAAGCTATTAATTTGTTTTTTTCCATTTATATTCCCTTAATAAAAAATCAAAATATTAAAATATATATAACAAAATTAATAATTAATATGAAATATTCCAAGAAAATTGAATAATTTTGTGAATTATTTTATATACACTTTATTATTTTATAATATGCGAAATTGGTTTATTGCCACAAGTAAAAAGAAAGATGAATATTACGATGGAATTCGAATATATGCTGATACAGGATTACATCAATTAATGATACAATTTATAAATAAATATTTAAAGAAAAACCAAACTATTTTAGATGTCGGAGCTGGTGAAGGTGCCTTTTCAAAAAGACTATACGATAATGGATTTAATGTAGAAGCTTTAGACATTGAAGAAGAAAAATGGAAAGCAAAAGAAATACCTTTTAGGAAATTAGATATAAATAAACCTTTGCCTCAGTCTATAAACAAAAAGTATGATTCAGTTGTATGTATGGAAGTAGCAGAACATATTGAAAATGCTTGGAATTTATTCCGTGAAGTAAATGAAATCGTTGAAGATAATGGTTATTTCTTTTTCTCCACACCAAATGTTACATCATATTGGTCACGAATTTATTTTTTAAGATCCGGTTATTTTCACCAATTTATGCCTTATGATTTATCATATGGACATATAAATCCTTTAACTTTTCATGAAATAGAAACAATAGCTAAAAGTACAAATTGGGAAGTAGTAGAATCAGAAGAAAGTGGGTTTATTCCTCTTTTTGATTTTTCAGAATTTAAGATACCAGTATTATTTGCTAATATTTTTAAATGGTTCTTTTATTTGATTACAAAAAATAAGAAAAAAGGGTGGGCTTTAGTCTACGTTTTTCGCAAAAAGGCTGATAATAATTAATCTATTTTAGACAACAAAAGTCTGGTTCCTTAAAAGAATTGTATCAGCTTCTGGGTATTTATTTAATTGGCTTAGATCTCTAATTTCTACTAAAGAATTAATATTCTCTTTAGTAAGGATTGATTTTATTTTATCAATAAAATTATCTATATAAAAATTTTCTTCATTGCTATAAATAATTATATTGTGAAAATTACCTTTGCTTTCTACTTGTACGCTAAATTTTGCAGATAAATTAAATACATATCTAATGTTCTTACCAAAAATATCAAATAAAATATCAACAATTTTTATTTGATTTAATTCAATATAAGGAACGCGAATTTTATATGGTTTGCGAGCTGTTTTTTGAACAATTCTGACAATTTCAATTGCATTTATATATTTTGCTATATAATTAATTTCCTTTGTGATTTCAGGATTATATTTTACATTTTGAGTAAATAATTTAATAATATTTGAAGCAAAAGACTCTTCCTTAATTAAAAAGAAATTTTGCATGTTTAAGTCATCTCGTATTGCATTAAGTTGAGTTTGAATTAATTTTAATGTGCTATAATATTCCAAATAATTTTGGTTGTTATTTATAATCTCTATATCATTTGAATATTTAATATTTAACTCATTTTTTAGAGAATTAAGAGATTTTTCGATTACATTTCTATTAGAAAAAGCAAATTTTGTCTTACGAAATAGACTTTGAGTCATTTCAATTTTATTATCAATAAAAAATAACAAATTTTTAAAAATTGTTTTGCCAGAAACGTCATTATAATCAAAAGGACTAAGTTTATTGAAATTATATAATAATTGCATACATTCATCGCGATAAATATACTGTCGTCTCTTTCTTAAGAACGTAATTGCTTTTTGATAAAAATTTGTATTTTGTAAGTTTAAAATTCTTATAATCTCACTTATTTCTCTATTCTCACCTTTATAAATTGATGAAACTGAATGAATTTTAAGCACTAATCCTTTTTCTACTTGATGCACTACAAAAACTAGTTCATCTCCTGTCTGCAAATTATCAGTAAGCTGTGCTTTCATTACGCCGGGTGGTAATTTTACTTTTGCGATTCCATCGCCAAATGTTTGTAAAATTTCACCTTGCATAATTTCACCGACTCTCAAGCGAGACGCTGAAGAACTTTTATTTTTCTTTGTATAGCTATATCCTGCGGTAGCATTTCTTAAAGAATATGGTGATTTACTGCCACTATCTTTAGAAGTTTTATCTATTGCATTATTTGGATTTATAAAAGAATCTGCCATAATTTTTATTTTCGAATTATTAGGTAACGTTAAATTATTAAAATCTTTTATAAAAATTATCAAAAATATAAAACATTTATATTCGATTATATAAAGATATATAATTATAATTAATATTTTTGATTTAGGACAAAATTTAATTTCAAATAAATGTCGAAAGTTAAAACAGCACAATCTATTGATAAAAAAAAGGATAAAAAAGTAAAAAATATTTCTACTGAAAATCTCAATAGTAAAAGTGCTTCGAAAAATAAAAAAGGTGATTCCACCTTAAAAAAATCAATAAAAAGTAAATCTTCTCCTATCGAGAGCGAAGTAATTGTTGATAAGATTGTAATAAAAGGTGCTCGTGAGCACAATTTAAAAAATATTAATTTATCATTTTTACGTGATAAATTTGTAGTAATTACTGGTCTTTCCGGTTCAGGTAAATCTAGTTTAGCTTTTGATACGCTTTATGCCGAAGGTCAGCGACGTTATGTAGAATGTCTATCTCCTTATGCTCGTCAATTTTTAGGAATGCTACGCAAACCAGATGTAGATATTATCGAAGGTCTATCCCCTGCTATTTCTATAGAACAAAAGTCGATTTCATATAATCCTCGCTCTACTGTCGGCACTGTAACAGAAATTTATGATTATTTGAGATTACTTTTTTCTAAAATTGGGACTCAATATTGTGTGAAATGTAATGTACCAGTCCAACACAAAGCATTAGACCAAATTGTTGACGAGATCTTAGAAAAATACAAAGATAAAAGAATTATTATTCTAGCCCCTATTGTAAAAGGACGTAAAGGACATTATCGCGAACTCTTTGAACAATTAATGAAAAGAGGTTTTACAAAGGTTCGTGTTGATAATGAAATTGTAAGTATTACAGAAGGAATGCAGCTCAATAGATATGCTGTTCATAATATTGATTTAGTTGTTGATAGATGTACTGTAAATAAAGATTATGAGCAACGCATAACTGAAAGTATGGAATTGTCAATTAATAGAGGAGAAGGAACTGCTCTAATTTTAGTAGAAAATAACGGTGATTATAAAGAAGTTCTTTATAGTACATCTTATAATTGTCCAATTTGTGGTGAATCGTATGAATCGCCCTCTCCTAATACTTTTTCCTTTAATTCACCTTATGGAGCTTGTCCTCAATGTGAAGGGCTTGGAGAAATTAAAGGATTTGATTTAGATTATGTGATTCCTGATAAAAATATTTCTATTGCTGATGGTGGTATTGCTCCAATTGGTAAAGACAGAGAAATGTGGCTCTGGCAACAAGTAAAAAGCTTTTGTGAATTAAATGATATTGATATTAATATTCCAATTAAAGATATAAATGAAGAGAAAATAAAATTATTATTATATGGAAATAAGAAAAATGATACAGTAAAAGTCCCACATAAATTAAGCAATCAAAAAACTGTATATTATTATCAAAAATTTATTGGAATAATAAATAGCTTAAGTCATCATTTTAATAACACTACTTCTGCGGCAATAGCTAATACCTATGAACAATATATGTCCTCAAAAACTTGTTCACTTTGCGATGGTGGCAGATTGAAGCCCTCGAGTCTAGCTATTTTAATTAATGAAAAATCTATCCGCGATAGTGTAATTATGGATATTGACCATTTACATAAGTATTATAGCAATTTACCAAACCATTTAAACGCAAGACAACGTGCTATTTCAAACCCAATTATTAAGGAAATTGTAGATAGATTAAGTTTCTTGCAGAATGTAGGGTTATCGTACTTGACAATGAATCGTCCTATTCGAACTCTCTCTGGAGGTGAGTCTCAGAGAATTAGATTAGCTTCGCAAATTGGAACAGAACTCGGTGGAATTATGTATGTCTTAGATGAACCAAGCATTGGATTGCATCAACATGATAACGATAGATTAATCGAATCATTAAAACATTTAAGAGATATCGGTAATACTGTAATCGTCGTAGAACATGATAAATCAACAATGCTTGCAGCAGATATAATTATAGATTTAGGTCCCCGTGCAGGAATACACGGAGGAGAATTAATTATTAATAGTCCTAAAGAAGACTTAAAAAAATTACCAAAAAAAATAATAAACAACTCTCTAACTGCTCAATATCTACTTGATATTAAGAAAATAGATTACAATAAAAATAGAAGAGAAGGCAATGGAAAATTTCTCAAAATTATTGGTGCAAGTGGAAATAATTTAAAGGATGTAGATTTAACAATCCCTTTAGGAAAATTTATTTGCATTACTGGTAAATCCGGATCCGGGAAATCATCTCTAATAAATGATACTCTATATCCAATTTTATCGCAACATTTTTATAAATCAGCTGTTTATCCTTTACCATATAAAAAAATTGAAGGAATAGAAAATGTCGATAAAGTTATTGAAATTAATCAATCACCTATAGGACGTACACCTCGTTCAAATCCTGTTACATATACTGGTGTTTTCACAAATATACGCGATTTTTATGCAATGCTACCCGAATCTAAAATGAGAGGATATAAAACTGGTAGATTTTCATTTAATGTTAAAGGCGGCAGATGTGAAGAGTGCGAAGGTGGTGGAATAAAGAAAATTGAAATGAATTTCTTACCTGATGTTTATATACCGTGCGATGTATGCAATGGAAAACATTATAATGAAGAAACTTTGCAAGTGAAATACAAAGGAAATTCAATCGCTGATGTCCTTGAAATGACTATTGAAGAAGCAACAATATTTTTCAAAGATATACCTAAAATACAAAAGAAATTAGAAGTAATGCTCGATGTAGGCTTGGGATATATTAAATTAGGACAACAAGCCCCTACTCTTTCAGGTGGCGAAGCTCAAAGAGTAAAATTAGCTACTGAGCTTTCTAAAATAAATACTGGAAATACAATTTATCTTTTAGATGAACCTACTACTGGACTCCATTTCGAAGATATTAACATACTTCTTAATATGCTAAACAAATTAGCTGATAAAGGTTCTACAATAATTGTCATTGAACATAACTTAGATGTAATTAAATCTGCAGACTGGATAATAGATTTAGGACCTGGAGGAGGCGAAGCTGGAGGCGAAATTGTAGCTGAAGGGACTCCAGAAGAATTAGCCAATAACAGAAAGAGCTTAACAGGTAAATATCTGAAAAAAGAATTAAATTAAAAAAAAATAGCTTCTATTTTCATAGAAGCTAAGTAATATACTATTTTAGTATATAAAGGTGTTATATTATGAAAAAACTTTTTATATAATGGAAGTAATAATTAATTTGTTTATAAAATAATAAATTATTCTTCAATTTATTCTTCAGTACTTTCAGTTTCTGCAGTTGATTCTGTGCTAGTTTCTGCTGCATCTGCAGTGGCAGTACGAGCTTTCACTACTTGAACTACAGTAGTAGATTTAGGTAAAATAAATTCAAATTTATCATCAAGTAGATGTTCAATTTGGATTACCTGCCCCAAACCTAATTTAGAAATATCTACGTGTAATTTAGTAGGTAAATCAGCTGGCAAGCATTTAATTTTTAATTTATGCAGATTTTGTTGTAGAACGCCACCTTGACGTACTCCAATTGAAGAACCAGTAATTGAAATAGGCACTTCAAAAATAATTTTTTCGTCATCTTTATAACCTAATAAATCAAAATGAATTAATTTATCAGTTACTGGACAGAATTTCATTTCCTTAATAAAGCAACTTTGATTTCCTCCCTGCCCTTCGATATTTAAATCAACTAATTTAGCTTCATTAGTATAAATCAATGATTTCATATCTACTGGATTAGCAGAAATGGAGATTGGCTCTTTACCATTCATATAAAATACGCCCGGAATTTCACCATTACGTCTAATTGCTTTTGCGGCTTTTTTCCCTGTTTGGCGAAGTTTAGTATTTAGAGCAACTTTATCCATTGTTTTTAAATTCCTTATATTTTTATTTATTTTCTTATCTATTTTAAATTAATTAGAGAAATTAAGTGTTTCTTATCTCTCTATATCAAATAATGTGCTAATTGAGCGGTTATCGTGAGTACGCAAAATTGCTTCGCCGAGCAATACAGAGACAGTAACCACTTTGATTTTCTCTGAAGCTCTTTTTAGTGGAATAGTGTCTGTTACATACATTGTATCAATAGACTTACTATTTTCTAATCTTTCAAAAGCATTTCCAGAAAATACAGGATGAACACAAAGTCCATAAATATGCAATGCACCCTTTTCTTTTAGAGAATCTGCACATTGAATAAATGTATTTCCTGTATCAATCATATCATCTACGATAACTACATTTTTGCCTTCTACATCTCCCACAATATGAGTAATTTCAGCTACATTATGAGCGGGACGTCTTTTATCCACTAATAATAAGTCACCACCTAATCTTTTTGCATATGAGCGAGCTGTTTTAATTCCACCTACATCTGGAGCTGCAACGGTCAAATTTTCAATTTTTTTCTTATCTAATTTAGTAATTAATGCTGGCGATGCATACAAATGGTCTAAAGGTATATCGAAAAAACCTTGTATTTGTGATGAATGCAAGTCAACTGTGATAATTCTATCAGCTCCTGCCCGCACAAGCATATTAGCTACTAATTTAGCTGTGATTGCTACTCTTGGTTGATCTTTCCTATCTTGGCGTGCATAACCATAATATGGTATCACTGCTGTTACTCTTGAAGCAGATGCACGCTTTGCAGCATCAATCAATATTAACAATTCCATTAAATTATCAGATGGAGCGAATGTAGATTGAATAATAAATAAATCTACACCTCTTACATTTTCTTCATATTTTGCCCAAATTTCGCCATCACTAAAATTAGTAATGCTTACTTGCAATAAGTCGATACCGAGGCTTGCAGCTACTTTTTTTGACAATTCAGGATTTGACCTACCTGAAACTATTTTAAAATCTGCCATTGTAGATGATTCCAGAAGAAACTGATAATTAATTTACATATATAAATATAAAAAAGCTGGGATGGCAGGGATCGAACCTGCGAATGTCGCCTCCAAAGGGCGATGCCTTACCACTTGGCTACATCCCAATCTTCTATTCCGTTAGCAAACTTACCTTTAAAAAGTTACATTTATCTTAATAAGAATTATAACGGACTTCAAAATTAACATTTTTTTGTATAATACACAAATATTTTTTTTATCAAATAATAATAATTCTAAATTTTCTACGTCGTACAATTGTATGTAATAATTATTCTATAGTATTTTTTTGCTAAAAATCTTGTATTATATTAATTATTATTTCATTTTGAAATTAAGAAAATAAAAATGAATCAATTATTTCACGATATTATTAAAAAATTCAATTTTGATGGATATAAGCTAATTCCTGCCAATAAAATTGTCGTTTCTCAAAGAGTTAGAATAAAATGTTCATTCGGTTGTGAAAATTATGGAAGTGGTTCATGCCCACCAAATGTCCCAACGATTGCTGAATGCAGAGAATTTTTCAATGAATATTCTAATGCTATTATTATTAGAATATTAATTAACATTAATCAAAATAGTGATAACATAAATAAAAATCGTAATGACGTTGATTTAACTAATGTTAAATTACTCGAATTAGAAAAGGAATTTTTTAAAGCTGGATATCCTTTTGCATTTGTATTTTATCACTCAAATTGCTCTAAAAAGAACATAATAGAGCATAAATGCGATAGTAGGATTAATTGCAGTCATAAGTCTGATTGCAGACCTTGCCCAACTTCATTTGGAGTTGATATGTATTCTACATTAAAAAAAAATAATATCGATATTGTTGCATTAGAACCAAATTCTGAATATTACTATAAATATTCTATATTATTAATTGATTAATCTTATTAATTGTATTTAAAAATCAATTTTAATAATAACCATAATAAAATAATTACGTATAAAAATATTACTAATTACAAATTAATTAATTTTGTATGAAAATTTTAATATATAGTAAAAATATTAAATTCATTATTTAAAATTAATTCTTAATTTTGTAATTCATAATAATCATTGTAAAATATTAAATAACAAATAAATGGAGATATAAATGCGAAAATATCTTATTTCGGGAATTGTGCTAATATGTGGTGTAGTAGCAGGATTCTCTCTACAACCTGTAATTTCTAGTGATAATATCTTTGAAAATACAAAAAAATTCGATCGTGTGCTAAATACTGCAAATAGAAATTATTTGGAAGATATTGATGCTAAAAAATTAACTGAAGCTGCTATTCGTGCTATGCTAAATGAACTTGACCCCCATTCAGTATATATCACAGCTGAAGATATGAAAGGTGTGAATGAAGATTTCTCCGGTAGCTTCGAAGGTATCGGTGTCGAATTCGACATAGTAAATGATACTCTCACTGTAGCTACTCCTATTGCCGGGGGACCAAGCGATGAAGTTGGTATTCAATCTCGCGATAAAATTGTAAAAATTGATGGAATTGATGCTATTGGTATATCACGCGATTCAGTTCCAAAGAAATTAAGAGGTCCAAAGGGTACTGTAGTAAAATTAGATATTAAAAGATCTGGCGTTAAAGATATTCTGCATTTTTCGATTACTAGAGATAAAATTCCATTAAATTCTGTCGTTTCAAAATATGTTATTGAAGATACTGACATAGGAGTAATTGGGATCAATAGATTTATGGCTACTACTAATGATGAATTAAATCAAGCCTTAGAAGAACTTCAAGCACAAGGAATGAAAAAATTAATACTTGATTTGCGTATTAATCCTGGTGGATATTTAGACCAAGCATTTAGAATGGCTGATGAATTCTTAGGGCATGGAGATACTATTGTTTATACTATTGGTAAAAGACCAGAATTTAATGAAGCATATATTGCAAAAGACGGTGATAAATGGGAAGATATTCCTTTGATTGTGTTAATTGATGCTGGATCTGCATCTGCAAGCGAAATTGTTTCCGGTGCTATTCAAGATAGAGATAGAGGATTAGTCTTAGGCGTGACATCTTTTGGAAAAGGATTAGTACAAAGACAATATCCATTAGGTGATGGTTCTTCTTTCAGATTAACAATTTCTAAATATTATACTCCTTCCGGCAGATGTATCCAAAGAAAATACGAGGACAAAGACGACTACAGACATTTAGTCGGTAGATTAGATTTAGAAAATGGAAATTATATTGACAATGCTCTTAAGAAAATTAAAGATCAAGTGCATAAATTTAACGAAAAAGAAAAAAATGAAAAAGAAAAAATTAATATAGATTCTTTACCTATTTATAAAACTCGTATCGGCAGAGAAGTATTCGGTGCCGGTGGTATTACTCCCGATGTAATAGTTAAGTATGATACTATTACTCCTTTATACAGAGAAATTAGAAATAAGAATGCATATTACTTATATGTAGAAGATTATTTGAATAGTCATCCAGAATTCAAATCTAAATATCAAAATAATTTCAAGGATTTTTCTAAAAAATTCATTGTCGATGACAAAATCTTAAATGAATTTAAACAATTTGCTACAAAAAAGGAAATCAAATGGAATGACGAAGATGCTAAAAAGGATAAACTATTTATTCAAAATGCAATTAAATCCACTTTCGCCCGGTCAATTTGGGACAGAAACAAAGCATCACAAATATCATCTCAGGTAGACGTTCAAATTGTTGAGGCTATTAAATATTTCCCAGAAGCAATACGAATATCAAAAACTAAATAAAATTATATTATAATAAAATATAATGAAAAAGGCTACTTATAATAAATAAGTAGCCTTTGCTTTTATATTATTTGTTAATTAATTACATCGAACCTGCCATTGCAACACCAACTAATTTCTCAACGGTTTTAATTAATGTCAAGAATGAATTTTGATTATGCTTTTTAAATTTTATAGAAGATTTACCTGATTTGCCAGATTTATCTTGCTCAAAAATTATAACATCAAAAATATTAAAAGCATCTACAATAGGTTTGTAAGTAGCATCAGAAAATAGTTTAGCTTTTAGTACTGGAGGGAAAGTATCGAAATTGATATTCATATAACCAAAATTACCTTTTTTAAGCTGAGAAGCATAAGTTGAGGTAGTTAAATTTTCTGGTAAAGAACTTGTTTCTACAGCTTTTAAAGTATTAATATCATTTGAAATCATAATAATATTATTTGCATTAATACAATATAATTTTATTTTTTCTTCGCTTTTATTTGGTAATTCATAATAATTGCCAACTTTAATAAGCTTTTCTTTAGCTTCTTGATTTAGTGATTCAATTATATTATTATCTTTTGTACCAAGTGCTATTGCAAAAACAGGAATATCATTCATTGGAATAGGAAGAGATGAAAATTCATCTAATGAACTAGGATTTTCCATAAAATCAGTAATAGACATAACTACTTCACCATCGAATCTATCGCTATATTTAGACATAATTTCTATTACTTTTGCTACTGAATTAGTAGTATCATTTTTATCAAATAACTTCTCAGACATAGTTTTATATGATTTTAAAGCCTCTGCTGGATCAACTGAAGCAGCGTATGCTGCAAAAGAATTTTTTGGAAATATTTTTAATAATTTATCACTGATTTCACCTTTGAATAATTTCTCTAGATTGATTAATTTATTTAATTCATCAGATAATTTTGTATCATTAGTGAGATTAATTTCATCATTATTAAATTCTGCAAACATAGTTCCATATGTATCTTTATAAAGTTCAATAGCTTTATCCTGCGCAAACTGAGGTTGACCTTGAGTAAAAGTTTTTGCTTTATCAAATGATGATTTCATTAATTTTCCGTAATCAATTAGGAATGAAATATCTTTTTTACCATCATTAAATTCTTTATACATTGGATTAGCTGTAATTGAATTTTCATTTGTCAGAGTCGCGAATTTTTTAAAATCTGTTTCTACCTGTTGCTTATTTTGCTTTTTGATACCAATCAAGGCATATAATACGTTATCATCCCATGCTAATAGAGTATTTTCTTCTCCTACACCTAAGAATTTATCAATTTTACGAGGCTCTTTAGCTTCAGCACCCTGAGCTCTGTTTTTCTTGAGAAATTCATTAAATTTGTTTTTATCTTTTACTGGAGCGAGAAATCCGAAGTAATCATCATTAATAAACATATAAATTTCGCTCTTTGCATCTAATCCTGTAGCGTCAGAATCAGTGATTATTGCTCTTACATATTTCTCCACATCCGAAGCGAAAGCACCTAATAAAGACATCATTTGAGTATACAATTGAGATTTGTCAAAATCCTTTAGCTGTCCTTTTTCGTGCAATTTACCTAAATTCATATCAAGTAAGAGATATGAGTCTTTAGGAATCATTTTGGTCATTTCTGCTTCTTTTTGGCCAGAGCATGATAAAATAAGTATTGTAGCTATAATTAAGCCAATACTTAGAAATAAGTTAATACGTCTCATTATAAAACCCTATATATAGTAAAAATTCAGTTGTTTATCGATTATTTATATTTTGAATATTTCCTTGTTTTAGATCAATCTCACTTTTATTTTTATAAAACGTATAAATAAATAAAATTATTTTAATTATAACATTTTAATATTTAAATCGTTCTTAACACATTATTAACAATTTATTCATAAATTCTTAACTTTTTTAAGATGACAATTTCTAAATATAATTTACTCAGTATATTAGAAGAGCATAAGAACAATTTTTTTCAATCTGCTAAAGTAGCTCTAACAGACCCAGTAGGAAAGAATCTTAAAAAATATAGAGTATCTGTAAGAAAATTAATAGCTTTTAATCATTTCATTCTATTAATTTCAGGAGGTGGATATTACAAAGTAATTGAAAAAGAATTAAAAAAAATTATTAAAGATTTTAATCCAATTAGAGATAATCAAGTCCTGCTAAAAATTGTAAATCTATCTATTAGCAAAAACAAGAAATTAGAAAATTTAAAATCTTACCTCGAGCATTCGGATAATAGCTTATTAGACTCTAATATTTATTTTAAAATCTCTAAGCAATTTCAAGTAATTTCTACATTATTGATATGGCAAAAATTCTATATTACTACGAACTTTCCAGATAATGAAGTTATAGAAAATAATATTGATAATACTTACAAGCAATTAGAAAATAATTTAAACATTGGATTCCATAATGTAAATAGAACTGATGGTAAATCTATTCATAAATTGAGAATAGCTATAAAGAAATTTAGATATATTGACCAAATTGCAGAAAAATTCTATAATAAAAAATCTAAATATAGTAATATAGAGGAATTACAAGAAATAATGGGGCAAATCCAAGATATTAACGTTTTGCAAAAATCTATCATGGATTACATGGACTCCAATCAAAAAATCTCAGATAACTCCGTAGAAAACTATTACGAGGAGATAGAACAGCAAAAAGAAGAAAAGATAGAAGAAATGATGATCCAAATTAGAAAAAATTTAAATATAGGATAAGTTTTTTAAAAAAAATTCTATTTATATTAACTTCGCTTTCTATAAGTTAATATTGCTAATCCATTCATTATTACAACAAATATTCCTAGAATTAATAATAAATTACTTATTTCTGAAAATTTTGCTCCTTTAATAATTATTGCCCTCGATGCTTCAATAAAATATGTAATTGGTAGCGAATAAGAAATAGTTTGAGCCCAAGATGGCATACTATCTATTGATGTAAAGAGTCCACTCATTAAAAGTAATATCATTACAAAAAAGTAATTTACAAACATTGCTTGCTGTTGTGTATGAGCTAGTGCCGATATAATAAGCCCAAGCCCTAAAATAGAAAGTATATATACATTAGCATATAATAGCAATAATCCTACATTGCCCAAAATTGGAATCCCATATAAATACACCATTATAAGTAATCCAACAATAAAAACGATGTTACTTATTGCCCAAAATGGTACCATTTTCCCAATTATAAACTGCCATTTTTTAATTGGTGTAACGTTAATTTGCTCAATTGTACCAATTTCTTTTTCTTTTACGATATTAAGAGCTGTCAAAAATCCAGCAACTACCGTAAGCAAAAGTACTAATATGGCAGGCACCATAAAATTCTTATAATCTCCCTCTTGATTAAACCACACAGATGATCGCACATCTATTGAATTTGAAAGAGAGCTTTCTATTTGTGGATACCACTCTAATACAATTTGTTGATTAAAGTCTTTGATTATCATATTTAAATAATAAGTACCTAACATTGCCTTTACACCATTTATTGCATTTGCAGTTGCAGACAATTGATTACCATTATCCCTGATTAAATTCCTCTCAAAATTAGCTGGAATTGTCAAAATAACATCAACTTTATTCATTTGTAAATCTTGAATTGCATCTTTATACGAATCATAATAGCTATATAAATTAAATGATTCCGATGCTGAAAATAGCGAAATTAAATCTCTAGAATATGTGCTTTTATCTAAATCAACTATTGAAATTGATACATGTCTTACGTCCAAATCAATAGCCCAAGGCAAAATAAGCATTTGCAAAATTGGTACAGCAAAAATAATCGCTACTATCATTTTATCTCTGAGTACTTGCTTAAACTCTTTTTGTATTAAGATTAAAATTTTTCTCATTTATCGCTGCCCAATCCTTATTGCATTCTCTTTTTAAATTTCAACAAACTCAATGCCGTCAAAGTAATCGTCATACCACCCAAAATTGCTGTTTCTTTCCAAATTGAAGCAAATCCAACTCCTTTTAGCATTATATCCTTCACAACAATAAAATACCATTTTGCAGGTACAATATTAGCAAGCCATTGATAAAAAGTTGGCATATTTTCTAATGGAAATATAAAGCCAGTAAATAGTATTGTAGGCAAAAGCATTCCCATCATAGAAAGTAACATTGCTACTGCTTGAGTCTCTGCAATGCTTGAAAATAGCAAACCAAACGTTAGACAAGTTAAAATAAACAACATGCTTTCCGCCATTAGTAGAAATACACTACCTTTAAGTGGGACTCCTAAAATATATTTACTCATAAGTAAAATAATAATTAGATTTGCAAAAGAAAGAACAAAGTAAGGCAATGCCTTAGAAATTAATACTAAAATAGGTCTAAGCGGAGAAACTAAAAGCACTTCAAAAGAACCAAATTCCTTTTCTCTAACTACCGATACTGCTGTCAATGTTGTACAAACTATCATCATTACCATTGCAATCACTCCGGGAATAAACATCATTGAACCATTTAGTTCTGGATTATAGAGCATTGCAACTTCTACATCAATTGTAAATGGCATTTTAGTACCATTTTTATTTAATTCCGTTAATTGATAATCGCCAATTATAGCATTAATATAATTAATTATTGTTTTAGCAATATTTGGGTCTGTACCTTCAGTAATTAATTGCACAGTATTATCTTTGCCGGTCGCTCTGCCGAAATTTTCTGGGAATATAACTACAGCTTTTATTTTACCTTGTTTTATGTAGGTTTCAACATTTTCTGCATTATGTTCAGCCATTTTAATTGTAAAAAATGGGCTAGCTTCAATTTTATCAGTAATTTCTTTAGATTCAATTGATGATGCTTGGTTTACAACCATAATGTTTGCATTTTTTAACTCATTTGTGAGAGCAAAACCAAAAAGTAAAATTTGTACAGCAGGAAGAGCAAACATTACAAGTAGAGTTCTTTTATCTCTAAAAACATGATAAAATTCTTTACGAATAAAGGCTCCAAATTGCTTGAATATTTTTGTATTATTTTTCTTTTTATGATGCATTGTTTTGATTAATTACTTTTGTGATTATTCATTTACTCAATTCTCTTAGCACTATGAGCAAGATGATAGAAAACTTCATTAACATCATTTGCTTTATATTTATTTTTTAGTTCCGCAGGAGACCCCATTGCAGCAATTTTCCCATCTACCATTAATGAAATTCTATTGCAGTATTCAGCTTCATCCATATAATGAGTAGTAACAAAGACAGTAATCCCCTTATTTGAAGCATCATAGATCAAATCCCAAAATTGTCTACGTGTAATTGGATCTACGCCACTTGTAGGTTCATCTAAAAATACAATTTTTGGAATATGGAAAATAGCTACAGAAAAAGCTAATTTTTGTTTCCAACCTAAAGGTAAAGAACCAACAAGTTTATTAGCTTCATTCTGCAAATTCAGAGTTTCAAGTAAAGTAAAAGTTCTTTCTTTATTTTCTTTTGGTTTCACACCATATATTGTTCCATAAAATTTAATATTTTCTACAACTGTAAGATCCTCATAAAGTGAGAATTTTTGACTCATATATCCAATATTATTTTTTATTTTCTCCTGCTCTTTATATACATCATAACCAGCTACATAAGCAGTACCGGAAGTAGGTTTAATTAATCCTGATAAAATCCTCATTGCTGTAGTCTTGCCAGCCCCATTTGCACCTAAGAAACCAAATATCTCACCTTTCTCGACATTAAATGATATATTATTTACAGCAGTAAAATCACCGAATTTCTTCGTAAGATTTTCTGCATAAATAGCATACTTATCAGTTATATTTACTCCATCGACTATAAGTTCTTTATGCTTCATTAATCCCTCTATTGTGTTGCGAAATTACTCTAATTTCTTCGATAAAACAATCCTCAATATTAGGATCAATTTTTTTTATATCAATTTCTTTAAAATCATTTTGAACTAAATATTCTTTCAATTGATTTTCATCTCCATTTAAAACAACATGAGCATATTCACCGAAAGCATAACTATTAATCGTTTTAGGAAATTTTTCTAAAGCTTTTAGCAATAGGTAGGTTTTTTCTGATTTCACAGCAAATAAATTTTGCTTATAATTGGTAATTATATTTTCTGGGGATTCTATATTTAAAATATGTCCATTATCGATGAAGGCAATTCTATCACATTTAGTAGCTTCGTCCATATAAGGAGTAGAAACAAATATTGTAATACCTTCTCTCCCAAGCTTTTTTAACATATTCCACAAATCTACTCGCGATACAGGATCAATTCCTGTAGTTGGTTCATCTAAAAATAGTAATTTTGGTTTATGAATTAAAGCACAGCTTAGAGCAAGTTTTTGTTTCATACCTCCGGATAAATTTCCTGCTCTCCTATTTTTAAATGGTTCAATTTGTTCATAAATATCTTTAATCAAATGATAATTTTCTTCAATAGTAGTATCAAAAAGAGTAGCAAAAAATTGTAAATTTTCTTTTACAGTTAAGTCAGAATATAATGAAAATCTTCCAGGCATATAGCCTACCGATTCTCTAATTGCCTCAAAATCTTCGACTATGTCGTAACCTAATACCTTTGCATTGCCTTTATCAGGAGTAAGCAGAGTAGTAAGTAATCTAAATAAAGTAGTTTTGCCAGCTCCATCGGGTCCAATTAAACCAAATATCTCACTCTCTTCGACAGCCAAGTTAATATTGTCTAAAGCAATTACTTTTCCTTTATTATAAGTCTTAGTAAGATTATTAATTTCGATTATTTTCATTTGATTAATAGTAAAATAATTTGAAGATTTTATGGAATTAATACTTCGCCGTACATTCCTATTTTTAAATAACCATCATTTTTTACTTTTACTTTTATTTCATAAACTAGATTTTGTCTTTCATTCTTTGTTTGAATTGTCTTAGGAGTAAATTCTGCTTTATTAGCAATTTTCTCGATTTCGCCATTAAAATCTTTATATTCATTTTCGCTTACATCGATTCGAACTTTTACTTTTTGACCAATTTTCACTTTTGCTAATTGCTCTCCGGTTAAATATGCTTTTAAAGTCATATTGCTTAAGTCAGCTATTTTATATAGTGGCTTTCCGACCGTAGTTATTTCCATAGCTTCAGCATATTTAATTAAAATTGTTCCATTTAAAGGGTTGATGATTGTATATTTACTTATTTGCTCGCTTAATTGATTCATTTGAATTTTAAGCGGAACAGTTTCACGAGAAATACTTGAACTGCTTAATTCTAATGCAGTTTTTTGTGCTTCAATCTGATTATTTAGCACTTTAATTTGATTTTCAATGTCATCTAATTGCTTTTGAGTAGCTGCATCAGCTGCCACTAGTTTTTTTACTCTTTCTCTATCTTGCTCAGCATAAGCTATTTGCGTCCTTAGTGTAGCTAATTGAGAATTAATATCTGGTTTTCTACTTGAAATAGCAGCACTTTGAGCTTTGACTTGCTTTTTCATCAAAGTTAAATTAGTACTATCGATAAAACCAACTACTGCTCCTTCTTCAATAGTTTGTCCTTCTTCAATATTTAATTCTTTAATTACCCCATTTGCTTCTGAGGAAATTATAATTTCTGTAGCTTCAAAGCTTCCGGAAGCATAATTATTTTCTTCTTCTTGACCGCAAGCAATCATTATAAGCGGACATATTATTGCAATTAATATCTTTTTCATTTTATTTTCCTATTGTAATTTTATTCTTATATTGTATAAGTAGTGATTTCAATTTATGTAATGTTTTATTTAATTTAGCTATTTCTTCAGCATTTAATTCTTTAATGTAATCATTAGAATTAATCACTCCATTTTCGAGCTGAGCTGAAGCTACTTGCTTAATCGAAGACCTTAAGCCTATTAATTCATCATCTTTTTCTAATAGTAATTTATATTTATTTAGAGCTTCTTCTTGACGAATAATTTCTAATTTAGTATTAAAAATGAAAGTCTCTTTCATTACTTCATTGCTTTGTTTGTTAATATTAATTAACTCATAATCACGCGATTGATTATAAAAACCTGTAATTGGAATATTTAAATTTACTCCTGTTATATAATACCAACCCGGATTTTCGTTAAATAGATTTAAGGTAGGATTACCATATCCTCCTTGAAAAAATGCGAATAATTTAGGTAAATTTTTTGCTAATATCATTCCCTTTTGTGCATCAAGAGCAGAGCTTTGTTCCTTAAACATTTCTATTTCAGGTCTTTGAATGTCTTTTGACAAAGGAATTTCTTCTGGGTTAATTAGCGTTACATTATCATTTAGCTCTTTGCCTATTAAATCACTTAATAAATAAATACTTGATTTTATTTCAGAATTAAGTTCTAATTGATTTTGCTCTAATTTTAGGATTTCTGCTTTTAAAATATTCACATTACTTTTGAGAGCAACTCCATTGTCGACTTGCGATTGTATCTTTTTTACCATTAGATGCAAATCGCTTTTTGATAATTCAATTATCTCATTTTGCTGCTGAAGCATTATTATCCCAAAATATAGTTCAGTTATTTTCTCTTTAATTTTATATAATTCAACATCAAGTTTTTTTTCTTCTAATCGATTATTTGCTTCAATTAATTTATTTTGATTAGATATAATCCCACCATCATATATTACTTGATTAATCTCCGCAATTGATTTATATTGGAACTTATCGGGCGATGGTAGGTTTATTCCCGGAAAATTCAGGTCAATATGTGGTACTTCCGATTGATAAGTAGCTTGAGTTATAATATTTATTTTAGGGAAATAACCTGATGTAGCATTAGATAAATTTTTATCTTTTGCCTGATGAAGTAAATTTCTTTGTTTATTTAACGGATAATTTTTCTCTGCTAATTGGTAACATTCATCAATAGTTATCGACTGAGAAAATACATCAATCGAAGCAAAAGAAAGTAATATTACGCATAAACTAATTATTCTATTCATTTTTATTTATTTAATTTGTGGATTAATTAATGCAAGACTTTTTACTAATTGTGAAACTATTCCCTTTTGAGTTTTTATCAAAGCAGAAAATTCATTTTGATCAATGATACTTGAAGAAACAAAAATCGGTTTACTAATAAATGGAAAAATAATTATCCCAATAAAATTCATCATAATATGATAATTACTCAAATTTGGATTCAATTCATTTAAATATTTCACAATATCTTTATTTTCAAATATTACCTTTAGTCTATTTACAATTTTTGAATTTATGTTCTCCTGCCTTAACTCATTAATTACAAATAAAGGTAATTCCGGTACTTTTAGTAATAAATCAAAATACTTATCGACAACTTCATCAATTTTTTCAATTAAAGAAGTATCTTTTTTTGCTAATATTGGTATTATAGTTCCAAATAATTCATCTATCTTTTCCTCCATTATAATCTTGAAAAGAGTATCTTTACTGCGATAATAATAATTAACTAATGCTAAATTAATACCTGCTTCTTCCGCAATATCGCGAGTACGAGCACCTGAATATCCTTTCTCTATGAATATCTTTCGTGCTGCTATTTTAATTTTATCCTGTGTGCTAATACCCATTTTATATATTATAAGTTAATTTTTCAAAATATTAAACGTATGTATAAAACGTTTATTTTAATCATTTGTTTAATTTTTTATTTTTTTGGTAAATTTCCTTTATCTAAATAAAAAAACCCACTATCAAGGGACAGTGGGTTTATCTAACTAACTTAAAGAATTAATTTTAGTTATTTCTTTTCAGGCATTGCTAAAATTTCAACAATTTTATTTGTATTTATATATTTTTTAGCAGTTGCTTGTAAATCTTTTGCAGTCATTGCATTAATTACTTTGTCTGATTCAATAATGCCCATTGGGTCTTCATTATTACGAGCTTTTGCAACCAAACTACCCATCCAATAATTATTATTAATTAAATTAATATCTCTTTCATTTAAAAGTGCTTTTTTCACTTTATCTGTAGCAACTTCATCAGGTTTAGATTTATATGAATTAATTAAATCGATTACTGCTTTTTTCACTTTATCAACTTCTTTAGGATTAAGTACCATATCAATATTAATTGCATATTGACCTGTAGGAATATTTTGGAATTGTACCCAAAGGCTTGGAGAATAAGTAGCAGATAATTTTTCTCTAATAGTTTCAATTAATCTTATTTCTAATGCATCAACTACAGCGCTAAGAAGCATTCTATTTTTAGGAGTAGCATCTATATTTCCTGACATTGTCATGCGAATGTGAGCTTTATCGTCATCGCCTTTATATATCATTGTTTTTGATGCTTTTGTTGGATATCCAGTTTTTAAATCTTTATAATTTTCTTTTTGACCTTTTGGAACAGAACCAATATATTTTGCAAAATATTGTTTTACAGTCGCAGGGTCAAAATCACCAACTACTACATAAGTGAAATCACCTAAATTAGAAAATCTATCTTTAAATATTTGCATACCTCTATCATAATTTGCTTTATTTAAGAAATCCATTGTAAAAGGTTGCGAACGGAAATGATGATTACCTAAAATGAATGTAACTGAATCTCTATAAATATCATCTTGAGTCTGACCTTTGCTTAATAATTGAGGTTTTATTCTTTCTACAAAATTATTATATCCATCTTTATCCATTCTTACATCTGAAGAAAATAAATTAACTATTTGGAATAAATATTCCAAGTCTTTTGTAGATGATTGTCCTGAGAAACCCTCGAAGTAATCATTTATATAAGGATTTACTCCAACTATTTTACCAGCTAATACTTTATCAAAATCAGTCTTAGAAAATTCAGATATTCCGCTTTCGCTTACCATTGCAGTAGCAAGATCTGCAGAGAAATAATCTTCATTACTATATAGTGAATTACCGCCCCAGCTATATGCACCAAATAACACTTCATTATCTTTGAAATTTGTTTTCTTTAAGATTACTTTAGCACCATTTGATAATTCAAAAGTCTCAGTGCCTAATTTATCATTTTTCGCTTCATTTTCAATTTTACCAATATTTGTAATTACTTTATTGAATAACGGTTTATCAATAGTTGTTTCGACTTTAGCAGCTAATTGAGTATTCATAGTTTTATTATACATTGTTAGCATATCGGAATTTTGCAATTTAGAAGCATCATCTTTTTCTGGTAAATTGACTGTAATTACAGTATTTTCTGCAGTTAAATAGTCATTTCCAACAGCAGCTATTTCTTCAGGAGTTACTTCAGCGAGAATTTGCTTAATAAATTCATAATCAAAATCTACACCACCCATTGATTTTCCATCAGCAAAATAACTAGTTAGTTCATTTACGTAGCTATCATGTTTTGTAGTATTTTTTTTGGATAACATATCTTCAAGCATTGCACTATATTCAGTTTTAGCTCTTTCTAATTCTGCAGGGTTAATACCGTGTTGCTTTATTCTTGCAACTTCAGTTAAAAATCCTTCTACAGCTTTTTGTAGTCCACCATTTTTAGCTCTAATTGAACCAAAAAATGCATTTGTATTACCCATGAAATCGCCAGATCCGCCTCCAGCAGCAATAAATGGAGGATTAGGACCATTTGTAATTTCTTGAAGACGGTAATTTAATATCACATCATAAATTTGTTTCTTTAAAGTAAGGGCATAGCCTTGATATGTATTTTCGTTATGTTTAGGTAATTTAGTTATAATAGTAGCCATTTCGAAAGGCATTTCTTTATCGCTAACTATAGAAACTTTTGTATCTTTATGAGGAGTTAATCCAAATTTTTCTCTTGTACGATTATTTTTAGGATTTTTTAAGCCGCCAAAATATTCTTTAGTCAATTTTTCAATTTTATCTACATCAAAATCGCCTACAGCTACTAAAGCCATCAAATTTGGACGATACCAATCATCATAAAATCTGCGAATTTGTTCTGGTTTGAATGTACTTAAGAACGCAGTATCGCCTATCAAATTTCTTTTAGCATATTTAGAATTAAAGAACATTACTGGATAATGTTTTTCTTGCATACGGCTAAATACATTCATTCTTTGGCGCCATTCAGAAATAATTATTCCTCTTTCTTCATCAATATCTTTAGCATCCATTGTAACGTTTCCAGCCCAATCTGCTAAAATTTTAAAGGATTCTTTTACTAATTTTTCATCGCTAACTGGAATTGGTAATTCATACATTGTTCTGTCAAATCCTGTACTTGCATTAACATCTGCACCGAATCTGATACCAAATTTTTGTAATACATCTAACAATTCATTTTTTGGATAATTCTTAGTTCCATTAAAGCACATATGTTCAGTAAAATGTGCTAACCCGTTCTGGTCGTCATCTTCTTGAATTGCACCAGCATCAAGCACTAATCTGAAATGACCGTGCTTTTCTGGAGTTGAATTTTTTCTAATATAATATTTAAAGCCATTTGGCAATGTACCTATTCTAACATCCTTTGTTAATGGTATTTCTTTGTCAGAATTAAGGTCATATTTTGCCGATAGTGAAGCAACGCTAAATAGTAGCATAGCGATTACTATTGGTTTGAATGAATTTAATTTCATCAATGATTCCTTGTATTTATTTTTAATAAAGTATAAATTTTATTTTTCGTGGTTTGTTAATTAAGATTACTCAAATTGTCGCAAAAAGTTGCAAAACTAGTAATATTTTATTTGAAAAATTAATTTAATTTGCAAATATAACATTTATTTAGTAGATAATCTTGATAGATAGTTATTTCATTTATAATTAATTATTATCTGTTACATATAGAATTACTGATTTATATAAATACAGAATTGAAAAATCATTACAATATTTTTATATTACTTTACGCCTTAAACTTAATGTTTTATAACTAAAATAAAATTAATAATTTGAAATTAAAAAACAATATAATATTAATATTCAATGCACTTATATTATTTTGCTTCTGTACCTTATCATTAGTTTCTAACGACAAGGGAGTATATTTCGAAGCAACTGCATTCTCATCTGATTCTCTCGGTTTCCCTAGAATTGATGTAGCTGTAGCAGTAAATTATAGTGCATTAAAATTTGAAAGTGTTGATAATATATATTTATCGAAATATTCATCACGCATAACGATTAAAGATAGCAATGATGCAATTGTCGCTGAATCAAAACAATCAAGACAACTTAAAGCAAATTCTCTTTACGATTCTCAAGGTGGTAATGCAAATTTCGATTACTTTTTTAAATCATTTATTTTGCAACCCGGAAATTATAAAGTAAAATTAAATATTATTGATGATTTCACAAATAACGATTATGAAATTAACAGAAAAGTTTCTTTGCTTGATTTCGATAAATTTGATTTCTCGATGAGTGGTACTTTGCTTGTAAGTAGCATAGAACAGACTCAAAATGGATTTAATATTACCCCTTATCTATCTGATAATATTGCTCCTGTAATTAACTCTTTATTTACCGTTATAGAAATTTATAATAATGTAAAGAATCCATTAAATCAAATAGATAATGATACTATTAACTTTATTTATGTCCTATATAATCAAGATAGAAAAATAATTACTAAAAGTGATATAATTCAGAAAATTATCCCCAAAGGGAAAAGTGCTGCATATTTCTTAATTAAACCAATTAAAGGGCTAAAGCAAAACGAAAATTATATTTTAAGGACTTATGCCTTGCGTGATGGAGCCGATACAATTAGTTTTTCTAATTATATAATTGCTGCGTCTGAAAGAAGCATCGAATATAAAAGACAATTAGGTGGTGTGAGCTTAGAGAATATTGATTTAGCAATTGATCAAACATTCTATGCAGCTTCGTCTGACGATATGAAATATATGAGATCCGGAATTGATGAAGATGATAAGTTAGATAGATTTATTCAATTTTGGAAATCGTTTGATCCTTCACCAAATACAGAAAGAAACGAAGCATTTGATTTATACTTTAAAAGAATAGAATTAGCAAACGAAAGATATAAATTCTCCGGCGGAGAAGGCTGGAGAAGCGACCAAGGAGCTGCATCAATTGTATATGGTATGCCCGTAACTGTCGAAAGATCTAACCCAGATTATATGGGAAGAGTTTATGAGAGATGGAATTATCAAAATGGACGATCTCTTATATTTTTAGATAGAAATGGGTTTGGTGATTATAGATTAGTGCAACCAGCATATATAAGTGATAAATTTGTATTTGAATAAGGGATAATAATATGGAAAATTTGAAAAATATTTATTTAATAATTCCAGCTGGAGGAAGTGGGAAAAGAATGAATTCACCAATTCCTAAACAATTTATTGAAATTGATAATGTTCCAATTATTATTCATACACTTCGGAAATTTGACAAAATTAAAGAAATTAATAAAATCATTATTTCTATCGCTCCCGAAATAACCGAGGAATTAAAATCGTATATCCATAATTTTAATATAATCACCCCTACATATTACGTAGCAAATGGAGAATTTCGCCATATTTCTGTTTATAATGCTTTGGTTAGCGAGCATTGTAATAATGCTGATTATGTGCTTATCCATGATGCTGTAAGACCCAATATTAGCTCTAATTTAATTCATAATATAATAAACAGCTTATCTCAATATGATTCGGTGATACCAGTGGTCCCAGCAAAAGACACAATTAAAGAAGTAGATAAAGATAATTTTATAATTAGAACTCTTAATAGAGAAATATTAAGACAAGTACAGACCCCTCAAGCATTTAAATATGATATAATTTTAAAAGCATACAACCAAGCTATTACACAAAATGCAATTTTCACTGATGATTCTGCGATAGCTGAACTTGCCGGCGAAAAAGTTAAAGCAATTTTAGGTGAAGAAAGCAACATTAAAATTACTACTACTGAAGACTTAAAATCAATAAAATAATATTAAAAACAATATATTTAATTCTGAAAAATGAAAGTACTTAAATTCGGCGGAACTTCTGTTCAATTTCACGATAATATGAAGCAAGTGAAAAATATTATCTCTGATATGCAAAATGAACAACTATTGATTGTACTTTCTGCATGTCGCGGTACAACTGACAATTTATTAAAATTAGCCGAAGCATCTGCAAATAATCATTCAGATTTAATGCAAAGTTTATTTAATGAAATTAAAAATCATCATTTAGAGCTAATTACAAATTTAAAATTAGATAATGAGTTTAATGTGAATGTAATAAATGATGTTAATTCTATATTGAATCAAATTGAAAATATGTGTGAAGGCATTCGACTACTTAAGGAATTGACCATTCGCACTCGTGCTACTCTTGTAGCTAATGGCGAATTATTATCCACAGCCATTTTGTCGAATTATTTAAAATCTTGTGGAATTAATAATGTCCTATTGGATGCTCGAGAGATCATGAAATTATATTATAGTAATGCAGATTCTTTAGTTAATTTCGAAAAAACTAGTGAAAATATTAAAAAGGCTTTTACGCAGAATTTATATTCTGGATTTAATATCCAAATTATTCAAGGTTTTATTGGCTCCGACCCGATGAACAATACTGCAGTATTGTCGCGAGGTGGTTCAGATTATTCTGCAGCCGTATTCGGGGCTGAATTGCAAGCTGAAGAAATTCAAATTTGGACTGATGTCTCTGGGATTTTTAGTACAGACCCAAGATTTTTCTCTAATGCAAAAACAATTGAAAGAATGACATTTTCAGAGGTAAAGGAATTGTCAGCATTTGGAGCAAAAGTTCTACATCCAGACACAGTAAAACCTGCAATAGTTGCAAATATACCTGTTAGAGTATTAAATACTCATTCGCCACAAGAAAATGGAACTTTGCTTACAAATAATATCGAAGAAAGTATTTCGCAAATAGATGCAATTACGATGCTTAAATCGCTAAATATATTCTCTATAACTATTCCATCTGAAAGAGAAAGAAAATCAGAAGTAATACGAAAAATTTCTGAATGTATGAATCAAACGAGCGGAAATTACTTTCTTATTTCTCAAGGGATATCAGAAATTAAAATAATAACGGATAACATTTCGAGATTGTCTTCTACTTTCTCAAAAAATTATTTAACTTCAAATTTAAGCGATGTGGCAGTTTTATGCTTGGTCGGGAAAAATTTAACTTATTCATCAAATTCGAAATTACTTAATAATATTTCCAATATTATATTTAAATACAACATTGAAATGTTAGAAATAATTAATAATAATGCTATTTATATTGCAATGAATACTCTCGAAAATTCAAATTCATTATATGAAGAATTACATAATTTCATTATTAATTCAATTTAATTTTATTTCTATAAAAATATTTTTCTTTTTTTAATTCATTAAATAAATTTAATCTTATTTTTGTATTCAAATAATTAATAATTTGATAGTTGTAATAATTAATTCATAAATAGAAACGATACATAAATGAATATTAATAAATTCATATTTTCAATTTTGATTGCTGTTGTAATGCTATTAGTGGCATGTGATTTATTCAAATCAGATACTGATAGGTTCGTTGAAACTTATAGAAAGGTCTTGATTAACACTGAAATAAATGCCTATGATTCAGTAAAAGCAAGAAAGGAACTTTTGAAAATTTTAGATGAAGATGGTTATACATTAGAGACTTTCCAAGATCAATTTATGAAAATTGCAAAAGAAGATCCTGAAAATTTAACTAAAATTTTAGATACAATGAGGCAATCAATAGCGAAAGAGCTTATAGAAAAAAGAAATAAATAACGACAAATATCAATAAAAAAAATGAAAAACACTATAAAATACATATTTCTTACTATATTTATCTCTATATTTATACAAAGTTGCGAAAAAACTGTTACTGGAGTAAATCTACCGTATGAAGAAAAATTAGTTATTATGGCTTTATTAGAACCAGAAATCGATTCAGTTTTTATAAGCATAGAAAGGACTCTCCCACCTTTATCAGAATATCAATATGAATTAGCACAAATCGCAGATGCAGAAGCATATATTGAATGCAATGGTGAAAAAACTCCTTTAATATTTTCTCCATCTTATCAAAATATTAATTTTTATACAGCTAAATTAAAAGTGTTGCCAGGGAATCAGTATAATTTATTTGTAAAATGGAAAAATCTCTCAGCAAATGCCTCTACTATTATTCCTCAATTAGATGGTGATTCAATTATAAATATAAACAAATACTTAGATTCTACTTATATCGATAGGTATATGTGGGAAAATTATATATATAATATGATTTATGATATTGATTTTTTCACAAATCATAATTCAATATATAGGATAGCACATTATGATTCAACTTCTCCAATAAATACTTATTATGAGTATACAAAATATTTTGTTAAAGCAAATTCAAATATCAAATTTAAATATGTTATTTCACTACAAAATGCTAATTCTACATTCAAAGAAGAAGATAATCTTTTCCAGCTTATCGAATATGATTATCAATATTTGAAATATTATGAATCAAGAGATGAGGGAGATTTATCTGATAACCCATTTTCTACAAGTGGACAAAATATAAAAGGCAATATACAAGGTAATGGAATTGGTTATTTCTTTAGTTTGAATAGATATGAAATTGACCTTAAAAATAAAAAATTAATCGAATCTGATAAGAAAATCAACATGGGACGTAATGATTTAGTAAAATAAATCTATTTCTCATTTTGAATATAAATCTTTTCTAATTCCTTAATAATACTTCCTGCATAATAATCATAAAGATTGTTGTTCAGGATTTTCTTTTTACCATTTTCAGCAATCACCTCAGCATCATTAGAGTTTTCTAAAAAGTATTTGGCTAAAAGGATTGCTTCTTCTAGTGAATTATAGCAAAAATAATCTTTTCCTTTAATAAGATTTTTATTGTTAAATTCAGCTTTGTCAATCAGCTTTTCAGTAATTAATAATACCCCACAACCTAAAATATTTTCAATTGTAATTTCTGGATTAATACTATTTAAATTTTCTATACTTGATGTAATAATTATTTTACTATCGGAAATCAATGAAAATAAATATTGTGAAAATACATTTTCATTTATTTCATTTGCTAATTGCGAGTTTTCTATCTGTTTAAAATCACTAATATTTATTTTACATTCAAGATTATTTTTGGCAAAATTAATTAATTCTTTCTCATTTTCGCTGCAAAACACTTGGACAATAGGATCACGTAAATCAAAATCTTTAGGTGATGAATTACATCTGGAATCGAACAAATTGGGTAATTTTATAATATGATTATGATTTATTAACTTAACTGAATCTGACTCATCAGAAGTAAATATAACATCAATTTTGTTCAAAATGGAGTCTGGTAAAGTATTCTTAGATAAATTATTTATATACACAGAAAGTATACCAGCATATTTTGAAATTTCTGTAATCTCTTCTATCGAAAAGTTATTTGGTTCAATCAAAAAGATTACATCCGGAGAGAAATCTTTAATTTGATTTTCAAATTTGTTTTCTGAAGCATCAGTATAACCATTTTCAATAAGCCAAGCATAGTGCAATTCCTCACAATTATAAATAATATTTTCTACTTTGCAACCATGATTTAAGAATTTAGCTGAGAAATAATCGCTATATAAATGCTGTGTAGAGAGAATGTAAGCAATTTGTTCAGAATATTTAAGTGAGCCTAAAAATACATCTTTATATAAATCTTTTAGGAAATAATCATTATATTTTTGAATGAAGACTACTGATAATTTAGGTCTTTCGAATAGTTCAATTAAATTATCTTGTTTTGATTTATCCTTAGATAGGTAGTATAAATTAATATCATTTATTAAATTTGAAATAATATTTTTATTTTTTGAAATTAGTGAATATTTAATCTCAATGCTATCATTATTGCTTTTGAATGTGATAGATTCAGAGCAAAATTCATCTTTTTCTATTGGGATAAAGTCTTCAGAGATAATTAAAATAATTGAATTATCATCGATATAATTCTTAGCAATGCGATATGAATCGGGTTCAAATTCGCCATTTATAACTATTAAATCAAATGTATATGGGCTTTTAGCTGGAGCTAAAAGATAATCATTAATAGAAAATTCACCTGTTATGCTTTGATCTACTGGAGCAAATTCTACTTTAAGTTTTATATTACTTTGTTTATTATTGAAATTTACATAAAAATCAAGCACCTTAGAATAATCGTCGGCATCGAATTCTACATCTAAAATATTTGCTTTGGGAAATAATTCATGTACTTTTTCAATTAATGATGAACCATTCCATAGCAAAATATTATTAAATTCTGATTTTTCTACAGAAATACATGTTAATAATTTCGAACAATTATTTATGGACATTAATTTATTTTCTAATTTCATTTTTAATTTCAATAATAAAAAAAGCAAAAATAACAATTATTATAATAAATTCTACATATAAGTTATATAAAAAAACCGAAGAATAAAATATACCTTCGGTTTTATTAAACTAGTTAAACTATATAGTTTTAGCTAAAAAGATTATTTTCTTTTATTTATGCTAAGCCTAACATACGTTTTACAACTTTTTCATCATTTTGATGAATTAATGTAGATTGGCGTAAATCTCTTTTAGTTTTACGTGTTTTTTTTGTTAAGATATGGCTTTTAAAAGCTTTTTCTCTTTTAATTTTCCCAGTACCGGTTAATTTAAATCTTTTTTTAGCGGAACCTTTTGTTTTAATTTTAGGCATTGGATTAATTCCTTTTATTTATTTTATTTTCTAATTCTTATTTAAAATATAATACATCCAAAATATTGGACTACAAATTTAATACTTTTTCCACAATTTCCCAAATATTATTTCATATTATTTTTTTATTTAAACAGAATATAATTCAATATCTTCTTAAATATAATTTATTTAAAATATTTGGCACGATATTTTAATCAAAATTACTAATTATTTATTATACTTATTTAAAATATTTTTAATATTTTAATGTTTTTTAGTTTATAATTATGTGAAATTTATTCTATTTGTATCAATTTAAGTAATATTCTCCCAAATGAAAATAAAAAAATATATTGCAGCAAACATTCAAGAAGGGAAAAATAGGATTTTCGAAGAGTTAGGCGAAAATGCTGTGATTCTCTCTGTTCGCTCAATTCCCAATAGCGACAATATTGATGATATGCTTGTAGAGATTATTGCAGCAATTGAGCCAAATGCAAATTCAAACAAGTCTCCCTTAAAATATAATAGCGATTCAATTATTACTAACGCTCCCGAACAATTTCCAGCAATTGATGAGACTGATAATATTCAGCACCAGTTTAATAGACTTTTTAATGAAGTAGACCAATTAAAATCCCAAATATATGAGCTTACTGAAATCATTAGATTTAAAAATATTTCTGCTCTTTCTCCAAATGCTCGCAAACTATATAAAATCCTATTAGATAGTGGCATTAGCGAAAATATGTCACTAAATACAATAATTAGATTAAATATAAATGATACAAATATTAATATCAGAGAAATTGTGCGAGATGCTGGGAAAATACTCCTCGAGAGAATTAATTTTGGAGATGTTATAGAGAAAAAAGAAAAGCAACAAATTATTGGGTTCATTGGTTCTAATGGTTCAGGAAAGACGACATCGTTAATTAAGCTTGCAATTATATGTAAATTAGTATTTGAAGGAAATGTACTCATAATCTCTGCAGACAACATTAAAATAGGAGGAGCAGACCAACTTCAATCTTATGCTTCTATTACTTCTATCCCATATAGAGCGGTAGAAAATAATGAGGAATTACTTGAAATAATTAAAAATGAAAAAAGTTATAATTATATTTTTATTGATTCGGCAGGAGCACCTCAGCATAATATTGAATTGCAAAACGAAGCAAATAACATCCTTTCTGGTGTAAACTTCGATCATAAATATTTAGTTATTCAATCGAATTTAAGCAAAACATCTGCAAAATCAACCTTAAATTCTTTCAAAAAATGGAAACCATCATCAATTATTCTTAGCAAAATTGATGAAACTACCCATTATGGCGAAATAATCGAAGCACTGAGTACCGCTATGATTCCTATTTCTTATTTCTCATCTGGTTATACAATACCAGACGACATAGAACAGGCTGAAAGAAAAATGCTAATGGAATTGTTTTTACCAGAATTGCAATACGACAACAATAAAGATTCTGCGTTAGAATCACATCTAATCAAAGAAATAATACTTGAAAATAAAAAAATTGAAAATAATAAATCTGAAGATAATAAAATCGAAAATTTAACTAACGAACCTAAAAAAGAGGATTAATAAATGGCTAAAAATGATAAAAAATCTGATAAAATAGATGGTAAAAGTAAAGAAATAGAAGAACAAGAAGCAGAGAGAAAAAAGAAAAAAGCTGAATTAGAGAAAAAGATAAAAGTAAACGAAAAAAATCAGAAAAAAAGAATCAATAAATTGGTTAATTTCCCTTTTAAAACTTTACTTCAAATATCTTTGATTTGTGGCTTAATTTATTTTATTATTCTATTTTTTGGTCAAGATGTAGATATAATGAAATCTGTTTATAGTGCTGCTATTGTCTTTTTAGCAGTTCTTTTAGGTATTGGTATAATTATGACTGCATTTATTTTAATCATTTCTCAAAGAAAAGAAATTGAAGCAAAACAAAAAGAACTAGAAGAAATTGAAATGCAACGATTAGAAGACGAAAGAAGACAACAAGAAATTAAATCAATGGAAGAGGAAATTAAAATTAATGAGAGACAATTAAAAAATAACATAGGTACTGATATTTCTGATAATAATTTTGTCGTTCAAGAAGAACCTAAACCTATTGAACTACCTAATTCCCAAATAGATAAAGACGAAGACTTAGTCCCAGATTTAAATGAAAATGATTTCGATGATTTAAATAATAACAATTAAGCAAATTTTAAAATCAATATATAATATAATAAATAATAATATTTTTTGAAAATCGTTATAAATTAGACACATTTATAATAACATTATATTTTTAATAGTTTTCAAATGATAAAACAATATTAAAAATATAAAATTCTTCCCTATAATAAAAGTAAGATTAATTATGCAGGCTTCGGAAAAAAATATTGAAACATTATGGAATAATTATTTTTCTAATAAAGACTCAATAAATAAGAAAAATCTTATGCTGAATTATATTTGGCTAGTGAAATATACTATACAAGGTATGAATTTGCCTAATAAATCTCTACTTTCTAATGAGGACTTTGTAAATATTGGAATCTTGGGACTAAATGAATCTATCGAGAGATTCGACATTGAAAAAGGTGTAAAATTCGAAACTTATGCCGTTACTCGTATCAAAGGTACAATTCTCGATGAATTAAGGAAACTTGATTGGTTGTCTCGCACTACGCGAAAAAGAGCACAAGAACTCCAAAATGCTGAAGAACAAATTAAAAAATATAATAGTGGTGAGGCGACTGCCGAACAAGTCATAAAAAAATTAAATATTAATGTAAATGACTACCACACTTATTTAAAAGCTGCTGAAGCTGCAAAAGCTAATCAATATTTATTTGAGACTACTCAAGGAATGCTCGGTGAAAATGATTTTGATATTTTAGAGGAAATCCCCGATAATTCAATCATAAATGCTTTAGATAAATTAGAAGATGAAGAGAGAATCGCAAATATTTCTAAAATTCTAAGCGATATGGCTGAAAAGAAACGTCTTGTAATTTCTCTTTATTATTATGAAGAACTGAACTTTAAAGAAATTGGCAATATTCTTCAACTTACTGAAAGTAGAGTTTGCCAAATCCATAATCAAGTATTAAAAGAAATGCGTCAAAAACTTAATAGTTTTGAGAATGCTTAATCCAAAAATTTTAAAAAAACTCGAATCTCTCACTCAAGTACCTACTATTCCCTATGTAATTACTCAGGTACTTAATGCTGTCGATGACGACAAATTAAGCGCCTCAAATTTAGCTACAATAATAGAAAAAGACCAATCACTTACAGCAAGAGTGCTCACAGTAGCAAATTCATCATTCTATGGGTTCTCGAGACGAATTTCTACGATAGATTTAGCAATTGTTATTTTAGGATTAAACACAATCAAAGAAATTGTCCTTAGTCTGGCAATTCAAAGGTTTTTCGCAAAGGTTCGTAAAGATTTATTCGATATTAAAGACTTTTGGCAATATTCAATTTTTTGTGGTAGCACTTCAAGAGTGATAGCACGTAGATTTAATTATAAATTAGCTGCTGAAGCCTTCGTCGCTGGATTAATTCATGATATTGGAATATTAATTATTATTCAATATTTCCCAAAGGAATTTGAGAAAATTAGAGATTTACAAATGTCTGAGCCAATCAGCTTCATAGATGCTGAAACTTCAATTTTAGGATGCACTCATTCGGAAATTGGAGCGTGGTTTGTAAAAAAATGGAAATTGCCTGAAAAAATTGAAAATGCTGTACTTTTGCATCACTTAAATTATGCAGATGCAAGAGAATTGCTCGAAAAAGTAAATATAGAACGTGATAAAGAAGAGCTAACCTTTAAAAATATTCGTATTTCTTATGGCGATACCGAAAATATTAACTTAGATAAAAATATTGATGAACCGCTCACTGTCATTGTAGCTTTAGCTGAATGGTTCGCTCAGTATATGGGATTTAAAAATTGGTCTATGGAAATGGAAAACAAATCTCATTTATTTATGGCAGAACAAATAATTACTGAGCTAATGGACGATGATATGCTTAGCCCCGAAGGTATTATGCAGGTAATCAGACAAGAAATTATTGACGAATATAATAAAGCAAATGTTCTAAATGATTTTATAGAAAAATAGGACAGAAAAAATATTTCTGCCCTTATTTCATTTTACTAAATAGAATAATCAAAAAGATTTACTTTTTTATAAAAATTTAGATCTTTTCTGGTCGCATGAGTGGGAATAATAATACATCTCGAATGGACTTTTCGCCTAACAAAAGCATTACAAGCCTGTCAATGCCCATTCCCATACCAGCAGTCGGTGGCATACCTACTTCGAGAGAATATAAGAAATCTTCATCTACAATCATAGCTTCGTCATCTCCTTCAGCTCTGCACTTTGCTTGTTCTTCAAGTCTATTTCTTTGGTCGCGAGCATCATTTAATTCTGAAAATGCGTTAGCAAGCTCTGAGCCATTTACAAATAATTCAAATCTTTCTACTATTCCCTTTTCACTGCGATGCATTTTAGCTAATGGGGACATTTCAATTGGATAATCGATTACAAAGGTAGGCTGAATTAAATGTGGTTCAATTTTAGCACCAAATATTTCATCTAATACTTTGGAAATACTTGCTCCTTTAGGAATTTCGACTTTTAATTCATCTGCAATTTTAAGCAATTCTTCTAGTGATTTACCTTTTAGATCTTTGCCAGTATATTCTTTATATAAATCAAACATTTTAGCACGCTTAAATGGTTGCTCTAAGTTTATAATCTTTCCATCAATTTCAATTTCAGCTTTGCCAATAATGTCTTTTGAAAGATTTCGCACCAAATCTTCAGTCATATCCATCATCCAATTATAATCTTTATACGCTACATAAATTTCAAGCATTGTAAATTCTGGATTATGATTTCTATCCATACCTTCATTTCTGAAGTTCCTACCAATTTCATATACTCCTTCGAATCCACCTACTATTAACCTTTTTAAATATAATTCGAGAGCTATTCTCATATATAAAGGAATATTTAGTGCATTATGATGAGTCATAAATGGGCGAGCCGAAGCTCCACCATACATTGGTTGCAAAGTAGGAGTTTCTACTTCCATCCATCCCTTAGCATCGAAATAATTTCTAATATATTTAATAATTTCAGAACGCTTACGGAAGGTCTTACGAATATCAGAATTAACTATTAAATCAATATATCTGCGTCTATATCTTAATTCTTTATCAGCGAATGCATCATAAACAATTTTATTGCCATTTTCATCAATTTCTTCTTTTGCAATTGGAAGCGGTTTTAGAGATTTGCAAAGAAGCTCGAAATCTGTGCAGTGAAGTGATATTTCTCCAGTTTTAGTACGGAATGCATAGCCATTTACGCCGATAATATCTCCAATATCTAATAATTTGAAAATATCATATTTGCCCTCTGGAATATCGTCTTTACGGATATATACTTGGATTCTGCCAGATTCATCTAATATATTAAAAAATGAGGCTTTGCCCATTTTACGAATACTCATTATTCTGCCAGCTACTTGGCAATTATTTAATTCATCTTTAGTCTCATCGGTGAATTTTTCTAGAATTTCTTTAGCAGAAATGTTTTTATCAAAAGAATAAGGATATGGATTTATTCCTGCTTCTTCAATTAATTTTAATTCTTCTTCTCTGCGAAGTTCTTGATCGTTTTTTTGAATTTCAGCCATAATTTTATGTTTATTATAATTTTATTTATTCAATTTAATTTTAAAAAGGTAATGATTTGTATAAAAATAAAGTGAAAATTTAAGTTTGCAAAAATACTGATTTTAGCTTAAATTTTTGGTAATCTTATCAAATAATACTTTATTTTATTAACCGTAAAGAGTTACATTATTAGTTTTTCTACTTGCAATATCGAGAGCTTGCTCAGCTTTTTCCATTAATGAAATATTATTATCTCCTTTAGAATTAGATGCAATTCCGCAACTGATTGTAACGGATAATTTCTTTTTATCAATATTTAATACTTTTTGTGCTATTTTCGAGCGAACATTTTCAGCCCATAATTGCGCATCTGAAATTGGTAACCCTATCATTGCTAGATAAAATATCTCATTCTTGGATTTAGCAAAAACATCATAAGGCTTAATCTCGCCACTGATAAACGAAATAATTTGATTTACAACTTTGTTATACCTATCAAGATATTTCTCAGGATTAAAAGATGAATAATTGTCAATTTTAAATACTAAAAGTGATATTGGAATGTTAAAATCATAAGATTTATACATTTCTTCGCTTAATCTCTTTTCAAAGCCCACCATGTTAATTAGTCCGGTTTCATTATCTATCAATGTTGAAGAATTAATTGTAGAATCTAAGTATAATTGCTCTAAAGTTACAGCTGCTTGATCTGCTAATGATTCTAATATCTTTAAATCATACGAAGTTACGTGGCTCTTGCTTTGAGCTTCAAAGAATACAGCTCCATAGATTTTTTCCATAGAAATAATTGGTGCAGAAACGAAATACCCTTGCTCTAATTTGTTTTCAGAGACTTCTACTCTAACTGGCGAATTTGCATTAAATGTCAAATTAAGAGGTACTCCTCGCTTAATTGTCTCCCCAAGCATAGTCCTATCCAAATCAATTTCTTTACCTTCTAATGAAATATTAGCAATTTTATTTTTATATGCAATTACTTTCCATTTGCTTTCATCGAAATCAAAACAAGTAATCCCAATTGATTTATAGTCAAAAATTTCTTCCGCTGATTTAATAAAAGATTCTGCTATATTTTTCAAATTACTTTCGCCATTAGATAATAAATTGCGAATATCACAAATTGCATCTAACACTCTAGACGCTTGCTTAAGCTCATATTTTTCTGTATAATTTACAAGCAAATTAGCAATTAATTTCGTAAAATGTCCCATAAAACTAACGGTCAAATTGTCGTAAGCGTCATCAACTTTAGTATCAGCACAAATTACTCCAAGCACTGAATTCTGATAAAAAATAGGTAATCCGATAAAGGATTTGCTTCCTACTTTTTTCTTATAATATGGAATTAGATCAAGCTCAGCAGACGGATTAATTTCTGTCAAAATTTCAGGTTTGCCAGATTTAGTAATTTGACTTATAATGTCTTCGCCCATTGGGAGCTTAAAGTTATCAATAATAGCGCCCGGTTCATCAGTTACAAATGTCTCTAATATTAAATGCTCTTTCTCTAAATTAACTAGGAAAAACGCAGCAGTCGTCGTACTTGCCATAGATCTTATCACCATCAAAGCACGAGAGACTAAACCTGCAAATTCATTTCGAGGTTCTTCGGCACTGATACTATCATCCATAAAAATGGACATTGGTACATCAATTTTATACTTTTTGCAATTCTGTTTCTCTATAATAGATTGAGGAGTTTCAAGTTTTTTATTTTCCTTTTGAATTTCTCTATCTGTATTTTGTTGTTTGTTTGAAATTTCAGGTTTTGGCTTATTTTCTGTTTTGAAAGAAATATTAGAATTTTGTTGTTTTGTTTTAATTTCAGGTTTTGGAGTTGATTTCTGTATATTATTCTTGTTATCTTTTTTCTCATCATTTTCTACAATTCTAAATGAAGAGAAATCATCTTCTGGATAATAGGAAGGTTGATATTGAGAATTAAGTGCATCAGCTTTAATCTTATAATCGATTTGCGAAACATCACTACTTACTGTTAGATTTGATTCAGCTTTATTATTAGAATCTTTTTTACCTTCGATTGTAGATGAAATATTGGGTACATTGCTTTTAGAATCTACTATTCTAAATCCTTCATCGCCACCATCATAACCAGTTGGTATAGAGCTTTTATATAAATTTTGATTTTTTGATTTATTAAATGCTGCTGTTGAATTAATTTTATCAGCTAAACTTTCTTGCTTTTTGACTTTATCAAAATCTTTATCTAATATTTCTAAACTTTCTATTACTTGCCGAGTAGCTCCTGCACCTTCTTTTCGGGTAATTTTCAAATCTGGAGCTTGTGGAGTTTTTTTAAAAATTGTATTATCTAAGTAATCTCTCAATCTCTGGGAAATCATTATAAAAAATGCAACAATTCCCAGTAAGGAAATCGATACGCCAATTAGCTTAATTTCTATTTCGTCAATAAAAACAGCAATAATAATTCCGAGAATTACAACTACGACCGATATGCTATCGCTCGGTGATAATACATTTTTTATACTGGGTTTGGATTTATTCATTTGTGAAATTAATTATCTATTCAAGAATAATTTAATTGAAAAATTTGCATTGAAATCATAAATATTAATATATTTATAAAAATATAATTAATTGCAAAATATAACAATTAAATTTGCAAATATTCAGAAAGCAAAAATAAATAATAAGTTCTTTATTTGCAATTTCACCTATGCATGTTGCGATTTTGCTGACAAAATATCTGTCGTGGGATACAAACAGCAATGTACCTTCATAATTGAGAAGGCTTTCTTCCAAAACCTCTCTTGATTCAATATCT
>ENA-UOOK01000805-UOOK01000805.1-fermentation-metagenome-genome-assembly--contig:-NODE-805-length-41899-cov-11.115572_pt1 | contig 41899 bp, 39 predicted proteins | sample MGYA00245777_ERZ724023 | MGnify/ENA primary metagenome ERZ724023 (study PRJEB28704, sample SAMN03018312) | fermentation metagenome | biome: anthropogenic terrestrial biome; feature: soil; material...
TAGAATAAAAACCTCTAAAGATACCCATCTGCTAAAATAGAATATTGGACGAGATTTTTAATCATTTTTTTTAACATATTATCAACAAAATATCGTTGATATTTTTTAAAGGTTATCTATCAAGTGTTTAGATATTTTTATTTAAAAATTATTTTTTTCCTGATAGCTGTGCCGTGGGATCAATTTTCCTGATTAATCCTTGCAAAACCTCACCGGGTCCATACTCTATATAGCTCGTAAATCCATCTTTCATCATATTTTGAATTGTTGTTGTCCACAATACCGGTGCCGTCAACTGCTTAATTAAATTTTGTTTAATTAAAACAGGATCTGTTTCGGGAAGAGCAGTATAATTTTGATAAATTGGACAACATGGAGTTTTAAACTGAGTATTATTGATAGCTTCTGCCAACTCCTCTTGTGCCGGTAACATCAATGGAGAGTGGAAAGCACCCCCTACATTCAACATCATAACACGTTTTGCTCCCGCTTCTTTAATTTTCTCCATGGCAATTTCCAGTCCTTTAAAAGAACCTGAAATTACTAATTGTCCCGGACAATTAAAATTAGCAGGCTTCAGCAAACCGTATCTTTTGGTTATACTCTCACAGAATGCAATTGCATCATCCTCGGTGCATCCAAGAAGGGCTAACATACCTCCTTCTCCTAAGGGAACAGCATTTTGCATATAGTTTCCTCTCTTATAAACTAATTGCACAGCTGTTTCAAAATCCATTGCTCCGGCCGCAGTCAAGGCGGAATACTCTCCAAGACTCAATCCTCCCATTAAGACAGAACCCTTTTGGGTTTCTTTTAATACTTCATACATAGCAAGACACACTGTTAAAAGTGCCGGCTGAGTTATTTTTGTAATACTCAGCTCATTATCCGGTCCTTCAAAGCATAGCTTAGTTATGTCAAAGCCCAAAGCTTCATTAGCTCTTTGAAATATTTCTCTGCTTTCTTTAAAATTGTCATAAAAATCTTTTCCCATGCCGGCATATTGAGCTCCCTGGCCCGGGAAAACAAAAGCTGTTTTATTCATTGCCGCCTCCCGCGATAATTACTAAATTCTTCATAATTCTTTCCGCTTCCTCAAACATTTCATTGATAATTTCTTTGCAGCTTTGCTCTTTTCTTACCATACCTGCAATTTGGCCTGACATTACGGAGCCGTAATCTACATCGCCTTCAACAGCAGCTAAATAAAGTCTGCCCCTTCCCAATGTCTCCATTTCTTCTATAGTTGCATTGTTTTTTTCCAAATCCTTAAATTTAGTCACAAGTCTGTTTTTTAATACTCTGACAGGATGACCTGTCTTTCTTCCTGTTACGGCAGTATCCGTATCGCTTGCCTTTTTAATTTTATCCTTGTAATTTTGGTGAACGCTGCATTCCTTTGCTAAAACAAATCTTGTTCCAACCTGTATGCCTTGTGCACCAAGACAAAAAGCTGCTGCAACTCCCCTTCCATCACCTATTCCTCCCGCAGCTATTACGGGAATATTAACAGCATCCACAACTTGAGGCGTAATACACATGGTAGTTATCTCTCCCACATGTCCTCCCGCTTCAGTTCCTTCACAAATTACCGCATCAACCCCTGCTTTTTCAAAATGCTTGGCAAAAGCTACAGAGGGAACAACAGGTATTACTTTGATTCCTGCCTCCTTCCATATTTTCATATATTTTCCGGGATTGCCGGCTCCCGTTATAATTACAGGAACTTTTTCTTCTATTAATAATTCGCTTACCTCTTTGGCATAAGGGCTTAAAAGCATTACATTTACACCAAATGGTTTATCTGTCAATTCTCTGATTCTATGTATTTCAGCTTTTATTTTTTCGGCCGGATTGTTACCGGATGCAATTATGCCAAGCCCTCCTGCTTCGGATACGGCGGCTGCCAATCCTGCATCTGATATTTGTGCCATTCCTCCTTGAAAAATAGGATATTTTATATTTAGCATTTCACATATTTTTGTATAAATCATTTAAATCATGTCTCTCCTTTTAGCAGAAAACGCCTTGCGGCGTCTTGGTTTTATTTATTATTCTTTATCTGTAAGGTAATTGACTATATCACCCACTGTTATCAGCTTACCATAATCATCTTCTTCAATTATTACATTCAACTCATCTTCAAGTCTGTTTATCAGTTCAAATAGGTCCAATGAGTCTGCTCCTAAGTCTTCCTTGATTTTGCTTTCTAAAGTAATACTATCTTCCTCCACATCCAATTCTTCAACCAAAATTTCCTTAACCTTTTCTAAGATCATAATAATTTCCTCCAATATTGTCTATTACTTTGATTTTTATATTTATCCATATTCAAGTATTTTGATATTCAAAGTATAATACAATATAATACCCTTGTCAATATGTTTTTTGCCTGCATTATTACACCTGTTTTTTAGAGTGTCAAAAAGACGGGGTTGTTGTCATCTAACACCCTAAAAACAAGATTTTATGGCTTCTACAATGCGCTCTGCAGCTCTTCCGTCACCGTACGGATTTACCGCATTAGCCATTTTTTTGTATTCTTCTTCATTATTGAGCAATATATTCAGTTCATTGTAGATATTTGCTCTGTCTGTACCGGCTAATTTAGCAGTTCCTGCTTCGATACCTTCCGGTCTTTCTGTTTCTCTTCTCACAACCAACACCGGTTTCCCAAGTGATGGAGCTTCTTCCTGTACCCCTCCTGAATCTGTTACAACAAGGTAACATTTATTCATTAAATTTGTAAAGGGAAGATAATCCAAGGGCTCAATTAAATGAACACTATCCATGCCCCCAAATATTTTATGAGCAATTTCTCTGACCTTTGGATTTAAGTGCATGGGATATATAACTTCTACATCCTTATTTTCTTCTGCAATATCTTTCAGGGCAGAAAATATATTTTCCATGGGCTTGCCAATATTTTCTCTTCTGTGGGCAGTTAAAAGTATTACTTTTTTATTTTCAAAATCTATATTATTGATAATTTCTTCTTCAAATTTATAATTTTTATCTATAACCCAGCTTAATGCATCAATGGACGTGTTACCTGTTATAAATATTTTATTTCCGTCATAGCCTTCTCTTAAGAGATTATTCTTAGATGTTTCTGTCGGAGCAAAATGAAGCTCCGTGAGTACACCTGTCATCATTCTATTGGCTTCCTCCGGATAAGGCGAATACAAATTGCCGCTTCTCAGTCCCGCTTCCACATGTCCTATTTTCACCTGATGATAAAAAGCAGCAAGAGCACCTGAAAATACCGTTGTTGTATCTCCCTGCACCAATATTAAATGAGGTTTGAAATCTTCTATTACTTCTTCTAATCCTGTTAATGCCCTGCATGTAATTTGAGTAAGTGTTTGACCGCTTTCAAATATATTTAAATCATAATCAGGTTCAATATCAAAAATTCTCAGTACTTGGTCAAGCATATCCCTGTGCTGAGCAGTTACGCAAATTCTTGATATAAAATTATCCTCATCCTTTTTTAAAGCCTTCACTATAGGAGCCATTTTTACTGCCTCCGGACGGGTGCCGAATACTACCAAAACCTTAATTTTATCCATATTTCCTCCTATTGTTCTTTTCTGACAAACAGTCCTGCTTTTTTAGCAAATATAAATGCAGCTATAACCACTGCCGTAGCAACTGTCAATCCAATGAAGGGGTCTGCATCTGCTATTATTATCGAAACTATTCCCAAAAGCATGCTTATAAAATACATAATTAAAACTGTCTGCCGTTGATTAAGGCCAACCCCCATAAGCTTATGATGAAGATGTTCTTTATCTGCTTCCATTATGGGTTTTTTATTTATATATCTTCTTATAATTGCAAATGCAGTATCCAATATAGGCACACCCAATGCAAACACGGGAACAGCCAATGCAACGACTGCAACACTCTTTACCATACCCGAAACAGATGTAACCGCAAGCATGTATCCCAATAACAGCGAGCCTGTATCTCCCATGAAAATCTTTGCCGGATTAAAGTTAAAAGGCAGAAATCCAAGAGAGGCACCTGCAATAATTGCACACTGCATCACAATAAAGTCATGTCCCAATCTTGCTGCAGTAAATAAAAGAGTGGTGGCTGCAATGCTGGCAACCCCTGAAGCAAGACCATCAAGTCCGTCTATTAAATTTATGGTATTTGTAATACCCACTAACCAAAATAATGAAATAGCAAAAGACAACCAGTCGAACAAGTAGCTCATACCTGTTTCCGAAAGAGGATTTGTTATAAAATGTATCTGTACGCCGCCTCTTATTGCTATTAATGCTGCAAAAATCTGTGCTAAGAGTTTAATTTTTGCAGGCATGCCGTACATATCATCAACGACCCCTGCAAGCACAATCACTGTTGCACCCGCCATAATATGGTAGTTGGTGGTATTGTGAGGCATGTAAACAAACATGCATGCCATTATTGATACATATATTGCAAGTCCTCCAAAGTAAGGCATTGGTTTATCGTGGATTTTTCTTGTTTCCTTAGGCATATCCAATGCTCCCACCTTTATTGCAAGCCTTCTTGCACACGGGGTCATTACGAATGATATAATAACAGCAGATATGAAAGCTATTAAATTTGCAGTCATTATTTTTCCTCTTCTTTAGAAATTTCTATATCCATAATTTTGTTTACCCTGTTTTCATGTCTTCCGCCTTCAAATTCAGTTGAAAGCCACACATCAATAATAGCTGTGGCAAGGCATATACCTGTTACCCTGCCGCCCAATGCAAGCATATTAGCATTGTTGTGCATTCTCGACATTCTTGCCATATATTCATTGGTGCACAATGCACATCTTATTCCTTTAACCTTATTTGCTGCAATAGAAATACCTATTCCGGTTCCACAAATAATAATGCCCCTATCGGCTTCTTTATCAGCTACCATCAATGCAGCTTTTTTCCCGTAATCAGGGTAATCAACGGACTTTGTATCATAAACACCTATGTCGTTTATATCATAACCCTTTTTTATCAAATGTTCCTTAATTGCTTCCTTTAATTCAAATCCTCCATGGTCACTTGCCAATACTATTTTCATGATTCCTCCAGCTTATTTAAATTTTTTAGTATCTTAATTAATTCCTTCTCAATTTCATCTCTGCTATCTTTATAAAAATTGTAATCTCTGCCATAAGGGTCATTAATATCAGTACCTGTCAATTTTTCACCGCTTAATTTTGCGGCAAACTCCTTCAAAGTAAAAAGACACGGGGACGTTTCATCCGTCTTAGATTTAAAATAATCCTCAATGCTAAGTTTATGGCTTAAAGTCATTGTCAATATTAAATCTGCCTTATTAATCTCATCAAGCAGCTGCCTTGCTCTATGTGCGGTTATATCAATTCCCTTTTCTTTTAATGATTTTATCGCCTTTTCATTGGCATGCTCCCCGGGAAAAACACTGAGCCCGGCAGAAGAAACAATAATATTATCAATATTGTTTTTCTTAAGCATATCCTTAAAGATACCTTCTGCCATAGGGCTTCTGCATGTATTTCCTGTACAAACAAACAAAATATTCATATTATACCTCGATTGTTTCGCTGGCTGACTTGCCGAGCCTATTCATTATAGCCTTACCAAGGCCCTTTTCATCAATTGCTTCTGCAAGTATTACCGCTGCTCCCATATGGTCAAAGTCTCTTAAACCCTTAAATAGATTTGACGAAATTGTAAGCAGTTTTGTTCTGTCTCCAATGCAAATATTTATTTTCCCCTTATAAAATTCTTCTGTTTGAGCAGTTGACATAATTCCCGTCTTAAATCCCAAAGATGTAAATTTATCATAATCTTCATTGATTTTTTCTGCAACTTTTTCAGTTTTGCCTTTATATAAAATAACTTTTGCCTTTGGAGAATAATGCCTGTATTTCTGTCCCGGTGATTTTGGAATAACTGTTTCTTCGCTTTTAATAATTGCAGGGTCATATGTACATTCACCAACAACACTTATTATATCCTCCCGGGTTACTCCGCCGGGTCTTAATATCATCGGGACTGAGCTTGTCATATCCACAACTGTTGATTCAAGGCCGATATAAGTACTTCCTCCGTCAATAATCATATCCACCTTTCCCATCAAATCTTCTATCACGTGAGAAACTTCCGTAGGACTTGGTCTGCCTGATATATTTGCACTGGGCGCCGCAATGGGTTTTTTGCTTTCCTTTATTAAAGCAAGTGCAATTTTATTTACAGGCAGTCGTATGGCCGCCGTGTTTAATCCTGCTGTAATTTTATCTGATAATATTTTCTTTTTATATAAAACCATGGTTAAAGGTCCAGGCCAGAATTTTTCCGCCAAAAGCTCCGCATTTTCCGGCACCACCAGGGCTAAATCATACAATTCATGAAATTCTGCAATATGTACAATTAAAGGATTATCCTGAGGCCGTCCCTTTGCCTTAAATATTTTATCAACAGCTTCGTCATTAAATGCATCAGCACCGATTCCATAAACTGTTTCCGTAGGAAAAACAACAATTCCACCTCTGTTTATAATATCTGCAGCTTCCCTAATAATATTATAATCTATATTTTCAGGGTCAACCTTTACTACCTTTGTATTTATTTTGTTTTCCATCATATACCTTCTTCTTGCTGTAAATTTGAAGGGGGACACACCTTCATGGCAAGTAACTCTTTGGGTCAGTCCACGAAGGAATGTCCCCGTTAGTATTATATACTACAATAACTTTATGTACAAGAATTTTACTCCTTAATGTTTTTTTAATTTCTTAAATCAGTTGAAGTGCATATACTGTATGAGGGGGGACACACCTTCTCTTTTAGGATAGTCTTTGAGGGTCGAAGGAATGTCCCCGTACTTAGAGGGACACACCATACAAGGTATGGGGACACACCTCTAATATTGGGTGAGTCTTTGCGGGCACGAGGAATGTCCCCAATTTGGAGGATAGTCTCTGCAAGTAGGAGGAATGTCCCCGTACTTAGGGGGACACACCGGAGGGAGGTTTATTGTGAAAATATTAGATTATTTGATAATGGGATTTATTTTTGGAGGAATCGGAACTTCAATCGGAGGATTGATTTCCGTACTGATATATAAACCAAGCGATAAAATGATTTCGGGAATTTTAAGCTTTGCAGCGGGAATTATGCTATCGGTAACATCCTTTGACCTCATGCCTCAGGCATATGAAATCGGAGGATTCTTCATAGTTACATTAGGTCTTGCAATAGGCCTTATAATAGTTTTCTTTGCAAATGATATGATTCCGATGGATAAATTAAAACAATATAAAGGGAAAAAGCTTGGTTATATCAAAATGAGCTTAATTATAATAATCAGTATAAGCTTGCATAATTTCCCCGAAGGTGTTGCTGTAGGCTCCAGCTATGTATACTCGGATAATTTAGGAATAAAAATAGGATTACTCATCGCTGCTCACGATATACCGGAAGGTATAAGCGTTGGTGTCCCATTGATCATGGCGGGGTTATCTCCTGTAATGGTAATCTTTTTAACTCTTCTTACAGGTGTTCCCACTGCTTTAGGAGCCGTATTCGGAGCATTGGCGGGAGGCATATCGGATTACTTCATAGCCTTTTGTCTTTCGGCCGCAGCAAGCAGCATGCTTTATGTGTCAGCCAATGAGTTAATTCCTGAAGCAAATATGCTTTATAATGGAAAAAGCAGCTCTGTGCTGCTGCTTTTAGGCTTCATGTGCGGATGTTATATATCCTTTGCTATTTAATGAAGGTGGATACACCATACAAGGTATGGGGACACACCTTCCCCAAATTAGTTAATTTCAAGATCCAAAAAAATTTTTTCATATACCCCTTTCAGCAATGATTTAATTTCTTCATAATCCTCTTTTTTGAATCTTATGCTGATTCCGCAATCAGAGCTGATACTTCTTGGTACCGGTATTGTTTTATAATCCATACCTTTTTTCTTAAGTATTGATTCAGCTTTCATAGCAAATGAAACTGATTTAAATGTAATGTAATTATATTTCATATCCTACGATTATGCTACTCCATTTCATCCAAAGTAAGGCTGTAGCCTTCCAAGAACTCATCCATAAATATCTTTACTTCAGGCATATTCATATTTTTTATTGTCAAAAGCAATGATTGCTTTGCATTTAAAAATTCCTTATTACCTGATTTTTCTTCTTCTAAGCACTTAATATATGCGCTTATTTTATCAGCTGCCTTTACGCTCTTCCATATTTCCTTCTCATCTTCCTTAGGAATCAAGACATCTTTAAATTCATCCTTAAAATCCTCAGGAAGCATATTTAAAAGCCTTTCATTTACCGACAGCTCAACGTCTTTATAAGCTGATTTAATTACAGAATTGAAATATTTAACAGGTGTGGGCATATCACCCGTAAATATTTCCGATACATCGTGATAAATTGCATAAAGAGCTGTCTTTTCCGGATTTACGTCCATGTTCAGCCGTTTTTTCTGAATTACAGCTAATGCATGAGCAATAACAGCAACATCGAGACTGTGCTCAGATACATTTTCCTTATTAATATTTCTCATTAGACCCCAGCGGTCAATATATTTCATCCTCGATATAAATGCAAAAAAGTTAGACTTTTCCATGAGTTCCCCCTAAAAGTACGGACACCCATAAGGAATGTCCTTTCATTACAGTAATTTTAGCAGATAATGCTCATTATATCAACAAAAATAAATGAGATCACGCAGTCTCAGGATGATATGCTGGTCATTCTGAAGGCAAAGCCTGAAGAATCTCATCTCTATTGTAACCTACTTGATTATTAACTCATTAACCTTGTTATTTGTACTGATGCTGTGAACCTGCATTTCATTCTCGGAGAATGTGTACAAATAATCACCGATGTAGATTATCCTTTTAATATTATCTCCATAGAATCCAGGCTCAGTTTCCTTGTGAGTTATTGTATTTTTTAAACTTATACTGTTGCTGGAAACATTGTATACATATGCTCCGCTGAAATCACTTTTGTAATTATCTGCTGTTCTGTTTACAGGAAATGCCATTAATCCCTTATTTAAAGAAAACATCAATGCCTTGTGGTTATACAGCAGTTCTGAATATGTTCCCGACTTCCCTATAACTTCCGTAAATGTTTCCTTGGGTTTATTTACATTTGAAACATCAAACATTGAAATTTTCAAGCCGCCGTTTACTGTGCCTCCCCATTGGTTTACTTCCGTATCATACCCGAAACCTAAAATGTGGTTTTCATCAACCATATGAAGATATGTGCTGTATCCCGGTATTTTAAGCATTCCTTTTAACTCCGGAGCTCTTGGATTTGATGTGTCGATTACAAACAACGGGTCAACCTGCCTGAATGTAACCATGTACATTCTGTCTCCGGCAAAGCGTGTTGAGTAAATTCTTTCACCTTCAGCCAAACCTTCCAATTTTCCCAAAGCATTCAAGTTTTCATCCAAAATATATACATTGTTTTTGGATGTATCCCTCCACATTTCACCTGTAGTAGTTGCAATTCTGAAGGTGTTGTTATGCTCATCCATTGAAAATTGATTAATTATAGTTCCCGGAACTTCACCTTGGACGGCTGTACCTATTTTGCCGTTATCCAATTCAAATTTATAGATAACCGTACTTGCAGTATATTCAGGACTAAACTCCTCAAGCTGATGGATTCCGTAATCATATGAATAATCAGCTACTGCTGCATACAAGTTTTCCTTTGAAACATAAATCGTATCCGTACCGCCTAAGTACACATCCACATCCGGTTTTGACTGTTTGTCGGATAAATCAATTCCTATGGTATACATATACCTTGTATCTATATAATTTGGAAAATATTTTATTTCATCATATCCAATTTCATAATCATCGTTATTCAGCACATCAGTATAATATGGAAGAGGTATATCAATATTCTCATTATCATAGTACCTGTACCCTAAATTAAGATACTTGTTGTTTACCAAATAAAAACTGTCATCAATAACCCTGCCTGATAAATAGTTGCCGTCAAAAAGATATTCTTTCTCAAGCACAGGTTTTTCTATATTTTCTATATTATAAATTAATACATCTGTTCTGTCCTGATAGTACCTTGGGGGCATTATGGAAGGTTCAATCAGCTCCATGCTGTCAGTTACCGGCTTATCCATAATATAGAAAATGTTGTTTTGACCAATTACAATCAGCTTATTTCCTGCCGTGAAGATTTCACTTATACTTGTATTCTCAGGGACAGGAATTGTATAAACAATTTCCGGAGCTTTAGGATTTGAATCAATTATTTTTAAACCTCTGCTTGTATTGATATATATGTATTTTCCGTCATTTTTAATAATATCCCCTTCCTGAACGCCTTCAACCTGAACATTTGTATTGGAGCTATCCATGTCAGAGGCAGGGGATTCTGCTTCTGCTTGAGGGGCTTGAGGAGTTTCAGCCATTGAGTCTTCTGCAATACCTGCAACCGGACCCCTGCCCATCCAAATATAATTGTGTAGTTTTGAATTATACTCTAACAAAGCAATTAAATTTTCCTTTGTTCCAACAGTTGAAATGCTTTTATCAACAGGAAAAGTATCATTTTGTGTTATGTATACTGAGCTTGTATTTCCGTCCCACCTTACTGTGTGTCCTAAGTTTTCGGCTATAAATCTAAGGGGGGCAAAGGTCCTGCTGTTTACCATCCTCGTAGGTACATCAATATCCTTGATTATACCGTTAACCATTACTTTGTCCTTGCCTAAAATCATTTCTATTTCATTATTGTCATCCTTAATAACCACTTCCAAAAGGTTCTTGTTCCAGTCTACCTTAGCCCCTAACTTTTCAAAAACACCTCTTAATGGAATTAATGTCCTGCCATTTTCAATAATAGGCTCCACATCGAAATCCACTTTGTCATTATCCACATAAATCTTTATTTCATCTTGAGCAAAAGATGTTACAGTGAAACATAAAATTAAAATTAGAGTTAACAAAATAATTTTATAAGTTTTCTTCATCATTCTCACCTCTTTGTTCATTAGACGTATTTAAATAACATCTTGTTCCTAATTATACCATAATATTTCAATTATAAACATATATAAAAAGTTGCTGCACAACTTCCGCCCCCTTAACGGCAAGGACGTCCCGTCCTTTGCAATCCTCGTTTTTTATATAATAGGAAAGGGAACTTTCCTATTATATAAAAAAAGATGGCTTAGTACACCATCCTTTCATTTACTGTTCACACCCAACGGGTTGTCATCCGTTTTGTAGGGAAATTCACCAATAAATTAGGTCAGTCATAAAGTACATACTGACTTTTAAATGTGCTGCAGCAAGTTTCCTCCGGAACACTTGCGTTTTTCCCGTTCACTATAATGTTATTTGCTTCACAGCGCTCAGATTCATTATAAACACATCTATCCGCCGCGCACATAATATCTGTACTACTTTTTGGTTCATCTACAGAGCTTCTTAATCCGGGCTTCTGCTCTATAAAAGTATGACAGCTTGTTGAACGGCTTTCATCAGCATTTCTTCCGTTAACTGATAATGTTGAAGCTGTGCAGCCTAAACTTTTATTATAGTAGCAATTTGTTACCGTACACTTAATTTGTGCCATGGCATCTCCTTTCATCAATGGGTTAGATCTTAGTTTATCCCAAAGATGTTTAATTATGCCTGTTGTCTGTAATATGCCAAAAGTAAATCCACCATTCTTCCGTAACTTCTTACTCCGTCCTGTTGATTATGCGCCTTTAAATAAATGTCATTTACTTTGTTTGCTGCATCCGCAACCTTTGTGTCAAACTGCTTCCAATAGCTTCTTGAAAATTCCATATCTTTTCTTACATCGTCTGAATACAAATCGTACAGTTTTGCAAATTCATCGTAATCTGCCAAGTAAAGAGCATTCATTGAATGCGTCAAAGCTGACATGGTACCGCTGTAATAAAAATCATCGTATCCGGACTTAATGCTTGCCAAATATGATATAAAATTTGCTTCATCTTCCCTCATAAATCCTCTCAAATGCACAAGTTCATGAAGCATTACGGAAGGAATCTGATAGGGTGGTATATGGACATTTACATTAGCTTCAAATGTATAAGGAAAAAACATTCCTGTTATTTTAAAATAGGACATAGACTTTGATTGTCGCACAGGTTTTGGAGATGAGAAACTACCCTTCAATATTTTATATTCTTCCGATAGTTTATCCATTGAATTTCCGGCTCTCTCCGAAGTCCCGTAATAATTATTATCGAATAACTTTGCAGTGCCTTCATGGGTGTCGAGGTTTGCCCTGTATTCATTAGCATCTTCAATAAGCAATTCACAAAGCTCAATCAATTCCTGCTTTGAAGACATTTGGAGCTCGAAACCGCTGTAACGGGTAAATTCATATCTGTAATAGTTTATTCCGCAAAATAAAACAAAGAAAAAATACATTACTGAAATAAATGAAGCTACCCCAAAAATATATTTTTTTATATGCTCCAATGTTTTATTTTTAATGCTTTCTACTATGGTTACTGTTGTAAGTATTATTATTGTAATTATTAAGGCAAAAATAATTAATTCCGCTGCTGAGCCACGGGTCTTAAACAAACTACCGACAGTTTTTACAATAAACGGGTAAATGTTAACTGCATAATATTCTGCATAACTCGTGTTGTTTTTTACAATAAAAGTAATCAAAACCGAAATAGGAATCAGCCAAAGAAAAAACCATCTTTTTTTCATTTTCTACCTCTTACAAAAGTATATTTAAATTATATCATAAATTAATATTAATTACACTGATTTTATTTTTATGCCATTGATATGAATAACATGAAAAAACCCGAGGGTTCTCGGGTTTTACTTTGTTACTTCGTATCCGGCATCTGTTACGGCTTTTGCCAAAACATCGTCCGGTACCTCTTTATTCAGCGTTACTTCTGCTGTCTTTTCTTCTAAATTAACTGCTGCATCTTCTACTCCGTCCACTGCTTTAAGTGCTTTCTCAACAGCTGCTTTGCAATGTCCGCAGGTCATTCCTTCAACCTTTAGTACCTTTTTCATATCATTACCTCCTTTTTCTTTTATATTTTCTTTGTTTTCTTTGTTTAATCTATTGTCTTTTCCCATTATTTTATTTGCATGGTTCTCTGCAGCATTGCCATAATATACAATGGTGTCTTTGGCATATCTTTTAGGTTTGAAGAATTTCAACCTCAATGCATTGGATACAACTGAAACCGAGCTTAAACTCATGGCAGCTCCCGCAAACATAGGATTAAGCTTCCATTCTAATATGCCGTAAAATACTCCTGCTGCCAATGGTATACCGATGGTATTGTAAATAAATGCCCAGAATAAATTTTGTTTTATATTTTTAATTGTTGCCTTGCTTAACTGAACAGCAGTAACAGCATCCAACAAATCACTTCTTATAAGCACAATATCTGCTGATTCTATGGCAACATCGGTTCCTGCACCTATGGCGATGCCCACATCAGCCCTGGCAAGTGCCGGAGCATCATTTATACCGTCGCCTATCATGGCAACTCTTCTTCCCTGCTCCTGAATTTTTCTGATTTCTCTTTCCTTATCCTGGGGCAGTACTTCCGCAACAGCCCGTGTAATCCCTAACTGTTTTCTTATTGCTTCGGCAGTCTTCTTGTTGTCTCCCGTAAGCATTACAACCTCTATACCCATTGCTTCAAATTCTTTAATTGCCGCCTCACTGGTAGGTTTAACAACATCAGCTACTGATATTATACCTAACACATTGTTTTCATCTGCAAAATATAAAGGCGTTTTTCCTTCATCTGCAAATTTCGTGCTTTTTTCTTCAAAGTTTTTAATATTTATTTTTTGCTCATTTATTAAGCGCAAGTTGCCAAGATAGTATTTCTTGTTGTTAACCACAGCTCTTAACCCTTGACCGGGAATTGCTTCAAAATTTTCTACATCATACAGCTCTAAATTTAATTCCTTGGCTTCTTCAACTATTGCATCAGCTAAAGGATGCTCTGAACCCTTTTCTGCAGATGCTGCTATTTTTAACATTTCAGTTTCATCAATCCCATCAGCAACAAGGTCCGTAACCCTTGGCTTGCCTTCTGTTATTGTTCCCGTCTTATCCATTACCACTGTCTGCACATGATGAGCTATTTCCAATGCTTCAGCTGATTTAATAAGAATTCCGTTTTCTGCGCCCTTTCCTGTACCAACCATTATAGCAGTTGGTGTTGCAAGACCTAATGCACAAGGACAAGAAATAACCAAGACAGCTATTCCTATTGAAAGAGCAAATTCAAAATCTGCTCCTAATATCAACCATACTATTGTTGCCAAAACGGCTATGACTATTACTATAGGAACAAATATACCGCTTATTTTATCAGCCATCTTTGATATGGGAGCTTTCGAAGAGCTTGCTTCCTCAACCAGCTTAATTATTTGAGCTAAAGTAGTGTCATCTCCTACCTTCTCTGCTTCAAATTTAAAGAAACCGGATTTATTAATACTTGCGCCTACTACTTTGTCTCCAATCTTCTTTTCAACAGGCATGCTTTCACCTGTCAGCATAGATTCATCTATTGATGAATTACCGAATACGATTTTGCCGTCAACAGGTACCGATTGTCCCGGCTTAACAATTATAATATCTCCCTTTACAACATCTTCGACCGGAATTTCCATTTCAATTCCGATTCTTTCAACCAATGCAGTCTTTGGTGATAAATCTATAAGTTTTTTTATAGCATCTGAAGTCCTTCCCTTTGCTCTTGCTTCCAAGAATTTACCCAATGTGATTAAGGCTAAAACAACGGCAGCAGATTCAAAATATAAGTCCATTGAAAACTGCATTACCATGTCCATATCCATATGACCAAGACCATAGCCTATTTTATATATGGCATAAACTCCGTATGCTGCAGCTGCAGACGTGCCTATGGCAATCAATGAATCCATATTGGGTGAGCCCTTGAACAAGGTTTTAAATCCAACCTTGTAATATTTATTGTTAACAATCATTACGGGAAGACAGAGTAAAAACTGTGTAAAAGCAAAAATTAAAGCATTTTCCGTGCCGTGGAATATACCGGGCAAAGGCCAGTTAAGCATATGTCCCATGGAAATATAAAATAACGGTACAGCAAATATCAATGATATAATTACTCTTTTTTTCATTTCTTTGATTTCTGAGCTATCATCTTTTGCATTTGTGCTTACTTCTGCCTTTTTTCCCATAACAGATGAAGCACCGTATCCCGTATCTTCAACAACCTTAATTATATCCCTGTCGCTTAATACCGATTCATCATATTTTACCGTCATGCTGTTAGTTAGCAAATTTACATTTGCTTCTTGAATGCCGTCGGTCTTATTTATATTTTTTTCTATTCTTGCAGAGCATGCAGAGCAAGTCATGCCTGTTATGTCAAATTTTTGTGTTTTCATGAGTGTCACTCCTTTTTATTTAGAGACCTTGTTGATTATTGAAATTATTTCATCAATTTTTTCATCTTCATTTCCTTCATTAAAAGCATCCTTTACGCACATATGCAAATGCGCCTTCAATATTTCATTGTTTGCCTTTTTAAGTATTGATTGGACTGCCAATATTTGATTTGAAATATCCACGCAATACCTGTCCTCATCAACCATCTTGGAAATACCTTCAATTTGTCCCGCTGCAGTTTTTAACAATCTATTAATTTTATCTTTATCAGCTTTCATTATTTCACCTCTCTTTAATACTGCCCCCCTGGGGGGTGCCTTTATAATAAACCATCTTGTTTCATATGTCAAGAGAAAAAAACAGAATACTTACATTTTTAATTATACCCTCAATAGCCTAATATAAATCTAAATATTCGGCATATAGTATATTAATTGAAAATTTTGAGGTGAGGTATGAAAAAGGAAAAGATTATTATCGGTACATTGATATTAACTATAGCCACTACTTCTGTACGCTTTGTGGGCATGTTTTTCAGGATATATTTAGCCAACATCATAGGGTCGGAAGGAATGGGTTTATATCAATTGATTCTTTCCTTTTTCTTTCTCATGGTCACTCTTGCAACTTCAGGAATAAGAGTTGCTATTTCGAAACTTATTTCAGAACAGATTGCTTTGGGAAATTATTCAAATGCCAAGAAGGTTCTCCGCCAATCAATAGGTATTTCTATTTTCACAGGCTTTGCAGCAGGAGCTGTACTTTATTACTTTGCTGATTATATAGGCTCACATATTTTAAATGATAGCAGGACGGTATTGGCATTGCTGTACTTGGCTCCAAGTCTTCCCATAATGGCAATTTCAAACTGCTACAAAGGTTATTTTTATGCCTTGGGTAAGGTCACTCAACCGTCAGTTATACAAATGACTGAGCAATTTGTAAGAGTATTTTTGATAATTTATTTAATGGATACTTTCCTTCCTAAGGGATTGGAATACGGATGTGCTGCAGTAGCCATAGGTATGACGGCAGAAGAAATATTTGCTTTATTTGTTATTTGGTTTTTCTATATATTTGACAAAAAACCTTATTCGAATAAGACACAGAAAAAGGCTGACAATATGATTTTTAAAATCCTCCATATTTCAGTTCCTATTTCTGCCACATCTTATATAAACTCAATATTAAGAACAGTTGAAAATACATTAATTCCGGCAAGACTTTTATTGTACGGTTTATCTTCTGAAACAGCTATAAGCCTCTATGGTATGATTAAGGGAATGGTGCTTCCATTGTTGTTCTTTCCTTCTTCAATATTGACATCTCTTTCATCCTTGTTGATTCCTGCAGTGGCAGGAGATAATGCGCTTGCCAATGAAAAAAGCGTTTCAAGAACATTGTCCCAAGTAATCCATTTTACAACTATTTCAGGAGTATTGGTGGTAGCAGTATTTGTATCATTCCCCAATGAAATAGCCATGGCTGTTTACAATGACCGCCAAGTAGGTCTCATGATAAAATTAATATCATATGTATGTCCATTCATGTATTTAAACATGGTTATATCATCAATGCTCAATGCTCTTGGTGAACAGGTAAGCTCTTTTGTAGTTAATATTATTGAATCCGTGTTAAAAATTTTTATCATATATGTATTTGTGCCTGTTTACGGATTCAATGCATATTTGTTTGCACTGTTTATAACTACAATACTTAATACAATTTTATATTTGTTTAGATTATTACAGGTATCAAGCATTGTTTTCGATATTTCCGACTGGATTTTTAAACCCATTGCTGCTGCTGTGATTGCGGGAATATTATCTAAGTATTCATACTTTTTGTTTGTCCAAACTTCCCACCATATTATTTCTTTGGTTTCGTCAATATGCATATTATGCCTCATATATTTAATGGGATTAATTGCTTTTAAAAGTATCCGGCTTGATTCCATAAATGATTTAAAAAGATATGTATTTAAATAATACTATAATGAAATCACATATACCTGTCTTTTAATACATCAATACTGATGTGCTTCGATTATTTATAATGTATATTTATTAAATATTTCACTATCCCTATATTTTACTATTTAATTCATAAAAAGCTCTTTTGTTTTATCTTTCGTTTATTTAATTAAACTTTATTATATCTTTACCTTTTTTATTTTGAGATATTAAACTCAAGTTGCTTAGTAACCGGTTTATGAGCAACATAATCCCTAGTTATAATATTATATTTTTACATAATTATATTATTTACATATATTACCACTAAAAAAATCAAAAATTCCTATTGCATATTTAAAACAATAGTCATATAATCATCCATAAATTATAATTTATAAAGGGGAAGTTCAATGATAAAAGCAGGCATTATAGGTTCAACAGGTTATGCAGGTCAGGAGTTGGTAAGACTTTTGATAAATCATAAGTCTGCAGAAATAAAATGGTTTGGATCAAAAAGTTACATCAATAAAAATTTCAGTGACGTATATCAAAACTTTTTTAAAATTATTAGTGATAAATGTCTTGATGACAATATGGAGAAATTAGCTGAAGAGGTAGATGTAATATTTACAGCAACTCCCCAGGGTTTTTGTTCCTCTTTGATTAACGAAGAAATATTGTCCAAGGCAAAGGTCATAGATTTAAGTGCTGATTTCAGAATCAAAGATGTGGATGTTTATGAAGAATGGTATGAACTTAAGCATAAAAGTCCTCAGTTTTTAAAATCATCTGCTTATGGTTTATGTGAAATTAACAGAGAGCTAATAAAAAATTCAAACTTGGTTGCAAATCCGGGATGTTATCCAACGTGTACCGTGCTTTCAGTTTATCCCTTGCTAAAGGAGGGTTTAATAGATGAAAACAGCATAATTGTTGATGCAAAATCAGGAGCATCCGGAACAGGCAGAAGTGCCAAAACAGACAATTTGTTTTGCGAAATAAATGAAAACATTAAAGCTTACGGGGTAACCAACCACCGGCATACCCCCGAGATAGAGGAGCAGATGTCCTATGCAGCAGGAAAGACCGTAAAAATCAATTTTACTCCTCACTTAATTCCTATGAACCGGGGAATTTTAACGACAATATATGCTTCTTTAAAAAATGAACAGACATATGAAGAAATTAGCTCAGTCTATGACAAATATTACAGCGGCGAAAGATTCATAAGAATATTGGACAAGGATGTTTTGCCTCAAACCAGATGGGTTAAAGGAAGCAATTTTACGGATATTAATTTTAAAATAGATTCAAGAACCAACCGGATAATTATCATTGCTGCAATTGATAATTTGATTAAAGGAGCTGCCGGACAAGCAGTTCAGAATATGAATATAATGTTTAAAATAGAAGAAACAACAGGGCTTATGCAAGTCCCCGTGTTTCCATAAGAGAGGTGCTTTATGAAAATAATAGAAGGCGGAATAGCTGCCGCAAAAGGATTTTATGCTGCAGGCCTATTCACAGGAATCAAAAATAAAAGAAAAGATATGGCATTGGTGTACAGCAAGGTTCCCTGCAAAGCTGCAGGAACATTTACTACAAACTTAGTAAAGGGGGCACCTGTAAAATATGATATGGAAATGGTAAAACTATCTCCATATGCACAGGCAATTGTTGTTAACAGCGGTGTAGCAAATACATGCACAGGCAAAACAGGCATGGAATACTGCAGACAAATGGCTGAAGCAGTTTCTACGAACCTGAATATCCCACAAGATTCAGTGCTTGTGGCATCAACAGGTATAATCGGGAAACAGCTTCCAATGGATAAAATACTTTGGGGCATTGAAAACCTCGCACCAATTTTGGGAAACTCCCCGGAAGACGGGACATCAGCCGCAGAGGCTATTATGACAACAGACACAAAGAAAAAAGAAATAGCCATTGAATTTGAAATAGGAGGCAAGACTGTTGTTATGGGAGGTATGTGCAAGGGTTCCGGAATGATACATCCAAACATGTGTACCATGCTTGGCTTCATAACAACCGATATTTCCATTTCAAAGGAATTACTTCAGGAAGCTCTTTGCACAAACGTACAAGATACCTACAACATGATTTCGGTTGACGGTGATACCTCCACTAATGATACAGTCCTGCTGCTTGCTGACGGCATGGCTGGAAATCCTGAAATAACAGAAAGGAATGATGATTATTATAAATTTTTAGAAGCACTTAATTATATTAATACTTACTTTTCAAAAAGAATTGCTGAAGACGGAGAAGGAGCAACTTCATTATTGGAAGTAAATGTCATCAATGCAGATTGTAAGGAGCAAGCCAAGAAGCTCAGTAAATCCATAGTTTCCTCCAACTTGACAAAAGCTGCAATGTTCGGGCACGACTTAAACTGGGGAAGAATACTATGTGCCATGGGTTATGCAGGAGCAAATTTCAATCCTGATACAGTGGATTTATATTTTGAAAGCAATGCAGGAAAAATTAAGCTGATAGAAAACGGAGTTGAGGCTTCCTTCAATATGGAGCTTGCTAAGGATATTTTTTCAGAGTCAGAAGTGATAATCACGGCTGATATAAAAATGGGAAACGAAAAAGCTACTGCATGGGGCTGTGATTTGACCTATGATTATGTAAAAATCAATGCAGAGTACAGTTCATAAATATAGGAGATAAGAAAATGAATGATAAAATAATGGTTGTCAAGTATGGCGGAAGTGCCATGGTTGACAATGACATAAAAGAAAGTGTCATAGATGACCTGGTAAAGCTTAAACACTCAGGCTATAAATTAATAATAGTTCACGGCGGCGGCAATGAAATAAATAATTGGGTTAAAAAATTAGGAATTACCAATAAATTTATTAACGGTCTGAGAATTACAGATGAAAAAACAATGGAAGTCGCAGAGATGGCGCTCAGTAAAATAAACAAAGAATTAGTTCAGATTACAGAAAAATCAGGATTAAGATCAGTCGGCATAAGCGGCAAGGACGGCAGCACCATCAAGGTTGAAAAAAGGTATGAAAACAATATGGATATTGGGTATGTTGGAAAAATTAAAAGCATAGAAACCTCATTAATGAATGTACTTTTAGATAATGATTATACTCCGATTATAAGCCCTATCGGTATTGATGATAATTATGTTCAATACAACATCAATGCAGATGATGTTGCCTGCTCAGTTGCCAAAGCCGTAAAAGCAGATAAGCTTGTTTTTCTTACAGGGATTCAAGGTGTATGCAAGACCCCAACGATCCGGCTTCACTGATATCTGAACTAACCGTGCCGCAAGCAAGAGAATTTTTGGGAAGCGGGTTTGCAGCAGGCGGAATGCTGCCAAAGTTGACTAATTGCATAGATGCAGTGGAGAATGGTGTTTCATACGTTCATATATTAGACGGCAGGGTTCAGCACTCATTGCTGAATGAATTTTTCTTAAATAAAATTATGGGAACAATGATATTAAAATGTCAGGGGGAAGCACAATGAATAAAATCAATTATATGGAACAAGCTGAAAACAACCTGCTGCATACCTATAAAAGATATGAAATCATATTGGATAAAGGCGATGGCGTTTATTTATACGACACAGAAGGGAAAAAATATCTTGATTTTGCAGCGGGAATTGCCGTGTTTGCATTAGGCTACAACAACAAGGAATACAATGATGCATTAAAGTCACAGCTTGATAAACTGATACACACCACAAATTTATATTACAATATGCCTGCTATTGAAGCTGCAAACAAGCTTACAAAAGCAGCAGGATTAGAAAGAGTGTTTTTTACAAACAGCGGAACCGAAGCAATAGAGGGAGCATTAAAACTAGCTAAGAAGTATGCATATAACAGGGATGGCTCAACGGATCATGAAATTATTTCAATGAATAATTCATTTCACGGGAGAAGCCTTGGTGCGCTGTCGGTAACAGGAAACAATGAATATCAAAAAGCATTCAAACCCTTGATTGAAGGAATAAAATTTGCAGATTTTAATAATTTGGAAAGCGTAAAAAATCAAATTACACAAAAAACATGTGCAATAATAATTGAACCTGTGCAGGGTGAAGGTGGAATTTACCCTGCAACCCATGAATTTTTGCATGGTGTTAAAGCATTATGCGAGGAAAATGATATTTTATTGATTTTTGATGAAATACAATGCGGCATGGGTAGGACAGGCTCCCTGTTTGCATTCCAACAATATGGAGTCACTCCTGATATAATGACAGCTGCAAAAGCCTTAGGATGCGGTGTACCCGTAGGTGCGTTCCTTGCCAATGAAAAGGCGGGCTCTGCAATGGTTCCCGGAGACCATGGAACTACCTATGGAGGCAACCCCCTTGTTTGCTGTGCTGTAAGCAAAGTTCAAGATTTATTTCAGTCCTTAAATATTATCAATCATGTAAATGAAATAGTACCTTATTTTGAAAATGAACTTGATAAGCTAATTGATGAATATGATTGTATTGTTGAAAGAAGAGGCATGGGTCTTATGCAGGGAATTGAATTTTCTTATCCTGTAAATGATATTATACTAAAAGCTCAAGAGCTTGGCTTGTTAATAATATCCGCAGGCAAAAACACTATAAGACTTCTTCCTCCGCTTATTATCACTAAGGAACACGTTGATGAAATGATTGAAAAACTTAAATCTGCAATATAGAAACAGAGAGCCCTTTAAGAACGGAAAGAACCGTCCCCAAAAGTTTACAAAAAACTTTTCAACTGGAAAATTCAATAATACAAAACATAAATTGGCATATATATAAAAGCATATTTCTTAAATTACTCCAAAGAATACATTTCAAGGAGTGAGAATATGTATTACAATATAACGGATTTATTGTTGTTTTTTTTAGTATACGGGTTTTTGGGATTTTTACTTGAAACAGTTTTTAGAAGCCTTGCGGACAAAAAGGTTTATATAAGCAGGGGAGCCCTCACAAATGGGTTTTGCCCATTATATGGAATCTGCGCATTATTAATAATAGAAATTTATATATTGTGCGAATTGTCAATAAGCAGCCCCTTACTGACACTGATAGCCGCAACTGCAGGAAGCATTTTTTTGGTCACGCTGATTGAATATATTGTCGGAAGAATGCTTGACAAGGTATTTCATTGTAAGTTGTGGGATTACAGTGCATATACGTTAAATCTGCATTCCTATATATGCCTTGAATTCTCATTGCTTTGGGGAATAATGGCCCTTTTGCTGGTTTACTTTGTGCATCCTGTAATGGAAGTACTGGTTTATGCCATACCATATAATACAAGAACAATTGCTGTCATTATATTTTTATCAATATTGTTTGTAAATGCATCTCACCAGCTAAGGAAGAGGGTATATGGAGGAGGACATCCTTAAGGAATTAACACTCAGGGAAATCCCGTCCCCTGAGTGCCATATCAGTTAAATGTTTTTATAAACTGTACTGCCGTCCTGCCTGTTCTGCCTCCATTTTCATAAGCAAATCTCTTGGCTTCAGATAGCAGTGTGTCTTTCTCGTACTCTAATTTAAATTCATTTGCCAGTCCTAAAACAATGGTATAATATTCGTCTTGATTGGCTTCATCATATAGTACAGTCAGCCCGAAACGGTCTGACAATGAAGTTTGTTCATTTATTGCATCCCTTACATGAACTTCATTTTCTCTTTCCACATGATTTTCTCTTATTAAATGCTTTCTGTTAGAAGTAACATAGAATAAAATATTATCCGGTTGTTCATATATGCTGCCCTCAACAACCGATTTCAAATATTTATAACTGTCCTCATTTGTTTCAAATGACAAGTCATCTATGAAAATAATGAAATACATACCTCTGTTTTTAAGAGCTTCAACTATTTTTGGAATATAACTTAGTTTTTCCTTTGCTACTTCAATCAATCTCAGTTTCTTATCCTTAAACATAGGTATTAATGCTTTTACTGTAGTTGACTTGCCCGTTCCGCTGTCTCCCACCAATAAAGTATTTAATGCATATTGGCCGGATACAAACCTCTTTGTATTTTCAATAACCTTACTTTTTTGTCTTTCATAACCAAAAATATTTTCCATAACCATCGGATTAAAATCATAAACAGGTATTAAAAAGCCATCTTCATTTATGCTGAATGCATGGTTATTTCTATATTCTCCGCAGCCGTTAACCGTATATTCATTGTATAAGTATTTATATATATTTTCAGCGCTGTTATTATTAAAGATATATGTCAATTCTTCCGTGTTTTTGTAATTAATAAAATTATTTGCATCCGACACTTTTTCCAATATTACTTTTAAGGGCATACTTAAACTTTTTAATATGGAAATATCGTGTAAAACAGCCTTCCTAACCACATCATTTATTTTTACGCCTTTTTCACAACTTAAACTAAAAATATTTTCGTCTGATATTATCTTTCTTGAAATATAGTCATTTAAGGAATAATATCCGTTATTAATCAATAAGCTGCATATTTCATAATAGGAGCTGTGACAATCATCTTCTTGGTTCCGATTATTATATAGCTCCATATACTTACTGATTATTTCATCAAAGTATAAACTTCTGTATATTATTAAGTTTGCCAATATATTTTTTGTCATTTTACTACCTCAATACTATCCTGTTATTAATAGTTCATCTATAGGTCTTCCCGGCGGTACTATGGGATAGACACTACAGTCTTGGTCAATTTTGCACTCTAAGAAAATTGGTTCGTTTAAATTATCTGTTTCCATTAGTATTTTCTCTAATTCAACCATCGAAGAAGCCTTATATGCTTTTATGCCGTATGCGCCACAAAGCATTTGATAATTCACATCGTCATAATTGTCTGTTTCAGAATATCGTGCATTGCTGAACATTCTTTGCCACTGCCTTACCATACCCAATGAATTGTTGTTAAACATCACTATTTTTACCGGAAGCTTATATTTTGCAATAGTAACCAATTCCTCGCAATTCATTCTAAAACTTCCATCCCCGGTTACAAGGATGGTTTTCTTGTTGGGATTTCCAACTTGAGCACCTATGGCTGCACCAATTCCATAGCCCATGGTTCCCAATCCTCCGGACGTTAAAAATTCATTGGATTTGTTAAACTGCCAAAATTGTCCTGTCCACATTTGGTGCTGACCTACATCTGTTGCAACTATTGTGTTTTCCTTGTAGTGTTTATTAATTTCTTTGAAAATATTTTCCGGTACGAAGAGTCCTTCAATATCTTTTTTCAGCTTTTTGGACATAATTTCTTCAAGCCAGCTGCTTCTGTCTTTTTCCTCTGCCCTATCCAAAAGCTTTGTCAATATATCCCTCATACTTCCAAGAAGGGGAATACTTTCATAGGTGTTTTTATCTACTTCAGTTGAATCAACATCAATGTGAATTATTTTTGCCTTGGGAGCAAATTTATCAGGGCTGCCTATAACTCTGTCGCTGAATCTTGCCCCCATAGCTATCAATAAATCACAATTTGTAACAGCTATGTTTGTTTCCATTGAGCCGTGCATACCTACAAATCCAAGAGATAATTTATTATTTCTTGGAATTGTGCCTAATCCCATAAAGCTGTTGCACACAGGAATTCCTGTTTTCTCGGCAAACTTCACTAAAAGTGAATCATTTTGGGATATTCTCACGCCTCCGCCGGCATAAATAACCGGTCTCTCGGCATTATTTATCAATTCAGCAGCCATATTTAATTTCTGCTCATTCGGCACTATGTTCTCAGTATTGAGTGTTTCAGTGTTTCCTTTATACTCATAGGAAGTTAAAAAAACATCCTTTGGAACATCCACCAGAACAGGTCCCGGTCTTCCTTCCATAGCAACTTCAACAGCTTCTTTCATAGCCTCTTCCAAATCTTCTATATTTCTTACCATGTAGCTGTGTTTTGTTACAGAAAGGGTCATTCCGGTTATATCAACTTCTTGAAATGAATCCTTCCCAATTAAAGCATTGGCAACCTGACCGCATATAACCAGCAATGGTACTGAGTCCATATATGCATTGGCAATGCCTGTTATTGTATTTGTTGCGCCGGGTCCTGAAGTAGCAATAAACACTCCTAATTTGCCGGTGCTTCTCGCATATCCGTCTGCCGCGTGAACTCCGTTTTGTTCATGAGCAGGTCTGTATACCTTGAAATAATCAAGCTCATCATATAGAGCATCAAAGAAAGGTATAACAGCTCCTCCGGGGTATCCGAACAAGGTATCGACACCCTTTTCTTTCAAAACTTTTAATATTATTTGAGAGCCTGATAATTTCATGTTTACACCATTCCTTTTTATTCTTGTCCCTCTGCAGGTTTATTTATCCATGACATCATTGACCTTAATTTTTTACCTGTTTCAATGATTGGATGTTCCAATGCCATATCTTTCATGGCAAGAAATCTGGGTTGTCCTGCATTGTTTTCTGATATCCAATCATAGGCAAATGTTCCATCTTGAATATCTTTCAATATATTCTTCATTTCTTTTCTCGTATCTTCTGTTATGATTTTTGGTCCTGTTATATAATCACCATACTCAGCAGTTTCACTTACAGAATATCTCATATTCTCAAACCCGCCTTCATAAATCAAATCAACAATGAGCTTCATTTCGTGAAGACATTCAAAATATGCAATTTCCGGCTGATACCCTGCCTCTGTCAATGTTTCGAATCCTGCTTTGATAAGTTCCGTAATTCCACCGCATAAAACAGCCTGCTCACCGAATAAGTCCGTTTCCGTTTCTTCTTTAAAAGTAGTTTCAATAACTCCTGCTCTTGTTCCTCCGATCCCCTTTGCATAAGCAAGGGTCAGCTCTTTGCACTTACCCGTAAAATCTTGATGTACGGCAAATACATTGGGAACTCCCATACCTTCTACATAAGTTCTTCTTACCAAGTGTCCGGGACCTTTTGGTGCCACCATGAACACATCAATATTTTTGGGGGGAACAATCTGATGGAAATGAATGTTAAATCCATGTGCGAATCCCAGCGCATCTCCCTCTTTCAAATTTGGTGCTATACATTCTTCATATATTTTTTTCTGCGCTGTATCCGGTGCCAAAACCATTACAACATCTGCTTCCTTAGCTGCTTCTGCTACAGTTTTTACAGTAAGTCCGTGAGACTCTGCTTTTGCTTTTGATTTGCTTCCTTCCTTAAGTCCTACCACCACATTTACTCCACTTTCTTTAAGATTTAAAGCGTGAGCATGTCCTTGGCTCCCATATCCCACAATAGCCACTGTTTTTCCTCCAAGCACCTTTAAATCTGCATCTTTATCATAATACATTCTTCCCATTTCTTTATCTTCCTCCGAATTTTATATTTTTTTATTGTAATCCATAAATTTCTACAAATACTCTGATACATCATAAACATCTACAAGCTTTTGCATTTGAAGAATTGCTCTGTCAAAACTGTTTCTTTTTTCATCTTCTAAAGTAACCTTAAAAACTGAATTGTTTTCATCCAAGTGATGCATGCTGAATTCTTTTACATCAAACTGTTTTCTTCTTAATGTAGTTAAAACTCTCACTGCTGAATCCATTCCCTTAGATACTTTAAAACTGATTGTCCTGCACATAATTTTACCTCCTGTTATTTTTTGATTTTTGTTTTTTGTCAACCGGAATGAAGAGCATATTTATTGTAATTTAATTTGCTACTAGGGTTCGGTCATAAAGGGCTATTCGCATGCTCCATCAAAATTTTATTTGCTCACTGTTGCATGCATAAAATTGGATTACGCTGCATACGACCTGCTGCCATTTTTCAGAAAATCATTTTGGGGGACATTCCTCTAAAGATTATCTCCATAGACTATCCTTCTTTAGAGGTGTGTCCCCATACTTCTGATAATGGGGTTAAGGCTATAAAAAAAACCTCTCGTCTCTATATACATATATATATAGGGACGAAAGGTCTTTCGCGGTACCACCCTAATTCACGATAAAAAAATATCGCCTCATTCAAGTCGAAAAAACTATAAGTTTTTTGAACTCTATTCTTATAACGCAGAAATACGTCTTCGTCTACTTAATTCGACTCAGAAGCTCAGGAGTGATCATTATATCTTATAACACCGATTTTCACCAGCCACCGGTTCTCTGAAGTTATTTGTAAGATACTTTTGTCTCCGTCAAAGCATTTTTTTAACTTGTTATGGATTATATACTGAATGAAATGATTTTGTCAACACTTATTTTTAAATATTTTTATTTCAGCTGGTTTAGGGCGTTAAAACGAAAAGAACCGTCCTAAAACTACAAAACTATTTAAATCGCAGGTCCTTTCCGTAAAATTTAAGGGGAATAAAATTATTGAATATTCGGGATGTAATTCTGTCAGAATAAGTATCCCTAAGCTGCTCCAAGGATAAATTAGTTGAAATTATTGTTCTTTTATCAGTAATCATTCTTTCATTGATAATATTAAAAAGCTCTGCATTGGTAAATGAATTGCTCACCTCTGTTCCAAGGTCATCAATAATAAGCAGGTCACAATCAAAAATCATATTATAATTCATCAGGTTTTCTTCGGTTTCATTCAGCTTGTTAAACTTATGGTTTTCAACTGTTTCAAACAGCGAAAAGGAAGTCTGGTACAAAACAGAAATTTCTTTATTCAAAAGTTCATTTGCAATGCAGTTGCACATAAATGTTTTGCCTAAGCCCGTTCCTCCGAAAAACAGCAGGTTCATGTTTGTATCATTGAAGTTACTGCAAAAATCCTGGCTTATTTCCAAAACATAATACATATTCTGCCTTGGTGTCAGCTTTTCATTTTTATAGCTTTCGTTGCTGAAAACATTGATGTCAAAAGTATTAAAGTTTTCTTTTCCAAGCATATTAACCATATTTGACATTTGAAACAGATTATTTATTATTTGTCTGTTAAAACAGCTGCATCTTTTCCCATCCGTAGTATAACCTGTATCGCTGCACTTTTTGCATTCATATTCAATTTCCAAATAATCTTCAGGAATGTTGTTTTTTTCGAAAATCGACTGCCTTTCCTTTTTCAGCTCTTCTATTTCCTGCCTTAATCTATTAACATGTACATCCAGCTCATCAGGCATTGATAAAAAACACTTCGATAAATTTATGCTGAATAATTTCAATTGTTTGTCAATTTCAGAAAGGCGTGGAAGAGCAGCATAAAGTTTTTCCCTTTTTTTATCTGCTTCATGAGCAGCTCTTAATCTTTTTTTGTTGTAATCTGTCATAATATTTTCAATTATTTGTTTATTCATTGTCATCCCCTTCCTCCGGAATTGCCAAACCTAACTTATTAAGCTTCTTCTCAAATCTTTCTCTTGCAATTTTCTCTAGCTCATCTCCTGAAATACCATCGCTTTGAATAAAATTATGAAACTTGTTTTTATTCTTGGAAGTTTCCTTTTTTGGTTTTCCAGGTTTTTTATCATTTTTTAAATCATCAATGGTTTTAAAACCGTTTTTGTACCATTCACTTAAGATTTTATCGAAATAATTCAAATTCGGATTATTGATTTTTGTTGAATTATCTAAACATTTCAAAATCATTTCCATAGAAAAATCCCATTCATCAATCCATCTATCAATTGTTCTCATTTCAGCCTCAGTGAGGGTCCTGTTAAAACCCAAAGCCTTGCTTATTCTTGAATAGGCAGAAAACCTGTCATTGCGTTTTTCAAGATACTCAACCATTGTGTCCAAATCCACCACTCCGGCATCATACCATGCTGAAACAACAGATTCTATGTAACTAAATCTCTTTACCTTTTTATTGTTGACAGAGTAACTGAAAGCTTGGGTCATCACATTAGGTTTAGTTTTATACTTGTTCAGCCAGGTGACTATTTTTTGCTTCTCATTGATTTTTAAAGGTCTCCCTAACATATCTTCTATTTCTTCCATCATGGTTTTTATTTCAGGATTCTTAGCGGTAGAAATTAACTGTTCATTATCAACATAATTATTTTTATCGTTAACATTTCGAATATGCTTGTACACATTATCCACATAATATTGCTTAAGATTTACAAATTCAACTATATAGTTGTATTCATCATCTGTTTCATGCTTAATGATTATACCTTCATTTTCCCAATAATTCCATGCATTTAATACATCGGTCAAAGGTAGCTTTAAATTTTTTGAAAGAGTTTCATTGTTAAAATCTTGCCTGTCCTTGGCATATTTGTATCCCATCAGATATACCTTTACATAGGTTCCGTCAGCTTGGGGCATGTAGTCGTTTATAAAAATATTCTCTATGGGGGTATCTCCTAAGTCTTTTTGCATTTCTTGAAGAATAAAATACATGTATTTCTCCTTTTTCTACATAATTTGTCAAAACATTTGTAATATAATTGTAACAATCTTGTTATAATAATGTGAAAACATTTTCTCTTTAAAATTGTTGACATAATGGCATGTAATCGAATATAATGTCTTAAAGATATATTAAAGACATTTTAGTTTAACTTTATTATATCATTTTTTTATATAAAAGAAAAATGTTATTTTTCTCGTGATAATAGTAAAATATTATGTAGCTAGGAAGTAGAACTTATGAAAATCAAACTTTTACCAATCAAAGATTTAACATTTAAAATTTTAAATAAAAATAATTTAAACACCAAAATATTTAAGCAATTAGACGAAAAAAAAGATAGACAACCTCTCCAACTATCCAAACGAATCAGAGGAACAATCGCACTATTTCTTGCAACAACCATTATATTAAGCGTAATTTACGCTTCAGATTATTTAAAAACTCACGAAAACAATGTATATGCAACCGACAGCTTTACAATTATATCCGGTGAAAACGAGCTGTGCCGGGTAAGAGACCCGGAACTGCTCGATACAGTATTAAAAAAATTAGATAAAGATTTAGAAAATAGATTGCATCATGAAATAAAAATAGAAAACAAATTCGATTTAGCAGCCTCAAAGGCAAAAGACAGAGAAATTATAACAGAAAATGAGCTTTACGAATTGATTAAGTCAAATATTATTTATTCCATTATGGCATATGAAATAAATGTAAATGGAGAAAAAATAGGAATTGTAAATTCCGAATATGAAGCAAACAGTGTAATTGAAGAAGTTAAGTATCATTTCTCCAAAGATTATGATAAAGAGTCATTGCTCGAGGTTACCACAGTTGAAGATATAGAAATAAAACAAGTAAAAGCAACTAATGCAGAAATTCAAGAAAAAGAAAAACTTACAGATTACATAATTAAAGGAACCGACGAAGAAAAGACATATATAGTGGAAAAGGGCGACAATTATTGGAATATAGCTGAATACTTCAATATGGGAATAGATGATTTATTATTAGCAAACGCTGCAGCCGAAGATGATATAATACAAATCGGTGATGAAATAAATTTAATAGTACCAAAACCATTTATAAATGTACAAGTAAAAAGGAAAGTTGTACAGGAAGAAAAAATGCCTTATGAAACGGAATACGCAAAGGTATCATACATGTACAATGATGAAGAAATCGTAACAAGAGCAGGTAAGTACGGTATTTCAGAAATTGAAGCCATTTTGACTGAACAAAACGGTATTCAAATAGCAAAAGAAGTATTGTCGGAAAAAGTGATTACAGAACCCGTAACGAAATTAGTAACAACAGGAACACAAGATCCGCCGCCGAAACAAGGGACAGGATTCTTTATAAATCCTCTGCCTGGCTCAATGATAACCTCACGATACGGCACCAGGTCCGGAGGCTTCCATAGAGGTCAGGATATGGCAAAGGCAGCCGGTTCGTCAATAAAAGCTGCCGATGGCGGAACAGTATTATATGCAGGCTGGTCGGGAAGTTACGGATTCATGATTGATATAGACCATGGAGGCGGTTTTACAACAAGATACGCCCACTGCAGTGACCTTTATGTGTCAGCCGGAGAAAAGGTGTATCAAGGCAAAATAATAGCAGCTGTAGGCTCTACAGGAGTATCATCAGGACCTCATTTACACTTTGAAGTAAGAAAATACGGCTCGCTGGTTAATCCTGCTTCATATATAGGAGTACAATACAGATGACAAGGGGATGGGGGTACTGTCATCAAATACAAATACAGATAAATTCAGCCGATGATTTCATCGGCTTTTTTGATTTTTCAGAATGACAAATTATACATGTTTTCTCAAAAAATTTTTATTGCAATTTTTGAAGTTTCGTAATAAAATGAAAAAGTATTATGCAATTCCGCAATACCGCATCCCCTACTAAATATATAAAGGATGGTCAGATGTTATACTTAGATAATAGATTTATGGAAGTGGCTCTTCCAATAATCGAGCATGAAGAATATCAACAAATGAGATATATTAAACACCATGATGAAAGTGTGTTTGAACATTCCGTAAAAGTTGCATTTTATGCATATCAAATGACATATAAACAAAATTTAGACTGGGAATCAACAATAAGGGGAGCTTTGCTCCACGACTTTTTTCTGTATAAGTTTAAAAAATGTTTTAGTTTAAGAATAGTAACAGATTCAATAAAACACGCTATAGTACATCCCAAAATTGCTTTTGACAATGCAGTTAAATTTTTCGAGCTAAATGAAAAAGAAGAAAATATTATAAAGGGACATATGTTTCCTTTTGGATTCCCAAAGTCAAAAGAAGCATGGATTGTAAGCTTTGTGGACAAATATATTGCAGTATTTGAATACTCTTCAAATATTAAGAAAATGATGCAAAAGAAACAGCCGGCATACCAAGCCGAATAATATCGGGGACATTCCTTCATGGACTGACCCTAATGAATTACTAACCATGAAGGTGTGTCCCCATGCCTCTGACAACCTAAGCGTCTCTTACCGGCGTTTTTTTATTATCTTTTGTAAATATTCTGTTTAATTTCCACATAATTGGGTAAAATTTAAATATATATAAATAAATACTTGAAAGGGGCTGACTAAATGAAAATATCTATCTACAGCAAAAATTTGCAACTTACCGATGCATTAAGAGAGGCATCAATTAAAAAGTTAAGGAGGTTAGATAAATTTTTTCAACAAGACATTGAAGCAAAAGTTGTTTTAAGTATTGAAAAGAAAATACACAAAGTAGAGGTCACCATTCCCTTCAATGGAAGAATTGTACGTGTTGAGGAATACTCGGACGACATGTACAATGCATTAGATGAAGCAGTTGAATCCTTAGAGCAGCAGATAAGGAAATATAAAACAAAACTACAGAATAAAAGACACTCCAGTCAATCAATTAAATTTGAAAATATTGAGCCCTTAGACTACGAAGAGGAAGAAGAGTTTAAGGTAGTAAAAACTAAGCGCTTTGCAATTAAGCCCATGAATATTGAAGAAGCAATACTTCAAATGGATTTATTAAAACACAATTTCTTTGTTTTCTTAAATGCAGATACAGAAGAAGTAAACGTAGTATATAAAAGGAAAGATGAAAATTACGGTTTAATTGAACCGGAATTGTAAAACTTACTTATATCATAAATACCAAAAAGACGCAGCCCGCGTCTTTTTTTTACTTTTACTCTTCATCCCCAAAAATACCGTCACTATACTTATACCTGAGATTTATAGAAAAGAAATACGTTTGCATGTTTGTCGAATAATGTATAAATTTAGCATTTATATTTTGCTTATAATTATACCTTGTTAATAAATTTAGTGTATAAATTAAGTTGTCCACAGTCGTGGATAATATGTACAATTTCTTATAATATAGAATGTTGAAATTCCAACAAAAAATATTTTTGAATTTTCGTAAAAAAACACTTGACAAATATTTCCCTTAAAGTCTTCGAATTTAAGAATTGTTAACAATTTAATCCACAGCTGTGGATAAGTTGAAAACATGTAGAACATATCTTCTGTTTTTTTTAGATTGTTAAATATATTTAATCCGTTTTAATCTAATTTAATTAGTTAAACATTTTATGGAAGAGTTTGGAATGTTAATTTTCTATTTTTGTGAATAATTAATAACCGTGTTCACTTGTAATTTTATAAAATTAATAATTTTTATACACATTTTTTACAACTGCTTTACTTATATTCAATATAAGAACAATAATTCCTCTTATTGAATATAATGCCTTAGGATGTGATAATATGTTAGAAACTTTAGAAACAATTGTAAGAATTGCAGTTCCAATTTTAACCTTAATTTTAGGAGCATTATCAGCTTATTTCAGAGCTCATGATAAACTGAGAGGCAGCTCTATTAAATATATTGCTGAAGCAGAAGAATTATACAAGGATAGCACAAAAGCAGGAGGACAAAAATTTTCTTGGGTTGTTGATGCATTATATGATTTAATACCTGCTCCTTTAAAAATTATAGTATCAAAAAAATGTATTGAAAAAATAGTTCAATCTTCCTTTGACTCTATTGAAGCCTATGCAAAAATGCAGCTTGACATAGCTGTTGAAAAATATCTTAAATATTTAAACGACGGGAAATCAGGAGACTTCATTGACTTTATAAAGGAACGTGAAGCAAAAGATGATTAAATTAAAACACTTGCCGCTAAATGATATTTCAATAACCAGTCCCTACGGCACAAGAAGCATAACAATCAACGATAAATACTATTGGTGGCACAACGGAGTGGATTTAAAAGCACAGCTCGATACTCCCGTATATGCAGCCGCAGAAGGGAAAGTAATGGCTGCTAAATACGACGACAGCTACGGTTATTATATAGCTATAGACCACGGCAAATTCGGCACCTTATACGCGCATCTTTCACGTTTACGTGCTGCAGAGGGCAGCAGTGTAAACCCGGGAGAAATAATCGGCTATGCAGGAAGCACCGGCTATGCAACAGGGGCGCATCTCCATTTTGAAATAAGACTTGGAAGTTACAAAAACTTCTGGGACAGAGCGCACTGTGACAGAAGTGTATTCATGAATACCATAGACCCAATGCTTTTTATAGAAGACTTTCTTAAAAAGGAAGATGATATAAGCGTAGATGAAGCAATAAAAATTGTTCAATCTGCTGCAAGCTTAGAAGATAAAACCATGGACTATATGGCAAAATACTATAAATACGGAGATGACTTAGTAAAGAAATTGGCAAAGGCAATAAAATAAAACCCCTTGCTGTCATCCTGAGCACAGCGAAGGATCTCATCTTTAAACCCGCATTAGCGGGTTTTTCTCTTCCATTGAGGAGATTCTTCCCTAAATAATGTAGCTATAAACTTTTAAATTAAATTATTTTAATGTTTATAAAGTTTTTATTGTGGTATATAAATACTGTTAAACATTTATCTTAAAGGAGGAAATTATGGCAGGTTTTGGAAACCCATTTGGTGCAAACGTACCAAGAAAATTAACAAAGGATGAATTAATTCAAGCGGTAAGATTAAATATTGCAGGTGAGCTGGAAGCAATTTACGTATATGATGCACATATTCAAGCCACCGATGACATTGTTGCAAAAAAAATCATTGGAGACATAAGAGACGAAGAAAAGGCTCATGTAGGTGAACTATTAACACTGCTTAAATATTTAGACCCTAAAGAAGCAGAATTCCTGAATGAAGGAGAAGAAGAAGTAAGAGAAATGCTTGCAGAGCTTAATATTAAGACTGAATCGGCTCCATCAACGGATACAAACAGTAATAGTACCGTTGGAAGCTTATTAAAAGAATAGGAGGATTGTATGGACTTTTTATCAAGAGAGGGCTCTCCGATTTCCGCAGAGCTTTGGTCAAAAATAGATGAACAAGTAATAACGATGGCTAAAAAAATACTTGTGGGAAGAAGATTCCTTCATATTTACGGACCCTTAGGGGCAGGAGTACAGAGCATAAATATAGATGATAGCACACAATTAGCAGAAACAGAAGGCGGTATAGTTCAAATAAAAGGAAGAAAATTCGAGCAAATACCCTTATTAAATCAAGATTTCAGCCTTTTATGGAGAGACCTTGAGCTTAGCGAAAAAACAGGAATGCCTGTTGATTTGTCTTCTGCATTACAGGCAAGCGCAGCAATTTCAAAAAAAGAAGATGAATTAATTTTTAACGGCAATAAAGAATTAGGTTATGAAGGACTTCTTACAGCTAAAGGAGTTACAAAGTTAGAGCTAAGCAAATGGGAAGAAGGAGAAGCTCCTGTAAAAGACATAACCGCAGGTATAACAAATTTATTTGATAAGGGATTAGTAGGAAGAAAAGCATTAATAATAAGCTCCGACTTATTAATAAAACTTCAAAGAATTCAACCGGGAACAGGTATTACGGAATACGAAAGAATAAGCAAATTAGTAGACGGCAATATTTATTACACAACAGCAATAGGAAGCAACAAGGCTGTCTTAGTTTGTGCAGAGCCGCAATATATGGACTTGGTTGTTGGACAGGACATGTCCACATCTTACTTGGAAACAAAAGACTTAAACCACTATTTCAGAATTATTGAAACAATTCTTTTAAGAATTAAAAACAAAAACGCCGTTATAGTATTTGAATAAACAATATAGAACATGTGGTCATTCTGAACGTTAGTGAAGAATCTCAAAAGCCAAAGACAGCCCTTTGGCTTTTTTGCATGTCATCCTGAACCACTTCATTGTCATCCTGAGCGCAAGCGAAGGATCTCATGTTTTTTTTGTAAAGTATAAGCGAAGGATCTCATTTTAGTTATCTTGCAATTTAACCATCACTATTGCTTTTAACCTTTGCATATCATAATAAAACTTCGCCATCACCCCGGCTGTGGTTTTTTGTGCCATGACCAAAATAACTGATGTTATTTTATAAAATCGAATGTGTTCATTTTCAATATACGAATATCTTTCATATGTTTTTATAGCTTCCCTGCTGTTTAATTCAATATACTTTCCTATGGAATTTAAATATATTCCTCCATTGTATGCCCTAAATTTATGAAAACGCCTGTACATTTTTATTATCCAATTTTCAAAGCTTCTGTGATTTTTAAGAAGTTTTATATTGGCATGCTGAGGTATTGTGACATCCTGAACCAAATGACAGGCAGCCCCCAAATAAAACATTGCAGCCTTTATATCACCTAATATAAACTCATTTAAAGCCCTGTTATAATAAGACTCGCATTCATTCTTGGCATTGCTGTTTCCATATAAACCACGTTTAGTTTTCGGACTGTAAAAATGATTGCTGCTCTTTAAATCCTGGTCAGCCCAAACAACCCCATCATTTATATAATCTATATAGGTTGACATAAGATTATAAACATCAAAATAACCGTCGTTTTTCAAAATATGAAAAGACTGATTATTTATAGCCTGATGAACTATGCATTCAGTCTTAACTACCCTCTTCTTAAGCGGATTAACGGCTCTTAATATATTTTTATACACAAGTGAATAAGTTCCTTCTAATGTAAGCATCATAGCCTTCTTAAAATAATTTAAGGTTATTTTCTGCACATTTTAAGCTATTATGCAAAGGCATTAAAAAAGTTTCAAAATACCATTGAAAACACAAAATGGGCGGTTAAGCTATAAATTCGCCTAAACGCCCAAATTAAAATCATTTTTTGTACCTTTATTCAATGTTAAGATTTTCTAACCCCAACAATTGACAAAGAGCCATGTAATTATTAGTTTTTAGATATTATTCGTGGATTACTACGAATGATACATATCCTTCATAAATATATACAGTTACTACTGTTCTATCAATTCTAATAGCACTTAATCTTCTTACAGCATTTACATCGCCAGCATCATCTACACCTATAATTGTAGCATCTTCTGATAATGTATACCATTTACCATCTATCTTAACAGTATCAGTACCTCTGTCATCAATAGTACCTTCATAAACAGTAGCAATTGCACCTGAAGTTGTAACTTCAATTGCTTCTTCGATTACATCGTCAACAATATCAAGAGCATATACTCTCTTAGTTCCACCAACTACATCATCTGCATCTGTATACAAAGGATCTACTTTCTTTCCATCAATATAAGCTACAGTTGCTTGAACATTGTCATCGTCTACTGAAGCATCTTGAGCTGAAGTGATGTAAGCAAATGTATATTTTACACCATCAGTGTCTTCTGTTATAAGAACTTCTATTTGACCACTCTTGTTGTATACTGCATAACCATCAATTTTTGAACTAAGTTTATTTATGCTAACTGCTTCATTATCTTCACTATTATAAACTAAAGCATTGTCAATAATTTTGAATGATGATTTAGTTGTATCAACATCATTAATCTCTTGTGCTTCAACTGTTTCAATTTTTGAAATCTTACCATCCTTGTTTAAGCTATATTTGATTATGCTTAATTCTGGTTCTTCACCAACAAGATTTTCAACCTTATCAACAGCAAATTCACCTTCACCTAATTCTGGTATATCAGCAGTAACAAATAAGTTGTCTGAATTTACTTTAACAGAAGATGATACCCCGCCGGAAGAGTTTAACTTGATTAACAAATCATATACTACTTCTTCGCCCTCTTGAGTTACAACTTCAATTTGAGGATTGTCATCTATGCTAGTTTTGCTAAACTTTGAAGTTACTGATCCTGGTTCTGCTCCTATTACAATCGCATAATCAGTAGCACTAGAGCCATCAGCGTCAAAATCAACTATTTTACCGTTGTGATCCAAATAGAATACACCTTCGTCGTTAAGCTCAGGAGCTGTTGCAGCACCCTCTGTTTCGCTTCTTTTGTACTTAGTGCCATCAACGTATACATCTGTTCCGCCTAATCTAGTAACTTTACCTTCTACAGTATCTCTTGAAACTACTAATGTAGTGAAAGCATCGTCTTCTGCAAGGTATTCAACAACTACATCATCAGCTTCGATGTCTTCAAGTGAATCTGCATCACCCTTAACTATAATTTTTGTGAAGTCAACTTCATCTTTACTGTTTGTAGGTAATGTTAATCCATCTAATGTAAGATCATCTTCAACATATTCTTCTTCAACTCTTAAAACATATGTTTGAGTTTCAAGAACAAATCCATCAACTTCATCTTCTTCTATCTTACCGTTGTTAGAATCTTCGAGTTCGTTTGCTACTATTTTTATAGATTCAGTTTCTTCTAAATATTCAAATGTAGCTTCACTTCTTGATGCTCTGTTTTCAAATATGCTTGCAGGTAAGTCTGCTTCAAGTCCTTCTTCTTCTTCTACTGTAAAGCTTACTTTTTTGATTGAACCGTCAGCTGTTTCAACTGCAACTGTAGCTACTTTTCCGCTTGTTGAAAGGGTAACTTCATCAACTGAACCTTCTACAACTAATGAATTGCTATCTTTGATATATACAACTTCATCGTCATCATTTAAGTATACTTTTAAGCTTTGGTAAATATATGGTCCCAAGTCTACCAAATCCCCAGCATATTTTTTATTGTTAGGATCTATCTTTTCAGAAGTTACTTTATAGTCTTCATCAAGTTCAGCTAATCTGCTCAATAGTTCTTTTCCTGTAAACACTACATCTCCGTCAGTATTAACTGTTACCAGTTCAGCTTCCAAAGCGTTGTATAGTAATATTGCTACTCCGCCTCTGTCAGCGCCATCTGCTGATAAATTAACATTTTTAGTTAATCCTAACTCAGCAGCTTTAACTTTGAAATTTGTAGGCCAAGTCATGTTCTTAATTTCATTAGAACCGTCTGTATAACCTAACCCTCTAACTATCATTGTAATAGCTTCGTCATATGAAACTGTTCTGTCTGGAGTGAATTTTCCATCGCCTGTTCCTATAACTAATCCTCTACCTGCTGCTAAAGCTATCCATGAATCTGCCCAGTGTCCTTGAGTGTCTGTAAAGTTACTTTTTGAACCAGCAACTAAATCACCAAATCCAAGAACTTCTACTAACAATTTAGCCATTTCAGCTCTTGTTACAACTCTTTCCGGTTTGTAAGTTCCGTCTTCATAACCTGTTACTACGCCTAAAGCAACTAAAGTGTTAACTGCTTCTTCGTAATCAGTATCCGCTACATCTTCAAACTTTGGTGCTGCAAAAGCAAAACTGAAGCTTGAAAGAACCATTGCGATTACCAAGACAAGTGATAATACTTTTTTCATTCTATTCCTCCTATGAAATTTGTTTGTGGGTTTTAGGTCCCCAATACCTTCATTGTGTCAGCACAACGACTTAAACATTATAACACCGAGATATTATGTAGTCAACATTTTGGTGTTGATTGTAATGTTTTTGTAATATTCACATAGTGATTGCCTGTGTGCTATGTTTATAATATACCACAAGATAGTAGGGTTAATATTACATTAATATTACAGGTTGTTTAAGGAAAGGGGATAAGGAAAGGGGACACACCTTTACTTTAGGGATAGTCTTTGGGGTAAAAGGAATGTCCCCAAACATATACAGGTTTGTTTATGTATTGCCTGAGGTCAAGACTTTATATAGGGTTATGCAGCCGAGTATTGTGAATGCTATTCCTATTATAATTATTACGGTTTGGAGGGCTGCCTTTGAATTTAGGATGCAGAGTGCGGCGAACAATATACCCGTACCGGATATAATCAGTGTCAAAATGTCCGAATAATCCTTATTTTTGATTGATTTAATGTAAGCGGGAATACTCAGATACAGCAAAAATACTCCTAAAATGAGCATAGTTGATTCAGGCTTATAAATACCTATTGCCGATGCCGCCAAGGCTATAAAGTGAGTTGTTTTTTCTTTATTGGATATATATTTATGTGTCATTTTAAAGTTGATAATACAGAATACTGCAAGCAAAATCATTGACAGACGTATTGCGATACTTCCGATATGGTTTGATGCCATAATGAATACAATTCCTGTCAGTGTAAGAATAACACTTAGTATTTTCAATGTTTTTGATTCGATATTTATGTTTGAAAGCATGCAATCATCCCCTTTTATTTGCTGGTTTTATTATAGCATTAATAAAATTTGTAATCAATAAAAAGATGAGAGTAAAGATGTACTTAGTCAATTTGTTTTGACAAAGTTATTGAATAATTGAAGGCTATTATATTATAATAAGTATATTACGATTTGGAGGGAAAAAATGAACGCTGAAATTCTTTGTATAGGCAGCGAGCTTTTGCATGGAGATATTGTAAATACAAATGCACAGTATATTTCCAAAAAGTTAGCTGAAATAGCGATTGATGTGCATTATCAAACTGTAGTGGGGGACAATCCGGAAAGGATGAAGAGTGCCTTTGGAATTTGTTTTTCGAGAGCCGATATTGTCATATGCACGGGTGGTTTAGGTCCCACCCAGGACGATATAACCAAGGAAGCATTGGCTGAATATTTCGGCATTGAAATGGTTTATGACGAAGGCAGCTATGAGCATGTAAAAGAAATGTACAGACACTTTAGGAAGGACATTCCTCACAACAATATGAGGCAGGCATATTTTCCCGAAGGCTCTATAATACTGAACAATCCCAACGGAACCGCAAATGCATGTATCTATAGGGGAAAGACCGGTGAGGGCAGTCACAAAATAGGAATACTTCTGCCGGGACCCCCTAAGGAAATGCAGCCACTCATGGATTCAGAGGTAATACCTTATCTGAAACAGTTTTCGGATTGGGTTGTTTACGGAGAAAAATTAATCGTTATGAATATAGGTGAATCCGCGGCGGAGGAAATGGTGCTCGACATTATAAAAAGTCAGACAAATCCTACGATTGCTTCATTTGCCGGTGCGGGAAGAGTAATTTTCAGAATTACGGCAAAGGCTGAAAATATAGAAAAGTGCAGGGAGCTTATTGACCCTGTTAAGGACGAGTTAATCCGGCGCTTCGGAATAGAAAATGCTTATCTTGTTGAAAGCGGCAATGTTGAGGATAAGGTTGCGCAGTTACTGCTTGAAAGGAATCTGACTGTTTCCGTGGCGGAATCCCTCACGGGAGGTCTTGTGGCTTCAAGGCTTATTAACTATCCGGGTATTTCCAAGTCTTTTTTGGAGGGCTTTGTTACATACAGCAATGAAGCAAAAATGCGTGCATTAAACGTGAGAAGAGAAACATTGGAGAATTATGGTGCGGTAAGCGAAGAAACAGCAAGGGAAATGGCATACGGTGCAGCATTTTTTTCAGGCAGCGACATAGGTGCTTCCACTACGGGAATTGCGGGTCCCGACGGCGGAAGTAAGGAAAAGCCCGTGGGTTTGGTGTATGTTTGTGTTTATTATGACGGGAAATATGAGGTTAAATGTATTCATGCCACCGGAACCAGGGATACCATAAGGGAGAGGGCGGCTACCGCTGTGCTTGATTTAGTGAGAAAGTGTATCGAAGAAAGGGGCTAAGGTAGGTACTATCATTTGTATAAGATAAATAGGTAAAAATAAAATTCTTCACTCCTGTTAAAACAAAGGTGAAGAATTTTTACGTATATCTATTTTAAATTAAATTTCTTTCGACAATTTGTTTTACAACGAATGTTGCAACATGGTTTGCATAGCTTCCGGAGCCGAAACCTGCATCATATCCT
>ENA-UOOK01000807-UOOK01000807.1-fermentation-metagenome-genome-assembly--contig:-NODE-807-length-41884-cov-9.872361_pt1 | contig 41884 bp, 43 predicted proteins | sample MGYA00245777_ERZ724023 | MGnify/ENA primary metagenome ERZ724023 (study PRJEB28704, sample SAMN03018312) | fermentation metagenome | biome: anthropogenic terrestrial biome; feature: soil; material...
GGGAAGATATATCAATGGGTTTAAATAGCATAGTGGAAAAGGCTGAAAAAGAGCACATTGCAAAGGTTATGACGGAATGTGGCAATAATAAGACTAAAGCGGCGAAGCATATGAATATATCCTTGAGGAGTCTTTACTATAAGCTTGAAAGATATGGTCTTGAATAAAATCGTGCAAGTTTATGCAAAATAATGATTTTCTTGCAGATAATTGCATGCAATTTCGTGCAAATATTGAATTTTTCAACAATTCAAAATTTTTAAGCTTCAATTCATATTTTTTTCCCAAGAAAGAGATAAGTATTACGAATGTATGTAGCCTGTCTTTTAGTTGACATAAACTAATAGACAGGTTTTTATCTTATTCAACAACTTTTTTGGCATACTATTTGCTTAATTATATAAGATAAAACTATGGAATAAGGAATATGCGTAAGGAGCGGTGAATCTGTGGCAAGAGAATATATATTGGCGATTAATCCCGGATCTACTTCAACAAAAGTGGCGGTTTTCAAAGAAGAGGAGAATATACTCCAAAAAAATCTCAGCCATTCTGCGGAAGAAATATCCAAGTACGAAAATATAATCGACCAATATGAGTACAGGCAAAATATGATACTTGATTGGTTAAAAGAATCAGGTATAAGTACAGGTAGTTTGGCAGCGGTTGTCGGTAGAGGCGGATTGCTGAAACCGATGCCCGGGGGCACTTATATTGTTACTGATGCAATAATAGAAGATCTGAGAAATGCAGTGCAGGGTGAACATGCGTCAAATCTTGGCGCGATAATTGCCAAGGGCATAGCAGATACAGAAGGTATTCCCGCATATATTGTCGATTCGGTAGCCACTGATGAACTGGATGATATTGCGAGGATTTCGGGAATGCCTGAACTTGAAAGACCGGCTCTAGGACATGCTTTGAATATAAAAGCCGTCGGCAGAAGAGCTGCAAAGGATATGGGCAAGGAATTCGACGATGTTAATTTTATAATCGCACATCTTGGTGGGGGGATATCTGTTTCACCCGTCAGGAAAGGAAAGATAATTGATGTAAACGGTGCTAACGATGCAGGTCCTTTTTCTCCCGAAAGGGCAGGTGGACTTCCTGTAGGTGATATAGTGAAAATGTGTTTTTCCGGCAAATTCACACAAGCAGAGATGAGAAAGAAGACTGTAGGAAGTGCAGGTCTTGTCGGGTACCTGGGGACTAATGATGCAAGAGATGTAGTTAAGATGATTGAGTCCGGAGATGAAAAGGCAGCCCTCATTTTTGATGCTATGGCATATCAGATAGCCAAGGAGATAGGCGCAATGGCCACAGTAATTAATGGTAAGATTGACGCTGTCATACTTACCGGAGGTCTCGCATATTCAGACCTGTTATGCAAGAAAATAATCAAAAGAGTAGAGTTTATAGGACCTATTCTAATATATCCGGGAGAAGATGAAATGAAGTCCCTGGCGGAAGGTGCTTTACGAGCACTCAAAGGTGTGGAGAAAGCTAAGATATATGAGGAAGAGGTGGAATAGTTGATAAGAACCTTTAAAGAGATTGTTGAGACTGCCAAGGCGAAGGGACCAAAAACTATCGCTGTTGCAGTAGCTCAGGATGCAGATGTTTTGAGTGCAGTAAATGCGGCAAAAAAATATGGTATTGCAGAAGCCATACTTATCGGCGATAAGGACGAAATTATAAAAGCTTCTGAAGAATGTGGCATAGATATCGGCAGTTATGAAGTAATAGATATCAAGGATAAGACTGAAGCGAGCAGAAAAGCAGTAGAAATGGTTTCCACCGGTAAAGCCGATATTCTGATGAAAGGAATTGTTGATACAGCCATTGTACTTAAGGCGGTTTTGGATGAAAATATTGGACTGAGAACAGGGAATATTCTTTCCCATGCTGCAGTGTTTGAGGTGCCGGGATTTGACAGACTTTTCTATGTGACAGATCCGGCGATGATATTGTCTCCTGACCTTGCTCAGAAGAAACAGATAATTGAAAATATCATACCGGTTACCAATGCATTGGGTAATTATAATCCAAAGGTTGCGGTGCTGGCAGCCATTGAGAAGGTTAATCCTAAAATGCAGGCTACCGTTGATGCGGCAGAACTGGTAAAAATGAATGAAACAGGAGAACTAAAGGGTTGTATTGTAGGAGGACCTTTTGCTCTGGATAATGCAATATCTGTTGAAGCGGCTAAACACAAAGGAGTAACCCATCCTGTGGCAGGATATGCTGATGTTCTGCTGGTTCCCTATATCGAAGTAGGAAATGTGCTGTACAAATCAATGGTATATTATGCGGGAGCAATGGTTGCTGGAATACTGCTTGGAGCAAAGGCTCCTGTAGTAATGACCTCCCGATCTGATTCCGATGCGGCCAAGTTGAATTCTATCGCCATAGCGGTACTTATGGCAAGTGTATAGATATGAGAAGAGAACGCATTAAATGTGTTTCGAAAATTTAGGAGGTAATTATGATATGCAAGAGATATTCCGACTGTTGATTATTAATCCGGGTTCTACTTCAACAAAAGTAGCTATATTTAAAGGGGAGGAAAATATAAAGGAATATAAAATTCAGCATAGTATTGAGGAAATTGAAAAATTTGATAAAGTTTCCGATCAATATAGCTATAGGTTGAAATTGATTTATGAGTGGCTAAGGAGGGAAAAAATAGATACAAATATGCTGTTGGCTGTAGTAGGACGAGGAGGTCTGTTAAGGCCTATGCCAGGAGGCACCTATTTAGTTACGGAGAAGATGATAGATGATTTAAAAATAGGAATTCGGGGAGAACATGCATCTAATTTAGGTGGAATGTTGGCAAAAGGAATAGGCGATAAGGAAGGCATAAAATCATATATCGCAGACCCTGTTGCCGTAGATGAATTTGAGGATATAGCAAGAATATCCGGATTGGCGGAAATAGAAAGAATATCGTTGGTTCATGCTTTAAATATAAAAATGGTTTCTTACAGACGAGCCGATGAAATAGGAAAGAAGATAGAAGATGTGAATTTTGTGGTAGCACATATGGGCGGAGGAATATCTGTCGCTCCTTTTAAGCATGGGAAGATAGTTGATGCAAATAATGCCAGTGAGATGGGGCCTTTTTCTTCCGAAAGAACAGGAGGTCTTCCTGTCGGAGACTTAGTTGATATGTGTTATTCTAAGAAATATACACTTAAAGAAATGAAGCTAAAGATTAAAGGAAAAGGTGGTTTGGTAAGTTATTTAAATACCAATGATGGTAAAAAAGTTGAAGAGATGATAAAGAAAGGTGACAAAAAAGCAGAGCTTGTATATAGTGCCTTGGCATATCAGGTAGGAAAAGAAATTGGTGCAATGGCTACAGTTTTAAACGGAAAGGTTGATAGTATTATATTGACCGGTGGGTTTGCATATTCGAAATTTTTAGTTGAAATAATAACAAGCATGGTAAAATTTATAGGGGAAGTAGTTGTTTATCCCGGAGAGGATGAAATGAGAGCATTAAACCAAGGGGTACTGAGAGTACTTAAAGGGATTGAAAAAGAGAAAATATACGAAGACGAGGTGGATTTTTAATGGCAAAAAGTTTTAAGGAATTATTGGATTTAGCTAAAAGAAATGGTGCAAAAAAAATTGCAGTTGCTGTTGCGGAAGATTTTGATGTATTAAGTGCTGTAAAAGAAGCTTATGATCAAAATATAGTAAAACCTATCCTAATAGGAAATGCAGAAAAAATTAAAGATGTAGCAAAGAAAGTAAAATTGAATTTAGATGGTATTGAGATTATCGATGAAGGGGAAAGCATAGAAGCATGTAGGAAAGCAGTATCCATTGTGAGCTCTCAAAAAGCTGACATATTGATGAAAGGGCTTGTGGATACTTCTATTATTATGAAACAAGTTTTGGACAAGGAAATTGGTTTGAGAACAGATAAGGTTATAAGCCATGTAGGAGTATTTTGCGTTCCCACTTACCCTAAGCTGTTTATTTTAACAGATGCCGCAATGAATATTGCTCCGAATTTAGAATATAAGAAAAAAATACTGGAGAATGCAGTAGAATTTGCTCACAGTTTGGATATTAAAAATCCAAAGGTTGCGGTAGTATGTGCTAAAGAGAAAGTTTATAAAAAAATGGAATCAACGATTGATGCTAAGGAATTGGAAGATATGAATAAAAGAGGAGAGATAAAGGATTGTACAGTTATTGGCCCTCTGGCTCTTGATAATGCTATATCAAAAGAGGCTGCAATTCATAAGGGAGTGGATAATCCGGTTTCGGGAGATGTGGACATATTTTTGATGCCTAATATTGAAGCCGGAAATATAATGTATAAAACTTTAACGTTCTTGGCTAAAGCACAAAATGCTGCTGTTATAGTCGGAGCAAAATCACCTATAGTGTTAACTTCAAGAACTGATACTGCGGAAACAAAGTTAAATTCAATAGTATTGTCAGCTCTTATGGTATAAAAATGTCAGAAGGGAGTTTAAAAATGAAAAAAGAATTTAAAATTTTAGTTATTAATCCCGGTTCTACATCTACTAAAATTGGGGTTTTTCAAGATGAAAAATTGTTATTTGAGGAAGTTTTAAGACATTCAACAGAGGAAATTTCAAAATATGAAAGAACTTACGATCAATATGCTTTCAGAAGGGATATAATAGTTGAAACTTTAAAGAAGAACAACATACCTTTGAAATCTTTGGATTGCATTGTAGGAAGAGGTGGAATGTTAAAACCTGTTGAAGGCGGGACTTATGAAATAAACGAAGCTATGATTGAAGACTTAAAAGTGGGAGTTCAGGGAGACCATGCTTCTAATCTGGGAGGAATAATTGCAAAGGAAATAGGAACGGAGATAGGAGTGCCTTCCTATGTCGTAGACCCGGTAACAGTGGATGAAATGGAGGATATAGCAAGGATATCAGGATTAGCGGAAATTAAGAGGAGAAGTATAGTTCATGCTTTAAATCACAAAGCTATTGCACGTAAATGGGCTAAAGAAAACGGTAAAAAGTATGAAGAGGCAAATTTAATTATAGCTCATTTAGGTGGGGGAATATCGGTAGGCGCTCATAAAAATGGTAAAATAATAGATGTATTCAATGCTCTTTATGGAGACGGGGCTTTTTCACCTGAAAGATCGGGAGGACTTCCTGTAGGAGACCTGGTTAAACTTTGTTATTCGGGAAAATACAGCCACAGTGATATGAAGAAAATGATTAAAGGCAAAGGCGGAATTGTATCATATTTAGGAACCCAGGATGTAAGAGAAGTGAAAAAAATGATTGAAAAAGGAGATAAGAAGGCCGAGCTGATATATAACGCTATGGCGTATCAAGTCGCGAAGGATATAGGAGCATGTGCGGCAGTTTTGAAAGGAGAAGTTGACGGAATATTACTTACCGGAGGAATTGCTCATGATAGTGATTTTACTGCTTTGATAGAGGAGAGAGTTAAATTTATAAGCAAAGTATATGTATATCCGGGAGAAGATGAATTAGATGCCTTGGCTTTAGGCGGACTAAGAGTGTTGAGGGGAGAAGAAATGCCAAAAGTATATAAGTAGGAGCTGATCTGTTATGTTAGATGATAAAAGGATAAGAATAGTTACAGGTCATTATGGTAGCGGAAAGACGGAATTCAGTGTTAACTATGCGGTAGAACTTGCTAAAATAAAGAGAAAAGTCGCATTAGTTGACTTAGATGTAATCAATTTATATTTTAGAAGCAGAGAAAAATCTTCGCTTTTAGAGAATATGGGCATAAAGGTGATTTCGAGTTCAATAAACGCCCCTGCTGTGGATGTTCCCGCCATATCAGGGGAGGTATATGCTCCCCTTGAGGATGAAAGCTACGATGTAGTTTTGGATTTAGGAGGAGATCCGGCAGGAGCAAGAGTTCTGGGAAGATATGAGGAGTTTTTTGTAAATGGGAAATATGATATGTTTTATATACTTAATGCCAACAGACAGGAAACGAGTACCGCCGATAAGGCTATAGAATATTTAAAAAGAATAGAAAATATGGCAAGGATAAAGGTTACAGCCTTAGTCAATAATACCCATATGCTTAAAAGTACAACTGTTGATGATTTACTTAGGGGTCAAAAAGTAGCCTTAGAGGTATCGGAAAAATTGGATATACCAATTAAATATATATCAGTAATTAAAAATGTTGCAGCCCTTTTACCTAAAGATATGAAGGGTGAAATATTCCCTATGGATTTATATATGAGGGAAGAATGGATGGTTTAAATTAAAGGAGGGGTCAAAATGGCAAAAGTTAAAGGGAAAGTGACATTCAAGGAAAACATTTGCAAAGGTTGCGGGCTTTGTACGACCGTCTGTCCGATGAAAATCGTATTACTTGATAAGGAAAAAATTAACTCGAAGGGTTATCACCCAGCAACAGTGAAAGAAATGGACAAGTGTATAGGTTGTGCAAATTGCGCGACAATATGTCCTGATGTTGTTATTACAGTAGAACGATTTACAGAATAATAATTTAAGGAGGGTTAATTATGGCGAAAGTTCTCATGAAAGGAAATGAAGCTGTTGGCGCTGCAGCTATCAAAGCCAATTGTAAGTATTTTTTCGGATATCCTATAACGCCTCAAAGTGAGTTACCTGAATATATGTCAAGAGAATTACCTAAAGTAGGAGGAGTGTTTTTACAAGCAGAAAGCGAGATAGCTGCAATTAATATGGTTTATGGGGCCGCAGGATCCGGAGCAAGGGTTATGACCTCATCTTCAAGTCCGGGGATTTCTCTTAAACAGGAAGGGATTTCATATATTGCGGGAGCTGAGCTTCCATGCTTAATAGTGAACATGATGAGAGGCGGTCCGGGACTTGGAAGTATTCAACCTTCTCAGACCGATTATTTTCAGGCTACAAGAGGAGGCGGAAATGGAGACTACAGATTGGTGGTTCTTGCCCCTTCAAATATTCAGGAATTAGTTGATTTGGTAATAGAAGGATTTGATATAGCAGATCAGTACAGAAATCCTGTAATGGTTCTGGGTGATGGAATGATTGGACAAATGATGGAACCAGTCGAGTTTAAAACTCCTAAAAAGAGAGAATTGCCAAAGAAGGATTGGACAACTACAGGTACAGGAGGTAAGAGAAAACCTAATATTATTAATTCTCTGTATCTGGCAGCCGAAGCATTGGAAAAACATAACAATGAAATTCAGAAAAAATATGCCATTATAAAACAGAATGAAGTAAAAGTAGAGTCATATAATATAGAGGATGCAGACGTAGTAATTGCCGCTTATGGAACAACTTCAAGGATTGCCAAAACAGCAATAGCAAAACTTGAAAAAGAAGGATTTAAGGTTGGGCTTATCAGGCCTATAACCTTATGGCCCTATCCTTATGATGAATTTAAAAAGATTAACAGTAAATGTAAAGGTATATTAACGATAGAGATGAATGCAGGACAGATGTTGGATGACGTAAAAATTGCAGTAGAAGGAAAGTTCCCTGTTTATTTCTATGGAAGAACTGGAGGAATGGTGCCTACACCAAATGAAATGGTAGATCAAGTGAAAAAAATTATGGGAGGTGAAAAGTAATGGCAATAGTATTTAGCAAAACAAGAGGATTAACTGACGTCCCAACCCATTACTGTCCCGGATGTACCCATGGAATAGTTCATAGGCTGGTGGCCGAATGTCTTGAAGAACTGGGAGTATTGGATAATGCCATAGGAGTGGCACCGGTAGGTTGTTCTGTATTGGCATATAACTATTTTAACTGTGATATGCAAGAAGCGGCTCATGGAAGAGCACCTGCTGTAGCTACTGGAATAAAAAGAATTCAACCGGATAAATTTGTATTCACTTATCAGGGTGACGGGGATTTGGCATCTATAGGAACAGCAGAGATAGTTCATGCTGCTCATAGAGGGGAGAAAATTTCAACTATATTTATTAATAATGCCATTTATGGAATGACAGGAGGACAAATGGCTCCTACTACATTGGTCGGCCAAAAAGCGACTACGGCACCTTATGGAAGAGACGAAGCCCTTTGCGGAAGACCAATAAGGATAGCGGAGATGCTTGCGACAATACATGGAGCGCAGTTTGTAGAAAGAGTGGCCGTTAATAGTCCTGCACATATAAGAAATGCAAAAAAAGCCATAAAGAAATGTTTCCAGACTCAAATAGACAGAAAAGGGTTTGGAATTGTAGAGGTTCTTTCTACCTGTCCTACTAACTGGGGGTATTCTCCTGCGGATGCAATGAAATGGCTTGAAGATAATATGATACCTTATTATCCTTTAGGCAACTTTAGAACTCCAGAGGAGGTGGAAAAATAATGGAAGAAAGATTGGTTGTAGCGGGATTTGGCGGACAGGGAGTAATGGCAATCGGTCAGCTTTTAACTTATGCGGGTATGATAGAAAATTATAATGTTTCCTGGCTTCCTTCTTATGGACCTGAAATGCGTGGAGGCACGGCAAACTGTAGTGTAATAATAAGCGGCGAAGCCATAGGCTCACCGTTAGTAGTAGAATCTGATTCGGCAATAATAATGAATAAACCGTCCTTAGATAAATTTGAAAAGGATGTATTGCCAAATGGAAAATTATTTATAGATTCATCCCTTATTGACAGGAAGTCATCAAGAAATGACATAGACGTATATTATATTCCGGCAAACGAAATTGCCAACAGTCTGGGGAATGATAAAGTTTCAAATATGGTTATGCTGGGTGCTTACTTGGAAATAACAAATGTAGTAAAGATAGAATCTGTTTTAAAGGCTTTCACAAAAGTATTTGGAGAAAGAAAGGCTAAGTTTATTCCATTAAATAAAGAAGCTCTGGAAAAAGGTGCTGAGGCTGTAAAGAATCAAAGAAAGGTATTAGTATAATAGTATAAAATAAAAAAGAAAGGGAGTGTCGCAGAACTGCCGAATAAGTGGTTAGAGATGCTCCCTTTTTTCTGTAAATTAGAAGTTGACTGGTATTATCCGTTTACCTTGATTTATAGTTGACCTAAAATGGGTTTTAAAAAAGGTTTTCTTAGTTTATTAATGTCCCGTCATGATCTTTAAAATTTCTTTATCGGTGCTTTTCATGCCTTCTCTGGCCATTCGCCCCACATTGGAAATTGTATTGTCTACTCCTTTTGTAACGATTCCGTCTCCGCTTCGAAATTGCTGACCGTTTTTATACATTTCGTAGCCCAATATCCCTGCATCTACAGATGCAGCAATCTTAGCAGCACATGACGGCTTTGCCCCATCACATACGATTCCCGATACGATAGCGAGGGCATTAACAATAGTATGAGCTATTTCTTTGTAACCTCCTCCATGAAGATATGCGATTCCTGCACCTGAACCGCACCCTGCACAGACAGCTCCGCAAAAAGCAGACAGTCTTCCTATACCCGTTTTCTGATAAATTGTAACTAAGTCGGAAAGTGCCACAGCACGATATAATTTATCCTCTGATACATTAAGCTCTTTTGCATATTCTATTACCGGAAGAACTGCCGTTATCCCTTGATTTCCGCTCCCAGACACGATAATTACCGGTTTTTCGCAACCCCCCATACGAGCATCGGAGCCTGCCGCGGCGGCAGCTTTTGCTCTCATGGCAATATTTGTACCGTAGGTTTTCAATATTGTTTTTCCGACATTAGCTCCCCAATTATGTTTCAGCCCTTCTTCAGAAATAGTACTGTTATAAGCAATTTGTCGGCCTATAGGTTCTCTGAAATCTTCAATATCGGCAATATTAGCAAATTCAACGATATCTTTTATGTTTAAAAGCCCTTGATTAGAAAAATTATTATCGGGATTTTCTGTTCTTTCAGCTTGAAATAGTACTTTTCCATTTAATTTCATTTGAGTAATATTAGTATGATATCCTTCAATAATGACTTCACTCCATTGGTCGCCATTTTGCAATATAATATCAATATAAAAAATCATATCGTTATCTGCTGGCACTACGGCAATAGGGTGACTTAAGAGATATTCGCGGATTTTGGGTTTCATTTCTTTTGTAATATTGGATAGTACCTCTAATTTCTTAGACGCATCCCCTGCTATTATTCCCGCGGCAACAGAAGCTTCGATTCCCTTTAAACCGTTAGTATTTGGGACAACAACACTTTTTACATTTTTGATTATGTTTCCGCTGACTTCTATTCTACATTGTTCGGGTAGTTTTCCCAAAAGTTCCATTGCCTTTGCGGCTGCATAGGCGATGGAAATCGGTTCTGTGCAGCCCATAGCCGGCACTAATTCTTCCCGTAAAACTTTTAAATAGGATTTATATTGAGCATTATCTTTTTTCATAAGTACCCCCTGATTTATATTTTATTGAAAAGGTTTTCGTAACATTTTCAATAAATTTTTTTGACTTTTACTTTACAATATTTTTCATCTATCATTATATCACTCCACTTGTTTAAAAATCTATTAATTTTTTGTTGAAAATTTCCTGATTTCGAAGCGGCAGTCCAAATAATAAATTGTATAAATACTGTAAGTAAATAGTTCGAAAAATTTGGTAATTTTTTTAATAAAATAATTGCAAAATTAATTAATTTAGTATATAATATATCTAATAAGATAAATTTGTTAACTTTTACTGCTATTTATTTAAAGACTTTTCTTATATATTTATACCTTATATTATATCTTGTAAATTTTCTAATTTTAATAATTTAAGTATTACTAATTTGTGATATTATTTTTTTTAACTTAAATATTTTTCAATTTTTTCCAAATGATTTTAATGATATTGATTATTATTTTTATTAAAATAATAAATTTTATAGGGCATTAGTTAACATTTTAACAATAAATTTAATATTTGCTTAATTCTGAAATTCAGAGAAGCGGGGGAACCAATTAAATGGGGTGAATCCATATGGTAGGGCAAGCCCTTTTGCCCGAATCCGACAGCTAACCTCGTAAGCACTAAAGGGGAAGTAATTCTTATATAAAGACTATGCTTCCATAGTCTTTTAATTTTCCCTCATGTTTTACAACCCATAGGAAAATCTTAAATTACCTTAATGTGAACTTTTCATAAAATGGATTTCCAAGAAAGGTTTCCTCAATATATGACTTTTTAATAAGAGCCCTTTATAAGTAAATACCGGTTTAGATTATGACAGAAAATAAATTTAAAGGAGGAAATTGCATGAATAAAAAAATACGATATTCAGTGTTAGGAGCAGGAAATGGGGGCATAGCAATAGCCGGATATATTGCTATGAAAGGATATGAGGTAAATTTATATAATAGAACTGAAGAAAATATAATGTCATTAATCAAGAATCCAATTATACATTTAACCGGTGAGATAGAAGGTTGCGGACGGTTAAACAAAGTTACTGATAATATAAGGGAAGCTATAGAGAATACGGATATAATTATGGTTACGGTTCCTGCTGTAGGTCACAAATTTATTTCTCAAAACATAGCACCTTACTTAGAGGATGAACAGATTATAATATTGAATCCGGGAAGAACAGGGGGAGCATTAGAAGTATATGAAAATATCAGAAATTCCGAATGCACTGCTCAAGATGTAGTCGTAGCAGAAGCTCAATCCCTTATATATGCATGCAGGATAACCGGAAACAATGAAGTTCATATATTCAAAAGCAAAAAAGAGGTATCTTTATCAGCCATACCTGCGAGCAGAACCGAAGAAGTAATTTCAAAAATTTCACCCATATTTTCTCAATTCATACCTGCCAAGGATGTAATGGAAACAAGCTTAAATAATTTTGGAGCCATATTTCATCCGGCACCTACTTTATTAAATAGCGGTCATATAGAAAGAGGCATAACGTTTGATTATTATACTGAAGGAATAACTCCATCTGTAGGAAGGTTTATTGAACGGATGGATAAAGAGAGAATGGAAATAGCTGATAAGTTAAACATAGATACTATGTCTGCAAAAGACTGGCTATATGAAACTTATGGCTCAAAAGGAGATACCTTATATGATGCTGTTCAAAATAATCCGGCCTATAAAGGGCTTAAATCTCCTAAAGGTCTTAATATCAGATATATTTACGAAGATGTTCCTTGTAGTCTTGTTCCCATGTCATCTTTAGCAAAGCAATTAGATATAGAGACTCCGGCAATAGATTCAATTATAGTTCTTTCAGAAATAATTACCGGAAAAAATTTCTGGGAAGAGGGAAGAACAGTTAAAAAATTGGGATTGGAAGGACTGGATAAATTTCAAATACACCATTTGGCCAGAACGGGAAAATTATTAGATAATAAAGAAGGAGTGGTTGCCTAATGAAAAAAATGTCTCTTTGTACAATAGGAAATTGTGTGCATGTAGCCGGTGTAATGAACTTTTCTGCTTTAGCGGAGAGGGAAGGATATGAAGTAGATTTTATGGGAATATCTTTACCTATTGATGATGTGATTGAAAATGTAAAATGTTCCGATCCGGATGTAATAGGGTTAAGCTATAGATTAAGTCCGGAGCCTTTGGAAGCTATTCTAAATGAGTTAAAAGAGAAATTGGAGAAATCAGATTTGAAAGATAAGATATGGCTCTTTGGGGGAACGGAACCGACAGGGAAGGTAGCCGAAAAAAGTGGTATATTTAAGAAAGTATTTTATGGAGGTGAAGACGTAGACGAAGTAATATCCATTTTGAGAAATAAAAAATTAAGAGTGGAGGAAACGTATCCCAGAGATTTAATATCAAGGATTAATTGGAAATATCCATATCCTGTACTAAGACATCATATAGGACTTTCATCGGTTGAGGAAACTGTCAGAGCTATTGATAAAATATCGGATTCAAAGGTTCTGGATGTAATATCCATTGCTCCGGACCAAAATGCTCAGGAATACTTTTTTGACCAGGACAAAATGGATTCGAGGTTAGATGGAGCAGGAGGAGTTCCGCTAAGGACAAAAGAAGATTTCTCGAAGTTATATGAAGCAGCTCAGAAGGGGAATTATCCTCTGATGAGATGTTATAGCGGAACAAAAAATTTGATCAAGTACAGTGAAATGCTTCAGGAAACTATTCATAATGCCTGGTGTGCTGTCCCCTTGTTCTGGTACAGTGAGTTAGATAAAAGAGGACCCAGAAAAATAAAAGAAGCAATAAGGGAAAATCAAAAAGTTATGAAGTGGCATGGCCAGAGAAATATACCTGTAGAGGCAAACGAATCTCATCATTGGAGTTTGAGAGATGCTCATGATGCTGTAGGAGTGGCTACGGCTTATTTGGCAGCCTATAATGCAAAGAAAATGGGAGTAAAAGATTATATTTCACAATATATGTTTAACGTTCCTGCATCAATATCTCCTAAGATGGACTTAGCCAAGATGTTAGCAATGATAGAGCTTATTGAAAACTTAGAAGACGAGAATTTTAGGGTTTACCGTCAAGCGAGAGCCGGCCTCGCAAGTTTTCCTACTAACCTATACCAGGCAAAAGGACAGTTGGCATCATCTGCTTATCTATCTATGGCTATAAAACCTCATATATACCACGTAGTAGGATATTGTGAAGCTCATCATGCGGCAACAGCAGATGATATAATAGAATCCTGTATGATAGTTAGGGGAGTTTTGAAAAATATATTCTTGGGAGATATAAATATGGTTGACGATATAGATGTTCAGAGAAGGAAGGCTCAGCTTATAAAAGACGGCAGCATAATAATAAATTCCATTAAGAGTCTATCTAACAGTTCAAAAGATCCTCTAACAGATCCTGTTATTCTTGAAGAAGCGGTTAAAATAGGTATTCTTGATGCACCTCATTTAAAAGGAAATAGTGCTGCATGCGGGAAATTAACTACAAGAATTGTAAATGGAGGAATGTACCCCTTTGATGAGAAATTGAACAGGGTAATTACTGAAGGAGAGAGAATTGAAAGAATAATGGCCGGAGATATTGATTATGAAATAAATATTTCATAAAAATAGCTATAGAGTTTTAAAATAAACTATTGACTTTTTTTTGAATATGAATTATTATGAATGTATAGTAATTTAGTATGAATTAAATTTTAAACGCTATGATCAAGGAAAGTATGATATGAAAGATATACAGAGAGGAGTTCAGGCGGTGAGAGAACTCTATAGTTGGACATATCAAAAGTGCTCTTGGGAGTGTTAAGTCGAAACCGTAGGGAAAGTAGACTGTTACGGAATTCTTCCGTTATAGAGATAAGGCATGAAAGTGCCGGATTTAAAGATGGATGTTTGTTCATCTAAACAGAGTGGGACCGTGGAAGCAAAACTTCTGCCTCTGAAATTGTTTATTTCGGAGACAGAAGTTTTTTTGTTTCAATAAATTTAATGCTTTTTAGTAATTCATAAAATAATAATATTTTGTGAATGAAGAAAGGCTTCCATTGAGACATTAATATATTAAGGAAACCTTTCTTAAAACCCATTTTACGAAAAATCTATATTAAGGTAAACAGGATTTTTCTATGGGTTATAAAAAAGCTTAAAGGGCATAAATTTAGTATTAAAATATTAATTTGGAGGGATTTAAATGACAGTTGCAACAAATGTATTAGAGCTAATAGGCAACACACCTATCGTCAAATTAAACAAATTGGTAGGGAAAGATTATGCGGATATATATGTAAAACTTGAATATTTTAATCCGGGTGGAAGTGTTAAAGATAGGCCAGCACTATATATGATTGAAAAAGCTGAAGAAGAGGGAAAGTTAAAAAAAGGATATGTAATAGTGGAACCAACAAGCGGAAATACGGGAGTAGGTCTTGCCATGGTAGGTGCTGCAAAGGGATATAAAGTTATTCTTGTTATGCCGGAAACTATGAGTATAGAAAGAAGAAATTTATTCAAAGCTTTTGGAGCAGAGGTTGTTTTAACTCCTGGCTCAAACGGGATGAAGGGAGCAGTAGATAAAGCAGAAGAACTTGCAAAGCAAAATTCAAATTATTATATACCTTATCAGTTTGGCAATGAAAATAATACTCTTTCCCATATTGAAACCACAGCTCAAGAAATACTCAAAGATCTGGGGAGTAACATAGATGTATTTATTGCAGGTATAGGTACAGGAGGCACAGTTACAGGAGTAGGGAAGGTTCTAAAGGAGAAGAACAGTAATGTGAAAATAGTAGGCGTAGAGCCAAAATCTTCACCTTTATTGTCTGAAGGAAAAGCAGGTCCTCATAAAATACAAGGAATAGGAGCTAACTTTGTTCCAAGTATACTGGACCTTGATTTATTGGATGATATAAATACGGTATCTAATGAAGATGCCATTGAAACTACAAGACAACTGGCAAGGGAAGAAGGGATACTTGTAGGAATTTCATCGGGAGCAGCGGTCTATGCAGCACTACAATGGGCAAAGAAATTAGGAAAAGGCAAAACTGTATTGGCTATTGCTCCGGATAATGGAGAGAGATATTTAAGTACGGGAATATTTAGCTAAAATCAATTTATTTGTTGAAGTATTATTATCATAAAATTTACAAAACTAAAAAATAATACGGATTTTTTAAAATCCGTATTATTTTTTTAACTATATGAAAATTCCATTTATCCTAATTTGGATTTTCCGTAAGATGAGTTTCAAAAAATTTGGAGGAGTTAATTTATATTAAAAAAGAAACTTACAATTTTAAATATGTTACAAAATTAAATTGTTAAAATTCATTAGCTTCATTCTTTAATTGATATTCAAACTCGTCTTTAATTTCTTTCAACAATTTTTTATTTAGAATTAATTTTAATCCTGTTAAAGCCAATGTTTTAGCTCCTAATAAGAGGGCTCTGTCACCATCCTTTGAACGAGCGGCTTCCCTAAATTCTATTGTATGTCCTACTAAATTGTCAGGACCTATTTTAACTGAAGGCTGAATAGTTGGCACTACGTGACTGATATTTCCAACATCACTGGATCCACTGGCTTTATTTTCCGGCGAATGAATATCTAAACCAAAGGATTCTCAGATTTCTTTAAAAACATCGTCAAATTTTTTATTAGGCAGAATATTATCAACTGAATTTTGAAATTCAATAATATTTACCTTTGCTCCGGTAGCAAGAGCGGCACCATTAGCAATGCCTTTTATTCTTTGAGTGACTTTGTCGCATTTAATTTTTGTATCTGCTCTTATGAAAAAGCGGGCTTTGGCATATTCAGGTATAATATTAGGCGCATCTCCACCATGGGTAATTATTCCATGAATTCTTACATCACTTGTTACATGCTGACGCAGAGCATTTATCCCATTAAATAAAAGTATAACTCCATCTAAGGCATTAATCCCCTTTTCGGGAGCTGCTGATGCATGAGCGGATTTTCCTATGAATTCAAAATCAAGGGGATTTACCGCAAGAGATTTTCCTGTAGTATATGTTTTATTTCCGGGATGAACCATTAAACAAGCATCGATTCCTTTCAATAGATTATGCTTTACAAAACTTCCTTTGGCACTTCCGTTATTTCCTCCTTCCTCGGCAGGAGTGCCTAAAACTACAACTTTTCCTCCCGTTTCGTCCAATACTTTTCCTAAAGCAATTGCTGCCGCGGCACTACTGACTCCTATGATGTTATGGCCGCAAGCATGACCTAATTTAGGAAGTGCATCATATTCGGCTAAAAATCCAATGGTAGGACCCGATAAATGAGAAGATTCCTTTTTTGCAATAAATCCTGTGGGATGACCTGCTACATTTTTTTCTACGCAAAAACCTTCTGATATTAAAAGCTGTGTTAATAGATTACTGGCCAAGATTTCCTCATTTCCTATTTCAGGGTGATCGTGAATCTCGTGACTTATGGAAATATACTTAGAACTATTGGATTCTACATCTTTTAAAATCCTTTGTTTTATTTCTTCTGACATTTTAAGCATCACCTTCTTCTGACATATTATGAAAATGAAAAACCTCTTCTTAATTTAAAGTAAGAAGAGGTTTATATCAAAAGATGATACGTTCGCTCTTCTTATCTTCCAAGCTATAAAGCTTGCTGGAATTGGCACAGCATTCTCTAATGAAAAGAATCCGCTGCCGAAGTTTCATAGGGCCAGTCCCTCCACCTCTCTGGATAAGAAGTTTTTCATATTCAATTATTAATAATAAATTATACGAGCATTATTTAAAAATGTCAACAAATTTTTTTATAATACATCGTCACTTTACTTTATAGCATATAAGGCTTAAATAGGGTATAATGGATTAAATAACAAAATAATAAGAAATATTTTAAGTACAATTTTATGTGGCAGCTAAACGTTAAAATATAAAATTTAATGTTTAGCAAAGAAGGAGAATAAGATAAGTATGAAAAGGAACAAGGATAAAGTATATAATTTTTTAAAAGTTATGTCTTTAGATTTGTGTAATAACAAAAAGAGAGGTGTAACTGCCAGCGAAATATCAAAAGAATTAAATATCAAAAGAAATGTTGCAAGTCATTTGCTGAATGAATTGTATATGGAAGGCAAAGCAATAAAAATTAATACGAGACCTGTTTATTTCATAGACAGGGATGCCTATGAAAATAATTCTATATTGCAGAAAACGATTGGTCATGTGGAAATCGGAAGAGGAACGGCAGTTGAAAAATACGATCCCTTTGACAAGATAATAGGAAGTCGTGGAAGTCTTAGAGAACAAGTCAAAATGTGCAAGTCGGCTGCTACATATCCTCCTGACGGTCTTCCCCTGCTTCTTATAGGAAATAGCGGTACAGGTAAAAGTTTTATGGCACAAGTTATATATGAATATGCAAAGAATAACAAAATAATAGCCGAAGATGCTCCTTATGTCATATTTAATTGTGCAGAATATGCAGACAATCCGGAATTGTTGTCGGCAAATTTATTTGGTTTTGTGAAAGGTGCTTTTACAGGTGCTGATAAGGATAAAATAGGGTTGTTGGAGGAAGCTAATGGAGGTTATTTGTTTTTAGATGAAGTTCATAGGCTGACTCCGGAAGGACAGGAGAAACTTTTTTTATTTCTTGATAAAGGAATATTCAGAAGATTAGGAGAGTCTAACAATTGGAGGTCATCAAAGGTTAGATTTATCTTTGCTACGACGGAAGAACCGTCTTTGAGTCTTATTAACACATTTTTACGTCGTATACCTTTAGTTGTAAGCATACCGGATTTGTTCAGAAGGCCTGTTCAGGAAAAATTGCAGATGATATACAATTTTTATCAGGAAGAATCAAAAAATATCGGAATAGATATTGTTGTCAGTAAACAGGTGATGGATGTTTTATTAAAGATCAATATATCGGGAAATATAGGAAAACTGAAGAATGCAATCAAATACAGTTGTGCGTCGGCTTATGGTGCATATGTAATGGACAGTGTTAAGATATTGAAAATACATTTATACGATTTACCTGCAGAAATTAAGACCAAAGTTGATTTTATTTTAACAGGAAGTATATTCAGCAGCATGTTTGTATCTAAAGATATACCTAAAGATTATGCCCCCAATGATATATTTGAAGATTCCACGATAAATAAAGAAACAGAGGTACTGCTTGATTCTATTCGGGATTATAAGAATAATAAAACCGATATACGGAATTTCAAGAAAAAAATGACGACAACCATAGATAAAGTTTTAGATAAAATTATATTTGAAGATATAGAAAATTATAATGACACTGTTTTTTATAATGAAACTAAGAAGGTTATACAGAATATTTTGAAAATTATGGAGAACTTATATGGAATCAGATATTACGGCAATGCATCCATCGTTTTTACATATTTGATAAATATAATGTATGATGGTATTACAAAAAAACTCGAAGGTAACTATGACTTTGAGGCTGCTTTGAATATTATAGAAGATGTTTTCCCAAAGGAATTTTTAATTGCAAAAAAGATGACAGGACTTATTGAGGTTAATCTTGATATGAAAACCGACAGATTAATATTAATTTATTTTACATTATATATAAATACATTTAACCAAGAAAATAACGGGGAAAATATTACCGCTGTAATTATTTCTCACGGATATTCTACAGCGAGCAGTATTGCAAGCGTTGCAAACAGGCTTCTGAGGCAGTTTATTTTTGAAGCTTTTGATATGCCTATAGAAATGTCTATTCAAGAGATTATGCATAAAATATGCAGTTATCTAAAGGGCATAAATACGTCTTCAGGGGTTATTATATTGGTGGATATGGGTTCTTTGGAGGAAATATACAGATCCATTGGGGATATTGTAAATGGAGATATAGGGATTGTGAACAATATTACTACTCAATTGGCCATAGGAGTAGGCAACAAGATAATAAGAGGAGAAGAATTAGAAAAAGTTGTATCGGAATCTGTAGCTGAAAATAATAATAGGTATAAATTTATTAAATATAACAGAAACAAAAAAGATGCCATAATCGTGACTTGTATGACCGGAATAGGAGTCGCGGTAAAAATAAGGGATTTATTTGCCAAATGCCTCATGGATAACAATATAGAAATAATTGCCTATGACTATAATAAACTTAAAGGAAATGGAACCGAAGATAAAATATTTAAGGAATATGAAGTAAAATTGATAATAGGGACGATTAATCCAGGGATTCAAGAGATTCAGTATTTGTCTTTGGAAGATTTAATACTCAGCAAAGGCTACAGTGCTCTTAAAAAGGCACTAAAAAATATTGCAGGTAAAGAAGATGTAGAGAAGATTAATCAGGCTATAGTAAAATTATTTTCACTGCAAAATGTTATAGAAAATATAACTATATTAAATTCCAACAAAATAATCGATCAGGTTGAAATTATAATAAATGATCTTGAGCGAAGACTAAAAAAGTATTTCACCAATGATTTAAAGATAAGTTTGTATATCCATATAAGCTGTCTTATAGAAAGATTGGTGATGAAGGAACCCATAATGTCATATAAAGGGCTGGATGAATTTAAACAGTGTCATGGACAGTTTATAAATTATGTTGAGGAATCTTTTAGTGTCATAGCCGATGTTTACAAAATAGAAATACCTGTATCAGAGATTGCCTATATTTATGATATAATTAATTTAAAAATAAGTGATTTAAAGTTATAAAAAGTTGAGTAAATATTGAAATACTACAGTTTAAAGGTGTCTAATATTGAATTGAGGCACCTTTTTTTATTTGTTTTTTTATTATATTTATATGTTACACTGGTTGGTATGAATTTTGCGGTAGATAAATACCAAAAGGAGATGAAAATATGCCAATTGTATTGACAAGAATTGATAACAGGCTTATACACGGACAGGTTGCTGTATCCTGGTGTTCGGAGGTCAATGCTAATTTAATAGTAGTAGTTGACGACAAGGTTTGTGGAGATAAGACTCAGCAGCTGCTGCTGGATATGGCTGCTCCTCACGGAGTAGGTACTCGTTATTTTAGTATTGAAGAAGCTATTAAGAAACTGCCAAAGGCGGGACCGAACCAAAATATTTTTTTAATAGTAAGAGATGTAAGCATCATTATTAAGCTTATTGAAGGAGGTATTCCTATTAAAGAAGTAAATGTCGGGAATATGCATTTCAAGGAAGGTAAAAAACAAATATCTTCTGCTATTTCAGTTGATGAAGAAGATATCAAGGCTTTTAAAAAGTTGGGAGAGATGGGCATTAAATGTGAAGCTAAAAGGGTACCGACTGAAAACGGAACCGATATGATGAAATTAATAAAGGAGGCGGAATGATGTTATTAAAAGTACTGTTAATATCCATATATTCGGGGATATGCGGTTTGGATAGTGATAATGGTAATCTACAGATTTATAGGCCTCTTGCGACTGGGGCAATAATTGGGCTGATTCTTGGGGATGTTCAAAAAGGATTAATTGTTGGGGGTACTTTGGAATTGGTATTCCTGGGAGTAATGGCAATAGGAGGAGCGCAGCCTCCAAACAGTGTCATTGGAGGAATATTGGGAACTTCCTTTGCAATACTGACGAATGTTGATGCTAAAGTTGCAATCGGAATAGCTGTACCATTTTCTATAGCCGTTCAGGCCATCAGCAATTTAATATATACCGCAAATGCCGGATTTATTCATAAAGCTGATAAATATGCTGAAAAAGGCGATACGAAAGGTATAGAACTAATGAACCTTGCCGGAATGATTCCAATGTTTACTTTCTTTTTCTTAATTGCTTTTTTGCCTTTATATTTTGGGGCAAGTACAGCTAAAGCGGTGATCGATTCCATACCTGCCGTAATCCTTGATGGTCTTCAGGTAGCCGGAGGAATGATGCCGGCCGTAGGTTTTGCCATATTGCTTAAAATAATGCTGAAAAAGGATTTGGTTTATTTTATGTTTCTGGGATTTGTGCTGGTAACTTATTTTAAATTATCTATAATAGGTGTTGCAATTATAGCGGTTATAATAGCGGCTTATACTTACTATAACGGAAGATCGGATGATGATGGAGATAAGGGGGTTATTTCAAATGACGGAATCTAATAATGAAAAAGGTTTATTAACAAAAAAAGATTTAAATAATATGGCATGGAGATCTTTTTTCCTTCAATCCTCTTTTTCTTTTGAAAGAATGCAGGCGGGAGGATGGGAATATATTTTAATGCCGGCTCTAAGGAAAATTTATAAAAACAACCCGGAGAAATTAAAATCCGCATTGAAGGATCATTTAGAGTTCTTTAATATAAATCCCTTTGTGGTTACTCCTGTTGCGGGTGTTATAGCAGCTATGGAAGAAAAGGGTGAAGACAGGGAAGCCATACGAGGCGTTAAGTATGCTCTAATGGGACCTTTTGCAGGAATAGGAGATGCTCTTATATGGCTTACGATATTTCCCATTTGTCAAGGGTTAGGAGCTTCTCTTGCTATACAAGGTAATATTGCGGGGCCAATATTATCCCTTGTTTTGTTTAATGTACTGCATTTTGTACTCCAATTTGGAGGAATAGGATACGGTTATAGAAAAGGATTAAGTGCGTTGTCGAAGCTTAGAACTGGGACAAAGCAACTTTCTAAATTGGCTTCCATTGTTGGTCTTACAGTACTGGGAGCGTTGATTGCTTCATATGTAAGCATGAGTACACCTCTTGTGATAAACGCAGGTAAAGTATCAATAAAATTGCAGGAAGATGTTTTGGATAAAATTATGCCTAATATGATTCCATTGGCTTTTACTTTTTTAGTTTATTGGCTTCTGAAAAAAGGATTAAAGCCGTCTTATATATTTGGAATTATTATAGTGTTTGGAATAGTTACTAAGTACTTTGGAATTTTTTAGAAAATAAGGGACTATAGAATGGAGATATATAATGGTAAAACTGATAATTACAGGTCATGGCAGATTTTCCGATGGAATGTTGGACGGAATAAATTTTATAATGGGTATTCAGAAAGATATTATAAAAGTTGAATTTAATAATATAGATTTAGAGATATATTCAAACAAAATAGAAGATATTATTAAAAGCTCAAAGGAAGGTACATTAATATTTACGGATATTATCGGCGGTACTCCATTTAGGATATCTACTATTTTAGGCATGAAATATGACAATGTATATGTTGTAACCGGAACCAATATTTCGATGATAATAGAATCGATTATTAAAAGAGAAGTAATGCCGTTAAAAGAATTAGTCGAGCAGATAACAAATGTAGGGAAGAACGCTGTTCAGGTTTTTGACAAAAAATCAATCGCAGAAAAAAGCAGGAACATTAACAACCTTAATTAAAGCAGCAAACCAAAATTTTATAAAAAGGAGTGAAGCCTAAATAATATGAGGAAAATAATAAAAAATGCTCAAATACCTTTTAATGGTATAATGACGAAGGATAATGATGTCCTCATAGAAGATGGTATTATTAAATATGTGGGGCAACTAAAGGAAAAAGAATTTAAAAATAATGAGATAATAGATGCTTCTAATTATTATTTAATCCCAGGATTTATTGACTGCCACGGAGCCAATGGCTATGATGCATATGAATTGAAGCAAATGGCGATTGACTATGCCAGTAGAGGTGTTACCGGTTTTTATGTGACCATTGGACCTGAAAGCAATCAAGAATATTTTAGGATGTTTGAAGAATGTAGAAAGGCTTTTGGTTCCGATTATTTAGGAGCTTGTTTTTTAGGAATTCATCTTGAAGGACCATTCTTAAGTTTAGAAAAAAAAGGTGCTATGGATGAAAAAAAGCTTAGACAGGTAGTAACTCCCGAAGAAGTAGAAGAATTAATTGATGCAGGGGCTGATGTTATAAAGATAATAACAATATCTCCGGAATTAGAGGGAGCTTATGAGGCAATAAATAAATTTGCAGAAGCAGGAATAGTAGTTTCATTGGGTCATTCTATGGCAACTTATAAACAGGCCATGAGAGGTATCGAAGAAGGGGCTACTCAGGTAACTCATATGTATAATGCAATGAGAGCGTATGAACATAGAGAACCAGGCATCATGGGGGCGGCAATTCTTAGTGATGATATATATTGTGAACTTATAATGGATTGTGTCCATGTCAGTGAAGAAGCAATGAAAATATTAATTAAATCAAAAGGGACAGACAAAATTATGGCAGTATCTGATGGAGATATTAAGTTTGGGCATGACTCTTCTGACAGGGAAACTGAAGATTATATAATAAAGGACGGAGCAATTTACCTAAAAAACGGAGTACTGTATGGTAGTACAAGAGATGTAGCGGATCATTTTAAAACAACAATTGTTAAATTAGGGTTAGGTATACCTGATGCTGTAAAAATGACTTCTACAAATTGCGGAACACATATGAAGATAAAAAAAGGTAAAATTGAGAAAGGATTTGACGCTGATTTTAATTTTGTGGACAATTCTTTTAAAGTCCGTAAAACCTTTATATCCGGACAAGAAATAATTTTATAACAGAAGATAAATTTTTAAAAATCTCCTGCTTAGAACTTTGCCTTTAGCTCTAAGCAGGAGATTTTATAATCCGTAGGGAAATTATAATTTCCTTGCTGTAGATTTTCCGTAAAATGGGTTTCAATAGGAGTTTTTTTATCCTATAGCAAACAAAAACTCCGCTTCACAAACTATTTGCCCGTCAACTTCTGCTTTACCCTTTCCTACGCCTATTGATCCTCTCAGTTTGGAAATTTCTACTGTCATTAATAGTGTATCTCCGGGGACAACTTTTTTTCTAAATTTAACTTTATTTAATCCTGCAAGAAACGGGGTCTTTCCTTTAAAATTTTCTTGGCTTAATATAACTACAGCTCCTGTTTGAGCCATTGCCTCTATTATGAGTACACCGGGCATTACAGGATATTCAGGAAAATGGCCTTGAAAAAAATATTCATTAATGGTAATATTTTTATATCCAATTCCTTTCACACCCTCCTCTATTATTTCTACTTTGTCTATAAGCAGAAAAGGATATCTATGAGGGATGATGTTTTTTATTTCACTTACATTTAAAATATTTTTCATTAAAAGCACCTCATTATACTATATTTTGGAAAAAAATAAAGAAAAATATTGATATTATATCTCCACTGATATAAAATATCTATAATATCCTTTAAAGGTTTATATGTAAACTTAACAATTAAATTATATTATAAAATATAGCTTAATTCAAATATTTAAATTGAACATAAATTGGAGGTGCATATTTTGAATACTTTGTATCCCGTTGGAATTTCGGGAGTAGGAAGCTATGTGCCTGAAACGACACTTACAAATTTTGATTTGGAAAAGATGGTGGATACATCTGATGAATGGATAAGGACAAGAACTGGAATTGAATCGAGAAGAATTGCCGATAAAAGCATGGCAACATCTGATTTGTGTACTTTTGCTGCTCAAAAGGCAATGAAAGATGCGGGTGTTGAACCTGAAGATGTTGATCTTGTAATTATAGCAACAGTTACGTCTGATATGGCATATCCTTCCACGGCATGTTTAGTCCAGAAAAATTTGGGGCTGAAAAATGCAGCTGCCTTTGACATTTCTGTAGGTTGTTCAGGATTTTTATATGGACTTGCTATAGGTTCAAATTTTATTAAGACAGGAGCTTGTAAAACTGTATTGGTTATTGGAGCTGAAATACTTTCAAGAGTTCTTAATTGGACTGACAGAAGTACGTGTGTTCTCTTCGGAGATGGAGCAGGAGCATGTATTCTTCAAAGATGTGAAGAAGGCAAGGGAATTCTTGCTTATAATTTAGGGGCAGACGGAGCAAATGGCCATTTCTTGACTCAACCTGCAGGCGGTTCAAGGATGCCCGCAAGTATTGAAACTGTTCAGAAAAAACTTCATACAGTACATATGAATGGAGGAGAAGTGTTTAAATTTGCGGTGAGATCTATGGAAAAAGTTGCTCTTGATACGTTAAATGATGCAGAAATGTCCTTAGATGATATTGATTTTCTTATTCCTCATCAGGCTAATATAAGGATTATAGAGTCTGTTGCCAAAAGACTTAAGGTACCAAAAGAAAAGGTGTTTATAAACTTAAATAAATATGGCAATATGTCTTCCGCATCAATTCCTGTAGCCATTGATGAAGCTGTATCCAAAGGATTAATTAAGAAGGATGACATAGTTCTTTTGGTTGCTTTTGGAGCGGGACTTACTTGGGCTTCCGTAATTTTAAAATGGTCTAAATAAAAGGGGTGTTTATTTTGTTTAATACGAGAGTATGTGAAATTTTAAATATAAAATATCCTATTATACAGGGAGGAATGGCATGGGTTGCTACTCATAGTTTAGCAGGAGCGGTATCAAACGGAGGAGGACTTGGAATCATAGCGGCAGGGAACGCACCTAAGGATGTAATTCGTGAAGAGATAAGAAAAACTAAGGAAATAACGGACAAGCCATTTGGAGTTAATATAATGCTTATGTCTCCTTCTGCCGAGGATATAATAGAATTGGTTTGTGAAGAAAGAGTTCCTGTTGTGACCACCGGAGCAGGAAATCCGGGAAAATATATAAGAAAATTTAAAGAATATGGAATAAAAGTTTTACCTGTAGTTCCTTCGGTGGCTTTAGCTAAAAGGCTGGAAAAAGAGGGAGTAGATGCACTGATAGCGGAAGGTACGGAAGCAGGTGGGCATATTGGAGAACAGACTACTATGTGTCTTGTTCCCCAAGTAATAGATGCAGTAGATATTCCGGTAATTGCGGCGGGAGGAATAGCTGACGGAAGGGGATTTCTGGCAGCTTTAAGTTTAGGTGCCGAAGGTATCCAAATGGGAACAAGATTTGTATGTTCTACAGAATGCAGTACCCATGAAAATTATAAAGAAGCAATACTGAAAGCCAAGGACAGAGATGCTATAGTTACGGGAAGAAGTACAGGATATCCTGTAAGAGTATTGAAAAATAAATTTGCAAAGGAATATTTAAAACTTGAAAAAGAAGGGGTTCCCTTTGAAAAATTGGAAAATTTAGGCGTAGGTAGACTTAGAAAAGCAGTGGTTGATGGAGATATTCCAAACGGTTCTTTAATGGCCGGACAAATAGCGGGAATGATACATGATATAAAACCATGTCAAGGGATAATTGAAGACATAGTTAGAGAAGCTGAAGAACAGCTAAATATGTTATTAAAGAGAAATGGGGAGGAATAAAAGATGGGGAAAGCTGCTTTTATATTTCCCGGGCAAGGAGCACAATATGTAGGAATGGGAAAAGATTTTTATGAAAGATTTTCTGTTTCCAGGGAAGTCTTTGACGAGGCAGATGAATCTCTCAATATGGGTTTAAGTTCTCTGTGTTTTGAGGGAGACGAAGATGAATTAAAAAAAACCGAAAATACTCAACCTGCTATTCTTACAACCAGCATTGCAATATTAAGAGCTGTAGAGAAAATGGGGATTGACTGTGATTATACAGCAGGTTTAAGCTTAGGAGAATATTCTTCTTTAGTAAAAGCCGAATCTATTAGTTTCTCAGATGCAGTAAAAGTTGTTAAAAAAAGAGGAAAGTATATGCAGGAAGCAGTTCCGGAAGGAAAGGGAGGCATGGCTGCAATATTGGGATTAGATAAAGAAGGTGTTCTTAAAGCAATTGAAGAATCAAGGCAGTATGGAGTAGTTGAAGTAGCTAATTATAACAGTCCTGAACAAATAGTTATTTCGGGAGAAATTCGCCCTTTGAATGTGGCGTGTGATAAGGCAAAAAAACTTGGAGCTAAAAAAGCTGTTATTTTGCGTGTAAGTGCACCTTTTCATTGCAAATTGCTGGAACCTGCCGGAGAAAAGTTAAAAGATGAATTAAAAAATATAGATATTTTCCCATTGAAAAAAGAAGTCATTGCTAATGTGGATGCAAAACCTGTTAAAAGAGAATCTATAATTCCAAATCTTATAAAACAGGTAAGCAGTCCGGTTTTGTGGACTGATACCATATCTTTTATGTTAAAAGAAGGAACAGATACTTTTGTAGAGATGGGACCTGGGAAAAGCTTGACAGGCTTTGTAAAGAGAATAGCGAAGTATGAAAATGTAGAGGTAAATGCTTATAATGTCAGTAATATAGAGGAATATAACGAATTGTGTGATTTTTTTAACAAAAGGAGGTATTAGTTTGACTATTAATGGTAGAAATGCTATAGTTACAGGAGGTACAAGAGGAATCGGAAGATCGATAGCTTTGGGACTTGCACGAAATGGCGTAAATGTAGCAATAACATATATCTCTAATGATGATAAAGCAAAGGAGGTGATAGATGAGATAAAGAAATTTGAAGTGAAAGGAATAGCTGTAAAAGCGGATATTTCAGAAGAGAAAGATGTAAAAAATATGGTTGAATTGGTACTAAAACAATTTGACTCTGTAGACATATTGATAAACAACGCAGGAATTACAAAAGATGGTCTTTTAGTGAGGATGAAATCGGAGGATTGGGATTCAGTTATCAATACTAACCTGAGAGGAACATATCTTGTTACAAAGGCGGTGTCAAAGAGCATGATACGACAAAAGTCTGGAATAATTGTAAATATTGCGTCTGTAGTTGGATTGACGGGTAATGCCGGACAAAGTAATTACAGTGCTTCTAAAGCCGGTATTATAGGTTTTACAAAAACGGTTGCGAAAGAACTGGGAGGCAGGGGAATAAGGGTTAATGCTGTCGCACCGGGATTTGTAAAAACGGATATGACTGAAATTTTAAAAGATGATGTGAAGAAAAAGATGATTGATTCAATACCTCTGAAAAGATGTGCCGAACCGGAAGACATTGCTAATGCAGTTTTGTTTCTGTGCAGTAGGGAAGCCAGCTATATTACCGGTCAGGTAATAAATGTGGATGGCGGAATGGTAATGTAAAAGCATAATTGATATGAAGGAGGAAATTTATATGAATGTATTTGAAAAAATAAGGAATATTATTGCGGAACAACTTGAAATAGATGATTCGGAAGAAATAACCCTTGAAACTTCTATTATGGGAGATTTAGATGCAGACTCCTTGGATGCCGTTGAAGTAATGATGGGAATTGAAGATGAATTTGACATTGAGATTCCCGATGAAGATGCGGAAAAGTTTAAGAATATAGGAGATATTGTTAATTACGTGCAATCCAAAATAGCTTAAGGTTTAGGGGGGAATTTAGTTGAGAAGAGTAGTTATAACCGGTATTGGCCCTATAACTCCTATAGGCATAGGAAAAGAGAAATATTGGAATTCTTTAATAGAAGGGAAATCCGGTATTGGAAAAATTACATGTTTTGATGCTGAAGATTTTTCTGTTAAAATTGCAGGACAGGTAGATGATTTCTGTCCTGAAGACTACATGGATAAGAAGCAGGCCAAAAAAATGGACAGATTTGCCCAATTTGCAGTAGCAGGGACTGAGATTGCCATAAAAGACAGCGAAATGAATTTGGACAAAATTGATAAAAAAAGGGTTGGAATTATAATAGGTTCAGGGGTAGGAGGAATACAAACCTTTGAGAAAGAGCATACAAAATTGTTGGAAAAAGGTCCAAAAAGGATTAGTCCTTTTTTTATACCTATGATGATTTCTAACATGGCTCCGGGACAGGTATCAATGTTTTTTGGGTTCAAAGGACCTTCCCTTGATATTACTACAGCGTGTTCTTCCGGGACTCATGCAATAGGAGAGTCCTTTAGAATGATACAGAACGGTACAGCCGACATTATTATAACCGGCGGAAGTGAAGCATCCGTATGCCCTATGGCGGTAGCAGGGTTTTCTTCTATGAGAGCATTGTCCACAAGAAATGAAGAACCTGAAAGAGCAAGCAGGCCTTTTGACAAGAACAGAGACGGTTTTGTTGTAGGAGAAGGAGCAGGATTAATTGTACTGGAAGAACTGGAGCATGCGTTGAAAAGAGATGCTCATATATATGGAGAAATAGTAGGATATGGAATTACTTCAGATGCTTATCATATTACAGAACCGGAACCTGATGGAGAAGGGGCGGCAGATGCAATGAGACTGGCATTGGAGGACGGAAAAGTTGATTACAAATCCGTAGACTATATTAATGCTCATGGCACCAGTACTTATTATAATGACAAGTTGGAAACTTTAGCCATAAAGAAGGTATTTAAAGAGCATGCTCATGAAATCTCAATAAGTTCAACAAAATCTATGACAGGACATCTTTTGGGAGCAGCGGGAGGAATTGAAGCAATAGCTACTGTTTTGACTGTAGAAATGGGAATAATTCACCCCACCGTTAATTATGAGTTTCCTGATGAAGAATGTGATCTTGACTATACTCCCAATAAAAGCAAAATTAGAGATGTAAAATATGCCCTATCTAATTCTTTTGGTTTTGGTGGTCATAATGGATCAATACTTATAAAAAAATTTGAATAATTTATGCTGCCTCCCAATTGAATTCGGGAGGCATTTTTGTGATATAATATATGTTATGTGTTTTAAGTATCAGTATGGAGTGATTTTATGGATATTAAAATACCTCAATATGTGGAATTTATATTAAACAGATTGGAAGAGGAAGGTTATGAATCATATCTGGTAGGAGGGTGCATAAGAGATATTCTTATGGATAAGGTTCCTCAAGATTTTGATATAACTACTAACGCTCTTCCCGAACAAATTCAGAGTGTTTTTAATAACATAAAAACTATAGATGTAGGGAAGAAATTCGGTACTATAATAGTTTTGTCGGAAGGACACCGGGTGGAAGTTACCACGTTTAGAGTGGAGGGGAGTTATTCCGATGGCAGAAGACCTGATTGGGTAAATTTTTGTACTGATATTAAAAAAGATCTTTCAAGAAGAGATTTCACAATAAATGCATTAGCATATAATAAAACAGAAGGAATAGTTGATCCCTTTCACGGAATGGAGGATTTGAATAATGAAATTATACAAACTGTTGGGGATCCTGAAGAGAGGTTTAAAGAAGATTATCTTAGAATATTAAGAGCTATAAGATTTTCTTGTGAGCTGAAATTTAAAATAGAAAGAAAAACTTATTTATCCGGGAAGAAAAACGCGGATAAAATTCGAGATATTAGCATGGAAAGGATACAGAAGGAATTTTTCAAAATGCTTCTTTCAGAGACTCCTTCAACCGGAATAAGGTTAATGGAAGAAATGGGAGTTCTTAAAATAATAATCCCCGAGATTATTCCTGCCATAGGATTTGACCAAAAAAATCCTCACCATGATAAAGATGTATATAACCACATTCTTTGCGTATTGGATAATACTCCTTCTGTACTCAGCATACGTTTGGCCGCACTTTTCCATGATATTGGGAAACCTTATACTTTTACTGTTGATGAAAAAGGAATAGGCCATTTTTATAATCACGATAAAAAGGGAGCGGAAATAACTGAAGAAATATTGGAAAGATTTAAATGTTCAAAAGAACTTACAGAAGAGGTAAGAGAGTTAGTAGAATTACATATGAAACACGGCAGAAATTTTGGAGATAAAGGATTAAAAAGGCTTATAAGAAGAATGGGGAAAGAAAAAATATTTTCTTTATTTACCCTTCAAAAGGCAGATAAAAAGTGCAGCAGCGGAGATTATGAATTTGAGCATATTATTCAAATGGAGAATCGTACCAAAGAAATAATTAAAAATAAAGAGGCGTTTCAATTAAAGGATTTAGATATAGATGGAAGAGATTTAATTAATTTAGGATATAGAGAAGGAAAAGTCATAGGAGAGATATTAAATTATTTATTGGAAGAAGTTATGGGGAATTCAAAATTGAATAAGAAGAAAAGTTTAATAGAATTGGTTAATAGAAGATATCCCCTGAAATAGAAAAGTTTTGTTTCAAAAAATATTTGTTAATATAATTGGCTTGTGCTATGATAATAATGTTATATTTCTACATGGGAGGTAGAATTGATGGGTAGATTGTTTGGAACTGATGGAGTAAGAGGAATAGCTAACAAGGATTTAACACCGGAACTTGCCTTTAATATTGGAAGAGCAGGGGCGTATTTTTTGTCTAACGGCAAAAAGGGTAATATTGTTGTTGGAAGAGATACGAGAAAATCCGGAGATATGTTGGAGCAAGCCTTGACAGCTGGGATATTGTCAGTCGGGCTGAATGTTATATCCGTAGGAATAGTTCCCACTCCTTGTGTTGCTTATCTTACAAGAAAGTATAATGCTTTAAGCGGAGTAGTTATTTCGGCATCCCATAACCCGGTAGAATACAATGGGATCAAATTTTTTAATGAAAAGGGATATAAACTTGATGATAGTATAGAAGAGAAAATAGAAAGCATAATTTTAGATAGGGGTGTCATAGATTTAAGGCCGATTGCAGGAGATATAGGAGAAAAAATAGTATCTGAGAATGGAGCAAGAGATTATATAGACCATTTGAAAAAAACAATAGATACTGATTTGAATGGGCTTAAAATTGCCATTGACTGCGGAAACGGAGCAGTATACGATATTGCCCTTAAACTTTTTACAGAATTAAACGGAGATGTGGTAGTCATAAATCGTGAGCCAAACGGAGTCAATATTAACGTGAATTGTGGGTCTACTAATCCTGCTATGATTAAAAAATTGGTTTTGAAAACAAAAGCTGATATAGGGCTTTCTTATGATGGAGATGCAGACAGATTGATAGCTGTAGATGAAAAAGGAAATATTGTAGATGGAGATCATATATTAGCTATATGCGGAACACGGCTTAAAGAGGAAGGAAAATTAAAAAATAACGGGATAGTAGGAACGGTTATGACAAATATGGGCTTGGATGTTTATTTAAAGAGCAAAGGAATAAATATTGTGAAAACTAAGGTTGGAGATAGGTATGTAATAGAGGAGATGTTGAAAGATGGGTATGTTCTTGGAGGAGAACAATCGGGTCATATAATATTTCTTGAACATAATACTACGGGAGACGGCCTTCTTACATCGCTGCAGTTAATTGATACCGTGAAAAAGACAAATAAAAGATTATCCGAGTTGAATAATTTGATGGTTAATTATCCTCAGGTGTTAGTTAATGCAAAGGTGAAAAATGAGAATAAGAATAGATACCTTGAAGATGAGGTTATAAAAGAAAGGATAAGAAATCTTGAGTTTGAATTTAACGGAGAGGGAAGAGTTGTCATCAGACCTTCAGGAACAGAGCCTTTAGTCAGAGTAATGATAGAAGGAAAGGATCAGAATAAAATTGATAAAATGGCAACAGAATTAGCTGATTTGATTGAAAAAAGACTGGGAGAAAAAGTTTGGGGATGCCAATACAACTAATTAAAAGGGAAGGTGAAAATAATGTGTGGAATAATAGGATATATAGGAGATAAGGAAGCTCAGCCCATATTGATTCAGGGGTTAAAAAGATTAGAATACAGAGGATATGATTCTGCCGGAATTGCAGTTATTGATAAAGGGAAAATAGACGTATTTAAATGTAAAGGCAGAATAGCAAACTTGGAAGAAAAAATCAAATTTAGCAAGATACATGGGAATGTAGGGATTGCTCATACAAGATGGGCAACTCACGGAGAACCTTCAGATATCAATGCTCATCCACATTTGAACCAAAAAGGAAATATTGCGGTGGTTCATAATGGGATTATAGAAAACTATCTGGAATTAAGGAAGAAATTAGCAGAAAAAGGATATAATTTTTTATCCGAAACTGATACGGAAGTTATACCGTCATTGATTGATTATTATTACAATGGGGATTTGAAAGAAGCTGTACTTACTGCTTTGAAAGAACTGAAAGGCTCTTTTGCTTTAGCTATCATGTCAAAGGATAATCCGGATGAAATAATAGCTGTGAGAAGGGACAGCCCATTAGTCATAGGAATAGGGAAAGGTGAAAACTTTATAGCTTCAGATATAACTGCTGTTATTAATTGGACTAAAGACGTTATAATAATAGAGAACAGTGAAGTAGTAGTAGTTAAAAAAGATTCTCTGCAGCTGATGGATTTTGACGGAAATTTAATTGAAAGAGAACCCTTTGAAGTGACATGGAATGTTGGGGAATCCCAAAAAGGCGGATATGAGCATTTTATGCTCAAAGAGATATCGGAACAACCAAAAGCTCTTAAAGATACTATATCTCCGAGAATAGATGAAAGCGGAAATATAAAACTTGATGAATTTCCTACAAATTTTGATAATGTAAATAAAATTTATATTATAGCTTGTGGGACAGCCTATCATGCAGGATTAGTAGGGAAAAATCTTATAGAGAAATATGCAAAGATTCCTGTGTCGGTGGATATTGCTTCCGAGTTCAGATACAACAATCCGTTTATCGATAAAAATACTTTTATGATAATTATAAGCCAATCTGGAGAAACAGCAGATACATTGGCTGCCTTAAGACTTGGAAGAAAGAAAGGGGCAAAGATTCTTTCCATATGCAATGTAGTAGGAAGTTCTATTCCACGGGAATCCGATTATTGTGTGTATACATGGGCAGGTCCTGAGATTGCGGTAGCATCTACAAAGGCATATACTACTCAGGTAGCTGTTTTGGCTATGATTTCTCTTTATATAGGAAAATTAAGAAAAACCATCTCAGATGATGAATATACAAAAGTATTAAATGAAATAAAATCTTTTCCTCAAAAAGCTGAAAGTGTTTTGAAAATGGAATCTGAAATTGAAAGTATATCATCTTATATTGTGAATCAAAAAGATGTATTTTATATAGGAAGAAGTATAGATTATTATGTGGCAATGGAAGGTAGTTTGAAACTTAAGGAAATATCATACATACATTCTGAAGCCATAGCAGCGGGAGAATTAAAGCATGGTACCTTAGCGTTAGTTGAGGATGGAGTTCCCGTTATAGCATTGGCTACTCAGAATAGATTGTTTGATAAAACATTAAGCAATATAAAAGAAGTAAAAGCAAGAGGAGGATATGTAATAGCTATAGCTAAAAAGGGAAATAAGGAAATAGAAAAAGAAGCGGATGTCGTGTTATATATTCCGGAAATAATAGATGAGCTGACGGCTCCACTATCGGGAATATTGCTTCAACTGTTAGCTTATTATGCAGCAAAGAAAAAAGGCTGTGATATAGATAAACCAAGAAATTTGGCAAAATCCGTAACTGTAGAATAAAATTATAAGGCTGTAGTATTTTACTCTATAATAATGAACTTTGTGAAACCTCGCAGTAGATACAGAATAATTTCTGATTTGTTGCGGGTGTATAACCAAAAAAAACTCGTGTCACAAATAAAAAAGTTGTGTTAAAAATAAAAAAGTCATGTTAAAAGTCATGGTGAAAATAGGGTAGAAAACCTTATTGGAGCCATGATTTTTGTTTTAGGATGAGTAGGGTTAAGGGGTAAGGTATAAGGTTAAAAGTATTGATTTTATTGGATTTGAATAGAGTATTGATGAAAGATATTGATTAAAACTTTTCCCTTTTCTCTTGATACTTATCCCTATTTATGACACGACTTTTTTATCTAAAATGAGAGTAAAAATAGGAAATTATTAGGAGAAAAGAACAAGGAAAGTGGGTGATTTTTGACATGACTTTTTTATCTGGAAGAAAATAGGTAAATATGGTTAAGGATAGATGGGACAAGGGGTTGAGGGGTGTTGGGTTTTGACATGAGTTTTTTATGTGTATACATAGTTAGGATTAAGTTTTATTCTAAAAAGGGTTAAGGGATAAGGGGCAAAATAAAAAAGTTGTGTCAAAGATAAAAAACTTGTGTTAAAAATAAAAAAGTCGTGTTAAAAATGAAAAAGTTGTGTTAGATAGTTCAATGCATAATAGATAAAAATATAAAATCCCATTGACCAAGGAAGAAAATGAACTTCCAAAGAAAATTAAATATTTCTTGATACAAGAATAGAAATGCAATTATGTTACTTGCCTTTAAATAAATAAGTCATAAACCTTGGATTCTAACAGACTTTTATTCCTGCTTTATATCGTATTATCTTATTTCTATTTTTATAAAGAACAATAATTTAAAATAGAAAAGTAATTTCATAAGTGGCAAAATTGTATTTAAATAAAAATAGAGTTATGTTATATTAAGGTCATAACAAGTAGTATATTACGGATAGCAAAGTTATTATAAATCTATTACAATGTCTAAGCCTTAGAATTGAAAAAATGATAAAAACCAAAATAGCGAAAGAATTAGAAGGATGTGTGATTATGTTCAGAGAAATGAGAAGGAAGAAACAGTTGTTATCCAAAGAAGAGACAATTGAGATTCTAAAGTCATGTACTTCTGGAGTTTTAGGTGTAATTGGCGACGATGGTTACCCGTATACCGTTCCAGTAAGTTACGCTTTAAAAGACGACAAAATATTCATTCATAGCGCAAAAGAGGGGCATAAGATTGACAGTATAAAAAGGAATGATAAGGTGTCATTTTGTGTAATAGAAAAAGATGAAGTAATACAAAAAACTTTTACTACTCATTTTAGAAGTGTTTCTATCTTTGGTAGAGCAAGGATTCTTACAGACGACTCTGAGAAACGATATGCTCTCGAAAGTTTAATTGAAAAATATTCGCCTGACCATATTGAAGAAGGACAGCAGGAAATCGAAAGAGCATGGGATAGAGTATGTTTAATTGAAGTCAAAATCGAATATATGACAGGTAAAGCGGCTATAGAAATTGTCAATGGTAAGAAGTAAATCAGTTCGCTTTATTCTTTTAATTTATAATAGTAATTGCAATTAAGGATTAGTAGACCGTGTGAAAACCTATTCTTCCGCAGTAGGCTCTTTGGGTTTATATAAATCTGTATTATCAAGAATTGGACATAATATTGCGTCAGTAACTATTATGGGGGTATGAAGGTGGAAGATTATAATGTTGTGAAAAATGATTTCAATGAAATATCAGAACTTGATGACCCAAAATGGAATCATAATAACTGTTATTTCAAACAACTCATGAAACTTATTCCAGATAATGTTAATACTTGCCTTGACATCGGCTGCGATAAAGGTGAACTCTTATTTATGCTGTCCAAAAAATCTAAAAGGGGGATATGTTATGATTGGTTTGCTTAATCTTGGTAGCCTAGTGCTTGGAGTAATTGCCTGGATACTTCCTGTTGTCAATCTTATGCGATATAAGAATCATGGCAACAGGAATTGGGTTTTTCTTTCTATTATGAGCATCAGCGCTTGTGCTATTTCACTATGTTTCCAGATTCTTTATGGCTACCATCTAGTAAAGATTGAGGACTGGTCTGCTCTTATGGACACTACTGGTGCTGCGGCGTTTGCCGCTATTATTCTTCTCACTGTTACTATCATATTAAATGCAATTACTCTGATTGCATATCGAGACAAAACGTCAAAGTAGGAGGATAGGGTGTTTTTGTTTGCATATAACTTGAAATGAAAAGAAGAACAAATAGATAGAAAGGGAAATTTATAATGAAACAAAACAAATACGATGATGACACCTTTTTTAATAAATATAGTAATATGGATAGGTCGAAAAATGGTCTTGAAGGTGCGGGGGAGTGGCATGAACTGAAAAATATGCTGCCTGACTTCAAAGATAAAAGGGTTTTGGATTTAGGCTGCGGGTTTGGATGGCATTGTCGCTATGCTGTAGAGAACGGTGCCAGGTCAGTAATTGGAATTGATATTTCACAAAAAATGTTAAGTGAAGCAAAGAGTAAAACAAAGTGTGGAAATATCGAGTATATCTGTATGCCAATAGAAGACATAGATTTTCCTGAAGAATCCTTTGATGTTGTTATCAGTTCCCTGGCGCTTCACTATATTAAATCCTTTGAGGATGTTTTAGATAGAGTATATAAATGCCTTTCAAGGGGTGGAGATTTTATATTTTCTGTAGAGCATCCCATTTTTACTGCCCAAGGCCCTCAGGATTGGTATTATGATGATAAGGGCAATATTCTGCATTGGCCAGTTGACCATTATTTCACAGAAGGCATTCGCAATGCTAAATTTCTAGGTGAGGAAGTTATTAAATATCATCGGACACTTACTACATACTTAAACAGTCTCATAAAAATAGGCTTTGAAATAACAGGTGTTGTCGAACCAAAGCCTGCAGAAAATATGCTCAACACAGTACCTGGGATGCGGGATGAACTGCGCCGGCCGATGATGCTGCTTGTGTCAGCAAGAAAGAAGTTATATTAGAACAAAATGAAGGCGGAGGTGGAGTGCTGCGATGGTAGAAAATATTTTGAATCAAATCACCAGAGAATTGGAAGGCATACCAGGCATTATAGGTATAGTTTTAGGAGGCTCAAGAGCAAGAGGTACCAATCATGAAAAGTCCGACATAGATATCGGAATATACTATGACGAAACAGAGGGCTTTGATATCAGAGAATTAGGCAAGGTTGCTTCAAAACTAGATGATGAGCATAGAGAAAATTTAATTACACAAATAGGTGGATGGGGACCTTGGGTAAATGCGGGCGGATGGCTTGTTGTTAAAGGATATCATGTAGACTTTATATTACGTGACATAAAAAGGGTGTCTCAGGTTGTTGATGATTGTTTGTCAGGAAAAGTATCTGCTCATTACCAAACTGGTCATCCCCATGCATATTTAAATGTAATGTATATGGGCGAAATTTCCGTTTGCAAAATACTTGTTGACCCTAGGGGTAAAATTTCAGAATTAAAATCCAGAACCAAGCCATATCCTCAAACTTTAAAAGATGCAATAGTTCAATATTTTATGTTTGAGGCCTCCTTTTCCTTAATGTTTGCTGAGGATAATGTCGATAAGGATGACATTTATTATGTATGTGGACATTGTTTCAGAAGTATTTCTTGCTTAAATCAAGTTTTATTTGCTTTGAATGAAGAATACTGCATTAATGAGAAAAAAGCGGTCAGAACGATTGATGGCTTTATTATAAAGCCCAGGGATTATAAAAATAGAATAGATAAGATTATTACATTACTTTCCGCTGATAGAGATACTACAAGAGAAGGGATAAATATGCTTAAGGAACTTATTTCTGAAACAGAAATCCTTCTTGTTAAGTAATAAAATCATTTTGTATAGAACTTATATTACGAACTACAAGCGAGAAATTAAGAAGGAGAAACCTATAATGAAAGCAGAGATTAACCTTATTACAATTTGGACAGACGAAATTGACAGGATGAGAAATTTTTATAATCAAGTCCTTGGATTTAGAATTAAAAATGACCTTGGCAATTATGTTGAATTTGAAAATAATGGAGTAAGATTTGCTATATGTATGAGAAATGTTATGTATTCATATAGTGATGAGTATAGGAAAAAAGTAGTTGGTCAGGCTTTTGAATTGGCTTTTCCATGTGAAAATCCTGATGAAGTAGATGAAGCATTTGAAAAGTTGGTTACGATGGGAGCAACTCCTGTTCATCAACCTCAAAATATGCCCTGGAATCAAAGAACAGCATTATTTGCAGACCCAGATGGCAATATACATGAAATTTTTTCAGAGATTATTTAGGTCAAAACTTTCTATAGAAATATGTATTAAGAGGTTATACATACTTGTGTGGGAGTAATAATTTGGAAAAGCATGAGTTTGGAATAATAGATTCTTTTGAAGAAAACAAATGGTATAGTGACTATGAACCTGAAAAATATAATTGTATTTCTGTCAACGACGATTTAGTTGAAGAATTAATTATAAAGTATAATGAAGAATTAATGGCAATAAAGACATATTTTCAGGTTACAACCCAGCCAGGTACTGGATTAGATTATTGCGGTGTGACGCTTATCCCTCCAGAATCCCTCAAACAATTCAGGGATATTATTATAAAGGCAAATAATCACTTCAAGGCAAAAGAACTTCAACTTCTCACTGAAAAAATAACTGAGGCTATAACAGGAAACAAGTATTTAATTCACTATGGAATATAACAACATTGTTCTCCAAAACCCTTAATCCTCAAAACTTATCCCCATTTGAGGGCATTTCAGGTGCATTACGGAAACTTAAAGTATGTTATGGGAATTTATAAACAGATATGAAAATTAAGCGTAAAATGTGGTATAATATATATAGGTATTTGAAAGCCAAGGTGTGCAAACACCTTGACCCTAAAACTATTAATAAATAGGGCTATTAGGATTTTTTGAGTGCTTTGGAGATTTAGCGGTCTTTCCAAGGCATTTTTTCTTGTTTGTTGTGTTAATAAAAAATACGAAGAAGGGAATCGTGCATATTTTCAAAGAGGATGTATTAGCCATGAGAAACTTTATTATTTTAATCCTATCCTTCTAAAAAATTTCGTCCAAGTGAATTTTAAGTTCCTTAAAGGTTTGTGATACTGCACAATCATCGCTTTTGTAAATAGCAGCCTGTTTATATTCACCCTTTTCTAAGGTATATACCTCAACTGTTTTAAGTTCTGGATTTACCATCCAATATTCATTTATGCCAAATTCCATATAAATACTGTATTTCCTTATACTGTCATGGGTTTGATTAGAAGTGGAAATTATTTCAATAACTAGGGCTGGTACACCCTCATATGCGTTTTCCTTTAATCCCGATTTATCAGTAATTACTATTAAATCAGGTTGAACTTTTACTTTAGCAGTTTTTTCTTCATTTTTTAACCAGACATCCAGTGGGGAGATGAATATCTCACAAGATTTGCCTCTGAAGTAGTTTCGGAATTCTGCAGCAATGTTTAATAAAACCTGTTGATGTTTTACTGACGGAGATTCAAGGTAAACTACTTCACCATCAAAATACTCTAATCTATGTTCGTTTTCTTTATCCATCTGCAAAAACTCTTCAAAGTCTACCATTTTTGTTTTAGGCATATCTTAATCTCCTTTCAAATACCCATTTTACGATATTCTATGTAGATATAATACCATATTTCTTTGCTAATATAGTGAATTGTAATAATGAAAAATTGTATTTTATCACTGGACCATTGTCATCCTCCTTTTGGTCCGATACAATAGGTCAAAAGGTTGGTGATGATTAATGAAGGCACTGAGGTGTAACAGTGCTTATGCATTTAGTGAAGATGAAGTTTTTCAAAGTAATAAGTATAATTTAGGTGTAACGGTTGTTCAAAATATTATATATGCGTATTCATTGTTAGATTTGTGGATAATACAACGGACAGGGAAGAAACGATACCTTCTTTATCATCAAAATAAAAAATTTGGGAATAAAAATTATCATTTCCAACAGGAATTTACCAACCTTGATGATGTATTTCAATACATTCATAGGCATGATAAGTATGTCCTGAAATCAAAGTGGAGTTTGCCTCAACAACCTGAAGATGCGTATAGAAAGGCTAGAAGTATAAATGACCAAGATAAAAATCTCAGTTAATGAATATGATTTAGAATTGAGCCTGTAAAATATAGAGGTACAATTCTATATTCCACAGGCTCATTTTTATGTAAAATTAAATCAAACCATATCAGCAACATTTTACTCATTGCTTTGCTCAGGTTCCAGTTTTTTGATACACCCATACAGCATTTTGATAATTTCAATTAGTCTTGATTCTAGGACATTATATTCCTCTTTTGTAATATATTCATTCATCAGGGCTATGGCGAGGAAATTGCGGGTTTCCCCTGCGCTGCCGAGGGCAAGATTATAATGGTAATATTCACGGCTCTTATATAGTTGTGTGTTGCCCTCGGCTATATTGGCGCCGATGCTTGTACATGCTCTGAGAAGTTGAGATACAATTATGTGGGTTTCAAATTTAGGGAATTTCTTAGTAATCTTGTATATTTCACTTGTTAATTCAGTTGCTTTCTGCCATACTTTCAGGCTTTTGAAATCTTTTATATATATATTTTGGCTCATAAAAAATCATCCTTTCAAAAAATTTTTCACAGTATAAGGATTACCAGTAAATAAATCAAATTTTAATAAGATATTTTTAAGAAATGTAGTCGTTAGAGAAGATACAAAGCCAATCCAATTACCCCAATTAAATAGATATATCAGGAGTAAAGCAACCAATGAAACCATCATCGTTGACAACCATAACTTCTTAGGGGAAAGCTGGCGCTTTACCCTAAAATTTGTCTGAGGTATCTTGTCTGGTTCAATTTGATGTATTAATTGATTTAGAATTTTTCCCTCAAGCACATTTTCGCTTTGCTCAGTTGGCTGGCGATCGCTCTCAGATGCCGACTGGAAATAAGCGAGAGAGATATGCATAAATCTAATATCCGGCCTCAGCTTTTTATATGTTTCAACGACACTGCTCTTGCCTGCACTATACGCACCAGACACTCCTACGTTTTTAAGATCAGGATTATCAAATACAAAATCCAAGGCATTTTTATAAATGCTCAACTCAGCATCGTTAACTGGCGTTAGCTTTTGAAAATTGTAGTTTTCTTCAGGCACGACATATCCCTCCTCACTATTTATTCCGAAATCTTCGCCATAAACTGCTCAATCAGTTTATGGTTG
>ENA-UOOK01000809-UOOK01000809.1-fermentation-metagenome-genome-assembly--contig:-NODE-809-length-41778-cov-12.714402_pt1 | contig 41778 bp, 42 predicted proteins | sample MGYA00245777_ERZ724023 | MGnify/ENA primary metagenome ERZ724023 (study PRJEB28704, sample SAMN03018312) | fermentation metagenome | biome: anthropogenic terrestrial biome; feature: soil; material...
AGAGTAGTCAAAAACTAAAGAATTGTGATATAATTCCCAAGTATTAATTTAAAGGAGGTACTATGTCAGTTATCGTACATTCTAATGAAAATATAGATAGTGCATTAAGAAGACTTCATAGAGAAGTTCTAAGAGAAAAGATCTTAGAAACATACAAAAACAAGTCTTACAGAATCCACAAGGCAGATCTTGAAATTGCCAAGAGAAAAGAATGGGCAAAGAGAAAAAGAAGAAGAAGAGCTGCTGCAAGAAGAGCTAGATAATTTTAGCTACACATCACAATGTCTTTAATAGAAACTCTTAGAAAAGATATGTTTTCTGCTACCAAAGAGGGTAATGCAGAGAAGGTAGATATACTTAAAATGGCTATGGCTTCAATTAAGAATGCACAAGTAGCATCAGAAGATGAATTAAGTGATGCTGATATGGAGAAGATTCTACGAAAAGAGGTAAAAAAGATAGAGGACTCAATTGTGCAGTACACTCAAATGGGTAGAGATGACTTACTACAAAGAGAAAAACATCAACTAGAAGTATTGCAAGAGTATCTTCCTGAACAGATGAGTGAAGAGGAGATTGAAAAAGTAGTTAAGAGCAAGATAGATGAATTAAAACCAGAGGGTATGAAAGATATGGGGAAAGTAATGGGTATTGTGATGAAAGAGTTAGGTGGGAATGCAGATGGTAATACTGTTAGGGAAATGGTACAAAAACACATTCAATAGTATGAAAATAGAGATACATAACTGGGAAATACTGAAGAAATATATTCCAGAAATTACCTTTTCCGAAACAAAGTTATTAAAAACACTCCAAAAGCATTTTTCTGTATACAATATTTTAGAGCTGGGTATAATCTTTGTTGAAGATGAGTATATACACTCACTCAATAAAGAGTATAGAAAGAAGGATTATGTCACCGACGTGTTATCTTTTTCCATTACAACAGAGCCATTAGCAGGAGAAGTGTACATTGCTCCATGTTACGTTTCTAAAACCTCCCCAAAAGACAAATTAGTAGAAAATATACTGCGAAATATCATCCATGGCATACTGCATGTTGTAGGGTATAATCATAAAGAGTACTTCACAGAAGAAACAGAAAAGAAAGAAAAAATGTTTGTAAAGCAGGAGGGGATATTGAAGGAGATATATGAATATTTAGATTAAAAAGTTTGTGTCTCTGTAAATATTTATGGTATAATATAGATAGTGGAGGAGATACTCACTCATTATTGGTATGAGAAACGAGGTCTCCTCTCTTTATTTCATTTTTATAACTGTTTTTCCTCTTACTAGTAGTAGTTTGCCAATTCTTTTCATATTCTTCCTAATACTTAGATGCTTTATTACCTGTTCTTCAATATCAGAGAGTGACATTGACGTAAAAGAGGTGTCTAATATAATATTTCTTTTGTTTTGGTCAGTAGCTCTCCAAATAATATATTTCACAGATAAGGGGTTATTCCCTATTATAGTTTTTACTTCCCATTGACATCCTTTCCAACAAAAGTCATATGTAGGAAACCCTTTTCTTTCCCTTATGAATTCTTGTATGGGCTCTATAGACACTAATCTTTTGATAAGATTAATTTCTGCCTTGGTTAGTTCTACAGGGTAAGAGTTTCCTTTCGTTAGAGGTTTATGTTTTCTAAGAAGGTCCTTCGGAATTTTCAACGTTTTAATCTTTTTATACTCTTTTTTGAGTCTGGGATTATAATCAAGAATAATATTGCTTTTCTTTTTCATCTTTATCCCTTCTCACAAAATTATCTCCTATCATCATTCTAAGATATAAAAATGAACGGGAGATTAACTATTTATGAATATTCCAAAACACACTTTCCTAAATATAAGGTATAATAAAATCAGATGAAACTAATAACAGGACTAGGCAATCCAGGAACAAAATACAATAAAACAAGACATAATACAGGATTCCTTTTTCTAGACATATTAAGAGAAAAATTCCTTTTTCAGAAAGAATATACCGTAACAGAGTGGGAAGAAGAAAAAACATTCATGTCTCAACTCTCTTTTCTTAAAAAAGGTTCTAAGGTAATTGCCATACTTCAAAAACCTTTGACATATATGAATAATTCAGGACAAGCAGTTGGCAAGATAGTTAAAAAATACGATATAGATGTAGCAGAAGACCTAATACTAATTCATGATGATTTAGATTTAGCTTTAGGAAAATACAAACTACAACACGGGAAATCACCACACGGACACAACGGTGTAAAAGATGTTGAGGATAGGTTAAAAACAAAAGATTTCTTTAGATTAAGAATAGGTATTGAAAGTAGAACGAATAAGCATATCTCTGGGGAGGATTTTGTATTAATGAAATTCACAGAAGATGAACAGATGATATTAAACGAAGTTCTAGAAGAATCTGCTAAATCACTCCTTTTAGAGATACTTCTTTAGACATATGAATGATTTCACTAAGCGATTAATAAAGAAAACTACTCACATTAAGCAGGAAATATTGGATAAGAAAGTTCTGAGTGGTATAGATGAGCAGTACTACGAATTCTCTGCGGAGTTTTTAGGTAAGCTTCTTGATAAATCTGTTTGGCTAAGCACAACCCTCCATAGTAATGAAGATATTAAAGAGAATACAACATCTCTTTCTGTTGGTAAGCACTTTAATATCGATTCTCTTTTAGATTTAGGATATACAAGAGTTGAGAGAGTATGGAGTGAGGGAGAGTTCTCAGTATTAGGGGATGTTGTAATCATCTGGCCATTTAGTATGAAGAATATTGTTAGATTAAGTATTCTTGGTGAGGAGATAGAGAGTATAGATATAGTAGATAGTGAGAGTAGAAAGAAACTGGAGTCTGTGCAGAGTAGGGTGCTTGTTGATCTCAATTCAGATCTTTTGGTAGGTAATGAAGAGAATCAAGATAGTATAAAACTGCGATTAAGTGTTGATTTAGGGGAAGATAGTAGAGAGAGTGTGAATCTAGGAGTTAGGAGAATCCCTGGGCTGGAGATATATTCTTCGAAAAGGGCTGTTCATGAGATTATAAAGAATTTTAAGGGTAGAGGATATGAAGTCCTCTATCTAACCAACAACTATGAAAGATATAATTTGGAGGTGGAGGATGAGCTAAAGGAGAATATAGACTATGTATATCTAAATGATATTGAATATTCAAAGATTGTAAAAAGAGGGTTTCTGTTTAATGCTGGGAAGTTAATTGTTTTGACAGATATGGAGGTTTTGGGAGAGGTAGATCTTTCTGAATTTTGGAGTAAGAACATGAGTATGGATCCGGGTTCTGTTGAAATATTGAAGAAAATAATTCCAGGGGATTACGTTGTTCATGAAGATCACGGTATTGGGAAGTATGTGGATATACAGATGAGAGAGTGTGGCTACTACATTCAGATAGCATACAAGGGGAAGGATAGACTTCTTGTACCTCTAACGGCCTCTGAGAAGCTCACAAAGTATATTGGTGCAGGGAAGGCGCAGCCAATACTGACAGGTTTAAATAGTGGTGCTTGGAGGAGAATATCTGCAAGCGCCAAGGAGAGGGCTCAGAGTATTGCTAAAGAACTCCTCCAGCTATATGCCCTGCGAGAAACATCTAATATTGAACCTTCTCTAGTAGATGAGGGACAGTTAAGTGATTTTGATACTTTTGTGAGTAATTTTGAATACAAGGATACAGATGATCAATTACTTGCAACTAAACAGTTGGTGGATGATTTGCAGAGTGGAAAGCCCATGGACAGGCTTTTGGTTGGTGATGTAGGGTATGGAAAGACAGAGATAGCAATGAGGGCTATGTACGCTGTTGCAAATGAAGGAAAGCAGGTTGCACTCCTAGCTCCAACGACAGTACTTGTATCTCAGCATCTTTCTGTTTTAAGAAAGAGATTTGAAAATACACCGTTTAACATTCAAGCTATTTCAAGGATGGCTACTGAGAAAGAAAAGCAGGAGATAGTTAAAGGTTTGGCTAATGGGAGTGTAGATATCATTATTGGGACCCATTCCCTTTTGAGTGATGACATTCATTTCAAAGATTTAGGGTTGTTGGTGATTGATGAGGAGCAGAAATTTGGTGTAAAGCAGAAGGAGAAAATTAAGAGCAAGAAGCTTAATACGAATGTACTTTCCTTAACGGCCACACCAATTCCTAGGACTTTGAATATGGCTTTGTTAGGAATTAGGGATATTTCTGTTTTAGCAACTCCTCCTAGTGGAAGAATGGAGATACTGAACCATTTTGGGAAGTTTAATTGGGATGTTGTGCGCGAGGCGATACAGAAGGAATTGGATAGAGGGGGACAGGTGTACTTTCTGCATAACAGGGTTGAGACAATACAGAATGTATATGAGAAATTGGACAAGTTGTTTCCACATGTAAAGACGACCATTGTCCATGGGCAGATGGGTGTTCAAACTTTGTCGAAAAACATGGAAACTTTTTTGAGTGGGGAGTCTAAGATACTCCTTTGTACCACCATTATCGAGAATGGTTTGGATATACCGACCGTTAATACTTTGATTGTTGATGATGCAACTATGTTGGGGCTCTCTCAGATGTATCAAATTCGTGGAAGGATAGGGCGTTCAAAAGTACAAGCCTATGCATACTTCCTTTATGATACTTTAAGAGGGGATTCAGCTTTAAGGTTGGAAGCATTAAAGAACTCGCAAGAGTTAGGTTCCGGATTTCTCCTTTCTAACAGGGATTTGGAGATTAGAGGGGCAGGGGATATATTAGGTAAGAATCAATCTGGAGCCATTAACTCAGTTGGTTATGGCCTATACTCTCAAATGCTTGCAGAAGCAGTTACAGACCTGGTCGGCGAGTTTTCACCTGTTGGATAAGGGTTTGGATGGTGTTTTTTGAGTTTTTTAATCTTTCTATGGGTGCATGACCGATAGAGATATTAAAAAAACCGTTTTTTGTTGAATTTCTCCTTATCTAGTAAACCTAATCTCGCCGACCAGGTCTGTTAAATGGAATGGGTAAATAATTTTCCCTTGGCAAGGGTCAATATTTAGACTAGCATGTAATCATGTCTTCAGTACTCTATCAAAAATATAGGTCGCAAGACTTCGACCAATTAATAGGGCAGGATAATGTAATTAACTTGCTTAAAAATGCAGTAAAGAAGGAACAGATAGCACATGCATATCTTTTTGTTGGTTCCCGAGGTACAGGAAAGACATCAGCAGCAAGAATATTTGCGAAGGCAATTAACTGCACGAATCCTAAGAAGAGTGGCAATCCATGCTTGGAGTGTGAGAATTGTAAAGCAATAGCTGATGGTAGATTTTTAGACTTAGTGGAGATAGATGCAGCATCAAACAGAGGAATAGATCAGATTAGAGAGCTAAAAGAGAGGATAGAGTTTTCACCAGTAGAGGGTAAATACAAGGTATATATCATTGATGAAGTACATATGCTCACCACAGAGGCTTTTAATGCGCTCCTTAAGACTTTGGAAGAACCACCAGCACATGTCGTTTTCATTTTGGCCACAACCGATGTACATAAACTGCCCCCAACTATCCTTTCAAGATGTCAGAGATATGACTTTAGGTTGGGTACTGATGAGGAAATAAAGGATTTAATTAAGTCTGTATGCAAAGAAGAAAAGATTACTATCAAAGATGATGCCCTTTCAATTATTGTCAAAAATGCAAAGGGTAGCTACAGAGATGCTCTTTCAATTCTTGATGTTGTATATAGTGGACAGGAGGAGAACAAGCATGAGATAACGCTTGAGGAAGTGCAAATGACATTAGGTTTACCTGATTCTGAAAAAGTGGTTCTGCTTTTGAGATATCTTTTGGATGGTGATGGGGCCCAAGCACTTAGTATCATAGAGGGTTTAGAGGTCGATGGTGTAAATCTCCAACAATTTACAACATTTGTCCTAGACTATCTACGAGGTATTCTCTCACAGAAGATAAAGAATGAGTTTGAGAAGGATTTCCCATTTGACAAGGAGGGAGATATTAAAGATTTCCATAAATTAATTAATCTGTTCTTGGAAGCAGAGAATAAGATAAGGTATGCTAATAACCAAGCATTGGTATTGCAGATGATAATTCCGGAGATGATGAAACCTAATGCAAAGAGTGAGATAAAGATGGTAAATAGGGATGTTAAGAAAAATCTTCCAGTAGCAGAAGAGAAGAAGGAGGTTGAAAAGGAAGAGTCAAAGGGTAATGAAGTTGCTTCCCAAACTGTAACAGTTGATGATATTAAGAAACAATGGGATAGATTCATTGATGCGATTAAGCCATTTAATCATCATCTGTATGCGTTTGTTGGTGGTGGTCAAATTAGATCTTTTGAAGGTGGTACGTTGCATTTGGAAGTTCCGTTTAATTTCCATAAGGAAAGAATTGAGGCACCAAAGAGTAAAAATATAATATGTGAAGTGTTTTCTGATGTTTACGGTATACCTTGTAAGATAGAGTGTTATGTTAATCCTGCAATAAAGCCAGTAGAGAAGTCTGATGCTGATGAGGTACTAAAGAATCTTCCCGTGATTCCTAAGAAGGAGGTTAGTGAAAAACCTAAGAAGAGAACAGCTAAGGATATAGAGGCGATATTTGAAGGGATTTAGAAAAAATGGTATAATGTAATATGAAGAAATGTAATATGTCTAAGGGTTTTAGAGCTTTTCTAATTGTGTGTTTAGTTCTTGTATTGACCCCTGTCCTTCTGTATTTCCCGTATAAATATCTAAAAAAGTATGTTTCATCTACGATAAAGTATTTCTCAGGCACTCATGCTAAATTTGAAGGTAGATATGATTCTGGGTTTAATAAAACTCTTTCGGAGAATATAGATAAGTATACTGAAGCAGAAGAATTAGGAGATGGAAGGAAGTATACATGTGTGAATAAGTATTACGGTAGGGATAGTAAATATGTGTATGCATATGTTATGTGTAATACTTTTGGTAAAGGTAGGGATGCGGGTGGATACGGTGTACCTGTTAGGTTTGAGTATGACAAGGATACTTTAGAAATTAAATCACATATGTGGCCAAAAGATGGATCTCTTCATGATTCTTCTCTTAGGGAGATGTTTCCATATTCTGTGTATATCCGATATGTTAAGACTTCTTATGATGGTGAAGGGATAAATGAGTTGGATAGACAGTGCCAAGAGAAGTATGTATCAAAAGGGGGAGTTTTGGAGTAGGGTTTAGTTTTCTAAAAATTTCTTAACAGCATTTTTATATTCATCTTGTGCAGATAGGCATGTATCAATTAAGTAACCTTTCTCATTTTCATACTCACTTAAACCTCTGTAATAGTACTGTTTGTTTTCATTTTGGATAATAAAGGGAATAATAGAATGTTTTAAACACTCCTTAAACATAATTATTCTACCAACTCTTCCATTACCATCTTGAAAAGGATGTATTTTTTCAAATTCAAAATGTAATTGTATTATATCCTCAATCTTTATCTCATTCTTTGCATTGTAGCTATCTAGTAACTTCTTCATTTCTTTAGATACATCTTTAGGATTAGTAGTATCTTTTCCACCAACAGTATTTGCTAATTTTTTGTATTTACCAACATTAAACCAATCTTTTTTTTCATCAGAAGTATTACTTTTAAGGATTGAGTGGAACTTTTTAATCATTTCTTCTGTTAATTTTTCTTTAGCAATATCTAACATATAGTCGAACATGGAGAGTTGGTTTTTCATTTCGATAATGTCATCGATATTCATCTGTCCACTTGTAAGTAGTGTGTTGTTATGGAATATACCTCTAGTGTCTTCTTCACTTAGAGTACTGCCTTCTATTTTATTTGTATTGTATGAAAACTTTACAGCACTGTATTCATAGAGGTTACCACTTAGTTTGGAGGCTTTCTGATCTTGGAGGATTTCTAGTATGTTATGTTTGTTTTCCATCTTATATTATACCATTTTAGAGGAATCTATGAGCTTAAATCCTCCTTAATATCTTTAATATTGTATAATATTATGTTTTACCTCCTAGCCGTAGTTTTTACAAAATTTTAAAACAAATGATCAATTTCAAAAAACAGATCTTAAAAATGGCTCAAGAGGATCAGTCTCTTAGAAATAACTATCTAAAAACTTTAACAGATAAGAGTTTTGAAAAAATGAGAGAAAAAGATGAAGAGAATAGGGAGAAATTTAAGAAAATATTTAAAGAAAGAGGATATATATCATCCAAGTATGGTAAAGATGTTCAATTAGCAGCATTTTTGATTGTTCAGCATATGCCCAAAGAGGAGCACCTCTTTATGAAAAAATATCTTTCTTTAATGAAAGAAGATTTAGAAAATATCAATACTCTAAACTATGCACAATTAGTAGATAGAGTAAGGATATATGAAGGTAAGAAGCAGTTATATGGTACACAATTTGAGTTGGTTGAAGGAAGAGAAGGTGTGTATAAAGTTAAAGAGATATATGATTTTAAAAGAGTAAATGAGAGGAGAGAGAAAATAGGTTTGGGAAAATTAGAGGAATATGTTGAAGAACTAGTAAAGGAAAGAGACATTAAGATAACTTTGTAATGTTCTCTTTATTTCTTGATTGTGAGATATAAAGAATAATATAATAAATATTATGGCAACTTTATTAAAATGGAACGAATCAAATAAAATTAAGAGTGAGCATACCTCACTAGAAGTAAAACAGGTATATGGGTGGATTGTAACAAAGGATGGGCATTTAGTATTAGTTTCGAAAGATAATGTGAAATGGCAATTTCCTGGAGGAAAACCCAATTCAGGAGAAAGTTTGTTAGAAACTTTAACTCGTGAAGTTTTCGAAGAAACATCATTAGATATTTCTAATATGAAAAAAGAATTTTTTGGTTATTATGAAATAGTCTCAGAAGACAAACCATCTTATCTGCAAATTAGATACCTTGTTGTATGTGATAAAGACTCTAATGAGTTGAAACTAGGTATAAGTAACGAAGATGAAATTCAGAGAAGCGAAGATGTCGTAAAGTATGTAAATTGTTACAATATTAAGGATACACTTAAACTAATACCTTGGTTAGGAGAAACGGAAGAATATAAAACATTCTTGAGGATTTGTAAGAATCTTCTAAAATAAGTGATGTAACATAGAAAAATGTATACATATCTCTTCTATCAATTTTTAATGTATAATACCCATGCATATCTAAATTATATTTTTTCATAAAAATGGCATTACCAAATCCAATAGAATTAATAAAAATGCAAAATGAGGCTAAAAAGATGCAGAATAAGATGAGAGAGAGAAAGGTAAAAGGTGAATCTAAGAATGGAATGATTACAATATACATGAATGGAGCACAAGAGTTTGAGGATGTACATATTGATGAAGAGTACTTAGATCCAGATATGATGGATCAGATTAGAAAAGGATTTAAGGAGGCATTCAAAGACTATCAAAAGAAACTTCAAAAAGAGATGGTTCAGGATATTGATTTGGATCAAATTAAAAGTATGTTTGGTAAGTAATTATGTCAATATTACCCAAAAGTGTACAAAAGGTAATAGATGAGTTTGGAAGATTACCAGGAGTTGGTCCTAAATCTGCTTCTAGAATGGCATATCACTATCTTAGGTCTCCCAACCAAGATGCAACGAAACTAGCAAATGCTCTTGTTGAAATGGATGAGAGCGTAGTTAATTGCACAAAGTGTTTTAATGTTGCAGATCAAAAGGAGTGTAATATATGTTCTAGTCCCTTAAGGAAAAAAGACAGATTATGTGTAGTAGAGGAACCTTTAGATGTTGTGGCTTTTGAGAATTCAGGAGTATATGATGGAGTATATTTCGTACTTGGTGGAGTAATATCTCCTGCGGATGGTATTACTTCTGAAGAATTAAGATTTAAGGAATTAAAGGAGAGAGTTGTTGAATTGCTCAGCGATGTGGATGAATTAGAGATTATCATTGCAACAAATCCAAGTTTAGAAGGAGAGGCAACAGCTAGCTACATATATGATCTGTTTAAAACTTTGCTAAAAGAGGGTAAACTAAAGATAACGAGATTGGCAATGGGATTGCCAACCGGTGCAGACTTAGAGTATGCAGATAGATTAACTTTGAAGAAAGCATTGGAAGGAAGGAGGGATTTTTAATGAAACTCTACTCAACATTAGATAGGGAAATTGTTAAGATTGAGCCCAACAAGAAGGGTGTAATCACGATGTACAATTGTGGACCTACAGTGTACTTTAGAATGCATCTTGGAAATATCCGAGCATATGTTAACTGGGACATTCTTCATAGAGCATTACTCTATCTAGGTTACAAAGTTGAAAGGGTAATGAATATTACAGATGTTGGACATATGACTTCACAAGATGATTTTGGTGATGATTTCGGTACAGACAAGATGGATAGACAAGCAGAAAGAGAGGGCTTGCAACCCATTGATATCGCAAATAAATATATTGATACGGTACTAGATGACTACAGGAAACTAAATATCTTAGCACCTAATGGTAAAGAAATTCCTGCTGGGATGAATTTTGAGACTGTTTCAGAGTACGGTTGGACTAGGGCAACAGAGTACATTGAAGAGATGATTGAGATTGTGAAGAAGATGGAGGGAAGGGGATATACATACGAGACAAAACAGGCAATATATTTTGATGTAACAAAAGTTCCTGACTACAACATTTTTACAGGTCAAGATTTAAGTGAGAAAAAGATTGGTGTGAGAGAAGAGGTTGGCGTTGATCCAGAGAAGAGAAATCCAGCTGATTTTGTACTTTGGATGAAAAAAGTTGGTAAGTATGAGGATCACATAATGAATTGGTCATCACCTTGGGGAGACGGTTTCCCCGGTTGGCATATTGAATGTTCAGCAATGGGTACTGCAATATTAGGTGAAAGCTTTGATATTCACACAGGTGGTATAGATCATATTCCAGTACATCACTCAAATGAAAGAGCTCAGAATATTGGAGCTTTTGGTCATCCAGTTGTTAAGTATTGGATACATAATGAATGGTTGGTAAACAAGGATAATGAGAAGCTTTCAAAAAGCAAAGGTGCGGATACATTGCCTGAAGTTTTAGAGTTAGGGTATGAAGCAATGGATGTTAGGTATCTTTTCCTTTCTGTTAATTACCGTGCAAAAATGAACTTCTCCATAGATGCATTAGATGGAGCAAGAAATTCAAGGCTTGCATTACTTAAAAAGATTAAAGAGTTAGGAAGCAAGGTAGGTAAGGTATTACCTGCATATGTTGAGCTTTTCAAAAAAGATCTTGAAAACAATCTTAATATGTCTGGAGTATTGGCATTGATTAATGAGTTGTTAAAATCTGATCAGAAGGATGAGGATAAGTTGGCAACAATATTGGATTTTGATAAGGTTTTGGCTTTGAATCTCGATTCAATTCTTAATGAAGAAAAGGGGAATGGTCAAGTAATGGATGATAGATTAGATGAACTTTTAGAAAAAAGATTGGAAGCAAAAAGGCAAAAGGATTATGCTTTGGCGGATAGTGTAAGGGATGAAATTAAGGAATTGGGATATTTAGTTTCGGACACTCCTGAAGGTCAAGTTGTAAGTAAAATATAATGAGTCAAAATACAGTTTCAATAAAATTAAGTTTAGATGAGTGTTTAGGTTTGGAGAAACTCTTTAGGGATGCTGGTTGGAGGAAGGAACCGATGGATAATGAATATGTTGTTTTTAGGATGGATAATGATAATGGTTCTGTTGCTATCTTGTACACCAGCAGGAAATTAGTTTTTCAAGGTAATGAGGAGTTTGATGACATTATTTCTAAAATTCAAGGAGGAGTTCAAGTTAAGAAAGTTGGCGTTAAGCCACATATTGGTGTTGATGAGGTTGGAAAAGGTGACTATTTTGGTCCACTTGTGGTAGTTGCTTGTTTTGTTAATGAGGAGTTTGCAGAGAAATTTACAAAACTTGGTGTAGGGGATTCAAAAAAGTTTTCGGATGCGAAAATTATGAAAATGTATGAGCAGATGAAGGATTATGAGTACTACTATCCTTCAATCGTTATGCCAGAGGAGTATAATGAGTTGGTCGAGCAGATGGGTAATGTCGGATTACTTTTGGCAAGGCAACACTCCAAAGTTATTGAAATGGGATTGAAAGATTTGAATGAAAAGGGAATTAAGTGTGATAGTGTAGTAATTGATCAGTTTTCAAACAAGGAGAGTAGGGTGAAGGATGAACTTGGAGACTTGGGAAAAGCAGCAAATTTTAAACAGTATCACAAAGGAGAATCTGATATTGCAGTTGCTTGTGCCTCTATCTTAGCTAGGGGTATATTTTTAGAAGAGATGGAGAAGATGGGAGAGGAGTATTATTTCAAATTTCCAAAAGGTGCATCTCATGTTATTGAACAGGCAAAGGATTTTGTTGCAAAGCATGGAGCTAGTGAGCTTAAGAAGGTTGCAAAAGTCTCATTTAGGACAACAAAGCAGGTTCTTTCTGATTTATTGTAAGTGGCCATAGTAAGATTAAAAAAAGGTAAAAACGCAAGATTAATCTCCTTCTGATAAGGATAAATCTACCGACCAGGTCTGATTAATTTATGCTATACTTATCTATGAAATATGCGATAACTGTGAAGGGTCTAAGGAAGACATTCAATGTTGCAAAGAAGAATGTTGTTGCTGTTAATGACCTTAGTTTCAATGTTCCAGAGGGAGAATTGGTTGGCTTTATTGGCAAAAATGGAGCAGGGAAAACAACTACTTTGAAGTGTCTTTCTGGCTTGCTAGTTCCTGATAAAGGTGATGTGGAGGTTCTGGGATATATTCCTTCAGAGAGGAACTACGATTTTCTACAAAAAATATCTATGGTTATGGGGAATAGGAGTCAACTATGGTGGGAGTTACCTGCTAATGAGACCTTTTTGCTGAATAAGGAGATATATCAAATAGATGACATTAAGTATAAGAATATTCTTAATGAAATGGTTAGAAGGTTAGATATTAAGGATTTGTTAGACATTCCTGTTATGAAGCTTTCTCTAGGAGAAAGGATGAAATGTGAACTTATAGCGTCTCTTCTTCATACTCCAGAGTTGATTTTTTTAGATGAGCCTACGTTGGGATTGGATGTAATATCTCAGAAAAATCTAAGAGATTTCCTTGCAGAGTACCATCAGAATTATCATTCAACTATAATCCTCACTAGTCATAATATGGAGGATATAAAAGACTTATGTAAGAGAGTGATAGTGATTGACAGTGGATCTATTCTCTATGATGGTGAGCTCACTACGCTAACATCTAAGTTTCCAGGGGTATCTTTAGAGGAGGTTGTAAGAAACATGCTTGTATCTTAGCTTCTTGGAGTGTCCCATAGGAAGATTAAAAACCTATTAAAAGTGAGGAATAATATCTTAGCGATAAGGAAAAATATACCGACCAGGTCTGTACATGTGGTATAATTGTCGGCACGGGAGAGGTGCCTGAGCGGTCGAAAGGGACGGTCTTGAAAACCGTTGTACAGTCTCTGTACCCAGGGTTCGAATCCCTGTCTCTCCGTGTTTTATACCATATCTAAATATCTATGGATAAAGAAACAGATAGTGTGGGAATAAAAAGAGTAGAAACATATAGACCTAAGGATAGGAGAGAGGGCTATCCAAGGGATTTGCCATATTGGAAGAGGAGGGTTTTTGAAGCAATACCCGGTCTAACTCTTTGGGTTTTCCTGCTTCTTCCTTTTATTTTTGCTTTGCTTCGCTTGAAAACAGCCTTTGTGATATATCTCATTTTTGTTGTTGTGTATTGGTTTTTTAGGGCTATTAAATTCGTTGTTGGTGTATATATAGGGGTGCAGAGGATGAACAGGAGTTTGGCAGAGGACTGGGTTGGGAAAATCAAGAAATTAAAGAATCCAAGAGCTGATAAATTGAGATATATCTATCTTTGTCCAGTATATGGTGAGGAATTTGATATTTTAGATTCCTCTTTTGCGGATTGGGCTAAGAGTGATATTGGTGTGGAGAAGATTGATGTTGTTATGGCCATGGAGGAGAAGAAAAGTGAGATGCAGATAGAGAATTTCAAAAAGCTTAAAGAGAAGTATGGGAAGAAATTTGGAAGTATGAATTATTTTGTCCATCCATTTGGTATCCCTGGTGAGATTGTTGGGGTCAAAGGTGGGAATATTAACTATGCTACAAGGAATTATGTGAAAAAGCTTGAAGAGGAAGGGAAAGATTTGAGAGACTATCTTTTAGTAACTTGTGATTCGGATTTGAGACCTCATGCAAAGTATCTTTCTTCTGTTACATATGAGTATTTAACAGTAGAGAATCCAGAGTATACCTTCTTTACATCAGCGGTACATACTTTTAATAATAATATCTGGAGTGTCCCTTCTTTAATTAGGGTTTTTTCTAATACAACAACTTTGGCAGTTTTGTATACATGGGTGTTTGAGAGGTCCGTTAAATCAATTTTCTCAAAAGAGGAGTATTTTACTAGGGACACTTTCTCATCATACATTGTTAATTTGCAAACGTTAAAGAATATGGAGTTTTGGGATCCAGAGATTCCAAATGATGATACTGCTTTTTACTGGAATAGTATGGTTAGGACGAAGGGTAATTTCAAAGGTCAGGAGGTGTATGTTCCGACATATAATGATGCTGTAGAGAATAAAGATTTTAAGAGTACTCATGTTGCATTTTACAAACAGCAGTATAGGTGGGGATGGGGGAAAATTCCATTACCTATTACAATGTCTGTTATTTTAAGAAAAGGTAGTGGTGTGACAACATTTAAGAAGACACAGATGTTTAAGTCTGTCATAGATCAGATGTGGCAATTTTCTGTTGTTTTTCTTCTTTCCTTTGGTGTTTTTATTGTTACGCTTCTTGATCCTACGTATAAATATACAGCTTTTGCATATAATCTGCCTAATGTAATAAGTTATGTCTTAACTGTCGCTATGTTGACTAATATATGGATAGTTATTTTAAGGAGGAAGGTTACACCGATTCCTAAGAATTGGCCATGGTGGAGGAATATTCTAGATATGTTGGAGACATATTTGATTTCAATTAATATGCTGACATTTAACTTTATCCCTCAAGTTCAAGCGATTACGGAGATGATGTTGGGTAAGGGTAAGTTTAAGAGGAATTTTTATATAACAGAAAAAGTTCGTAAGGAGGCCCCTCCAGGAAAGAGTTAATCTCTAGTTCATTTCTGTGTTCTAAAATATTCGTATATATAAATTATAAATATACGGATATGAAGAAAATACTTCCTTTTTTCCTGTTGTTCTGCTTTGTTTCTCCTATTTGGGCAGACGAATTTAATTTTGGTAGTAGTGATAATGTGGGGAATCGATTTTTTCAGACGATTTCATACGGTTTGGATGCTTCTCATTTTGTTTCTCATGGGGATGAGGAGTATTCGAGGTATAAAAATATAGAGTATTCTAAAAATAATTTGCAGGGTCAAAAATTGGAGGATGGTCTTAGCAGGGATATAGATTTCTATACAGAAAGTGAAACAGGTCATAGGGTTGGTAATGTTGATGGTGCTTTTGCAGGGGTTCCACCTGAGGCAGTTATCAATGTCCTTTATCACTACAAAAATAGTACAGGGCATGATGTACATATAGGTCGTATAGTACTTGCATATTCACAAAAGGATACGGTTGGTAGGGAGATAATAGATAAGTTTTTAGACAGAGAGTTAGGTGTGGAGTATACAGACTTGCCTTTTCAAGTAGTATATTCTGGGGTGTGGAGACCTAGAGGTGGTGTTCTTGATGTGTATAACGGGATTGGTACTGTTGGGTATGGAGAGAGAGGGGTGAAGGTTATTGAGAGGATAAAGGTGAGGAACCCAATAGAAATCTTGAGCTCGCAGGCTTTAAAGAAAGAGGGTGGGGTACAGATGCGGGTGAAGGTTAGAAATAATGGATATGAGGATTTGGATGATCTGATATTGTCACATTGGACTTACCAAGAGACTTTTGATCTTGCTTCTGGGGCGGAGCATGAGTTGTCATATTTTGTGGAATGGGATTCTAATCAAGGTGTGGATTTTGGGAACTTTAGGATTAGGAATAATAATGTGGTGGAAAGGTGTTCTGTGGAAGGGGTGAATTGGAGTGGTCAGTTTAGTATGGAGGGGATCTCTGTTTTTGGGATTAGGAGGGGGGATGGTTGGAGTGCTGGTTTGGTATTTGGTCCTGCACAGTATGGTTTTTGTATTCGAAGGGTACCATATACAATGGTCTCAGAGAGAGTGTTGCTTGAAGATGGGATGGTTGAAGAAGATACAGTTATTAATGGTGATGATGTAGCGGAGGAAGGGAGTGATGTAGTGGTAAGGGAGGAGATTTTGGGGGTTTCTAGTAAAGATTTTATTCTACCAAAAACATCTAAGGGGAGTGAATATATATTGTTGGGTGGATTGTTACTTCTTGTTGTAGATGTTTTTCTTTGGTATTCTGTGATTAGAAAAAGATATGAAAGAAAAAATATTCTTACCAAAATATGTTCAAAAGGTTGCAAGGATTCTCATAAAAGAAGGGTATGAGGCGTATCTTGTTGGTGGTGCTGTTAGGGATATTGTTTTGAAGAAGACTCCACATGACTATGACTTGGCTACAAATGCCCTGCCTGATGAGATGTTGAATATGTTTCCTAAATCTGTATCAACAGGTGCAAAGTTTGGAACGGTAATAGCTCTTGTGCAGGATGACTACGGAGAGACTCATGAGGTTGAGGTAACAACATTTCGAAGTGAGGCGGAGTATATTGATGGTAGGTGGCCAAGTAGTGTGAAGTTTGTTGATGATATTGATAAAGATTTGGGGAGGAGGGATTTTACGTTTAATGCGATGGCAATAGATTTGTCTGATTTGGATTTGGAAGATGGTGTAGAGGAGAAGGTTGTTGATATATACGATCCTTTTGGTGGGATTGAGGATATTAGGAGGAAGGTGGTTAGGGCTGTGGGGACACCTCTTGAAAGATTTAAGGAGGACGGATTAAGGTCTTTTAAGGCTGCGAGGATGGCATCCCAACTAGGATTTGAAGTGGAGCCTGAGACATTAGAAGGTATGAGGAATTCAATTACTGTAGCGAAAGCTGTTTCAATGGAGAGAGTTAGAGATGAGTTCATGAAGATGCTTTTAAACTCACCTAAGCCTTCTGTGGGTATTGAGATTATGAGGGAGGTGGGATTGCTTCAACTCTTTATTCCAGAACTTCTAGAGGGTGTAGGTGTCGAGCAGAAGCTTTTTCATGCGCATGATGTGTATATTCATATTTTGAAAACTGTAGATGTTGCTCATGATTCTGTTAAATTAGCAGCACTTTTCCACGACATTGCGAAACCAAGGACAGATATGGGGAATGGGCATTTCTACGGTCATGATAGGATGGGTGCTGATATTGCAGAGAATGTTATGAAAAGACTTAAATTTCCTAAGAGTGAGATATTGAGAGTAAGGAAATTGGTTGAGAATCACATGTTCTATTATCCTCACATTAAAGAAGATATGACAGATGAAGAAAAGAAGAATATTGAGTTGCATCAATGGACAGATTCTGCAGTTAGAAGGTTCATCCAAAGGGTGGGAGAGGAGAACATTGATGACCTTTTCAGACTTCGAATGGCTGATGCACAGTCTAACCCTTCAACTATGTTTAAACCTGATGAGATTACACTTCTTCAGGACAGGATATCACATGTTAGAGAGCAGGATATGGCCTTGAAAGTATCTGATTTAAGGATTAATGGGGAGGATTTGGAGAAACTTGGGGTAGAGAAGGGTCCTAAAATGGGATTAGTGTTGAAGGAGTTGTTAGATGCAGTAATAGAGAATCCTTTAATGAACACAAAAGACGAATTAGAAAAGCTTGCAGTTAAACTAAATAAAAGATGATTATGAGGATTAAAGTAGATGATTCAAAATATATTCCTGAGGTAAAAACGGAGTTCTCTGCAGGAGCAGATTTAAAAGTAAAAATAGATGGGGAGATGGTGGTTAAGCCAAATCAAATTGTTGAGATACATACAGGAGTATATTTAGAGATACCCAAAGGCTATGTTGGTTTACTTTTTATCAGGTCCTCTTTTGGAAAAAAGGGTCTTATGTTAAAAAACTCTGTTGGCGTAATAGATAGTGATTACAGAGGGGAGGTAATAGCTCAGGTAGTAAATACATCCCAAGAGAACATCATCTTGGCAGATGGGGAGAGATTTTCACAGATTGTAGTGGTACCCTGCCTCTCGCTTAAAGACAGTATTGAAGTTGTAGAAGAGCTAAATGAGACGGCAAGAGGAAAAGGTGGTTTTGGCTCCACTGGGAGCTAAAACAAAAATCCCTATAGTAACATTAAAATTCCGTGAAAACCATAACTTTAACTTTACTGGATAAGGGAAAACTTGCCGACCAGGTCAGGGATAAATCCTTGCTGAATATGTTAATCTAATGTAGTATATTATAGTAGATTATTTTAACTGCTCACTGCTCATGAGAATACAGTTTCTGGGAGCAACTAAAACTGTAACAGGTTCGTGTTTTTATGTTGAAAATGACGATACGAAGTTCTTGGTAGATTGTGGTGCTTTCCAAGGGAATGATGAGATTGAAAAAATGAACTATGATTCATTTCCTTTTGATCCTGCAGAATTAAAGTATGTTTTCTTGACTCACGCGCATTATGATCATTGTGGTAGGTTGCCTGTATTGGTAAAGCAGGGCTTCAGAGGAAGAATTATCTCAACTCAACCAACTAGGGATTTAACAAGAATTATCCTTTTAGACTCAGCAAATCTTCAGGCAGAGGAAGCTGAAAAATGGGCAACTAGGGCAAAAAAAGGTGGAGAGGATGAACTTCCTCCTAAACCTCTTTTCACAGAGCAGGATGTTGAGGAGACAATGAAATACTTTGAAGTGTATCCGTATGGGACATCTGTAAATTTGCAACAGGACTTGGAGTTTAGAATGCGAGATGCTGGACATATTTTGGGCTCTAGCATCTTTGAATTTTGGTTGAAGAATTCGGCAGGCAGGTTAAGGAAATTTGTTTTCTCAGGAGATTTGGGACAGCCAGGAGCAAGAATTGTGAAAGATCCAGACTTAATTCGAGATGCTGATTATGTTATTTGTGAGTCAACATATGGGAATAGGTTGCATAAGGATAGGCAGGAGACGGTATTGGAGCTTTTGGTGGCACTCCAAGCAGCACAGAAGGAGAATGGTAATGTGCTTATACCTTCTTTCGCAATTGAAAGAACTCAAGAACTTTTGTATGAAATTAATCTTTTTGTAGAGAACAGATTACTCACTAATCTACCAGTATATTTAGATAGTCCGATGGCTTCTAAGGCTACAGATATATTTAGAAGGTATCCCGATTTTTATGACATTGATGCTAAAAGGTTGATAGAGAAGGGAGATGATCCATTTGATTTCCCTGGTTTGCATAGAGTTGAATCTGCTGAGGAATCTAAGAGGCTTGTTTCTAAAAAGGGTGTTGTGATAATTGCAGGTAGTGGAATGTGTACAGGAGGAAGGATATTACATCATCTTGCGAACAATATTGAAGATCCTACAACACACGTGGTAATAGTTGGTTATCAAGTAAAGGGTACATTGGGTAGGAGGATTGTAGACAAAGAAAAAGAGCTTAAGATTATGGGTAAAACATACCAAAATAATGCACAGTTACATACGCTTGGAGGTTTTTCTGGACATGGTGACCAACGAGATTTGAGATATTGGTTAAGAGGTTTTGGAAATACTCCGAGGCAAACATTCCTTGTTCATGGTGATGAAGATATTATTCACGCCTTTGCTACGAATTTAAGCAAAGAAATAAATAGTAATATATATATTCCTGAATATCAGGAGAGTGTTAATTTAGAGTAAAGAATTATGGAAAAATATCCAGAAGTAAAAAAGATTTATGATGATATACAAAAGTTGAACATTCAGGGGGCGACTAATGTGGCCATTTCAACCTTTGAGGGTATGAAGTTGTATCTTGAAGTTACAAAGGAGACAGATAGTAAGAAACTGCTTGAGGAGTTAGCTAGGGTTGGTTGGGAGTTAGCTCTAGCCAGAGATAATGAACCTCTTGCTCGAAACGGTGTAACATATGTTTTGCATTTTTTTAAGGAAAGATTTCCTGTGTTACCAACTCTTTCGGTCATGAAACATGAGTTAACATCACTTTGCGATGAGTATCTAGGAATGATTGAATCTACAAAGGCTCTGATGATTGAAAAGAATGCCAAAAACCTTGTATATATTGATAAGATGTTAACACATTGCCACTCTTCAACTGCTGTTGCTATGATGAAAGCCATAGGAGAAGGAGATCCAGATTTTGAGGTTGTTTGTACAGAAACAAGACCTAGATTTCAAGGTAGGAAGACAGCCAAGAGGTTAATTGAAGCAGGGGTCCGTACTACACTAATTGCTGATAGTGCTGCAGAATCTTTTGTAATTGGTAGAGGAAGTGTGAAGATAGATGGTATCTTTATTGGTTGTGACCAAATTACTGCAGAAGGGCATACTATTAACAAGATAGGTAGTTGGGGGATAGCTTCCGCAGCATACTATGCAGGTAAGTCTTTGTATGTTGTGACTCCTTTATTAAAAATTGATCCAACATCATTTTTGGAAACAGTTAGAATTGAAGTGAGAGAAGATGCAGAGTTGTGGGAGGATGCTCCTAAAGGTTTGCGTATGTATAATCCTGCTTTTGAGATTGTAGATAATGTCCTAATTACAGGGTATTTAACAGAGTTTGGGATGGTTCTGCCAGAGAATATAGGTAAGTTTGCAAAAGAGAACTATCCTTGGATTTTTGATAACAATCAAGAAATAAATTAAAGAAATTAAAAAAAATATGTCAATGTATTTAATGAGTAAAAATTTGGATTTGGGAGAAGATAATGATTTTAATGTTGTACTACACAGAAATGATGCGGAAAAAATAGGTGTTAGAGAGGGTGAGACACTTCTGGTAGGTTTCGGTGAGGTTGAGTTGTATGCAGATGTGATGGAATCAGAAACACAGGTACAAGAAGGGCATATCGGACTTTTCGAAGAGATATGGGATCAATACGGAATTGAAGAGGGAGCCTCTATTTTTGTAGATATACCACAACCAAGCAAATCACTTGAAGCTATTAGCAGAAAGCTAATGGGTAAACCCTTAACCCAAGAAGACCTTTCAGAGATAATGAAAGATGTTGGGACTAGGAGGCTAAAAGAAACAGAGATTGCATTTTTTGTTTCAACATTCTTTAATCCAGGATTTAATGATGATGAAATATATTGGATGACTAAAGGTATGGCCGAATCAGGAGATACTATGTCTTTTAGAAATGTTAAGAATGGGAATACAATAGTTGCTGATAAGCATTCAATTGGTGGAGTGGCAGGAAAAGCCATAACTCCGACTCTCATCCCAATTCTGGTTTGTGGTGGGTTAGTTGTTCCTAATACTTCCACAAGAGCAATCACTTCTCCTGCAGGTACCACAGATATCTTAGAGGTGGTAATGCCGGTTGCATTAAGTGAAGATGAAGTTATGGAAGTAGTTAAGAAAACAGGAGGCTGTATGTTCTGGGGAGGCTCATTGAAACTTTCTCCTGCTGATGATGTAATCATTAATGTTGAGAGATCTTTAAGAATTCAGGAATTTCAGAAAGTTTTAGTTAGTATTGTTGCTAAAAAAATATCTATGGATATCACACATATTCTAATAGATTTACCATACGGTAACGGCTCGAAAGTTGAGAGTCCCGAGGATGTAAGGATGCTTGACAGGGAATTCAAGAAACTCTTTGGAAAGTTTGGGATAAAGTGTGAAACCATTACTAGATTAATCAAAGGACCTGATGGAAGAAGTATAGGCCCGAATGCTGAGATGAGGGAAGCGCTTAAGATTTTAGAAAGGCAGGAGGATAGGTGTGTTGAAGTGGAGGAGGTTGTAGTGGACATGGCTGGTAGATTGTTTGAAGAGACAGAGGTGGTTGAGATAGGGGAGGGTAAGAAATTTGCACGGAAGATATTGGATGACAAGGATGCTTTAAAGAAATTCTGGGAAATGGCTATTGCTCAAGGAGCAACAAAAGAGATGCATTCTTCTGAGATAAAGAATGCGGAGTTCTCTGAAGACTTGCTCTCAAATAGGAATGGTCTTGTTGAGAGTATAGATAATACTGCCTTAGTTAGTATTGCAAGAGCGCTAGGTAATCCTAAAATAAAAGAAGCTGGAATATATGTACATAAAATGCCAGGTGAAGAGGTAAAGAAAGGAGATAAACTCATTACCATTTATGCAACAACTCAGACCAGGCTTGCCAAGGGAAGGAGTATGTTTAACATTGATAAATTATACCGATTTAGATAGCTTCTTTTTTTGAGATTTAAGTTTCTTAATAGAGGTTTTCACAATAGCAACAAGTATTGTTACCATTATAATTAAAGTAATGATTGGTAATGCTATCAACATAGCCCTACCAAAGAGAGAAGTTTTGAATAATGAATTAAACCATCCTACAACAGAGCGTTGTGGATTTTCATTAATATCCTTATTAGGAAGTACTTCCTCATAGGACATAAGATTATCTTTTGGTATCTCATCTACAGAGTGAATGGTAATCTGGTAGTTTGTTTGCTCAATAGTGGAAAAGTAATAATAATCAGCAGAGAAGACAGAAGTGTCAGGCATTGAAAGGTCATTGGAAGTATTCCAAAGAACTCGGTCAATTAACTTACCAATCTGACGATTCCTACTTTCGTATGTTGGATCTATACTAAACCATCCGTAGTCTGGTAGCCAAATCTGTACCCATTGATGTCCTATTAGTTTCTTAGGTTCACTAGTAATATTGTTATATCCAAATGCAGCTCTTGCAGGAATCCCTTGTGCTCTTAGTATTGCAATCATAGAATCTGCATATTCCATACATACAGATGCACCTCCTTTGAGAGCTTTTAGTGCACCAATCCTTCCATTCTTAGAATTTGCTTTATCCATATCATAATCAAGTACATCATTTACAAATTGATAATCAGCATCAATAATTTCTTCTAATGTTGTTTTTCCAGCTAAGAGATCTTTTGCAGTTTCTTGAATATACTTATCATCAACCTCCCAGTATTCTGCTGTTTTAAGATACTTTAAGTTTCCTTCCTCCTTTGCTATTTTTGTAAGATAGTTAGAAAAATCTATATGTAAAGGCATTTTCCAGTCCTCTTTATACTCATCCCTCTCAGAAGTGATATATCCAGATATTTTTATTACATCATCTTTGTTCGCTGGTAATTCAAATGTTGCAATTACATTTCCTTCCTCGTTTCTGTATATATTGGTAGGATGTGGGGAAATATTCTCAAGTAGTACTTCCTGTTTTGTCTCATCAAACTCCCTAGGCAGAGGTAACTGATATATATTTGTGGAGATTGCTTTGAAAACCTTTGAATACTTCTCAGGAGTAGCGTTATCTGTTTTAGGAGTTTTATATTCAAGTTCAAACTTATACTTAGCCTTGGTTCCAAACTCTAATGTGGGGGTATTCCCTCTTCTTTCTTCTTGAGAAAATTTATATGTTGTTGTGCTTTCTCCCTCTTCTTGTGTAAAAAAGGGGAAAGCTTTGGCAAGTGGTTCAATATTTTTATCTGTAACTATAGATAGATTGTAATTAAACTGTGTTGTAATAGAGGATGTGTTTTTTTGGAATACTGTATCTTTCGGAAGTGCATGAGCCATAATCGTTGTTAATCCATTTCTTGTGAGAATATAGTCATGAGTATTGTATGTCATAACTATTCTGTATGGCATGGTGTGAGTTGTAACTCTGTAATACGGAATGTGTATATACATTCCTTCTAAAGGTTTTAATTCCTCAACTTTGTATGGTAGCTTAGTGCCGGCATGGTTTGTGACTGTGAGCGAGTTTAATTTGAAGGCTCTTTCTTGCTGTATTTCTTCTACTGTAGATTGCAAATCTGCGATATGGAAAGTTTTATGTCCATCTTTATTAAAGTATACTTGGCTATGCTTTAGAGTCCTTATATATTCATTCTTTATCGTGACGAAATCCTCCCCTGTTTTATATGTTACTGTGGTGTTTGTATCAACTATTAAATCAGAATGTGTTTGTGCAGATACGTTTCTCAGAAAGAAGAAAGTTGAGAAGCAAAGGAAAAAGAAGAATGTAGTGGCAATTTTTATTCTATTCATAGATATCATAATATCATGTTTTAAGATATAATAACCAACTATGTCAGTAAAAAGATCACATTCATTATCACTAGGAGTTGTAGGACTTCCTAATGTTGGTAAGTCTACAATTTTTAATGCTTTAACAAAACTAACTGTACCAGCTGAAAACTTTCCTTTCTGTACGATAGATAAAAATGTAGGGGTAGTAGAGATTCCAGATAATAGATTAAAAAGAATGGCAGAGTATTTCAATGCAGAAAAGGTTGTTCCTTCTGCAATGACATTCGTTGATATTGCAGGGTTGGTGGAGGGTGCATCTAAAGGTGAAGGTTTAGGTAATCAATTCCTTTCACATATTAGGGAGGTTGATGTAATTATGTATGTTCTTAGAGCTTTTGACAGTGAGAGTATTGTACATGTGTATGAGCGAATTAATCCAATTGAAGATTTTGAAATAGTGCAATCAGAATTGATTTTGAAAGATATTGAAAGTGTAGAGAAGAGGTTGCATGCTGTGGAGAAATTGAAAAGAACAGGTGATGAGAAAGGTGTGAGAGAGTATGAGGTATTAGAGAAAGTAATGAAAGAGCTTAATGAAGGAGTGCCAGTTATTGATATGAAGCTTAATGAAGGGGAGCAGGAGAGTATTTACGATCTTTTTCTTCTTACAAACAAAAAAAGAATGTTTGTCCTCAATTACAAAGAGGGTATTGGAAGAGATAGAGTAGAGGAGTGGAAAAAAGAGTTGGAAGAGAAAACAGGAGATATTGTTTTAATTGTAGATGTTAAGTTTGTTGGTGAAATGGCAAACATGTCAGGTGAACAGGTTGATGAGTATGTGTCTATGTTAGATGAGAAGCCAGGTCTTGCGGAGGATATTATTAAAGGTGCTTATGATACTCTAGAACTCTTAACTTTCTATACTGGATCACAGAAGGAGTGTAATGCTTGGTGTATACAGAAGGGTGCTACTGCTAAAGAAAGTGCAGGTGTTATTCATACAGACTTAGAGCAAGGTTTTGTTACAGCTGATGTGGTAAATGTTGATGAAATGATAGATGTTGGAGGTTGGACAGAAGCAAAAGAGAAGGGCATTGTAAAGAATGTTGGTAAGGAGCATATTATTGAGGATGGAGATTATATGGTAGTTTTGGCAAACAAGTAGACCTGGTTGGTAGAATTTCCCTTATGGCTAAAGGGCGGGGAGCTGTTTTTTAAGGATTTCTAATCTTATTATAGGTTTTTAAGATTGTTCTTTTACAAGAGTTTTAGGAGAGGACTTCTTTGTTGTTAGAAATCCTCTCCAGGATATGGTTATTTATTCAGAAAGATTCAGCATAGCTGGTATGACTTCCATCAGGGTTTGTTGGATAGTAAAAGCTTTCCCTTTCACCACTGTTACAGAACATCTTGTGAGACTAAAGTTTTCAACGGAATGAAGACCTTTTAGTGTTTCAATAGTTCTCTTTGTAAAGGGGTCTGGTTCTGAGGAACGAACAATGGAGATAACATTTTTCCAGTTTCGTTCTGCTACTTTGAACGGAAAGTGAAGAATCAGAATATCACGATCCTCATCCTTTCTTTTCTATTGTTTTTTTATTCTAACATGTGCTAGACAAAACCCTGACAGCTTTTTCAGGACTTTGCATAGCACATCTAGAAATATCTAACCAGTATCCTTTTAAAGAGCAGTAGTATCTATATTAATAGATAACTACACAATTATACCACACTATGGGTTTCTTGTCTATTCGTATGTATGTGAACCATATGTGTAGTTGTCATCTTTCAACTTTTCTGTTAAAATCCTTGAGTGTTAATTTAATGTATATATAAATGGCAGTTAAGAAGTTGAAAAATTATGAAATGATGGTAGCACTTAAGCCTTTGCTCCCTGATGACTTGAGAAAGCAGTTACACAAACAGTTTGTTGATGGTGTAAAAGAATCGGGTGGTGATGTCTTGGATGTTGATGTGTGGGGGAAAAGATATTTAGCATATGATATCAAAGGACACAACGAAGCATACTACATTGTATATAGCTTCACAGAATACCCAGAGAATATTATTGAAATAAAGAGGCAGTTTGAGTTAAAACCAGAGGTTTTGAGATTCATGGTAGTACAAATGGATGATACAAGTAAGATAGGAAAGGGTATTAAGAAGAAAGAATTAGAGATTTAATCTTGGGTTCATAATTAAAGGTTAAAGTATTAGGTAAGTTAAATTATTATTTTTAAACAAATGGCAGCAAGATCTTTAAATAAGGTTACGCTCATCGGGAATCTAACAAGAGACCCAGAGATGAGGTACACAAATTCTGGTACGCCAGTTGTAACTTTCGGTATGGCTACAAACAAGTCATGGAAGGATACAGAGGGTGAGACCAAGGAAATTGCAGAGTTCCATAATTTAGTTGCATGGAACAAAATGGCTGAGATTTGTCAGCAGCTTTTAGCTAAGGGAATGAAGGTGTATGTAGAGGGTTCTTTAAACACCAGATCATGGGAGGCAGAGGATGGCTCTACAAGATACAAAACAGAGATTAGAGTTGAGGATATGATTCTTTTAGATAGTAAGGGTAAGCAGGGTGCAGGAACAGATAGTGAAGAGGTGGCAGATGAGAAGAAATCTAGTAAGAAATCAGAGGAACCTGTTGAAGAGGAAGCTCCAGTAGAGGAGGATCAGGATCCTTTAGAGGAAGATCTGCCTTTTTAATTTAAGAAATATTTATAGGAATGTCAGAGGAAGTAAAAAACACAGAAGAGGTAACAAGTAATGTTTCTCTTAACGATGTATACGATGATAGAAATATTACAGAAGAGGAGGGTTTTGGCCCACCTAAAAAGAAACAGAGGAGAAGAAGAAAGATTGTTCAGAATCTTAAATGTCCTCTCTGCGAGTCTGGAGTTAAGGAAGTTACATACAAAGATGTATATCAGTTAAAGAAATTTACATCTGTTAGAGGTAAAATTATCTCAACAGAAAAATCTGGACTGTGCCATAAGCATCAGAATCAATTGGAAAGAGCTGTTAAAAGGGCTAGATTCATGGGCTTGCTTCCATACGCGTCTAATGAGTAATTTCTTGATATAGGTAATTGCAAAGGGACCGAAAGGTCCCTTTTTTTGTTGGTAGACTCTTTCAAATTTCTTTCTTTTTAGGTAATATGTAACTAATGTCAAAACTGTCCATATTAGAAAAAAATGCATATCTTAATATCCTTGTTAAAAACAACGGTATATGGGTATATTTAGCATACTCAGATTTAAATGCTGGTAGGGAGTATGTTCTTTCGGACTATACAGATTTAAATGCTCTCAGGTTCCTTTTAGATGACAATGTCTTTACAAAAGAGTTCTGGTTTGATTATTTTGATAATTTGGAGAAGGTCTTTAATTGGGATATTGTAGATAAAGATAAGAGCAGTCTATTTACATTTCGAAGATTTGTACAAGAGGGTGATGGAATATCTGGTGTAAGAGTACAGATAGATGACAATCAAGAGTACTTCTCTAAGGTTTTTGACTCTCTTAGAGATTTTTCTCCAGATGTTTCATTGAGAGTGGTAGATGACAAATATATGTATTCCATACTAGCTGGCTTGTGTGATCGAATGGATTGTGATGACATGATGTATGTTGATATGGATACATATGATTTCTCGATTTTCAGAGTAACGAAAGTATATGAAAAGGGTAGAACGATAGGGGAAAAACTCTACACAAAATCCAAGATGTCATGGAAGGATGATGTCTCGTTAATAGACTCACTAAAAGATCAGAGATTTAGAGCATTCCTTTCTGCTGAAATATCAGAGAGGAATTTAGCAAATATGTGGGGTAATTTTGTTTTAGATAAACCGCTGACTGTAAAGGATCCACAACTTCTAGATATCATTAGAGGGTATGCAACAATACAAAATTTCTCAATATATCGAGATAATAAAAAGAAAATAGAATCATTTGGAAGAGAATATACAAAAAGCACAATGATTGTCTCTGGTAGTATTCCTAGAGTTTTGGGTAAATCGAAGACATTGCTAACATTAATCGATGGTTTAGAGATGGGAGGCAACTTTGATTGTCTATTTGATTGGGACTCAAGAATTATCGCTTTTGGTAAATCCTTTATAGATGCGACAAACAGTACAGATATTATCCTTACCAAACAAGCCGTTCTACCTCCAATGACTAAAGTCTTCATACCGTATGTAAAAACAAAACAGAGGGATAAAATAGTGCTTGCAGGAGATATAGAATCAGTAAGTATTCCTAAAAATGACTTCTACATACTTTCTTCTCAATATACATATAAAACACTTCCTAAACATAAGGATAAATTAGTAATTAATGGACTTTTTAAGAATGGAGCTAAACAACAACCACTTGGAGAAACAGAATTAAACCTAATATCGATACCAGGAAGCAATGAAATAGAAGCACTACTCTTTGATTGTAGGATTAGGCCAATAATATATGGACCAGATGCATATGCAAATAAATTAAAGTTACAAGCATGGATAAATGATAATTAGACATGAACTAATTACAAAATATGACTCATATCAGTTTAAGATTCCATATGGGGTTAGAGATAAAGTATTGGTTAAACCCGGACAGGTAGTATCTCTAGGAGATGAATTAGTCCAAAGAAGAGATAATTCGAAGGCTTATTCACTTTTTATCCCGAACCAGATAGATATTACTATCAAAGAGATTCCTCAGTATCTTACATGTATAAATGGAGAATTTGTAAATGAAGGTGATATCTTAATAGAAAAGCCTAATAAAGGAGGTCTTACTATTGCAAATTTAGTGGCACCCGTTGAGGGTGTGGTTGATTTGGAAAGGATAGAAAGTGGGTATTTAGATATTCTTGGGGAGGAAGGTGAGTTTGTTTCAAAGAGTACATTCTCAGGAGTAGTTGATGATGTAAATCTTGTTGATGGGATAGTTTTAACCTCATCTGCATCAGCTATGGATATAAAAGTTCTTTCTAAAATGTATCAAAAGAATGAGCCAGAGAAGGTAATAGGGGAGTTTGTAGTAGTTGGTGATGGTAATAGCTTGCAACTGCGAGCTGATGATACTGACTATTCAAATAAAATAGTTTTTGCGGGTAAGTATCTCCATACAGCTTTGTTACAAGATCTTTTTGAAAGAGGAGCCTCTTTTGTTCTTGCATATTCAATGGAGTATGAAGATTTTAGAAAACAAACCCTTCCACTTGGGTTGTTAGGTGGTTTTGGTGAGATTTCTTGTAGTAATAGCATAATGTCTCTGCTAGTTGGTAGAAATGGAGATCTTTGTTCAATTGATTTAGATGAAAGCCAGATATTTTTTCTTTCAGATAGAAAGGAGAGTGCTAAGAGAAAAGAATCTAGCTTTGTACAAAATGCTGTTGGTAGTATTGTTAGGTCACTTTCTCCAGCAAATTACTCTATGCTTGGAAAGGTATCAGGGGTGGAGGAGGACAGAGCATATATCGCGGTGGAATGGGAGAATGGTTCAAAAGGATTAATAGAGATAGGAGCGGTGGAATTTGTATCTCTTTAGAGTATAATTGAAACTTGAATGGTAAATAATTTTTTTTGAAATAAAACATGCCAGAACAGAAAAAACAATCAAATATTTTTGGTTACGCACTACTTCTAGTTGTAGTACTTGTTTTAGGTATTTTCATTGGAAGAAATGTTAGCGAGAAAGATGCAAGTTCTGTTTTGAATAGGATAGGAACATCGAGAAGTGCTGATATGGGTATATTTTGGCAGGTATGGAATCTAACAAAAAGACAGTATGTAGATGCGGATCAATTAAACGAGAAGAAAATGGTATATGGTGCAACAAAAGGATTGGTGGAGTCTTTGGATGATGTGGGAACAGCTTTTCTTGATCCTGATGAGACAAAAGAGTTTAATAATGCAAGTCAGGGAAAGTCATTTGAAGGTATTGGTGCTGAATTGGGTTACAGGGATAAACAGATTATTATTGTAACGCCCATTGAGGGTTCTCCTGCAAAATCGGCAGGTATTAGACCTGGAGATATTATATTAAAAGTTGATGATTACTCGATATCAGCAACAGACTCAGTATATGATATTGTTGCAAAAATTCGTGGTGAGGCAGGTACAGAGGTACAACTAACAGTTCTGCATACTGGGGATAGAGAGCCTGTTGAAATTAAAATTAAAAGGAGTCAAATTACAGTTCCAAGTATGACTGTTGAGTTCATTGGAAAGAATAGGGATATTGCACATTTTAAGGTTAGTCGATTTACGGAAGAAACTCTCTCAACATGGGAGAAAGAGTGGGATAAGAATGTTGCAAAGATAAATAGTGAAAATATAAACAAAGTAATTTTAGATTTAAGGGGTAATCCCGGTGGTTTCTTCGATGCTGCAATATATGCAGGTAATGACTTGTTAGATGAAGGGTTTATAATTTCCCAACAAGTTAATGCAAATGGGGAAATTGAAAAGTTTGAATCTACAAAAGGTGGTAATTTGTTAGATAAAAAAGTAATTGTTTTAGTTGATACTGGTAGTGCTTCAGCATCCGAAATCCTAGCAGGTGCACTACAACAAGCAAAAAGAGCTGTTGTAATTGGAGGGAAGACATTTGGGAAGGGTACTGCACAAAGGATTTTTGATTTAACAGATGGTTCAAGTCTTCATCTTACAACACTCAAGTGGTTACTTCCTGATGGTAAAAATATTAATAAAGATCATTCTGTTACCCCTGATATAGAGGTGAAGTTGACAAATGAAGATTTCCAGAAGGGTATAGATCCTCAGTTGGCAAGAGCACAGGAGGAAGTTAATAAATAATTTTTTATTAAGTTAAGTATTATGGAAGAGAAAAAGACGTCAAAAGTAAATAAAAAGGTTGTAAATCATGATGGTGGTAAGTATATACTTTTTGGAACTTTAATAATCTTTGGGTTATTGATTGTTCTTTCTTCGGTAATTTTTGTTTTGTATGGGAAGGATTCGGGGAGGTCAGTAGGGGGTCAAAAAGAGAAAGAAACAGTAGAGTTGGTTGTAACTCAACAGGAGAAGAACAGAATCGATATTGTAGAGAATAGTGCGGATTCAGTTGTGAGTATTGCGGTTTCTGAGGTTGCTTTAACACAGGAAGAAGGGGTGAAAAATGTTAATAATAATGTTGGGACAGGGTTTATTGTCGATGAGAGTGGTATTGTAATAACAAATCAACATGTTGTTTCTAATGAGCAGGCTGATTACAAAGTGATAGATAGTAAGGGTGAGGTTTTTGAAATAACTCAAATTCTAAGAGATAGTTCATCCGACATTGCATTGATTAGGATTGATATTTCTGGGAGGGAAATTAAAGCATTGGAGTTAGGGGATTCAGATAAGTTGGTGGTGGGTCAAAATGTAATTGCAATTGGTACACCTCTTGGTCAATACGCTGGTAGTGTTACAACCGGAATAGTAAGTGGATTAGATAGAAGTCTGAGTGCTAGTGCGGGTTGGTTTGGTAGCACGGTTAAAACATATGAAGGTGTTATTCAAACAGATGCAGCTATTAATCCTGGAAACTCAGGAGGTCCATTAATAGACTCTCAGGGCAAAGTTATTGGAGTAAGTTTTGCTAGGACTTTGGGCGCTGACAATATTTCGTTTGCCTTGCCTATTAATAAGGTTAAGAATAGACTTGAAGAGTATAAAACTCACGGTAAGTTTGTAATGCCTTATCTTGGAGTATCATATAAAATGATTTCTTCGCTTGAAGCACTATATTACAAAGATGTAGTTCCAGGAGCTTTAGTTGTTAGGATAGATCCAATCTCGCCTGCGTATGAAGGAGGGATTCGAAGGGGTGATTTCATTGTAGAGTTTGGGAAGGAGAGGGTTTCTTCATCTTTGTCAGATATGATTCAAAGGTATAAGGTTGGGGAAGAGGTTGATGTGAAGGTATATAGGGCAGGGGAGAATATTGAGATGAAGGTAAAATTAGGAGAAGTTAAATAGTACAAACCTGTTTCTTTTATTGAAATCCTGAAAAACTTTAAAGGGTATATTGTTGGTTGCTTGTGTAAGTTCTGTTAATGTAGAAGGTTCTATTTCTATTAATAAAAATATTTCTTTTTTGGACAACCGTATCTGTTCAATTAATCTTTTGTAATATAGCAATCCATCACTTCCCCCATCTAACGCTAATCTAGGTTCATACTCTTTTACGCTTCTGTCTAACTCCTCATACATCTTTGTTGGTATGTACGGTAAGTTAGCTACAATCAACGTATTATCCTCTAACTCTTCTTTGCAAATTAAATCTTTTTTGTAAAAATAAATTTTTCCTGTTGAACCATTCTTTTTTGCGATATTTAATGCTGCTTGACTAATATCTATTCCAACAAAAGTAATTAGTTGATTCTCTATCTCATGTGCGATTGAAATAATTAAACACCCACTACCAGTTCCAAGGTCTATGACAGTTTTAATATCATTTTTCAATATTAAATCTTTAGCTATATCTACTAATTGCTCACTCTCAATCCTTGGTATTAGAGTATCTTTTGTCACTAAAAATTTTCTTCCTCTGAAGTCTACAAATCCTTGTATATATTCCCAAGGTTCTTGATTGCTGATTCTTTCTAGAATCAAATTAAGAGGAATATTCTTTTCAATAGAGTAGGTATATATCTCATTGGCAATCCGTGATATGTCAAAATATCCAGCCTCTTTAAGAACTTCTTGTATATGGAAAAGTATTTTAAGATTCATTCTCTTTTTCTAACAGTTGGCTCTGTATACCATTTTTAATATCATCTACCATTTCTTGGATATTTCCATTCAATACTTCTTCTAGATTGTGCCATGAGAGTTTAACCCTGTGATCAGTTATTCTGTTTTGAGGGAAATTGTATGTCCTAATCTTTTCTGCCCTCATGGATGAACCAATTTGTGAAAGTCGCATGTCAGATCTTTTTGACATCTCTTCTTGCTTCTTCATGTCGTATAGTCTAGATCTAAGAATGGCCATTGCTTTGTCTTTGTTTTGTTGTTGATGCTTTGTTTCTTGACAACTAACAACAATACCACTTGGAATATGTGTAATTCTAACTGCAGAGTCAGTCCTGTTTACACATTGACCACCGGCCCCAGAAGCTCGCATAACATCAATTCGAAGTTCAGATGGGTCAATTATGATATCAACATCTTTCGCCTCGGGCAGGATAGCTACAGAGGCTGTGGAGGTATGGATTCTACCTGAGGACTCAGTTGTTGGTACTCTCTGTACTCTGTGTACACCGCTTTCATATTTAAGATTTCTAAATACATCTTTACCATGGATTTGTGCAACCACTTCTTTATATCCACCACCTTCTGTGATATTACTCTCAACGATTGGCATATCCCAACCATTATTTAGTGCGTAATTCTTGTACATCCTAAAAAGGTCTGCAGCAAAAAGTGCTGCTTCATCACCTCCTGCGCCAGCTCTAATCTCTAAAATTGCAGACTTATTATCATCCTCATCTACAAACTTTCTTTCAACCTGAATCCTCTTTATCTCCTCTTCTAGCCCAACTATCCTTTCCTCTTGATTAAGCATCTCTTCGTTAGCCATTTCTTTAAGTTCTGCATCTTGTTCGTTCTCTGCCATAAAGATGGCTTCTTCGAGATTGGAAATAGCTTTTTGGAGTTGAGAGGTTTTGTATGAAAGTTCGGAATAGTATGAGAGGTCTGCCCCAATTTGGGATACATCTGTATGTCCAGCAGTTACCTCTTGACTCATTTGTTCTTCAAGCTCTTTGACTTTCTCTTGTGCTGGATTCTCTTTGTACTGTTTTTTTAATGCTTCAATATCCATCATTAGATGATACCACGTTAAAATATTTACAGAAACTTGTTACTTGGAGATTTTTGCGTTCTCAAGCATATCTCTAAGAGAGAGGGCGGTAGCAGGTTTTGCTGACATACTATCCATCTTTGCTCTTCTTTTTGCCATTTTCTCCTTCTTGCTTGTGAAGGACATCTTCTTAGATTTCTCTAATCTTTCATCATACCTTTTTACAACATTGTCAGTATCAACAATTTTCTGCTCACCGGTGTAGAATGGGTGACATTTGGAACAGATATCAACAGTAATGCTCTCTTCCATTAGGGTAGAGCCTGTTGCAAAAGAATTACCACATGAGCATGTGATAGTGAGATTGTTGTTATATTTTGGATGTATGTCTTTTTTCATAACTAGGGGGAATTATACAAGGAAGTAATGAGAGATGTCAAATGCTCAACCCAAGGACCTGGTCTGTCAATTTATTCACTATTGGTACGGGTAGGGGTTCTCTTTTCATCATAATTTAATATTGTTATAGGTAAATGACCGATAATGATATTAAAAAACGATTAAAAGCATTGGTTTTTCTAGCTAGGGTAAAGCAAAATTGACAGACCAGGTCCGTTGTGTGTTATACTGTTTCTATATGAAATATCCAACAAAAATAGTACATAGGATAAGAAGGATTGTAGGTCAGACAAATGGTGTTAGTAATATGATTGAGAGAGGAGATTCGGATAGTAAGGTGATGACTCAGCTTCAAGCATGTATATCTTCTCTGGAGAGTCTTAAGACAGAGCTGATTAAACAACAGATGAAAGAAACGATGTTGGAGGATATTAAAGAGACTTTGGGATTGAAGGAATAAATATATATAACTGCCTTGTGTGAAATTTGCTATACTAGGGATATCTAGTTTTACTTTTAATCACTACATCTATGAAAATTAAAAAGATAGGTTGGACAACATTTTTAATTAGTTCTGATAACATCTCTGTTTTAACAGATCCATTGAAATTAAAAGAGGAGGGTTTAAGCATTCCTAAGACTCAAACAGACATCTGTATTTTCACAGAGTGTCCAGAAGAGAAGTATGATGACAAAGTGGTTTCGGACAAGAGAGATAGTGTTATGGAAATCTGTACTCCGGGGGAGTACGAGGTTGGAGGATTGATGATTCGTAGAGATTTGGATGATGATTTCTACATTATCGATGAGAAGAATCTCAGAATTGTATATATGGGTGGTGTAAGTAAGGATTTTAATCCTGAAAAAGCAAAAAATCTTGGTGATGTCGATGCTTTGATAATCCCTGTTGGTAATGGTGAAAATTTTATGGATTATGACAACTTAGAGAAAGTTATTTCAAATATTGATCCAGCGATATTAATCCCTTGTGCATATAAGGAGGAAGGAAAAAAGAGTACGGGTCTGAAAACTAGAGAGGAGTTTGTGAAGTACTTTGGTTACGCTAATGCTCAGGATGAGGGTTATGTAAACTTGGCTAGGAAGAGAGTAGAGGAGGATCAGAAGAGTGTGGAAGTAATATTTTTAAAGTAGTATGAAAGGAAAGTCATTACCACAAAATATAGATGTTGAGAAATCTCTTTTAGGATGTCTTTTGATGGATAAGGATGCCATTATTTCTGTTTCAGCTTGGCTTTTGCCAGAACATTTTTTTGATTCAAAACATCAGATTGTATACTCTGCTATTTTAGATCTTTTTAATAATGCTCTTCCAGTAGATTTAGTGACTGTTGTTGATAAGCTTAAGAAACAGAAGAAATTAACTGCTGCTGGTGGTGCTGGGTATGTTGCTGAATTGGTTACAACGGTGGCTACATCTGCCCATGCTGAGGAGTATGGTGAAATTATTAAAGAAGCAGCAATAAGAAGAGGGTTAATTACTGCAGGCGCAAATATTGCAGCTCTGGCAGGGGATGAGGATAAGCCAATTGATCAGGTTATTGATAAGTCAGAGAAGGAGGTTTTTGATGTTGCGCAAACAGGAACGAAAGCAAGTTTTGTACATATTAAAGATCTGCTTAAAGAGGCGTATGAAAGAGCAGAGAGAGCTGATAATGATGAGTCGTATTTAGGTGTTTCTACAGGTTTTAAAGATTTGGATGAGCTTTTGGGAGGTTTCCAGAAATCGGATTTGATAATTCTTGCTGCTAGACCATCTGTGGGTAAAACTTCTTTGGCTCTTGATATGATGAGGCATGCTGCACTGGTTGAGAAAAAGACAGTTGCATTTTTCTCCTTGGAAATGTCTAAGACGCAGATTATGGATAGACTTATGGGTATGCAGTCTAACATACCTTTCTGGGAGATTAGGACAGGTAGGTTGGATGATAAGAAGTTTATGAAGCTTGCAAGTACAATGGGTGAGTTGGGTGATGCAAATCTTTATATTGATGATCTTGCAGGGCAACATGTTAATGCAATTAGAACAAAGGCAAGGAGATTGGCACTAGAGGGAGGGGTTGATATTATTTTTGTTGACTATCTTCAACTTATGCATGGGAATAATAGGGAGAATAGGGTGTTGGAGGTTGGTGAGATTTCACAAGGATTGAAGGCTATTGCAAAAGAGTTAGATATTCCTGTCATAGCACTTTCTCAGTTGTCCAGAGCCATAGAGCAGAGGCAGGGTAGAAGGCCTCAGTTGTCTGATCTTAGGGAATCGGGTTCTATTGAGCAGGATGCTGATGTTGTTATGTTTATAGACAGAGAGGAGACATGGAATCCAGATACAGAGAATAAAGGTATAGGGGAGTTGATAGTAGCGAAGCACAGAAATGGTCCGACAGGAACGGTAAAGATGGCTTTTAAGGCAGATATTGCAAGTTTTAGGAATTTGTATAAGGGTGGGAAATAGTATTTTTATAGGAGATATTCCAAAAACCTTCATTCTTTAGTATAATTCGCATACGGTCGAGTGGTGGAACTGGCAGACACGCGGGACTCAAAATCCCGTGCTAGCAATAGCATGAGGGTTCAATTCCCTCCTCGACCATATTAAAATCACAATTAGTAAAAATGGAAAAAGCAATCCTACAGTTCTTAGAAGGTATTACCAAAATAGATTTTAATTTTGTATGGACACTCTTAGTAATGGCTTTGGTAATATTCTGGATAGTAGTGTTATATTGGGTCTGGCTAGATTCTGGAGACAGAACTGCAAGTATTGGTGCTAGAATAGGATATGTTCTTCTATCTCTCCTCCTCTTTATCCCAGGATTAATAATATATATTCTCATTAGACCTCCTCAAACATTAGAAGAAATATATTGGGCAGATTTAGAAAGAAGATACCTAAAGTATGAAACTTCAGAATTGGGAGATTGTGTAAGATGTGGAACTCAACTGTATCCCGGTTACACATATTGTCCTAATTGTAGATTACTTCTGAAGATTAAATGTCCGAATTGTACTGTTGAAATGGATAAAAATTGTAAATACTGTCCTTCATGTGGATATACAATGAGAAAGAAATTAGAATCTACTTCTGAGGAAAAAGCTCCTTCCAAAGAGGTAATGGAAGAACAGATTCAAGCATCAAAAGATGAGGCAGTTGAGACAGTCAAGGCTAAAAGAGTTAGATATTCAGAGAGTGGTGGAGTAGCAGTAAGAATAGGTGATGGTATTATCAATTTCTTCTCTTCTCTTTTCAAAAAGAATGAAAATGAGGAGGAGAAAGAAGACATTGAGCTAGAAGAGAAGAAGCCTGAAACTGAAACAAAGGAAGGATTTAAAAAGTCCAAGAAGAAGAAAAACAGAAAAAGAAGATAGCCTTCTGATATGATATTAATACTTAATTAACGAGTATTCTGTTAATGGAATGGTTGCTTAATACAGTTAAAAATGCGGTACTTTGGTTAGGTCCAACGACCACTCTTGTAATAATAGTAATTCTAGGACTATATATCTTTTGGAAAGAGTGTTCTAGAAGTCGAAAGAACAATTCATCAGTATTTGATATATATCTACTTTCATTATCTGGAGGTTTAATTCTAGCTAGAATAGCCCATATCTTGATGCATAGTGGAGAGTATTTTAAGAACATTTGGTATTGGTTACCGTATGAAAAATATGGAGAGCAGATATATCTCTTCAGGCTTCTTCCTTGGAGGTTGCTAAGAATATGGGATGGTGGTTTAGACCTTCTCTATCTTTTTGTTGGAATGATACTGATTCAAACATTTTTGGTAACTATTAAAAAGAAATGGAAATGGAATGATATGTTTCCTCCAATATATCTCTCTAACTGGGTAATGTTTGGTCTCTCTTTTCTTCTTTTAGGGGTTCAATGGGGGAACAATGTATGGGCTAATCAAGGTTTGATTCTTTTTATCCCATATATTATCTTCTTAATACTCCAAGCTATCTTTCTCAACATTCAAAAAGGTGGTGCAAAGGAGAAGGTAAGGGTAATACTTCAAGTTGTCTTTGCCTTTGTATCTTTAATCACTATCCTTTACGTATATCTTCCTCTGGATACAATGGGGATAATTGTCATTGTTGGTGTACTTAGCTGGATTATTTGGGGAATATTGGGCACTATCTTCCACATTCTCTCTTCAAGAAAGAGAACGAATGTTACCATAGAGAAGGTTTCTTCAGTTAGGCATGTAACTCTTCCAGATCCTAACAAACCTGTAAGATTGTTTGGTAAATAGATAGTATGAATATAAAGATTTCAGATACAGATATTGGTAAAAGATGTGACCTTTTTGTTCTTTCTTACCTTCAAGATAATGGTTTTGAGGATATAACAAGATCTTTTTTGCAAAACAATTGGGATAATTTAGTAAAAGTTAATGATAAGTATGTAAAACCTTCATTAAAATTAAAGGAGGGTACTTCTTTAGAAATTAATGAAGAAATGTTAAAGGAGAAGATTGAAGATTCAATTGAAACATCAATCATTACACCTCAAAACAAGGAATTGGATGTTGTTTTTGAGAACTCTGATTTCATAATTTTGAATAAGCCATCAGGTCTAGTAATACACCCTGGTATTAGACAGAAAGAGAACACTTTAGCCAACTATGTTGTTGGATATCTAGAGTCAAAAGGTCAATATGACAGAAGACTCTATAGAGGAGGGGTGGTACATAGGTTAGATAAAGGGGTTAGTGGATTAGTTCTTTTTGCTAAAACATTTGAATCACAGAAGTTCTTTCAGAAAAAATTTGAGAATCGTGAAGTGGCAAAAGTATATATTGCCGATGTTACATACAAAAATATTCCTAATGAATTAAAGAAGTTGTTTGAAGTAAAGAATATTGATATTAATGAAGCTTTAGAGAAATTAGAGAAAGGTGATTTTGTTTGTGATGATACTTGGTATAAGGTTGAGGGATATATTTACAGGAGTAATGGAAATAGGATGAAAATGAAGTTTAATCATGAGAATAGAGGGAAAGGATATAGGTATTCATTAACATATATTAAACCATTAAATAATCATCAGATACTTGTTAAGATAGAGACAGGAAGGATGCATCAAATAAGGGCGAGTTTAGAGTATTTAGGAATTAATATTGTTGGAGATACTTTGTATGAGAGTTTTAGTGGTAAGGGAGGTATTCCTGAAGAGATATCTTTGAGAGCAATACTTTTAGGTTTTGAAGATATGCAGGGAGAAAGAAAAGTATTTAGATTGTAATATATTAAAATGCCCCGAATAGTAAGAAAAAAACAGTATAGGAGTGAGAAGTCTAAGAAGAAGATTCCTTTTTTGAAAATTCTTCTTGGTGTAGGTATTGCCTCTTTTATTTTTTATACTATATATTTTCTAATAGTAGTTCTTTCTGTAAAAACAGTTGATGTTACTGTTGAAAATGATTCAAAAAATTATCTGTTGGCAAATAGGATGGCAGATTTAGAAAAGACATTAATCATATTTGAAGAGGGTGATGGTGATCGTAGGAAGGTTACAGATGTTTATGTCTATTTAGTAAATCCGATGAAGAAGCAGGAGTTGTTACTGTATATTCCAGGGTATGTGTATTTTGCTGGTTTGGAGGATAGGTTTGGGAACGAGATTGCTGTGTCTACATTTAGATATGCAGGAGATTTTCTACAGAAGGGTAGAGGTATAGAGTATGCGGTTTGGCAGTTTAATCAGCTTTTTGGGTTTAAGAGTAATAACTATATCTTCATATCAGCACAGGCTAGTGATGCTTTTAAGAATTGTTTTGAAGATACTACTGAGAAGAGTGTGAGTATAGAGAAGTTGAATGAGTTTAATAGAGCTTTTTCATATGGTAAGTCTTTTTTTAATAGCCACTATTTAAATTCGCTTGATAAGAGTATATATTCCAATCTGTCATTTCAAAATAGTAGATTGAAAATAGAGCAGGCAAGTAGTGGTAGTTCGAAGTATAAGAGGAGTGTTGTGAATTACTCTGATGAAAAATATCTTAAGGAAGGTAAACTAATTACAGGAGAGGGTATTAAGATATTGAATACTTTAGAGAGTGATAAGGAGTATAAGAGGATGTTGCAGTTTGTCTTAGATAGGAGTTTGGAAATGGAAAGAGTGAGGGTGGAGGTATACAATGGTAGTAATATTGCAGGGGCAGCTGGGGGTATAGGTAGAAAAATAGCAAACTCGGGTTGTGATGTTGTTAGATACGGTAATGCTCCTGAGAGTATTGAGAGGACAAAGGTGTATGTTTCGGACATGGAGAGGTTTAAGAGTTCATATGATGTGGTGGATGATTCATTGGAGATTGATTTTGAATTGGTTAATGGAAGACCTGAGTTTATGACAACAGGGGATATTGTCATTATTTTAGGTAAGGATATTGAATCAATGTATTCTTTTTAATTAATATATTTGAATAAATAGTCGTTTTCCTCTACAATTCTCTATATATATGGAAGTAATAATTGCCCTAACATTAATAGTCATAGTTCTCGTTATTGTAATGATTGTGCTTTTCAGAAAAAGACCTGAAGAGGAAGAGATATATAACGATGTAAGAAATCCTGTTGTGATGCAGATTCTTGTTCCTAGGGAGAATGAAAAGGCTGCGCTTGCAGCAGAGCAGATGTTTGCCTCTATTCATGGAGTTCTGGGAGCAAATGTAAGGGGGAGTGATGTGATTAGTTTTGAAATTGCATCTACAGATGAGAATGGTATTAGATTTTTTGTTGTAGCACCACAACATTTGTCACGGTTTATTGAGGGACAGATTTATGCACAGTATCCCAATGCAGATATTGAGTATGTTCAGGATTACGTTGTCAATACAGGGGAAGAAGGTAATGTTTTTGTAACAACAGGTGAGATAGAGATGGAGAAGGATGCTATTTTCCCAATCAAAACCTTTAGAAGTTTTGAGGTAGATCCACTTGCGGCCATCACAGGTGCTATGTCTGAGTTGAATAGGTATGAGCAGGTTTGGTTGCAGGTAATTGTGAGGCCTGTTTCTAACTATTGGCAATCTAAATCTAAAGATTACATTACCGCTACTAAAGAGGGTAGGAGTCTTGATGGACCAACTTTCGGCCAGGCTCTCTCTACTTTTGTTAAGGGTGTTGGTTCTGCAATGAGTGTTGATGAGAAGCCTGCGCAGAAAGAGATAGTGAAGCTTTTGCCTGGGCAAGAAGAGGAGTTGAGTGAGATTGCAAACAAGATGTTGAAGGTAGGGTTTGAGTTTAAGATTAGAGTTGTTACAAAGGCAGAGAATCAGTTTAGGTCAGAGCAGTTGTTAAGGGATGTTGTTGCAAGTTTTAAGCA